>WNGH01002665.1_pt1 | contig 20432 bp, 18 predicted proteins | sample 5400631 | NCBI WGS metagenome assembly WNGH01 (sample SAMN13153373, study PRJNA577476) | soil metagenome | isolation source: 115 cm soil or saprolite under Garry oak tree replicate 1 | place: USA:California | collected 2016-06-15
TGGCGCACGACCGCCGCCGCGAGATCATGACCAGCGACCCGTCCTACTACCGCTGGACGCAATGGATCTTCCTGCGCATCTTCAACAGCTGGTACGACCCGGCCGCCAGCCGGGCGCGGCCGGTCAGCGAGCTGATCGACGAGTTCGCCTCGGGCCGGCGCGCCACCCCGGACGGCCGTCCCTGGCGGGAGCTGCCGCCCGCCGGGCAGCGCGACGCCGTCGACGCGCACCGGCTGGCCTACCTGTCGGAGCAGATCGTCAACTGGTGCCCGGGACTGGGCACCGTGCTGGCCGACGAGGAGGTGACCGACGAGGGCCGCAGCGCGGTCGGCAACTACCCGGTGCACCGCAGGCCGCTGCGCCAGTGGATGCTGCGGATCACCGCGTTCGCCGAGCGCCTGCTGGCCGGCCTGGACGAGGTGGACTGGCCGGAGCACGTCAAGCGGCTGCAGCGGAACTGGATCGGCCCGAGCGGCGGGCCCTACCACCTGAAGGACTGGCTGTTCTCCCGGCAGCGCTACTGGGGCGAGCCGTTCCCCATCGTGTACGACGAGGCCGAGCCGGGCCGGCCGGTCGCGCTGCCGGAGGACATGCTGCCGGTGACGCTGCCGGAGATGACGGACTTCCGGCCGGTGCCGCAGGACGACGCCAGCGACCCGGTGCCCGCGCTGGCCCGCGCGCCCGGCTGGGCGCAGGTCACGCTGGACCTGGGCGACGGCCCCCGGCGCTACCGCCGCGAGCTGAACGTCATGCCGCAGTGGGCCGGCTCCTGCTGGTATTACCTGCGCTACCTGGATCCGTCCAACGAGACCGCCCTGGCCGATCCGGGCGCCGAGCGGTACTGGATGTCGCCGTCCGGCGTCGACCTGTACGTCGGCGGCGTCGAGCATGCCGTGCTGCACCTGCTGTACGCGAGGTTCTGGCACAAGGTGCTCTTCGACTGCGGTGTCGCGGGAACCCCGGAACCGTTCGGTAAATTGTTTAATCAGGGGTATATCCTGGCCGACGCCTTTACCGATTCCCGCGGCCTGTACGTGCCGGCCGCCGAGGTGACCCGTACGCCCGGCGGCTGGGAATTCGCCGGCCAGCCGGTCACCCGGCGGGCCGGGAAAATGGGCAAGAGCCTGAAGAACGGCATCAGCCCGGACGACATCTGCGTGTCCTACGGCGCCGACACGCTGCGGCTGTACGAAATGGCGATGGGCCCGCTGGACGGCGACCGGCCCTGGCACGCCGACGACATCACCGGCATGCACCGTTTCCTGCAGCGCCTGTGGCGCCTGATCATCGACGAGTCCACCGGCGAGACCCTGGTGAGCCCCGTGCCCCCCGATGCCGGTCCGCTGGCCCCGGCCACCGCGCCGGCCGCCCTGGCCCCGGCCACCGAGCCGGCCGCCCTGGCCCCGGCCACCGAGCCGGCCGCCCTGGCCCCGGCCACCGCGCGGCTGCTGCACCGGACCATCGCCGTCGTGCGGGAGGACTTCGCGGTGCTGCGCTTCCACACCGCCATCGCGCGGATCATCGAGCTGACCGCGCACGCGTCCCGGCTGCCGCGCGTGCCGCGCGCCCTGGCCGAGCCGCTGGTGCTGATGGTGGCGCCGCTGGCCCCGCACGTCGCCGAGGAGCTGTGGCAGCGGCTGGGCCACCCGTCCTCCCTGGCCCGTGAGCCGTTCCCGCAGGCCGATCCCGCGCTGGCCGCCGCCGCCAGCGTGACGCTACCGGTCCAGGTGAACGGCAGGGTCCGCTTCACCATCGAGGTGCCCCCGTCGGCGACCCGCGACGACATCGCCGAACTCCTGGCCGCTCACCCTGCCTACCCGAGCGCGGACGTGGCCCGCCTGGTCATCGTCCCCGGCAAGATCGCCAGCATCGTCCTCCGCTGACCCGTCCCCGCCCCGCTCCTGGGCGCTGGCTCACGTCTCGGGCTGGCGGCGCCGCGCTGGCGGCGCCGGGCCGGCTGGCGTCGTGCCGGATATGACGGGTTTGCGAAGAAACGGGTATTTCTGCCGGGCGCGGCGCGATCAACGGCCTGGGGTGCGTGGGCCCCGCACCCCGATAGACGGGGTCAGGGGCCCACGCACCCCAGCCTGGCCCCCGGCAGCCACCTGGTGATCGCGCCTGGCGGCCGGGCCTCCCGTCGGCCGCTGTAACACGTTCTAGAATATCGGCGTCGGCTCCGCAGACCCGAGGGGCGGCCGGATGGCCAGCGTCACGATCAACGTGCTCGACCCGGAGTTCTACGTAGACCCGTGGCAGGCCTACCGCTGGCTGCGTGACGAGGCCCCGGTCTACTGGGATCCCGTCCAGAAGCTGTGGGTGATCTCGCGCTACGCCGACGTCCTCGGCGTCGAGAAGGACACCGCGCGCTACTCCTCGGCCGAGGGCTCGCGCCCGCTCGTCGACCAGCGCGAGGACACGTCAATGATCAACATGAACGACCCGGCGCACCAGGAGCAACGCCGGCTCGTGTCCCGCCGGTTCACGCCGCGGGCGGTGCGCGCACACGAGAGCCGCGTGCGCGAGATCGTCAGGGAGATCCTCGATGAGGTCACACCGCTCGGGCAGTGCGAGGCCGTCGAGGCCATTGCGTCCCGGCTGCCCGCGATCATGATCAGCGACCTGCTCGGCTACCCGCGCGAGCTGTGGGAGCGCGTCCGCTACTGATCCGAGCAGACCATGGTGCTTTCCGGGCAGACCTCGCCGGAAGGTCCCCCGCACGAGATACTTCCAGGCCTCCTCGGCTGGAGATCCGCGTCCTGTTCGAGGAGCTGCTGCGGCGGATGCCGGACTGGGAGCTGGCCTGCCCCGGCGAGCCCCGGATCGTCCCAGCCACCTTCACCCGCGCCTACGACCGGATCCGCATCACGTTCACCGCGAGCCGGCCGTAACGCGACCGGACCGTAACCCCGCGGTGGACGCTGGGCTTTGGTTGCCCGGGCACCGGCCCAGTGTGCCGCCTGCCGCAGGAGGATCGCGGTCGGCGGGTCCGGTGAGATGCCGAGCTGCCTCAGTGCCGAGCAAACCCGCCGGTGCGCCGCCGCGATCTGGCCGGGACGGCGGCCCCTCAGGGCAGCGGCGAGGGCGACGCGGTGGCCGCGGGCATCAAACGGTTCCAGCGACAGCGCACGCTCGGCCAGTGCGAAGGACCCCGCCGCGTCGTCGGCCACAAGACGCAGTTCGCTGAGCGCCAGCAGGTGGCCGACGTGCCGGATGCGGACCTGGTCGACCTCAACCTCGACGTCCGGGCTACGCACGTCGTGCAGGTCCGGCAGCACATCGCCGCGCCACAGCGCGGCCGCGTCGGTAAGCAGGGCGGCCGCGCGGTCGATGTCACCGTCGGCCCGCGCCTGGCCGGCACGCTTGTCCAGGACATCAAGGGTCCACAGGTCCACGCAGAGAAACTCCGACTCCAGGAGCCGGATCGTGTCACCGTCGGTGCGCAGGTGGTAGCTCGCGTCACCGCGGCATCGATCGGGCTCGAGCAGCCGGCGGAGGTGGGTCAGGGTGACACGCATGTTCCTGGCCGCCTTCGCCGGGTCCAGTTCCGGCCAGAGCAGCTCGATCGCCTGATCACGGGTCAGGACGGGGCGCAGGACTAGCGCGCTGAGCAGTTGGCGCACGCGTGCCCGCCGCAGCTCCGGCGCGTCCACCGGCATGCCGTCCCGCGTCAGCCGCATCGGTCCGACGACATCGATCTGGGTCCGGTGCGCAGGGGGCGCGGGCAGTGCCGCAAGGAGCTGCGCAGCTCCCGCCGCGAGCGGCTGCCGGGCCGACCGCGCCGTCTCGCGGAACTGCCGGTGGGCCGCCGGCCCGAGCGTGTCAGCTAGCCAGCGGCCGAGCCTGTGCCCGTGAGGATGACCCGCGGCGGCGAGACGAGCGGCCAGTTCGACCGACCACGGCAGCGGCAGGAAACAGAGGGCGTGCGCCGGGGCTAGTTCCCCGGCATCGGTCAGGTCGCCTGCCCGGGCCCGAACCAGGGCGCGTGCGGTCGCCCGTGCCGCGAGGTGAGAGGGACCAAGGGTGACGCTGTCCCAGTGCGCGCGCAGCCGATCGTTCAAGACGTAACCGAGGGCCAGGAACCGGCGCAGGTGCCGTTCGGCGAACCTGTCCTCAACAGGCCACCTGGCCAGGTGGCGAGCGTAGGCCTGCCGCGCCGCCGACTCCGCGCCGCGCGCTACCGCAACCGCCGCCTGGGCCGCGCAGGCCAGGGTAGCGTCGCGAGGGTTGTCGTAGTCAGCGGGGTCTCCGCAGGGAAGCGATGGAAACAGGGCTTCTTGACCGCACGAGGCCGCCATAACCGCCGCCATGACCGTGGCCACAAAGGCCTCCCGCGCCGTGGTCGTGGCCACAAACCCTTCTCGCGCCGTGGGCGTGGCCGTGACCGCCTCTGCGGGCCGGCCCTGGGCCTGCGCACCGGTCCCGGCGCCGGCCAAAGCGCGGGCCACGACCACCCGGCGTCCCTGGCGACGCAGCCGGCTCAGGTCGGACGGGTCACCATCGAACCAGCACGCTCGCCCATCACGCGCTCCGCCTGGACCCGCCCGCGAGCTGCCGCCTGAGCTTCTACCTCTACAACACGCTCGACGACGTCGACCGCGCCGTGGACGCGGTGGCCGCCGTCGCCCGGCTGAGCCGCGCTAAGCCCGGGTAAGCCGGCTTCAGGCCCGGCTAAGACCTATCTCAGCAGGCAAAATAGGGATTTCCTCCGATGCGCCGAGGAGGGCCTTACGGCGAGACTCAATGGTGACCGGCGAAGAGATGGCCGGAAACCGAGGAGGAACGATGAACCACAACGTGAGGCAGGGCGTGCGGGGGTCACTGGCTCGCATCGGCCGGCGCGTCGCCGCTATCGTCGCCGAGTGCAACTACGCCCAGGCCCGGGTGACCAGCTTGCGGGACACCCCGGCGCATTTCTGACCCGGGACAAGCGTTTCTGGCCCGGGACAAGCGTTTCTGGCCCGGGACAAGCGTTTCTGGCCCGGGTCAGACGTTCTGGCCCGTCCGGCGGATCTCACCGCGCGTTCTCGCCGCGGATGACGCCGAGGAAGTTCCTGACGGCTGACCGCGCCTCGTTGGCCGCCTGCCGGGTCAGGACGCTGACCGGGTTGACCGGCCCCGCAGGCTCGTCGTCCGGTTCCGCCGTGACGTGCATGCCCGCCGGGATGTCGGGCCGGAAATCGCCGGGCTCAGCGGGCCCGGCCACGACGTCGCGCAGCTCGTACCGCAGTGCGGGCTGGGAGCCGGAAAAGGAGATGCAGCGCAGCAGGACGCCGAGCTCTGCGTCCACGACGATGTCGTCAGGGAAGAACAACCCGCCCCACGGCCAGTTGAACGCGACGCCGAGACGGCAGCCGGGACGGTCGGCAGCCGTGATCTCCGGGCCGCCGGTCAGCTGGTGTTCCAGCAGCCAGGACGCGTCGAACAGGCTCCCGATCTCGCGCGGCAGCGGCGCGGCGGGCCCGCTGAATGCCTCGTGCTTGCCGATCCGCCACCGCCGCTCGCCGTCACAGATGACGGTCTCGGCGGGGTGCCCGGAGTACAGGACCGGCTCGATCCGGTACTGGCCGGATCCGTTGAGGCGGATCCGGCAGGCCGTGTGCACGGTCGCGATCCGCTCGGCGGCCGCGTCGATGAGCAGGCCGAGCCCGCCGAAGCCCGCGCGCCGCGCGCCATCCGGGATCCGGGCCAGCATCGCGGCGACGTCGCACCACTGGTGCAGCGTCGCCGCGATCCCCGGCGACCACCGGTCCGGACCGGAGTGCAGCAGGCGCAGCACCTCGTCGCCGGGCGGCGGCCCGTCGGCGGGCAAAGGCCCGTCGGCCGAGGGCATCTCCGCCTCGGCCTCCTCCCGTGTGGCCTGTTCAAAGGGCCGGGACCGGGACGACTTGATCAGCGCGCCCAGGCCGCCCGCGGCCAGGCCCGCCACGAGCTTGGTCACCTCCCAGCCGGGTCCGTTCGGCGTGCTCGGCCCGAACCCCTCCGGCGGCCCGCTTTCCTTAACGCCGTCCCAGCCGCCGGGCGGCCGGAACCGGGCGTCGTCAGCGGCCGGAGCCGGGTCGATCAGGAGGTCGGCGAGTTCGGTCACCCGGAGCGGCCTGCCGTCGAGGATCTCCTCGCAGCGCAGCAGGATGCCGAGTTCGGCGTCCACCGCGACCTCCACCCGGTCCAGCGGGCGGCGGGTGACCACGTGCTGGAGCTCCATGCCCGGCCGCGGTGTCGCCACGACCCGCAGGGCGTCCCTTCCGCTCACGGACGCCGGGCCGCCGGGTTCCAGGGTGAAGCCGGTAAGCAGCCACGACGGCCGGAGCATGCGTGCCGCCGGCGGTGGCTCGGGGCGGCCCGTCGCCTCGACGGACCAGCCGTCGTCGTCCGGCATGGCGTGCCAGCTTCGCTCCCCGTCACACCCGCTGAGGTGGCTCTCACCCTGCACGCGATACCGGCGGCCGGGCGAGATCAGCAGCGTGAACCGCCTCGATTCGGTGCCAAGCACCTCGGTGGCCAGCTCCCACTCGCGTCCGTCCGGCTGCGGCTCCCACGGGCTCGCCTCTTCCGCCGAACCCCACGGCGGCCACGGCACACCCGGATCCTCGTCCGTCAGCCCTCGCGGCGGCCCGAACCATGGCGCGAACCACGGCGCAGACCACGGACCGGCCGGCCCTACGCTGGCTGGCCGCGATGGCGGCCCGCCGTCGAACCGGCTCCGCCACAGGTCGCGGTCCCGCGTCACCCTCACCTCGGCGGTCAGGCTCAGCTGCGTCCAGTCCGCGCGGTACAGCAAGCTGATCAGGTCCGGCCCGTCGCTCATGGTGCCTCCAGACTCGAACGGCCAGGCAGGCATCCGGCCGCAGGCGTTCACCGCCACCGCCGTCCGCGACGCCGATCGTCGCGGCGGCTGCTATCTGCCGTCCTCGGGCAACTCGTCCCATGACCGGCCCGGCATCTCCGGTACCTCATCCCATGCCTTGCCGGGCTTATCCGGCACCTCGTCCCACGGCCTGCGCTTGGGCCGGCGCCGCGGCCGCGGCCACAAGGCCCGGGAGAGCAGTCTGGCCAGATCCGGCTCGTCTCTCATCGTTCCTCCTCACGGCGAGCCCGGCAGCGGCGGCACCAGGTGTCCGGCCGCACGTCCGGTCCCGTCTACAGCCTATTTCAGCCGAACGGGCTCCAGGCTCATGTCCGCCCGCGCAATCAGCGCATGGCAGACTCGGAAGCGATGTGTACGGTCGTGGTCAGCCTGGCGCCGGAAGCCCCGGTGCCGTTGCTGCTCCTGGGCGTCCGCGACGAGTTCGCCGGCCGCCCCTGGCAGCCGCCGGCCCGGCACTGGCAGACCCCGCAGACCCCGCAGTGGTCGGCGCTGATCGGCGGCCTGGACGAGCAGGCCGGCGGGACCTGGCTCGCGGTGCACCCGGACCTGCCGCGGGTCGGCTGCATCCTGAACGGCCGGGGCGAGCTCGCCCCGCCGGGCCGCCGCCGCTCCCGGGGTGATCTGCCGCTGCGCGCCGCGGCCGAGGGACGGCAGGCCCTCTCCGAACTCCGCCAGGACCCGGGCACGCTGTCCGGCTACGACCCGTTCTACCTGGTCTGCGCCGACCTGACCGCGGTGCTGCTGCTGAGCTGGGACGGGGTGAGCGCCACACTCACCGAGCTCGGCCCGGCCACCCACGTGCTGACCAACGCCGGCCACATGTACCCGCCCACGCTCGGCAACCAGCAGCTCGGCAACCAGCAGCTCGGCAACCAGCAGAAGGCGCCCGACGAGAAGGCCCGGCGCTTCGGCCCGAAGTTCGCCGCCGCCCGGCCGTCAGGCGACCGGGCCGCCACCCTGGCGGCCGCCTGGGCCGGCTGGCTCACCCTGGCCGGCGGCGACGGCCTGTCCGCCGCCGAACCCGGCGCGATCATCGTCCGCCGCGACCTCCCCGACGGCCGGGTGTGGGGGAGCACGTCGGTCACCCTCGTCGCCCTGGCCGCGGACGGCGGCCTGCGCTACGACTTCCAGCCGGACCCGAAGACCCCGCCGGACCCCGCGACCTGGTACCCGGTGAAAACCACTTAGAAGAACTCGAAGTACTCGCGCATCTCCCAGTCGCTGACGTCCTGGCCGTCCGGCACGGGGAACTCCGCCAGCGCGTCGAAGTACCGCCCGATCTCGAAGCGCTTCATCATGACCAGGTAGGAGACCAGCGTGTCGCCGAACGCCTTCCGGTAGAACGCGTCCGCGTCGAGCGCGTCCACCGCCTCGGCCAGCGACGCGGGCAGCGGCGGCGCCTCGGTGGCGTACGGATCCGCCGAGACGGGCGGCGGCGGCTCCGCGCCGCGCCGGACGCCGTCCAGCCCGGCCGCGATGTTCGACGCCAGGTAGAAGTACGGGTTCGCGGCCGGCTCGCCCAGCCGCATCTCCACGTGGCTGCCGGTGTCGCCGGGGGAGCCCTGGACCCGGACCAGCGCGCCGCGGTTCTCCACCGCCCAGCTCACCCGGTCCGGGGCGAACGAGTACGGGCGGAACCGCTTGTAGCCGTTGACCGTCGGCGCGGCGAACACGGTCATCGGCGCGGTGTGCTCGAGCAGCCCGGCGACGTAGTGCCGGCCGAGGTCCGACAGCGAAGCGGACGCGGAGGCGAACGCGTTCGAGCCGTCCGCGCGGGACAGCAGCGACTGGTGCAGGTGCCAGCCGGAGGAGAAGAAGTTCGGCAGCGCGGGGCGGCACATGAACGTGGCCAGCAGCCCGCGCCGCTGGCAGACCTGCTTGACCGCGGACCGGAACAGCACCGCGGCGTCGGCCGCCGCCAGCCCGGCCATGGGCGCGAAGCTGAACTCGAGCTGACCGGGGCCCCACTCGTCCTCTATCGACCGCGGCGGCAAGCCGACGTCGCACAGCGCGTCCCGGATGGCCTCCAGGGTCTCGCCCATGCCGTCCAGCCGTACCTCGGACAGGAACTGGTAGCCCCGCTCGAACACGCTGACCGGCGGCGGGGGCGGGGTGAACCCGGCGTTCTCCGGCGCCAGCTGCTCGGGCGAGCGGACGACCACGCTGAACTCGACCTCGAGCCCGGCCAGGTAGTCGAAGCCCGCCTCGCCGAGCGAGGAGAGCACCCGGCGGAGCAGTCCGCGGCCGTCGAGCGGCATCGGCTGCCCGTTGCCGAAGTAGACGTCGCACAGCATCCAGCCGGTCCGGTCCGCCCACGGCAGCACCCGGAAGGTGACCGGGTCGGGCACCACCACCACGTCCGGGAAGCCGGTGAATTCCGCGATGCCGAACCCGCCGCCGCGCGCGAACGCGGGCACGAACACCTGGTTGCCGGTGTCCAGGCTGTAGATGGCGCCGGAGAAGTCGAGCCCGTCGGACATCGCGGCGATCGCGGCCGCGGGCGACATCATCTTGCCGCGCGGGACCCCGTGCTGGTCGACGACCGCCAGCCGGACGGTGCGCAGGTCCAGCTCGCGGATCCGGGCCGCCACCTCGTCGGCTGCGGCCAGCCGCTCGGCCGGGGCCAGACCGTAGCGGGCTGCGAACCCGGGCTGCCCGACACCGGAGATGCCGCCGGGAGTATCGGTGCTCACCCGGCTTAGCTTAGGTGCGGCGGCAGCCCGAACGCAGGGAAGATCCGCTCGGTGTCGAGGAAGAACGTCAGGCGGCTGATCCGCCCGCCGGACACCTCGTGCACCTGCAGCGCCCACGGCTGGTGGCCGCCGGCCGGGTCCGGCTTGTACTGCGCCCACGCCTGGACGCCGTTGACCTGGCCGGCCGGCAGCATGATCGAGCCCGCGCACTGGCTCGGCGTCGGCTGGGTCATCCAGCGGCAGACGTTCTCCGCGCCCCGCACCCACATGGCGAACGGCGGCATCGTCATAAGCGCGTCGTCGTGCAGCAGCGTGACCAGCTGCTCCATGTCGTACCGCTGGAACGCGTCGACGTACTTGGCCAGCAGCTCGGTCTGGTCCGCGTCCACCGAGGTCGGCCGCTGCTCCTCGGGCAGCGCCGCCAGCGTGGCCCGGGCCCGCTGCAGCGCGCTGTTCACCGCAGCGACGCTGGTGCCCAGGGTGGCCGCCGCCTCGGCCGCGGGCATCTTCAGCACCTCGCACAGGATCAGCGTGGCCCGCTGCCGGGCCGGCAGGTGCTGCAGCGCGGTCACGAAGGCCAGCCGGATCGTGTCCCGCGCCACCGCGATGTCGGCCGGGTCGCCGTGCTCGGGCACCACCTTGTCATCGGCGATCGGGGAGATCCAGATGTCGTCCGGGTGGAACCCGCCGAGCAGCGACTCCACCGGCGGGGAGGCCGGCCCGAGGTCGATCGGCAGCGCCCGCCGCTGCCGGCCGCGCAGCATGTCCAGGCAGATGTTGGTGGCGATCCGGTACAGCCAGGAGCGCACGCTGGACCGGCCCTCGAACCCGTCGGCCGCGCGCCAGGCCCGCAGCATCGTCTCCTGCACGGCGTCGTCGGCCTCGAAACCCGAGCCGAGCATGCGGTAGCAGTAGCCGGTCAGCTCCCGGCGGTACTGCTCGAGCGTGTCCGGGCTGATATCAGCGGCTGCAGTCGGTGACATAGTTCCTCACCCTACGTCGGCCCTCTGACATTTTCAGCTGGCATTTCAGCGCGCGGTCAGCAGGCGGCCCTCTCCCGATGGCACGATCCCCGTCATGCTGCCTATCCTGCCTAAATGAAGGACCTGCTGGCCGACGCGGAGGCCGAACTCTACGCGGCCGACCCGGACGGCTTCACCGCGCGCCGCGCCGAACTGGCCGCCAGCGCCCGTGACGCGGGCGAGCCGGCCGCGGCCAGGCACATCACGGCGCTGCGTAAACCCACCCGTTCGGCCTGGGTAGTGAACCGCCTGGTGCGGTCGGACCCCGGGGTACGGTCCCGGCTCGACGACCTGGCCGCCGGCCTGCGCACCGCGGGCGACGGCAGCAGGATCAGGGAGCTGACCGCGGCCCGGGCCCGGCTGGTCGACGAGCTGACCCGGGCCGCGCTGCGGGCGGCGGAGCTGTCCGCGCCGCCGGCGGCGCTGCGCGAGGAGGTGACCGCCACCCTCGACGCGGCCATCGCCGACCCCGGGGTGGCGGCCGGCCTGGGCACCCTGGTCCGGGCCGCGCACTACGCCGGCTTCGGCCTCGCCCCGCTGGCCGACGGCCCGCCCGCCCCGCCCCGCGCGAAGCAGGCCAAGGCGCCGGCCGAGACCGTAGCCGAGCGGGAGGACCGCCGCCAGGAGAAGATCAAGACGGCCGAACGGTCCCTGGCTGATGCCGATCATGACCTCGAAGCCGCCCTGGCGGCCGAACGCGACCACCAGGACAACGTCCGCCGCCTGGAAGCCGGACTCGCCGACGCGCGCCAGCGCCTGGCCGAGGCGCGGCGTCAGTCCTACCGCGCCGAGTCCCGGCAGCAGCGGGCCGCCCAGCAACTCAGCCGGCTGAAGGAGTAAACCATCCCGCTCACCCGGTGCCTCTTATAAGCGTGAGGGTTGAGGCTTGCGGGGCTATGGAGGTGCTGCCGGTGGATGGTCGTCCGTCTGAACCAGACGGGTTCCGTGACTTCGTCGAGGCACGGTCGAACGCGCTGCTGCGGTCGGGCTGGCTGCTGACCGGCGACTGGCCGAGCGCCGAGGACCTCGTGCAGACCGCCCTCGCCGCGGCGTGGCCCCGGTGGGCCACGCTGACCAGGCAGGACGCGCCGGAACTCTACGTGCGGAAGATCATGGTCAACACGTTCCTGCGGTGGCGGCAGCGGCGCTGGACCGGTGAGATCGCCACCGGGCGGCTGCCCGAACTTCAGGCCTACGGGGACGCGTTCGCGCAGATCGACGCCCGGCAGGCGCTGATCGCGGCGCTGGACCGGCTGCCGCCCAGGCAGCGCGCCGTGGTGGTGCTCCGCTACTTCGCCGATCAGACGGAGGCGCAGACCGCCGCGGCGATGGGCTGCTCGGTGGGGGCGGTGAAGGCGCACGCGTCGAAGGCGCTGGCCCGGCTGCGAGACGCGCCCGGGCTGGCCGAGCTCATGACCGGAGGTGTGACGTCGTGAATACCGAGGAACGGCAGCTAGCGGACATGCTGCACCGGCTCGCTCCCGAGCCGCCGCGCCGGGTCACCGTGGAGGACGTCGCGTCCCGGCTGGCCAGCCAGTCCGACCCCGGCGGGTACCGGGAGCCGCGCCCGCGCCGCGGGTTCGGCCGGGGCTTCTCCGGCCGGGGCTTTCCCGGCTGGAATCGCGGCTGGGCGCCGGCGCTGGCCGCGGCCAGCGTCCTGGTCGTGGCCGGGACAAGCGCGGGCATCGCGACCGTGGTGACCTCGCATCACAGCCACGTCACGTCGCCGGGGACCGGGGCGTCGGCGTCGTCGGCCCCGGCATCGTTCACCCCGTCCGCGCCGTCCTCGCCGCCGTCGTCGCCGGCGGCCGGGACGCCGCTGCGGATCGCCGGCGGCATGTGGGGCGCCGAGCTGATCAACCGCCGGTCGTTCACCCAGGACTCGCTGGTCGGCAGCGGAGACTTGCTGTACGCGGCCTCGGCGGGCGCCCTGGACCGGATCGACCCGGCCACCGGGGACATCGTGCAGAGCACCCCCTACAGCCCGCCGGTCCCTGGCCGGCCGGTCGTCCTGGGGAACACGGTGTGGGTGGTGTGGTCCTACAGCGGCGGCAACGTGGTCCTGCACGGCTACGACGCCCGGACGCTGGCCCAGGTCGCGTCGGTACCGGTGGCCGCCATCGGCCGGGTGTCCAGCTCGGCTCAGGGGGTGCTGGCCGCCGGGCCCGACGGCCGCCTCTACCTGGCCGCGGGCCAGACCGTGGCGGTCCTGGATCCGGCCACCGGCCACCTGATCCGGCGGATCTACCTGGTCGCGGGGGCAGCCAGCGCGGTGACCGTCGCACCCGACGGGAGCAGGCTGTATGTCGGCATGGCGTCTGCGGACTCCTTCAGGCTGCTGTCCTTCAACCTGGCCAGCGGAGTGGAGGCGGCGTCGTCCACGATGGCCGGGGGAGGCGTCGGGAACCTGGTCGCGACCTCGGGTGGCGTGTGGGGCACGGCCGGGACCGGGATGAGCGAGCGGGTCTGGTTCGCTCCCGGCGGCGACCTCGCCAGGTTCTTCAATGTCAGCCAGGGCGTCGGAGCCGGGCTGGATTCGGTGCCGACCGTCAGCGGCGGCGCCGTGTGGATCGGCGGCTCGCACGCGCTCACCTGCGCGAACCCCGACACCGGGCAGGTGCGGGCCGGCACATCCATCCCCACCGACAACAGCATCGTGGAGTACTTCGGCAGCGTCACCGTGCTGAGCGGCGGCCGCACCTACGCCCTGTACCAGGACCAGGCGGCTCAGCTGTCCGGCCTGGCCACCCTCACGCCGCCTGCGAGGTGCTAGCCCGGGGGGACGACCCCCCGGAACCCCCCGATCACGGGGGGGCTGCCCGCCCCCTCGTACCCCCCTGGCCGGGTCCGTTCGTCACCCGCTCCGCGGGCGGCGGGGGGCCCGGCGGCGTTCCTTCGCCGAACGGCCGCCCGCCCAGTTCCTCGCGGTGGTGCGGGGTGATCCAGCCGGACAGGTCGGGGCCGGCCGGGATGATCTGCGACGGGTTCAGGCCCGTGTGCACCCGGTAATAGTGCGCCTTGGTCTGGGCGAAGTCGATCGTGTCGCCGAAGCCGGGCGTCTGGTACAGGTCGCGCGCGTAGGCCCACAGGACCGGCATCTCGGTGAGCTTGTTCCTGTTGCACTTGAAGTGGCCGTGGTAGACCGCGTCGAACCGGACCAGCGTGGGCCACAGCCGCACGTCCGCCTCGGTGATCGTGTCCCCGGCCAGGTAGCGGCGGGTGGCGAGCCGCTCGGACAGCGCGTCGAGCCGGGCGAACAGCTTGCCGTAGGCGTCCTCGTAGGCGGCCTGCGTGCTGGCGAACCCGCACTTGTACACGCCGTTGTTCACGTCTTCGTAGACCCCGGCGCTGATGTCCTCGATCTCGTCGCGAAGCTTGTCCGGGTAGAGTTCGGGGGCGCCGGGGCGGTGGAACGCTGTCCACTCGTGCTCCATGTCCAGCGTGATCTGCCGGTAGTCGGCGGTCACCACCGCGCCCGCCGCGACCTCCACGATGGCCGGGACGGTGACGCCCCGGTCGTAGCCTGGCACCGCCTTCTCGTAGGCGTCCCGCAGCCAGTGGATGCCGAGCACCGGGTCCACCTCGCCCGGGTCCAGGTCGAACGTCCAGCTCCGCCAGTCGTGCTCCGGCCCGCAGATGCCCATCGACAGCGCGTCCTCGAGCCCCATCAGCCGCCGTACGATCATGGTCCGGTTGGCCCACGGGCAGCCCCGCGCCACCACCAGCCGGTACCGCCCCGCCTCGGCCGGCAGCGTCCCGTCCCGCCCGTCCGCCGTGATCCTTCCGTCCAGGTACCGGGTATCGCGTACGAATTCTCCCGCAGCGTTCACCCTTCCGACGCTACCCCATGCTTCCGTTTTCAACTATCTGGGCACATTCCCCGGCAGGCCGGGGCGGTTCGGCCCGGCCGTGCGCGGTCCGCACGGCCGCCCCCGCGAGAACCCGCCCCGCATCGTCGTACGATGTGCCGAAAAATGGTCGTGACGTGCGGATAGCCCTATCCGGGACTTCCTCCTCTGTCCTATTCCCCAGCCATGTCAGGTCGTTTGCCCGTTACCCATGGCATCGCTAGGATCACAGAATGTGACTGTGTCCGGTAGGGCACCGCTCACAACGGAGGAAGTAATGCGTAAGATCATCGCCACCCCCATAGTCGCCGGCCTCATCGGCATGGCCGCCCTCGCCGCCCCCCTGGCCGCGCACGCCGCCGACACCCCGACCACGTTCCAGGTCAATGGGGGATTGCTCAGCATCACCGTGCCGACGAGCAGTGTCGCCCTTAACGGTGTGACCGTGGGCACGACGAACCCATCGGGCCAGCTTGGCGCCGTCACGGTGGACGACGAGCGAGGGCAGCTCTCGGGCGGCTGGACCGCCACCGTGGTGTCCTCGGACTTCACCACCGGCACCGACCCGTCTATCGTGACCATCGCCGCCAGCAACGTCGACTACGTCGCGGGCGATCCCACCAGCTCGGTCGGCTCAGGTACCTTCACGCCCGCGTCCCCAACCGCCATCAGCACGGTGAAGACGGCTTACACCGCGGCCAGCGAAGCCGGCAGCGCCGGGGTCAGCTGGGACCCGACGATCACCGTCAACCTGCCGGCTCACGGGCAGGTGGCGGGCACCTACTCCGGGACCATCACCCATTCCATCGCCTAACCGACAACAGCCGACCCCCGGGCACCACGCCGCCAGCGTGGACCCGGGGCTGACGCATTTCTCTTCCGATCCACATTTCCATCGCTTGTCCGGGGGACATCATGATATTTCGCCACCTGCGCGCGGTCATCGCGCTCAGCTTCCTTGCCCTGGCCGTCGTGGTAAGCGCGGCCCCGGGTGTCAGCCAGGCGGCCACGGCCGGCTCGCCGGCCCCGTCGGGACGGATCGGCATCAAGCTAATCGAGATCCCCGCCAGCCAGGCCAATAACCCCCGGGCCGAGGAGTACATCATCGACCGCCTGGCCCCGGGCACGGTGATCCACCGGAAATTCCGGATCTCCAACCTGGGCAGCGCGCCCGTGCACGTGACCGTCTACCCGGCCGCCGCCGCGATCTCGCAGGGCATCTTCCAGTTCTCCTCCGGGAACACCCAGAACGAGATGACCACCTGGGTCTCGATCAGTCGGGGCGCCCTGACCCTGGCTCCGCGCAGCAACGCCACGCTCGAGGCCACCGTCGCGGTGCCCCACGACGCGCCGCCTGGCGAGCAGTACGGCGTCATCTGGGCCCAGGAATCCAGCAGCGGTGCGGGGAACGTCAAGCTGGTAAGCCGCGTCGGCATTCGCCTTTACCTGTCGATCGGCCCCGGCGGCGCCCCGCCGTCCAATTTCACCCTGGGCACGCCAGTCGCCAGCCGCACCTCCGCCGGAGTACCCGTCGTCCGCGTGCCCATGCACAACACCGGCGGCCGCGCCCTCGACGTCCGCGGCACGCTCCAGCTGAGCAGCGGCCCCGGCGGCGTGAGCGCCGGCCCGTTCCCGGCGTCATCGGTCGTCACGATCGCCCCCGGCCAGTCCGGCGATGACATCTTCCAGCTCAGCTCGAAACTGCCGAACGGCCCGTGGCAGGGCTCGTTCACGATGGTGAGCGGCCTGCTCACCAAGACAGAGAAATTCACCCTCGACTTCACCGGGGGACCCGCCGCCGCCGCGCGCAGCCCGTTCCCCGTCGTCCCGGTCGCCGCGGGCCTCGCCGCCCTCGTCCTCGCGGCCGTGGCCGTGCTCATCGCCCGGTCCCGGCGGACCCGGCGAGTCAGGATCAGCTAGCCCGCAGGGTCAGCGGACGCCGTCCTACAGGACGCGCTCACCGTTCCGGCGGGGGTGCCAGGTCCCGGCGGGCGGTCAGCGCGAACCACAGGATCAGCCCGCCGATGTCGGCCGGGGCGGCGGCGGTGCCGGGGATCAGCTGCAGCACGGTCAGGGACAGCACCGCGGCGATGGCGGCGCGCAGGAGCAGGCGCCCGGGCCGGCCGCGGCCGATCCGGGCCGGGAACTCCCGCACCGCGGCCAGCGGATGCCGCGGCCGGGAGCCGGACGGCCCGCCTTCGGCGGGCACCGCGGGCAGCGGCGCGGTGACCGGCTCGGCGGCCAGCCCGGCCCGCTGGGCTAGATCGGCGCAGGCCTCGCTGCGGCCCCACGGGGTGCGCAACTCAGCGTAGGCCGCCGAGGCGGCGGTGTACCGGGCCAGGTCCCCGCCGTCAGGCCGGTCGGGGTGGGTGGCCGCGGCGATGGCCCGCCAGGCGGCGCGGACCTGCTCATCCGGCAGGTCGGGGCGGGCGGGCAGGCCGAGGGCTTCGAACGGGTCAGGGTTCACCGGGTGGCTCCGGGGCCGAAGACGTCATCGAAACGGGCGGGGGGAGCAGGGTGAGCGGGGAGGGCCTGGGCCGGGCGACCTGGACGAAGGTGGCCGCGCCGCGCTGGATGTAGCAGGCCTGGCCGACCTCCAGGCGGCGGACGAGGTCGGGATCCGCGACCCAGGCGCGCTGTTCGCGGGTGGTGCCCTCATCGCCCCAGGCGCCGCCGATGAGCTTGTGCGCGGTCTCCAGCACCCGGCGTCGCCCGGCCGCGGTGACCAGCGTCTCGGGATAGGGGACGTGCAGGACGAAGATGCCGCCGTCAGCGGTGCCCGCGATCTTGTACCGCTCATCCTCGGTCGCGCCCAGGCCCTGCCAGGACTGCGCCGAGACCTGCACCCCGATGCCGAGGGACCGGCCCCGCTCGTACAGGTTGGACAGCGGCACCCGGCCCGACACGGCGCTGTAGTCGTCGGCGGCGAGCAGCATCGCCCGCGGCTCGGCGTCCCGGTCCGTGGCGGCGCGGGCGGTCAGCTCGGTCAGCGCCATCGCCTGCGCCTCGGCCACCGACGGCTCCCGGGTGCCTTCCAGGATGCAGTACCAGGCGTCCGCGTCGGCCAGGGTGCCCGGGCCGTCCAGCGCGGGGCCGAGCCGGTTCAGCAGGGTAGCGTAGCGGAGCTGGATGTCGGGCAGCTGCCGGGCCGCCGCCCGGACCCGGGCCGCCTCGGCGGGATACCGGGCCGGATCCCACGCCGTCTGCAGCCAGCGGGCGTCCAGCCGGTCCAGGAACCCGGCCGTGCTCAGCGGCGGGCCGCCCGGCGCGGTGACGGCCAGGGTCAGGGCGGCTTGCAGGATGTCGGCGTAGTAGGCGGCGGCGCCGGTGCCGCTGTCGATCATCTGGTACAGCAGCACGGCCAGGTCCCGGGGCGGGAGGTCCCACAGGGACAGGCGGGCCTCGTCGGGCCAGATCGCGACGCGGCGGGCGCCCGCGCCGTAGAGCAGGCGGCGGGTGCGGTCGGCTTTGACCCGGGCGTCCCGGCCGCCCTTGCAGTCCAGCACGATCAGCAGCGGCCGGTGAGCGCGCCCGCCGCGGGCCGCGGCCAGGGTGGCGGTGAACCAGCCGGCCCACAGGCGGATCATCAGGTTGGTCTTTCCGCTGCCGGTGGCACCGACGATGACCATGTGCCGGGCGCAGGCGGCGGCGGGAATGGCGAAGACGGGGTGCCAGCGGTGCCCGATGGCGCGGATGGTGCCGCCGACCGGGATCCGCCCGCCCCGCGCCAGCAGGGGCACGGCTCCTGGGGCGTCGGTCAGCCCCTGGGCGGTGCGGACCTGCCGCCGCCACTGGCGGGCATCGAATGTGATCGGGGCCGAGGCCATGAGCCCGCCCAGGCCGGTGGTGATGGCGTAGGTCCGCCACGCCCACGCCAGCGCGGCCAGGGCGAGCCCGGCCGGGACCGCGAACGGAGCCAGCAGCAAGAACGCGCGGGCCAGGTCCAGGGCGGCCAGGTGAGACCAGCCGTGTGTCCAGGCGCCCGCCGGCGCCAGCGCGACCCGCCGCCAGGCGGGCAGCCGCGCGAACTGGACCGAGAGCCAGACCCCGGCCGGGATCAGCGCCCACGCGGCGGCGCGGCGCAACCGCGCCGGCGGCCAGCCCCGCAGCCACGCCGCGACGTACCCGGTGACCGCCACCACCGTCACCGGCCAGGCCGCGACCGCGAGCGCGGCGAGCAGCAGCCACCCGCCCGCTTTGATCATCTTGCGGAGCAGCCACAGGCACACGGTCAGCTTCAGCCAGGACCACACGCTCATCGCTGCGGCTCCGGGGTGAACGCGACGGCGGGCAGTTCGCGGACCACGACCCTGGGCTGCTCCCCAGGCAGCAGCCCGTCCGCGGCGCGGGCCACCACGGGCCGGGCGGCCGGGGCGGTCAGGTAGATCACCTGGGCGTACCGCACCGCACTCAGGAGCCCGGTCATGATCCGCGTGGTCCGGGCGATGGGCTTGGGGGTCAGCTCGACCTCGACTGCCCACACCTGACCGGCATACGGGCTGCCCGCGATGCTGGGCCAGTGGATCTCCGCGTCCGGGACATGCTCGCGGCGGCCGGCCGCGGGCCGGTCGGCGCGCAGCCGCCGCTCGGAATGCCACCAGGGCTGCGCGTACTGCCAGGCCGGGCTGCCCGCCAGCCACAACCGTGCGGCCAGCACCGCGCGGACGTGCGCCAGGCGGCCCAGCGCCGGGCGGGTGGCGGGAAACCCCAGCCCGGTCTCGGCCATCCCGGTCCGGGTCAGCCAGCACCACCCCGGCCCCGGCCCCAGCCGCCCGGTATCCGCGTACCCGGCCCGCCGCCACCGCGCCACGATCGCCGGGAGCCGATCCACGTGCACCTGCAGCGCCATGGCGAGCAGGTCGAACGGCGCGCCGTAATGCTCGCCGCACAAGAGGAGCCCGTCGATGTCGCGCTGGCTGAGCCGGACCGTCCCGGCGTCAGCCCGGCGGGTCGGCCGGGCCGGGCGGGCCGCGGTGCTGGCGTCCTGTGCATGTGCCTGTGCGTCTGCCTGTGCCGTCATGATGTCCCCAGATCTCTCCCGCAGTAACAGCAGCCTCAGTTGCCTCGTGTGTCCGTAAGAACACGAGATGTGACGATTTTTCCGCAGCACGCCGGTGCGGGGCGAGGATGGGGAGTATCCGTAAGCGCATCGTCATGATTACTCTTTGTGACGGCACTGGAGGGCGCCGGGCCGGAGAACCGTGCCGGACGGCCGTCCGGCCGCGGGCGAGGCGGGCCAGGAATCGGGCGGGCACGCGCCAGGACCGTTCGGCATCATTGGTATTTCCGGGTCGCCGGCGGGCAGCGGGCCGCCGGACAGCAGCCCGGTCGGCGCGTCCGGCGGCTCAGGACTGGGCGGTGATGTAGCTGATCACCGTGTCCAGGTCCCGGCTTTCTGCGTAGAGGGAGGAGTCGGGGTCGTCTTCGGCGACGCGCCACACGCCGTATTTCTTGTCCCAGAACGCGGACCAGCGCGGGTGGCGGTGCAAGAAGCCGGTGAGCCGCGCGGCGTCGGCAGGTGCGGGGAGGCTGGTCATGTGCCGGTGCCTGTCTGGCGAGGCTGGCCGCGGTGGGCAGGGCCGAGGGCGGGTGCCGGCGCGATGCTGATCTGGCGGGCGAGGGCGCCCAGCGAATCCCCGATGAATACGGGCGTTCCTTCGGCGTCACGATGTGAAGTACGCCGATGGTGATTACATCGAATTCGCTGTACAAGGCCCGGAACAGGATTGCGGTCAGGTTACCGGGGGGCGCGGTGGTCATAGGCCGGGGGTACCTTTCCTGCTGGCGTGCTGGATCCGGGTCCGTGATTCTTCCTCGGCCAGGACTTCGCCGAGTTTGCGGCGCAGGTCGTCCTGGACCGGCGCGTCAGGGGAGATGCCCTTGATCGCGTTCTCGAGTTCGCGCCGGTAGCGGCGGAGTTCGAAGGTGGCCAGCGCGTGTAGCGGGTGCCCGGGCTCGGCGACGGTCACAGGTTTGCCTCCTTGCTCGGGCCGGATCTTCTCGG
>WNGH01003917.1_pt1 | contig 20428 bp, 13 predicted proteins | sample 5400631 | NCBI WGS metagenome assembly WNGH01 (sample SAMN13153373, study PRJNA577476) | soil metagenome | isolation source: 115 cm soil or saprolite under Garry oak tree replicate 1 | place: USA:California | collected 2016-06-15
CTTCGCACGGCCTGACGTTCACCGGTCTGACGTGGCGCGGCGGGAACCCGAACGAGCACGACCGAGCGTCGCAGCGGACCGACCAAAAGCTGGGGGCCACCTCGCGCCCCCGCGCTTTTTGACGCAGCGGGTAACACTAAACCGTGATCCGCATTGTATTCATGCTGGCGGAGACTATTTTCCGCCTATCAAGGCCGACTGGGCGGCTCCCCATCCCCCGACACCCCGTCGCCCGGTCAGATAAGCCTGAGTTGAGGCAACAACTTACGGACCCCAAGCGCGTAATTTGCTTGGGGTCTTTCTTTTGTGGTTTTCTTTTGCGGTCTTTCTTTTGTGCTTGGCGCCCTTTTTTGCTTGGCGGCGCTATAAGCATTCGCGCTTAGCTGCCATGCCTGCTTATGCAGGCTAGAGCTCAACCCCGCGCCCACGCGCCAAGTCGTCCAGCATGCTTGCCGCAACCGCCAACTTCGACACGGTAAGGCCGGAAGCAACCATTTCGCCAATCGCCAATTTGACCCGTTCGACTTCGACCTTGCGCTTGGCCGACCATGCTGCGACCGCCTGTCTGCCCCACGTCCCCTCGGCAAGAATCGCGGCGGTCAGTTTCCGCTCGGCATCCCCGATCGCGTCCCGCGCACGATCAAGCGCGAGACGGTCGAAGTAATCGGCCGCCGCAATCTCCGCAGCGGTCAGGCGATGGATCCCAAACAACGCTGCGACCGCGAAATAGGTGGCCGCCACCCTACTCACCGGATTGCCGGTGCGGTCAGCTACCAACACGATGTCGGGCGCCGCAATAAGCGCGCGAAGATCGGCAATGCGACCGGCAAGCTCTGCCGGCACATTCGCGGCCACGAGTTCCTGCCGGCGCGCGGTGCGCGCCGTGCCCATATCCTGCGCCAGGTCCTGTGACAGTACCTCATCCAGCGCTGCGGCAAGCGCGGCAATGCCGTCATGGTAGTGCCTTGTGACTTCGGCTAGACCTTTGGAAAAATCGACGGTGCGCAGAAACCAAACCACGCGGTCGAGCAAAAGATTCTGCAATTCGATGTAAAGGCCGAGTTGCTGCTTTCCCGAGATTTTGTTGTCCAGCCCATCGATCGCGCCGTTCAGCGCAGTTAGCTCATAGCTGTCTCGCGTGGCGGCAAAAGCCGCGGCGATAGCCGCCGACGAGGCGCCGGTCTGGTCGGCGATCCGCACGATCAGCGACGGACCACCGCGATTGATCATCGAATTGGCCAGTTGGGTAGCGATAATCTCACGCCGCAAGCGATGATGCTCTAGCGCATCGGGATAATTCGTGGTGATCGGTTTGGGGAAATATCGCCCCAGTTCGCGCGCCAAATAGGGATCATCCGGAACTGAAGATTCGAGCAGCTCCTCGTAAAGGCTTAGTTTCGCGTAGGCGAGCAGCACCGCCAGTTCGGGACGCGTGAAGGGCTGCAGACGGCGACGGCGTTCCTCCAGCGCCATGTCGTCGGGCAGGTATTCGAGCGCGCGATCGAGCAGACCATGGGTTTCCAACAATTGAATAAGGCGCTGCAGGAAACCGAAATCGTCCATCCCGCGCCGCTCCGCCAGCGACAGCGCCAGCGTCTGCAGGTAGTTGTTGCGCAAAACCAGCCCGGCAACTTCATCGGTCATCTGCGCCAGCAACCCATTGCGGCCGTCCATGGTCAGCCGGCCGTCGCGCAGCGGAATGCTCAGCGCGATTTTCGTATTGACCTCCATGTCGGAAGTGTTCACGCCGGCTGAATTGTCGATCGCATCGCTGTTGAGCTTGATGCCATGGAATGCCGCTTCGATGCGGCTGCGTTGCGTCATGGCGAGATTGGCGCCCTCGGCGATCACTTTGCAGCGCAAATCCTTGGCGGCGACCCGAACTCCATCATTGGCGCGGTCACCCGCCGCCTCGTCCAGCTCGTCGGAAGCGCGGACATAGGTGCCAATGCCGCCGAAGAAGATCAGATCAACCCGCGCTTTGAGGATGGCGCGAACAAGATCGTTCGGCGTGACATGTTCGCCGATGCCGAACAATTGTTGCGCTTCCGGTGCGAGCTTGATGTCTTTAGCGGCGCGCGAAAACACGCCGCCGCCCTTGGAAATGATCGACCCGTCGAAATCCTGCCAGCTTGAACGCGGCAGATCGAATAGCCGCTTGCGCTCCGCAAAACTCCGCACCGGGTCGGGATCAGGATCGATGAAGATGTCGCGGTGATCGAACGCAGCGACCAGCTTAATCGTCGTCTCGCGCAACATGCCGTTACCGAACACGTCGCCGGACATGTCGCCAACGCCGACCACGGTGATTGGCGTCGTCGCGACGTCGATATCCATTTCGCGGAAATGCCGTTTCACCGCCTCCCACGCGCCGCGCGCGGTAATGCCGATCTTCTTGTGGTCGTAACCGGCGGAGCCACCTGAAGCAAAGGCATCGCCAAGCCAGAAGTCATGGGCGATCGCCAGTTCGTTCGCGATATCGGAGAAGGTGGCGGTGCCCTTGTCCGCGGCGACCACGAGGTATGGATCGTCGCCATCGTAGCGAACGACATCTGCCGGCGGGATCACGCCGGTCGTTCCGATCCCGATATTGTCGGTGATATCGAGCAGCGTTGAAATGAACGACCTATAGGTCGCGACGCCCTCGGCCTGGACGGCCTCGCGCGAACCGCCAGCAGGCAAGCGCTTTGCAACAAAACCGCCCTTAGCGCCTACCGGCACGATTACTGCGTTCTTGACGTTCTGCGCTTTTACCAGTCCCAGAACTTCGGTGCGGAAATCCTGCGGCCGGTCCGACCAGCGTATTCCACCGCGCGCCACTTTGCCGAAGCGCAGATGCACCGCTTCGAGCCGCGGCGAATAAAGAAACACCTCATAAAGCGGACGCGGCGTCGGGACGGCGTCGAGCTTACGACTGGCAAACTTAATCGCAATGAGTTCCTTGGCACGGCCGTCGCGGCCAAGCTGGAAATAATTCGTCCGCACCGCCGCAGTAATCGCATTCACGAAATGGCGGATGATGCGATCTTCATCGAGGCTCTCGATTGTTTGCAGCGCGGTCTCGATCGCGGACAAAATTTCGCCTTCGCGCTTGACGCGCTCTTCCGGCGATAAAGGCAGATGCGGATCGAACCGAGCGCGAAATAACTGGACAATTTGCGCAGCGACAGCCGCGTGGTTGCGCAACGTCGTCCACATGTAGTCTTGCGAGTAAGCAATGCGGATTTGCCGCAGGAAGCGCGAAATCGTCCGGATCAGGGCGACCTCGCGCCAGCCCAGCCCCGCCGGGAGCACCAATGCGTTATAGCCATCGCTCTCGGCGGCCTGGCCCATGACGACGAGGAAACAGGCCTGAAGCCGGCTTTCAGACGCCAGCAGATCGATCGGCTGTCCGGACGCGCTTTCAAGCTCCATATCGTGAAACCAGACTTCCGCCGCATCTGCCGGCCGGATGTGATAAGTGCGCTCGTCCACGACGCGGAAACCCATGTTTTCCAGGACCGGCACCCGCTCCGACAAGGAAATCGGACGGCTCTGGCTGAACACTTTCAAGCCAAGACGCGCCGGCGCCACGCCTTGCGGACGATAGAACACAACGTTCAGCGGCCGCTGTGCGGTGAGATTTTCCAGTCCGCGGATATCGGCGACAGCGATCGCCGGGGGATAGACTTCGCGGTAATCGATTGGAAAAGCGTCGCGATAGCGCCCGAACAAGGTGCGCGCACGATCGTAATCCGCAGCCGCAGCAAGCGCGTCGCGCAGAGCCTCGGTCCAGCTGCGAACGATCGCTTCAACGCCGCGATCAAGCGAGTCATGGCCGGGATTTGCCAATGGATCATCGGCGCGCGCGACGATGTATTGAACGCGCACCAGCGGACTCTCCGGAAAGAACGGGTAATAGCCGCTCAATCGTCCCTTGAAGGCCGCGGTCAAATACTTGCCGATGGCCGCTCTGACTTGCCCGCTGAAGCGATCGCGCGGAATGTAGACCAGCACCGACACATAGCGGTCGAACAGGTCGCGCCGCGGCAGCACCCGCACGCGCGGCCGCTCATCAAGATGAAGGATGTCAAGCGCGAGTCGATAGAGCGAATCCTCGTCGATCTGAAACAAGTCGTCCCGGGGATAAGTCTCGAGCACATTGACCAATGCTTTGCCGGAATGACTGGCCGGATCGAACCCGGCGCGGCGAATGATTCCGTCGGTCTTGCGCCGCAGGTAAGGAATTGTCCGGGCCGACTGGGTGTAGGCGGTTGAGGTGAAAAGGCCGCAGAAACGGTGTTCGCCAACGAGCTTGCCGGCGCCATCGAACCGCTTCACGCCGATATAGTCGAGGTGTACGCGCCGATGCACGCGCGAACGCGTGCTCGATTTGGTCACGACGAGAAGGGTCGGCTGCTCAAGAAACGCGCGAATATCCGGGCTTACAGTTAGCGGCTCATTCCAGCGCTGCAAGGACGGCAGGTCGGGCGAGCGAAGAAGGCCGAGCCCGGTCGCAAAGACCGGCACCAGAGCATCCTGCGTGGTGAAAACGTAATCCCGCGCGCCGAGAAAAGTGAAATTGTCGTCAGCGATCCATTTGAGAAATTCAATGGCCTCGGCAATCTCGTCGGCCGCAAGCGGCGGCGGTGTCGTCTTTAACGCGCCGATGACGTCGCGCACCCGGGCGCGCATCGGCTGCCAGTCTTGTATGCTGCTGCGAACCTCGGCGAGGACGGCCTCGAGCGCATGGACGAGCTCGGGACGCTGGCTTGCACCATCAACTCCCTCAACGTGGAAGTGGATGAAGCTTTCACGCCGAGCGCCGACAGCATGTTCCTGTTCGAAGCCGACGAGCCGGCCCGCGGCGTCGCGCTCTACCACAAATACCGGATGCACGAACAAGCGGATCTCAAGGCCGCGGCTGTTGAGTTCGCCGACAACGGAATCCACCAGGAACGGCATATCGTCATTGACGATCTCGAGAACCGACACGCCGCGCCTGCCCGGGAGCGGCTCGAATCGTATTTTTGGAGTTCCGGGGCGTCGTTCGGCAAGAAACGACCACGACCGCTCGGCGATGCCTGCCAATTCCTCCGCATCGCAGTGCTGTAAATCCTCCGACGTTGCGAGTCCGAACAATTTCTCAATGAAAGTTTTCGGTACGTCGGACTGCCGCCTCGCGAGCAGGCCCGAGGCCGCGTCGATAAGCGCCAATCCGCCGCCGACATCGCTACCGCGGCGATTATCTTGAAGGTTCATGTTTCCTCTGCCTACGATCCACAATAATAGTCTTTCGTGACGGCAATCTGCTACCGGCACACGTCAGAGGCAGATTAATCTTATCGTGCGGGACCCTCGCCAAGCGGCAGTACACAACGCAGCAAGAGAACGCCATGCTTAAACGAACCAACAAACCAACCTCTACAGTACGGCAGCGGCGCCGACCGGCAGCAGCAGGCGGCGACGACAAGATTACAGCGTTCAAGCTTCGAGCGGCAGCGTTGTCACCGGAGATGGCGGCCTATTTCGCCAAGTGCGAGGAAAAGCTGGGCTTCGTGCCCAACGTGCTCAAGGCCTATGCCTTCGACATGGCGAAGCTCTCCGCCTTCGTCGCCATGTACAACGATTTGATGCTGGCGCCTTCCGGTTTGAGCAAGCTCGAACGCGAGATGATTGCGGTCGCGGTATCGGCGCAGAACCGCTGCTATTATTGTCTGGTCGCGCACGGCGCCGCCGTGCGGCAACTGTCAGAGAACCCGCCGCTCGGTGAATTGCTGGTGATGAACTACCGCGCCGCGCGGCTGTCCAAACGCGAACGCGCGATGCTCGATTTCGCCGTCAAGCTGACAGCCGAGCCCTGGCTGGTCGAGGAGGAGGATCGCACGCGCTTGCGCCGCGCCGGATTTTCCGAACGCGACATCTGGGACATCGCCGCGGTTGCCGGCTTTTTCAACATGACCAATCGCGTCGCTTCGGCCACCGATATGCGGCCGAACAGCGTCTATCACCGTCAAGCGCGGTAAGCGCAGAGTTGACGAAATCTCATCGCGCTCTAGCGATGCGCCGAAAGATCGCGCATTTTCGCTTGCGCGCCGTTAAGCGGATTGCCCGGATCCCAGCTATAGCGCAGCGTCTCGAACCGCATGGTACGCGCATCAATCATCACAAGCCGGCCGACTAAGCCTTCGCCGAAACCGACAATCTCCCTGATCACTTCAAGCGCCATCATCGATCCTAGTACGCCGGCAAGCGCGCCGAGCACACCCGCTTCGGCGCAGGCCGGGACGCTGCCGGGCGGCGGCGCCTCCGGAAACAGACAGCGGTAGCTTGGATTGGGTTTGCCGTCAGCGCCGCGTTCGAAAGCGCGGATCGTGGTGAGCGTGCCATCAAACGTCCCGAGCGCGGCCGTGATCAGCGGCTTTTTGGCGAAGTAACAGGCGTCCGAGACGAGGTAGCGCGTGGCGAAATTGTCCGAACCGTCGGCGACAATGTCATAGCCGCCGATCAGCGCCAGCGCGTTGTCGGCAGCTAGACGAACATTGTGTGGTGTTACGGTGACGTTCGGATTGAGCCGCTGGACCGTCACCGCGGCGCTCTCCACCTTTGGCGTGCCGATGTCCGGCGTGGCGTGGATTACCTGCCGCTGCAGGTTCGACAGCGTGACGACATCGTGATCGATCACGCCGAGCGTGCCGACGCCGGCGGCAGCAAGATAAAGCAGCACCGGCGCGCCGAGGCCCCCGGCGCCAATGACCAGAACGCGCGCGCGGCGGAGTGCCGCCTGACCCGGGCCGCCGACCTCGCGCAAAACGATGTGGCGCGCGTAACGTTCAAGCTCGTCATTACTTAGCATGCGGCCAATATAGGCCGGCGCGGCACGCCCCGCGACTCGGGGCAAAGGCATCTCGATAAGGCAGTCAGCCAATTATTTGTTTTCGAACTTGGGCGGCCGCTTCTCGATGAAGGCCGCCATGCCCTCCTTCTGGTCGCGCGTTGCGAACAGCGAATGAAATATCCGCCGCTCGAAGCGGACGCCCTCGGCCAGCGAAGTTTCCAAGGCACGATTGACTGCTTCCTTCGCCGCCAGGACCGATGGCAAGGACATCGAAGCGATGGTCTCGGCGACTTTGATTGCTTCCTCAAGCAAGCTTTGCAGCGGCACGATGCGCGCGACCAGACCAGCGCGTTCGGCTTCCTCGGCGTCCATCATGCGCCCGGTCAGGATGAGATCCATCGACTTGGCCTTGCCGACCGCGTGCGTAAGCCGCTGCGTGCCGCCGATGCCGGGAATGATGCCAAGCTTGATTTCCGGCTGACCGAACTTGGCGTTGTCCGCGGCGATGATCAGATCGCATTGCATCGCAAGTTCGCAGCCGCCGCCAAGCGCAAAGCCGGCGACCGCGGCAATGACCGGCTTGCGGGCGTCGGCAACGCGGTGCCACGTCGCCAAGAAGTCGCTCAGGAAGGCCTCGGTAAACGCTTTGCCCGTCAATTCCTTGACGTCGGCACCGGCCGCAAATGCTTTGTCCGAGCCGGTGATTACCATGCAGCCAATTTTGTCGTCCGACTCGAAGGTGTCGATCGCCTGAGCGAGTTCGCGGATAACCGCGCTGTTAAGTGCATTGAGGGCTTGCGGGCGATTAAGTCGGATCAGGCCGACGCGGCCGCGGCTCTCTACAATGATGTTCTCGCTCATGGATTCCTCGTAAAACTCATTTCTGACATACCGGACAATAGAAGGTCGAGCGGCCGTTCTGGACGATGCGCTTGATCGTGCCGCGGCAGCCGGAGGTTCGGCACTGCTGGCCGGCGCGATCGTAGACGCGGAAATGATGTTGAAACATGCCGAGCTCCCCGTCCGTGAGCCGGTGGTCGCGTAGTGTCGAACCGCCGTCTTTGATTGCTTGGGTCAGCACCGCCTTGATGCCGTCGACTAGCCGCTCAGCGCGTTCGTTCGGCGTGCCTTTGCGGTCGGCGATCGTTGACGCCAGCCGCTTTGGCGACAAGTGCGCGCGATACAGCGTCTCGCAGACGTAAATATTGCCGAGGCCGGCGACAACCCGCTGGTCGAGTAGCGCGGCTTTGAGGCTGGTCTTTTTGCCACGGCAGGCGCGCGCCAGCATGGCGGCATCGAACGCGTTGCCGAGCGGCTCCGGGCCGAGCCCGCGCAACAGCGGCTCAGCATTGAGCTGCGCGCGGGGAATAAGTTTCATTGAGCCGAAGCGGCGCGGGTCGTTGAAAGTCACGGTGGCGCCGGACGCCAGGTGAAACACGATATGATCATGCGCGACGTGATTGGCGCGCTCGCGATAATAGCGGCCGAGATGTTTGTCCTTGCCGAGAAAAACGTGAAACGAGCCCGACATGCCGAGGTGCATGAGCAACACGTCGCCAGAGGAAAGATCGACCAGCAGATATTTGGCGCGCCGGCCGAGCCCGGTCACCAGCTTGCCTTCCAGGCGGTGCGCGAAATCTTTTGCGAGCGGCCAGCGCAGATCGCCGCGGCGAATCTCGACCCGCGTGATGCGTTCGCCCTGCATCGCCTGTTCGAGGCCGCGGCGGACCGTTTCGACTTCCGGAAGTTCAGGCATTGCTCAATGGGGCGGCGTCGCAAGGTGGTTAATTTCAAAGACATAGCCTGCCTAAGCGGGCCACGCTATGGTTGAGGATCAAGGCAGCAGAGCGATGGCGGAAACGGCACATTTCGGCTCCAGGCAGGTGCCGCTTCAGGCGAAGCAGGCGCTGGTCGATGATGTGTTTCATAGCGTGGCGCGCCGCTACGACCTGATGAACGACCTGATGTCATTCGGTCTGCATCGCGCCTGGAAGAATGCGCTGGTGACGGCGGTCAATCCGCCGAAACGGCTGCCGTTTTCGGTTATCGACATTGCCGGCGGCACCGGCGACATCGCGTTTCGAATTATCGATGCTGGTGGCACGCAGACGCGGGTCACGGTCTGCGATATCAATCGGGACATGCTCGCAGTCGGCCGCGAGCGAGCGATGCTGCGCGGCGGCGAGCAAATGGTCACCTTCACCGAGGCCAATGCCGAGGCGCTGCCATTCGCCGAGCGCAGTTTCGATGCCGCGACCATCGCATTCGGCATCCGCAACGTGCCGCGTATCGAACAAGCGCTGGCCGAAGCCTATCGAGTGCTCAAAATCGGCGGCAGATTCATCTGCCTGGAATTCTCGTCCGTCGACGTTCCCGCGCTTGATCGAATCTACGATTTCTATTCATTCAATGTCATTCCGGCGCTCGGCCGCATGGTGGCGGGCGACGCGGAATCGTACCGTTATCTGGTCGAATCCATCCGCAGCTTCCCCAAGCCGCAAGCGTTCGCCGCTATGTTACGCGCGGCAGGTTTTGCCCGGGTGTCGTTCCAAGCGATGAGCGGCGGCATCGTTACGTTGCATTCCGGCTGGCGTTTGTGATCTCAGCTCCCGCGCATCTCGTGCGGCTCGGCCGCGCCGGTTTCGTGTTCGCCCGCGAGGGCGTTTTCGGCGTGATCGATCCAATGATGGCGCCGATCGGCGCGCGGCCGCTGTTGCGGATGGCGCGGCTGTTGGAACGGCGCACGACCGGCCCGGCCGAGACCCGGCTGTCGGCGGCACTGACGCGGCTCGGACCGAGCTACGTCAAATTGGGGCAATTTCTCGCCACCCGACCTGACGTCGTCGGCACCGCGCTGGCACGTGACCTCGAGAGCTTGCAGGATCACATGCCGCCATTCGGTCAGGCCGAAGCCGAAGCGGCCATCATCGCCTCATTCGACAAGCCGGTCGAAACGCTTTTCGCAAGCTTCGGTCCGCCGGTTGCCGCGGCCTCGATCGCCCAGGTCCATCGGGCCAGCGTTGCCACTGCCACCGGGCAGCGGTCGGTCGCGGTAAAGATTTTGCGGCCCGGCGTTGAGCGGCGATTTCACGCCGATTTGGCCGCATTCACCTTCGCCGCCACCCATGCCGAAAATGTTTCCGCCGAAGCACGGCGGCTGCGCCTGGTCGAAGTCGTCGATACGTTGCGCCGCACAGTGATGGTCGAGATGGATTTTCGCCTGGAAGCAGCGGCGCTTTCGGAAATGGCGGAGAATACTAAGGCCGATCCCGACTTCCGCGTACCTGCAGTCGATTGGGACCGCACCAGCAAGGAAGTGCTGACGCTCGAATGGATCGACGCCACGCCGTTGTCGGATCGGGCGCGGCTGCAAGCCAAAGGCTTCGACCTGCCGCGGCTCGCCAGGGCTCTCATCCAGACCTTCCTCCGTCATGCGCTTCGCGACGGGTTCTTTCATGCCGACATGCATCCCGGGAACCTGTTCGTCGATGACGAAGCTCGGCTGATCGCGGTGGACTTCGGTATCATGGGGCGGCTTGGCGTGAAGGAAAGGCTATTCCTCGCCGAAATCCTGCATGGCTTCATCACCCGCGATTATTACCGCACGGCGGAAGTTCATTTCGAAGCAGGCTACGTGCCGCTGCGGCATTCGATCGAAGACTTCGCGCAGGCGATCCGCGCCATCGGCGAGCCCATTCATAACCGCACTGCCGAAGATATTTCGATGGCACGGCTTCTGGCGCTCCTATTCGAGGTCACCGGGCTGTTTGACATGCGCACGCGGCCGGAGCTGCTGTTGCTGCAAAAAACGATGGTAGTGGTCGAAGGCGTAGCGCGCAGTCTCGATCCCAAGCTCGACATGTGGCGCACGGCCGAACCGGTCGTGCGCGAATGGATGGAGCGTCATCTCGGCGCCGCGGGCAAGCTCGAAAGCGCCGCGCTTGGCGCCGCCGAGGTCGGACGCTTCGTTGGCCACGCACCGGGCCTCTTGACCCGCGGCGCGCGCGTCCTTGACCAGCTTGATGAAATCACCCGCGACGGACTGGTTCTGTCGCCGCAGACCATCGCCGAACTCGACAAGACCGAAGCTCGGCGTGGCCGCTGGATGATCGCGGCGCTATGGATCATTGCGGCCCTGCTATTATGGCTTATCTTTCGCCGGTGATTGCATCGATTGCAATGCAATCAATTCAGGGTTAAGTTGGTGCGGATGCAGGGAAAAAGTCCTTGGCCAGTCTGACCGTCCGCCAGCTCGACGATAAGCTCAAAACCCTGCTCCGCCTGCGTGCAGCCCGCCACGGCCGCTCCATGGAGGACGAGGTGCGGGTGATCCTCCGTGAGGCGGCAGAACAGGCTGACCGCGGTGCTGGCGAGCGGTTCGCGCCTGCGGCACACCCGAAAGCCCAAGCCCCGAGTCGCACTGCGGCAGACGGGCCACGCGTCGTGCTGATCATCGGCGGCGGCATTGCCGCGTATAAGTCACTCGAACTGATCCGGCGTTTGCAGGAGCGCGGCGCACAGCTGCGCTGCATCCTCACTCCCGCGGCACGGCATTTTGTGACGCCGCTTGCGGTCGGGGCTCTTACCGGAGAGCGCGCGTTTACCGAGCTGTTCGATCCGCAGAGTGAATTCGACGTCGGCCATATCCGTCTCGCCCGCGAGGCCGATCTTATCGTTGTCGCGCCGGCAACCGCCGACCTGCTGGCAAAGATGGCTGGAGGTCACGCCGACGATCTTGCTACTGCTGTCCTGCTGGCGACCGATAAGCCGATCCTGATCGCACCGGCGATGAATCCGCAAATGTGGGCGGCAAAAGCAACCGCTCGCAATTTGGCGCAGCTTACAGCCGATGGCGTTGGCGTCGTCGGCCCGAACTTCGGCGAGATGGCCGAGCGCGGCGAAGCCGGATTAGGGCGGATGGCCGAGCCGCTGGAGATCGTCGCTGCTGTCGAGGGCCTTTTGCGACGGGGCGCCGCGCTTGCCGGCAAACGCATTGTCGTGACCTCGGGGCCAACGCATGAACCGATCGATCCGGTGCGTTTCATCGCCAACCGGTCGTCCGGCAAACAGGGCCATGCCATTGCGGCGGCGGCGGGCGCAGCCGGCGGCGAAGTGATCTTGGTCAGTGGCCCGGTCAATTTGCCAGATCCTCCCGGAGTGACCGTCGTCAGAGTGGAGACTGCACGGCAGATGTTCGAAGCGGTCGAAAAAGCTCTACCTACGGACGTTGCGATATTTGCTGCTGCCGTGGCCGACTGGCGGGCCGAAAATCAAAGCGCGAGCAAGATCAAGAAACGGACAGGCGGGACGCCAACGCTTAAGTTAACGGAGAACCCCGATATCCTCTCCAGCGTCGCGCATCGCAAAACCGCGCGCCCTCACCTTGTTATCGGCTTTGCCGCGGAAACCGACGATGTGGTCGCCAATGCGCAGGCAAAGCTGACGCAGAAAGGCTGCGACTGGATCGTAGCAAATGACGTTTCGCCGGAGAGCGGAATTATGGGCGGTAACTCGAATACCGTTCATCTAGTCACTGCGAGCGGCGTGGAATCGTGGCCGCCGCAAGCGAAAGATCGGGTCGCCCACCTGCTGATCGAACGGATTGCCGCCGCGCTCGATGGAGCCGAACGGTGAGCGCTGAGCTTCGCATTGTCCGTTTGCCGCATGCTGCCGACCTGCCGTTGCCGGCCTATCAAAGCGCGCACGCTGCCGGGCTCGATCTGCTGGCCGCGGTGCCCGCCGACGCCCCGGTCACGATCGCGCCGGGCGGGCGTGTCATTATTCCGACCGGCATCGCCGTGGCTTTACCGCGCGGACATGAGGGTCAGATCCGCCCGCGGTCCGGGATTGCAATTCGCCACGGGGTTACGGTCTTGAACTCGCCGGGAACCGTCGACGCCGATTATCGCGGAGAAATACAGGTCATTCTTGTAAATCTCGGCGCCGAAAGTTTCGAAATCCGGCGCGGAACTCGCATCGCCCAGATGGTCGTTGCCCCCATACAACAAGCCAAAATCGTCGAATCGACCAGCCTGGACGGGACTGGACGCGAAGCCGGCGGTTTCGGTTCGACCGGCATGGTAACGGCGAAGCTGCCCGGCGAGGCGGACTGAATAAAAGTTCGCGGTGCGACGATCGGGATCGCGACATTATTACCGTGAGCATCGAACCAATTCGCATCAAATAACGTTTCCTCCGTTCCATGCCCTTATTGCCGCGTAAAGCAGTCCTCGCCGTTGCTGCAGTCATTGACGTGGCGATGCAGGACCATGGACAGCCGATCTCGGCAAAGACCCTTGCCGCGCGCCACGGATTACCACCCCGGCATTTGGAACCCGTGTTGCAAGCGCTGGTTCGCTGCGGGATTTTGAAGGGCATTCGCGGTCCGCGGGGCGGTTATGAACTCGCGCGTGACCGTCGCCGCGTGACGGCCAATGACATTCTGCGTGCCGCCGGCACGGTCGAGGATGGCGACGAGCTGCACGGCGGCTCTGAACTCGTACAAAGAGTCGTGTTGCCGGCCATGGCCAGCGCCGAGCGCGAATTCGGCGTAGCGCTGTCCCGCATCAATGTCGAAGACATGATCCGCGATGCGCAGGCGCTTAATGAGCAACCGCCGGAGCCCCGCACGGCTGAGGCGCGTCGGTAAGATCGTCCGTCCCCGCCCCAGCCCCGTTCACGATCTGGACTCTTTCGGCGCGATTCCCCTTGAGAGTAAAGTTGCACGATTCGCGGGCTCGCTCGCGGCGGACCGGCCGGCGGGATGGCGGTTGAAGCCGGCAGAGGCAAAGGGGCATGCCGGACAGGATCCGAACGAGCTGGCGCTGCGCGCAGCGGCGCCGGCGAGTAATTGGCCGATTGGCAGGCGCGATCGGTGCGATGGCATCGTCGCCGGCCGGCGCGGCTGAACAACCCGCCTTGGCGCTGCACGAGCTGGTGCTTGATGCGCATCGCGGTATCGCCCAGCATGAAATTGCTTTTCTGGCGCTCACGACCGGAGTCGTTTTATTCGCCGTCGTAACCGCGATCATGCTGGTGCGCGCGCGCGGGCGCGCGACACGAGTAGAGGCCTGGGCGCGCGACCAGAATGCGAGACTGCGGGAAGAGATCGATCGCGCTAATGCCCTTTTGCTGTCCGAACCGCAGATCGTGATCGATTGGCCGGCGGGCTCCGACGAGCCCAGCATAGCGGGCGATCCCGCCTTAATCGGCCTGTCCGGGCCGCAACAGCTTCTGGTATTCGACAGCTGGCTGGAATCCGGCAAGGCTGCTGTCATGGAGCGCGCCGTGGAGGCGCTGCGCGCCCGCGGCGAACCGTTTTCGATGACCCTCAGTACGCTTGGCGGCCATCCGATCGAAGCGCAAGGCCGCGCCGTGGGCGGGCACGCCGTGGTGGACCGGCGTTTAGAGCTCCTCGACGCCGCGGCGCGTACAAGCATCGCACAGGCGCGGCTCGCCGCCGGAGCATATGCCGGCCGGCTTCGGGCGGCGGTCGGCGGAACGCAGCGCACCTTCGAAGTACTCGATTTCGAGACACAGGCCGGCAGCGCCGGCATCGTCGTGGACGCGACCGAAGCCGAAACCATGCGCAGTTCGCTGACACGGTTGGCGCACGCCCATCGCCGCACCCTCGATCAGCTGTCTACGGGTGTGGCGATGTTCGACGCCAGCCAGCGGCTGACCTTCTACAATGACGCCTATCGGACCTTATGGAATCTCGAGGTCGCCTTCCTCGATCAGCGGCCCACCGATTCTGCCGTGCTGGAAACGTTGCGCGCCGCGCGCAAGCTGCCCGAGGAGCAGGATTTCCGGCAATGGAAGTCGGAGCTGCATGACGCCTATCGTACCGCCGAGCCCAAAGACCATACGTGGCATCTGCCGGACGGGCGCACCTTGCGGGTGGTTACCACGCCCAATCCCGACGGCGGCGTGACTTATTTGTTTCACGATGTAACCGAGCGGCTCGATCTTGAGCGCCGTTTTGAGGAACTGATCCGTATTCAGGGTGAGACGCTCGACAAGCTCGCCGAGGGCGTCGCCGTATTCGGTAGCGACGGGCGACTGCGATTGCACAACGCGGCCTTCGAGCGGATGTGGCGGCTCTCCTCGCGCTCGCTGGCCGACCGGCCGCACATCGAGAAAATCTCTACATTGTGCCAGCCGCTACACGGCGATGCGCTGACTTGGCGCGCTTTGCGCGATGCGGTCACGGCGATCGACAGCCGCGAGGCGACGCTGGGCCGCATCGAACGGCGCGACGGCAGCGTCATCGATTGCGCAAGCGTGCCGCTTCCCGACGGCGCGACGTTGGTGACGTTTCACGATGTCAGCGATTCAGTCAACGTCGAGCGCGCGCTGCGCGAGCGCAACGAAGCGCTCGAAGACGCCGACAAGATCAAAGTCGATTTCGTCCATCACGTCTCCTACGAGTTGCGCTCGCCGCTCACCAATATTATTGGCTTCGTTCATCTGCTCGGCGATCCGGGAACCGGTCCGTTGACCGACAAGCAGCGCGAATATCTCGACTACATAACCGTTTCCACCAACACGCTATTGGCCTTGATCAACAATATTCTCGATCTGGCGACAATCGACGCCGGCCGTATGCAGCTTGATCTAAGTTCGGTCGATATTCGCGAGACAATGATGGCGGCCGCCGAGGGTGTGCAAGATCGCATGGTGAGCGGTGGCGTTACGCTCGACATCAGCGCGCCGAGAAACATCGGCAGCTTTGTCGCGGACAAGCTGCGGCTGCGCCAGATTCTCTTCAATCTTTTGGCGAACGCCTTGAGCTTTTCTCCGCCCGGATCGATCGTCACGCTGCGTGCGGAACGCCGGTCCGATGCGATTTCGTTCTCGGTGACGGACACGGGTCCCGGCATCCCGCCGGATATGCTGAAAAAGGTGTTCGACTGGTTCGAAACCCATGCGCTCGGCTCGCAGCATCGCGGCCCCGGAATCGGCCTCTCGCTAGTCCGCTCGTTTGTAGAATTACACGGCGGCGAGGTGACGATCGATTCTGCTGTGGGACAAGGCACCACCGTCACATGTACCTTTCCTCTCGCCGAAACTGCCAACCTGACCGCGGCAGAGTAGCGAAACCCAGATGCTTCTCACGGCGCCGGGCGGCGCAAGCTTTAGCGTGACCTTGCCGGACGAGGAGGCGACGCAGCGCTTCGCCACCGACATCGCCGGCGCGCTCGAACCCGGCGATCTCATAACGCTATCCGGCGATCTCGGCGCCGGCAAAACTACTTTCGCCCGCGCCCTCATTCGCCATCTCGCCGGCGACGAAACCATCGAGGTGCCCAGCCCGACTTTCACTTTGGTGCAAATCTACGAACTGCCGCGCTTCAGCGTAGTTCATGCCGACCTATATCGGCTGACTAGCGCGGCCGAGCTCGCCGAGCTCGGTTTCGAGGACCTGCCGGAGGGCGCTGTCGTTCTGATGGAATGGCCGGATCGGGCCGGCGGATCGCTGCCTCCAGACCGCCTTGACATCGCTTTCACGCTGGCGCCCGGCCTCGGGCCCAATGTTCGCCACGTCCGCTACACCGGTTATGGCGCATTTGCGCGGCGCGCCGAACGCGTCTCTTTGGTGCGCGCCTTCCTTAACGAGGCCGGTTTCGGCGAAGTGCAACGACGGCGCATGCAAGGCGACGCTTCGACGCGCATCTTTGAGCGCCTCGCATTGGGCAATCGAACCGCGGTTCTCATGAACGCGCCGCGCCGCCCCGATGGTCCGCCGGTCCGGGACGGCAAGCCATACAGCGCCATCGCCCATCTCGCCGAAGACGTCGTGCCATATATCGCGGTTGCAGCTGCGCTGCGCCGGCTCGATCTGTCCGCCCCCGAAATCCTGTACGCCGATCTCGATCGCGGCCTGATCCTGATGGAGGATCTGGGCGATGAGCGCATCGTTGCGGGCGATCCGCCGGCGCCAGTCGAAGCGCGTTACGCCGCCGCCATCGATCTTTTGGCGTCGCTGCATGTGCGCGATCTGCCAACCCGGCTGCCGGTCACGGCCGAACTCGACTATCGTCTGCCACGCTACGACATCGATGCTCTTTTGATCGAAGCCGAGCTGCTACTCGACTGGTATCTGGTCGCGGCCGGCGTGGCCGTGAGCGACCCGGCGCGCGCCGAGTTCGTCGCGCTTTGGCGCAGCGCGCTCGAACCTGCAATCGAAGCGCCGGCGACCTGGGTATTGCGTGACTATCATTCGCCCAATTTGCATTGGCTGCCTCAGCGCGACGGCATCGCGCGAATCGGACTCGTTGACTTTCAGGATGCGCTGATCGGACCGGCGGCCTATGACGTCGCTTCACTCCTCCAGGACGCGCGTATCGATATTCCGGAAAACATGGAAATGAATTTGCTTGGCCGCTACGTGCGCATGCGGCTGGCGCACGACGGCAGCTTCGATACCGGCGGCTTCACGCTCCTTTACGCCACATTGGCGGCGCAACGCGCGACCAAGATACTGGGGATCTTCGCCCGGCTGCAGCGGCGCGATGGCAAGCCGCAATATCTGCGGCACATGCCCCGCTTGTGGACGTACCTGCAGCGTTCGCTGGCGCATCCGGCGCTCGCGCCGCTGCGAGCGTGGTATGCCACAAATGTGCCGCCTCCGGATGGGTTATGATGTGACGATTCGGGTGCGGGCAGGCTGGGGCGGCGCGATGATGCCGAAGAGCGCGATTGTATTGGCAGCGGGACTCGGAACGCGGATGCGGCCCTACAACGGTCATGTGCCAAAGCCACTGGTCGCCGTCGCCGGCAAGTCGCTGATCGATTATGGTCTCGACCGGCTGGCCGACGCTGGGGTCGAGCGCGCCGTGGTCAATGTGCATCATCTCGCCGATGCGCTTGAACGGCATCTCGCCTCGCGGCAACGCCCGCGCATCATCATCTCCGATGAACGCGATGCCCTTCTTGGCACGGGCGGCGGCATTGCCAAGGCGCTGCCGCAGCTTGGCGATGCGCCATTCTTTCTGGTCAATTCCGACACGCTATGGCTTGACGGCGCCAAACCGAATTTCACGCGGCTTGCTGACGGCTTCGATGCAAGATCGATGGACGCGCTCTTGTTGCTGGCCGCAACGACAGGCAGTCTCGGTTATGAAGGTCGCGGCGACTACACGATGCTGACCGACGGCCGGCTGCGGCGGCGCGTCGCGGCGGACGAGTTCGCGCCGTTCATCTATGCCGGCGCGGCGGTGCTGTCGCCCGCCTTGTTCGATGGCGCCCCCCAAGCCGCGTTCCCGCTGACCCGCTTGTTCGATCGCGCCGCGGCCGGCGGCCGATTGTTCGGCTTGCCGCTCGACGGCGTGTGGATGCATGTCGGCACGCCGGAAGCGGTGACCGCCGCCGAGGCCGCGCTCGCGGCGATGGCGTAAGCTCTGCTACACTGCCGCGGCAATTCCGCGATCCCCGCATGACCCCGCGCGTCTTCACCATTCCAGCGTCGGCGCCGTTCTTGCCGACGCTGATCGAAGCGCTGCACGACGGCAAGCTCGGCTTTGACTTTGCCGGCGATCCGCTGATGCTTGCTTGCGCGACGCTCTATTTGCCGACGCGCCGCGCCTGCCGGTTGATGCGCGACGCCTTTCTCGATTGCCTCCACGGCGACGGCGCGATCCTGCCGCGCATCATCGCCATCGGCGACATCGACGAGGACGAGATTGCATTTGCCGAAAGCGCGGCCGGCCGCATTGCCGCGGACGCGCTCGCTTTGCCGCCGGCGCTCGGCGGGCTCGAACGGCGGCTCCTGCTGACTCGTCTGGTACTGGCCTGGGCGCAGTCGCCGGAAGTCCGCGGTGCCAGCGGCACGCCGCTGGTTGCCCAGACGCCGGCGGCGGCATGCGCGCTCGCGGACGATCTCGCTCGGCTGATAGACGACATGACGACGCGCAATGTTCCCTGGGAGCGGCTCGATGAACTCGTGCCCGGCGAGTTCGACGAATATTGGCAGTTCACGCTGCGGTTCTTGCAGATCGCGCGCAAAAACTGGCCGCAAGTTCTCGACGAAATTGGATCGATCGATCCAGCGGCACGCCGCGACGCTTTAATCAAGGCCGAGGCGGCATGGCTGTCGCGCAAATCCGACGGGCCGGTGATTGTCGCCGGCTCGACCGGATCGATCCCGGCCACTGCCGACTTGATCGCAACCGTCGCGCGGCTGCCACATGGTGCAGTCGTCCTGCCAGGACTGGACACCGATCTCGATGAGCATAGCTGGCGGCTGATCGCGGGCGACGAAAAGAGCGGCGTTGCTGCGGCACCGGGACATCCGCAATTTGCCATGGCGGCGCTATTGAGCCGGATCGGCATCGGCCGCGACGCGGTTGCCGCGTTAGCACCGGCGCGCGGTCGCGAACGACTGATCTCGGAAGCCCTGCGGCCGGCCGACGCAACGGATCGATGGCGGCACAATACCAGCGATGCGGCATTCGCAGCACAAATCGACGCCGCGCTGTCGAACTTGACGATGATCGAGGCCGCCCATCCGGAAGAAGAGGCGCTCGCCATCGCGGTAGCGCTGCGCGAGGCCGTGCAGGAGAGCAAGACGGCCGCTTTGGTTACGCCAGATCGGCGACTGGCCCGCCGCGTCGCCGCGGCGCTCGGCCGTTGGGACATCGCGGCCGAGGATTCCGGTGGCGATGCTCTCGCCGATACGCCGGCCGGGATTTTTGCCCGGCTTGCCGCCGCCGCCGCGCTCGACGGGACGCCGCCGGTAAGCTTACAAGCGCTGCTTAAGCATCCGCTGCTTCGCCTTGATTTTGGCCGGCGCGACCGCGCGGTATCCGCGCTCGAACGCGCGATCTTGCGCGGACCGCGGCCGCGCCCAGGAACCGGCGGCTTGGCGGGCGCATTGAACAATTTTCGGTCGCAGCTCGAACGGCTCCGCCGTCGTGAATCGAGCGAGCTGCATCCATCCGAACCCCGTACAGCACTAACCGATGCCGAGCTCGCCGACGCGGCCGAGCTAGTGCGGCAGCTCACTGCGGCCCTCGCCCCGCTCGAAGAAATGGATGAGGGGAGCCAAGCGCTGGCGGAATTTGCCTCGCGCCATCGCACGGTGCTTGCCGCACTTTCGAAAGACAATGACAGCGAAGCCGCATTCAGCGGTCCCGACGGAAAGAAAGTCGCAGACACGCTTGACGAGCTCACGGTCAGCGGCGCCGCCGCGCGGCTGCCGATCGCGAAGTCCGACTATGTGGAATTGTTCACCGCGCTTCTGGCCGGACGCGTGGTGCGGCAGGAGTCGCGACTCGGCGCTGCGGTGCGCATTTTTGGTCCTCTCGAAGCGCGCCTCACCGACAGCGATCGTATTGTGCTCGGCGGCCTGGTTGAAGGCACATGGCCGCCCGAAAGCAATTCCGATGCTTGGCTCAGCCGGCCGATGCGGCTGGCGCTCGGGCTCGATCTGCCGGAGCGACGCATCGGACTGAGCGCGCACGATTTCGCACAGCTCTTCAACGCGCGCGAAGTGTTCCTAAGCCGTGCCGCGAAGATCGACGGCGCGCCGTCGATGCCGTCGCGCTTTATCCAGCGCCTCGGCGCGGTCTCCGGCGTGCGCTGGAACGAGGTACTGACGCGCGGCGATCG
>WNGH01001756.1_pt1 | contig 20422 bp, 20 predicted proteins | sample 5400631 | NCBI WGS metagenome assembly WNGH01 (sample SAMN13153373, study PRJNA577476) | soil metagenome | isolation source: 115 cm soil or saprolite under Garry oak tree replicate 1 | place: USA:California | collected 2016-06-15
GTCACCCTGGCGTGTGGTTCTGCCGCTGTATCGACATCGCGCAGTATTGGCTTGAGCAAGCGAAAGCTGGTTAGGTCATTTCCGTGCGGGAGGATTCAGATCCAAAAGCATTCCGGGAGCGCGGACGAGCCGGTCGCAACGAGAATAAGAGGAGGAAACGATGCGCTTCTATATGAACATACTGACGACCTACTTTCCGGATCGCGACCCGCCCTACGACGTCTACTATCAGCAGATTTTGGAGCAGATCGAGCTGGCGGAAGAGTTGGGCTGGGAATGTTTCATGTTCAACGAGCACCATTTCCTGGGTTACGGTGGACTCATCGCCAACCCGGCGGTGATGCTCAGCGCGGCCGCGGCGCGCACCTCGAAAATTCGTTTGGGAACCTGCATCGCAATCACCCCGTTGCGCCATCCGCTGCACTCGGCGGAGGATTACGCCATGGTGGACGTGATCTCGGGCGGCAGACTGGAGTTCGGCGTCGGCTCAGGCAATACGGGACTCGATTACCGGGTCTTTGGAATTTCCCGAGAAGAAAGTCGCCAGCGCATGGAAGAGGCCAACGAGGTAATCTTCAAAGCTTGGTCTCAGGAGCGGTTTAGCCACCAGGGAAAATTTTGGCGGTTCGAGGAAATCACACTCTACCCGCGGCCCGTGCAGCAGCCCCATCCGCCGTTTTGGGTGGCGGGGACGTCGGCGGAAACCTTGGGGTGGGCGGGACGCATGGGATACGACATCATGACCGTGGGCCATCCGCATCCACCGGAAACGGTGCGGCCCGGCGTCGAGGCGTGGCGCGCAGGATTGAAAGCGTCCGGGGTTGATCCGAATCAACGCCGTTGCCAGTTTCACATTCGCACGTTTGTCGATGAAAATTCGCGCCGCGCGGAAGAGGTCGCCACGGCGGCGATCGTGCGCTACGACGAAATTTCCAGAATCGGCAGAAGAGAAGACGCCAAGCCCAAGAACACGGACTGGGCGGCCATGCTTGCTGCGGGACGAAATTTGTATGGCGACCCCGATCAGTGCATTCAGATCATCGACAACTCGATCAAGAACTACAGCTTCAATATTTTGACGACGACGTTCAATTTCGGCGGCATCCCGCACGAGCTGATCAAGAAATCGATGCGGCTGTTTGCCAAAGAAGTGATGCCGGCGTTTCGTTGATGGCCTCGCTTCGGCTCGCCTCTGTAAGAATTGAGATGGAGTTCATTCCTCTGGAGCCAAGATGTTGGCCGCAACTCAACGGACGGCGGATGTCTCATTACCGGTTCACGTTCAGTTCGCGCCGGGCTTTTTCGAGGAAGCTGTAATCGACGATCTGGGCGACAGTGAATGGCTGGGTGACTTTCGACTCTTGCCGCAGCAGATCGATCATCAACTGCATCCCTTCCGGCTTGGCTGTCATGTCGCGGGCCACTCCGCGGCCGAATTGCCGAAGCATCTCGCTGGCGAGTTTCCGGTCCGCGAGCTTCCACTGCTTCATGATGATGTTGATCACCTCTTCGCGGTTACGGGGATCCATACTAAACATCAACCCTCGCAGCGTTCCTTTGACCATGCCATGGACTTCGTCCGGGCTCTCTTGAATTTTTTTGACCGAGGCGCCGAAGCCGTTCTGGGGAAAATTGACGATGTCTCCTATGAAAAGAATCTCGTGGTAGCCTTTATCCACGGCGATAATGTTTTCCGGCACTCCGAGAAGAGCGGCATCCACCGCGCCGGACTCCAGAGCGGTCAGCCGGTTTCCCCTCAGAGGGATGACGTCCACATCGCGGCCGGGCTCAAGATGGAGATGCTTGAGCGCCAGGTCCGCCATCAAGGTTGCGGTGCCGCCCGGAGTGCTGCCGCCGATCTTTTTTCCTTTCAGATCCTGCGGCCTCCGGATTTCCTTTCTGCCGACAAGAGACTGAAGCGGGCGATCCACGGCACACGCCAGAATTTTCGCCGGCGCGCCGCGGACGACGGTCTGAATGATGCCGTTGACGGCCGCGCTGTAGTCGATATCGCCGCGCACGAAAGCCGCGTTGACGGCTTGGGTGGACATAAAAACCGTCTCCAGGTCGATTCCCTGTTCGCGGTAGAAACCCTTGTGATAGGCCACGTGGAAAGGCAGAAAGCCGATGTTGGTCGATTGGATGCCCATCCTGACTTTTCTGAGAGCGGTCTGAGCATGGGTATTGGTTATCGGGAGAAAGACCGAGAGCACCAGGAGCCAAAACACGGGTAAGAGCATGAGTTCCTCCAAAAAATCTCCGGCAATATAGTGCTAAAGTCCAAGCACTCCTCGAATCACTCCTGCGCAAACTTTGGCCATGAAGTCTAGGTTCAACGTATCTAGAGTATCCCGCGGGCCGTGATAATGCGGATTACGAAAGAAAGACGTGTCCGTAACCATGAGCGCGGGATAGCCAAGATCCCAGAAAGGTGAATGATCGCTCAGACGCACTGCGGGAACGAGACCGCCGTTGCCGGGAACCGAGAGCGTTTCGACGGGAAGTCCTGGGACCTGGCGCATCTGGCGAGTGAACCGGCGCAGCAACGAACTCGAGTTCCAGTTCCCGATGACGCCGATAAAGTCGCCGCGGTCCGGGTAGAGCCAGCTGAGGCCGATGGGATACTTTTGGCTGCCGGGCCTCGGGTCCGTGTAGCCGATCATTTCCAAAGAGATCATGGCATCGACTTTCACTTCCGCGGCTTTTAGCTTCTTGGCAAAATAAGTGCTGCCAATCATGTTGAGCTCTTCGAGATTGAACGCGCAAAACAGGAGCTCCGAACGCAACCTCGCCCGCGAAAGCAGTCGCGCGGCTTCGAGAAGGACAGCCAAGCCGCTGGCATTGTCGTCGGCCCCCGGCGTGCCTTCAACCGAATCGAAATGAGCGCCCAAAATAATCAACGAAGCTCCCCGTTGAGCGCTCAGCCGACCGACGATATTGCGAAAGTTCTTCCCTCGGTAGGAAAAGGTGTCGCTTTCGACGGCGAGGCTATAGCTCGCCAATTCTTTCTCGATGAAGCTCTCGACTTCCGCTAAGTGGCGTTGGCCGCTGAAAGGGCTTCTCTCGCCCACTATCGCTTGCAAGTTGCGGCGCAGTTGCTGAGGATCAACCCTGATCTCCACGGCAAAACTTCCTAACGGCCTCCGAGACTTCGAAACAATCTAAGTCATTTAACATAGACCAGTATACTTCTTTACCTCGTACGAAGCTCTATCGCGTGTTGCTGGACATTTTCCCGGCCTTGCAGTATTTAGCAGCTTCATTTTTTTCCTGGGTTCTTCCTTCATGGGGTGAGACTGCTATTATAAAAGCTAATCCAGTCATCGGGAGGACGAATATGAATACATCTCGTTTTGTGCGGCGGTCGTTGTCAGCTCTCTGTTTGGCTTGGGCCGTCGCCTGTGGCTTCTCGCCGGCGCAGGCGGCGCAAGGAGAATACCAGCCAGAGGTCGGCCAGGAAGGGAAAGACGTAGTGTGGGTGCCGACGCCGCAGGTGCTGGTGGATAAAATGCTCGATATGGCGAAAGTCACGCCGAAGGATTACGTGATCGACCTCGGCTCGGGTGACGGGCGCACGGTGATCACCGCGGCGAAGCGCGGGGCCAAGGCGCTCGGCATCGAATACAACCCGGAGATGGTCGAGCTGTCGAAGCGCAATGCCGCTAAAGAAGGTGTCACCGACAAAGCCACGTTCATGAAAGCGGACCTGTTCGAAAGCGATTTCTCCCACGCCACAGTGATAACTATGTTTTTACTGCCCAGTATCAACATGAAACTGCGCCCGAAAATTCTCGATCTCAAACCGGGCACGCGCATCGTGGCGAATTCCTTCGACATGGAAGATTGGAAGCCCGATGAGACCGCTAAGGTGGACGGCTGCAGCAACTGGTGCACGGCTTATCTCTGGATCGTGCCCGCGAAAGTAGGAGGCACCTGGAATCTTCCGCAAGGTGAACTCACGCTCAAACAAACCTTCCAGATGGTTTCCGGCACGCTCAAGTCCGGCAACAATACCGCCCAGATCACGAACGGCAAGCTGAATGGCGATCAGATCACTTTTACTGCCGGCGGCGCCCAGTACACCGGCCACGTAAGCGGAAACTCTATCGAGGGGACCGTCAAGGGCGGAAGCAACGGCAAGTGGCGCGCGACCCGGGCCGGCAAATAAAGAATGAATCTCTCCGCAGCAAGCTTCCGGGTATCACCTCTGAAAGTCTGTCATTCCCGAATGCTTCTATCGGGAATCCAGACGAGCCCAGACTTAATCAACTGACCCAATTGAAGAAATTTGAGACGTTGCCCGCGAACACACAGGCTTGACGTGAATTAGCACCGGGTGGTAATAGGGGCGCAGCTCTCAGAGAACTCTATTCAGGGAGGATGCTTATGCGGAAAAAAATCTTTCTCGCACTGGCCATTTCGGCCGCGGCAGTATCCCTATTTTTCACGGCCAATTTCATACGAGCCGCAAGTTCGCCTGGAATGGCGCTGACGGGGCGGGTTAGCTCCGAAGAAGAAGGCGCTATGGAAGGCGTGCTGATTAGCGCAAGAAAAGCCGGCTCCACGGTTACGATCACCGTAGTCAGCGATGAAAAGGGCCGTTACAATTTTCCCTCGAAGAAACTTGAACCGGGTCAGTATGCGATCGTGGTCCGGGCGGTCGGTTACGAAGTGGATGGTGCCGTCGCGGCGACAATCACGCCGGGAAAAACCGCTGCCGTCGATTTGAAGCTGCGCAAGGCACAGGATCTCGCGGCGCAGTTGACGAATGCGGAATGGCTCGCGAGCGTTCCCGGCGCAGAGCAACAAAAGAGCACGCTCTTGAGCTGTGTGGGTTGTCACACCGTCGAGCGAATCGTGCGGTCCAAGTACGATGCGGCTGGGTTTACGCAAGCGATTCTCCCGCGCATGGCGAGTTACGCAAATCAGAGCACGCCATTGCGCCCGCAATTACGGCTCGGCGCGCGGGACACAGCGCTGGTTGGTGAGGATCAAGCGCGGCTGTAGCGGGCGCAAGCCGAATGGTTAAGCACAATCAATTTGAGCGCATCTTCCACGTGGAATTTTCCGCTCAAGACATTGCCTCGTCCCAGGGGCAAAGCCACCCAGGTCATCATCACGGAGTACGACTTGCCGCGCCCGACCATCGAGCCTCATGACGTGGTTGTGGATGCCGAAGGAATCGCTTGGTATTCCAATTTCGGCGAGCAGACGCTGGGGAAACTCGATCCCAAAACTGGCAAGGTGACGGAATACCCGGTACCGGAGCCAAAGAAAGGCTCACCGACCGGCGCGCTTTCGGTGCGTTCCGACAAAGACGGAAACTTGTGGCTCGGCATGATGTACCAGGCGAGCGTCGCGAAATTCGATCGCAAGACCGAGAAATTCCAGGTGTGGACCATTCCCGCGGAACTAAACAAAGACAATACGCAGATCAATATGACCAGTCCCATGAGTTACACGGTGGACGGCAAGCTGTGGACACAAAACAACGGCTTCGCCGGCGTGCACCGCGTAGACCTCAAGTCCGGCACATGGGAAACGTGGGACCCGTTTAAGGATTCACCGCGAGGACACAACATCTACGATGTCATCGCCGACTCCCAGAACAATGCTTATTTCACCGACATCGGTAAGGAGCACATCGGCAGGATCGATGCGAAGACCGGGAAGCTCACGATGTATGAGACGCCCACCAAAGGTTCGGGGCCACGCCGCGGCATGATGGATGCGCAGGACCGGCTTTGGTTCGGCGAGTACCGCGGCAACAAGATCGGCGTGTTCGACACCAAGAGCGAAAAATTTCGGGAGTGGGCCATGCCGACGCCGTGGTCTAATCCTTATGACGTTGCCGTCGATAAAAACGGCGACGCTTGGACCGGATCGATGCTCAGCGATCGCATCGCGCGGCTCGATCCCAAGAGCGGCCAGGTCGTCGAATATCTCCTGCCCAAGTCGACTAACGTTCGCAGAGTGTTTGTGGATAATTCCACGACTCCGGTGACTTTCTGGGTCGGGAGCAATCACGGCGCGTCAATTATAAAGCTGGAGCCGCTGGACTGAGTCAAGCTCGTGCACGCCGGAAGGCGAGGCGACGGCGGAGTGCCATGTCGGCGGCTCCCGCGTCACTGCGTCCTCGTCACTGTATCGTCAGTACAATTCTCCTTCGCTTCTTTTCTCTTCTCTCGGACGCCAGCGTAGTAAATACGATTCCGCGCGATTGATCGCTTCATTGCATAGGACGACAACCAGGGCGAGAACCAGAATCCCACCCAAGGCCCCGGTCGTGGAAAAGAGCGACGTGTTGTAGTTGATGAGATAACCCAAGCCTTTGCTGGCGGCGATGAATTCTCCCACGACGGCGGCGACGATGGCGTAGGGAAGGCTAATTTTTAGTCCCGTGGTGATCCATGGAACGATCGCCGGCAAGGTCACTTTCAAGAGGATTTGCCGCTCGGTCGCGCCCATGATGCGCAAAATGTTTTTAAGCTCCGCGTCTACGCCTTTGACCCCGGCGAAGGTATTGAAGAAGGTTAGAAAGAAAACCACGCTGACGACGAGAATGACTTTGGAGGACGGGCCGATGCCGAACCAAATGATAAACAGAGGCGCCAGGGCGATGCGCGGAATTCCGTTAAAGGCGACGACGTAGGGATCTATAATCTGGGCCAACGTCTCCCGCCGGGCGAGTACAAAACCCAAGCCGATGCCGAAGATCGCTCCGATAAAAAAACCGCTGAAGGTCTCGTACATCGTGATTGCCAGATGTCCGAAGATCGATCCGTCGGCAATCACGCCGTAAAGGTACGAAAAAACCAAAGAAGGACTCGACACCCAAAAAGGGTCAATCAATCTTCCGGAGCTCAGCTCCCAAAAGGCCAGGAGCACGAGACCGAAGATCAGGCGGTAAAGAAAAAGACGTCCGCGGCTAATCATTTTGCAAGGAACTCGTTGGAGACGATTTCGGCGTAAGGCACGCGCTTTTTCAGAATGCCCGCCTGTTCGAGTACGTCCTGGGTGATCTGCGCGCTGCGCTCGCTCGTCCGGCCGTCAGTGCTCAGCGCCGGCAAAACCGATTTGACTCCCGCCAGGAGAAGATCGGGAGCGATCGTCGCCATCGATGGCTTGAGGCCATCGGCAACCTGTTCAGGAGTGCTTTGCAGCGCCCACTTATTTGCCTTGGTCAGCGCCCGGACCATTCTTCGAACCAGGTCGGGGTCCTTGGTCGCCGTCTCAGGACGAATGATGAGGTTTTCCATCAGGAATTCCGGGATCGAAGGGTCCTCGCCTTTGGCATTATTGATGAGCATGATAGCGAAACCCCGGCCGATCGCCGTCTCCGGAACCGGCGGCGCCGTTAACGCCACGTCGACCTTGCGATTTTCCAGAGCGGCGAGCCAGGTCGGTCCGGAGCCGATGGGGATGATGTGGACGTCTTGCTGCGGATTGTAACCGGCTTTGCGAATCACAAAGGCGGCGAGGTGCGCCGTCAAGGCTCCCGGATTAGTGACGCCGACGGTAAGTCCCTTGAGCGCCTTGATCTTATCCGCCAGAGGCATCGATTCGGTCACGCCCTTTGTCTTGGCCACATCCTTGTGCATCGCCCAGTTGATAAAAAGCCTGTGCAGGCCACTCATGACCATCAGGAGTTTCTTACCCTCCTGTTGCGCCAGGATGACGTTGTCGCCGGTGGTGAAGCTGAACTCCACATCGCCGGCGATGAGCGCTCGGATGTCGGGTCCGCCGCCGCCGGTCGAAGTGATATCTACTTCCAATTTCTCTTCGGTGAAAAAGCCCTTGTTCTGGGCGAGAAACACCGGCGTCATCGAATGCGCGATAACGGGAATCGTCATTTTTACTTTTCTGGGCGCCTGGGCATCGGCCGGGTAAGAAAACCAGCCGAAGTAAAAAAGCGCGATGAAAAAAATTGTCATGGGCCGCTGCATAAGAGATTCTCCTTTCTATGCTTCTGCCAAATTTACTTCGGGTCGCAATTGTTGCCAGAGCCTTTCGTAGGCGGAGCGAAACTCTGGCCTTTCATGAATCTGAAACACATTTCTCGGTCTAGGGATGGTCACATTCTCAATGGACTTGATCCTGCCGGGCCGGGAAGTCATGAGCACGACCCGATCCGCCAGTGTAATCGCTTCGACCAAATCGTGCGTGATAAACACAATCGTTTTCCGGGATGCCAACCAGAGCTTCAGGAGCTGATCCTGTAGCACAACCCGGGTCTGGGCGTCGAGCGGACCGAACGGCTCGTCCATCAGGATCAACTCGGGATCATAGATCAACGTGCGAATGATGTTGGCCCGCTGGCGCATACCGCCGGACAACTCGTGCGGGTAATGGTCCTCGAAGCCGCTCAAGCCGACCTGCCCGATCAACTCCTCGGCGCGCTGTCGTCGGGCGCTGTTTTCTATTCCTCTGATCTCCAGCGCAATTTCCACGTTTTCGATCAGGGTGCGCCAGGGCAGGAGATTGTCTTTTTGCGTGACGTAGCCGATCTTCGTGCAGATGCCGTTGATGGGATCGCCGCGGAAAAGGATACGACCGGAGCTTGAGCGGAGCAGCCCCACGATCAAGTTTAACAAAGTCGACTTGCCGCAACCCGACGGGCCGACGACCGTGACAAACTCGCCCTGAGCGACGGCAAGATCGATAGAATCGAGGGCCAAAACCTTTTTCCCTCGAACATGATATTCCTTCGACACACCTTCGACCGAGAGTAGTGACACGTTAACTCCTAAGGCGTAATTCGAGCGATGGAGGCGCCGATTCCATCGGCGCAGGCTTCTAGGAAAATCGTCAGAATTAGACCCAACAATGTTCTCATAGTAGCCTCCTTTATAGTTATAGTTTCACCTAGAGAACGTACCCCAACGAATTGAGGACTTCCGAGTCACTCGGTTCTGGTTTTTGCGACTGAGAGATCGGGATGCCTTATCGCGTTGCATCTAAAGATTCAAGGCTCTCGCGGCGTTGCCGCCCAGTACTTGACTGCGCTCTGCCTGGGAAAGATTCAGCTGATTGATCTTGTTAACGGACTCGAAATCGCCCATGGCCATCGGATAATCCGTTCCAATAACGACCCGATCCGCGCCGGCCACTTGCACCAAGTACTGCAGCGCAGCGACGGAGTGCACGATGGAATCAAAGTAGAGCTTCTTGAGATAGGTGGAGGGCGGCAGCGAGATATTTTTTCTAAACTCAGGTCTAAGTTTGTAAGCGTGATCGAGACGCCAGATGTTGAAAGCGAGTAATCCTCCGCCATGAGAGAGACAGAGCCGCAGATTTTTATACTTGTCAAACATGCCTTTAAGAATCATGCGCTCGACCATCTGCGTAGTCCGATAGGGAAACTGCAAAACGTTCCCCAGCATGCCCGTCAAAGGATCATCGGTTTCAATTCCGTCTTCGGTGGGATGAACGAACAATAACAGATCGAGAGCCTCGGCGGTCTCGTAGAAAGATTCGAAGACGGGATCGTCGAGCGGTTTGTCGCTCACGCTGGTACCGATTTCCAAACCTTTGAGGCCGAGTGTTTTTGCTTCTTGCGCAATCGAAATAGCTTCCTGGACGCTCTGCAGGGGCGCGCTGCCGAAGCCGACGAACCGATCCGGGTGTTCTTTGACCACCGCCTGGATCGCCTCGTTCTGAATGCGGGAGAAGTAAGCGGCAGCGGCAGGCTCGTCCCAGTAAAATAGCAAAATCGGCGATGGCGAGATCGCCTGCAGGTCGATCTTCATTTCATCGAGTGCTTGGATTCGCGCCGCGGCGTCGTGTGCGCTCGGGGCCAAATTCCCGCGCATTCCTCCTCCGGAAGTGACGGTTAGCCTTCCTTTATCCAGGACGATCTTGGGCGCTTTATCCTGATACTTGCCTGGATTCTGCAGCGCCTCGATAGGGAAAAAATGAGAGTGGAGGTCGATGTTCATAATAACGCTCCGCGGTCATGGTTTTTGGATTTGTGCCGTACAACCTATACATCAACGGCGAGCCTTGCACTAGTCGGAGTTGTGATTTGATTTACAATAACCGACAGTTGAGTGACCGCTGAAGTATTGCTGCGAAAGATTTTATTGACCGACATCAAACTCATCACTCTCAAGAAAGAAAGCAAGAAAGCCTGACGGATAGAATGCTGAGTTCTACACTCCGGTTTGTTATCCAGACGGCGCGAGCCTAAAATTCATCCAGCAATGCCACGTACCCTGAGAATCGCTTTGGTTGCGCCGTTGGTAACACCGATAGGACCACCCTTTTTGGGAGGGGCGCAGGCACTGCTGCACGACTTAGCACTGGGGCTGGCCGGGCGAGGCCATCGCGTGACGCTTTTCGCAGCCAGCGGGTCGCGCTTTGAAGAAGCGATTGAAGACAAGCTGGCGAAACAATTAAGCGTGGTGGAGGTGCCCGTTGAGCCGGGGGAGTTAAGCCCGGCAGATTTCCAGTCCCGTGCCGCTGGAGAGGCGGGGTTGGAACAAGCTTTTTTCCGACAAGGTGAGCTTTTCTTGCAAACTTTTCTCGATATAAACAAGGCCGACCATCCTTTTGATATCGCACACGCTCACGCTTTTGACTGGCCGGCTTTCGCGCTTAGCCCGCTTTCGGCTGTGCCCGCGGTGCATACAGTTCATCTACCATCGTTGGACCGACATATTAACGCCATTCTCCGGGCAACTTATGAAAAGACAGGGAGCAGCCGGGCGGTCACCGTTTCGAAGGCATGTGCGGAGACCTATGCGGCCGGCTTTCATTTCGACCGGGTGATTTACAATGGCATAGATGCCGCCAGCATACCCGCTGGCACGGGTGACGAGGGCTTTTTAGTATTTGCAGGCCGAATGTCACCGGAGAAGGGGCCAGATTTGGCGATTGAAATCGCGCGGCGGGCCGGGAAAAAACTCGTCATGGCGGGAGGGATTTACGATAGGGGTTTTTTTGAAGAAAAGATCGCACCAGCTCTGAAAGAAGACACCAACCTGATTTATAGAGGCGTTCTGGGGCGGGATGAACTGTACCGCCTTATGGGACGAGCGGAGGGACTGCTCTTTTCAAGCAGGTGGGCGGAACCCTTTGGCTTGGTGCTTGTGGAGAGTCTGGCCGCCGGGACTCCGGTGATTGCCTGGCGTCGTGGAGCAGTACCAGAGATTGTCACCGACCGAAAGACGGGCTTCTTGCTGCCGTTCATGGATCTGGACGGCGCTGCGCAAGCGGTCCGGCGGCTTGGAGAAATTGATCGCACGGAATGCCGCCGGCAAGTGGAAGCGCGATTTAGCCTTGACAGGATGGTAGATGAATACGTTGGTTATTACTACGATGTAATAGCGAGATGCCAGGCGCTCTAGAGAATAAGGTAGCCGTTGTAACCGGCGCGGGCCGAGGAATCGGAGCAGCCACAGCCCGTTTGTTTGCCCAGGAAGGAGCCCGGGTGGTGCTGGCCAGCCGAAGTGAAGCTCAACTACGGGCTGTGGCAGAAGAGATAAACCATCGAGTGGGACACGATAGAGCGTTGTCCGTGCCTACGGATGTGAGTGACGAAATCCAGGTGAAGCACCTTTTTGAGACCACCAAGATTAGCCTTGGGCCGCTGGATATTCTAGTCAACAATGCCGCTGTGGTTGAGGTGCGTGACTTTGCAAAGATGGACTTGGAGACCTGGGAAAAGGTGATCAGCATAAACCTGCGTGGAGCTTTTTTGTGTTGCCGGGAAGCCTTCTGCCAGATGATCGCCTACGGAAAAGGTGGTGCTATCGTTAACATGACCTCGCTCGCGGGAGTGCGTGGGCCGGAAAAGTTCAAGGGGCTAAGCGCCTATGTAGTATCTAAGTATGGAGTACTCGGTCTTAGTGACATCCTGGCAGTGGAAGGAAAACCCTATGGCATTCGGGTCAACAGTATCGCGCCGGGCGCGGTAGACACGCTTATGCTCAAGCAGGCCGCGCCTTTTTTGAAGACCAAAACCGGCCCGGATGATATCTCCAGGGCGATTCTCTTCCTCGCCGACGAACGGCAATCGGGCCATATCTCCGGAGCTAACATCGAAATTTTCAGCAACGAAACTTAACCGGATCAAGCTGCCGTGAAGCGGTTGCCGTGTACGGTATGAGACGGTTAGTTACTTAGAGAAAAAAGTATGGGTCGCGGTGATGCAATAACAGCTGGCGTTGACAGAAACCGCGAGCTCCAGGACTTGTACCGCACACATCCTCTACAAGGGCAATCCATTCTCAAGAGAATCATTGACCAGAGAGGTACTCTCGTCGGCATAACTGAGATGAATCTTGCAGAGGATCCTTTCACTGAGATCACCGATCAAAACCATATCGGTGGATTGAGGTTCGTGAAGGACTTGGCTCACAAGGCTGGGATTGGACCGGCTACAGACGTGCTAGATCTCGGCTGCGGACTAGGAGGATCGGCCAGATGCCTGGCTTACTTTTTCGGTTGCCGGGTCCACGGCGTGGATTTAAGTGTGGAGAGGTACAGGGAGGCACGTCGGCTGACTAAGCTGGTGGCTTTGGATAATCTCGTGACGTTCCAGTGTGGAGACATTATGCGTGTAGCGCTTCCCCGGCGGCGATTTGACGTCCTTTGGGGTCAAAGCGCGTGGGTCCACATCGAGCACAGAGAGGGGCTCATTAAAAAATGGTCCAAATCACTAAAGGCGGGAGGGCGAATCGCGCTGGAAGAAGCGTACGTAAAACGTCGGCCTCGGTACGCAACAGAAAGACGCGACCTGGACGAGCTTGCCGATCACTGGAAGTCCTATCTTGTTGGCCTGGACGCCTGGACGGAGATCCTATCCTCTCAGTCATTCGAAGCTTACTGCAAAGAAGACCTTTCTACGGAACTTACTAACTTATGCCGGAAGCTAATTCGACTGACTCGCACTGGCGTTATGACCAATGTTCCTCGATCCGAACAGAAGGCGTGGGAGCTGGCGGTAAAGTTGGTTAGGAAAGGAATCGTCGGCTACTTTCGGCTTGTAGCCAAAAAGCTGCCGCAACATTGAGTTTACAACGAGGAACCGTTTGAGGCTCCATTCGTCTACTAGTGGGCGCTGAATGAAAGGCACCTGTAGCCCCATATCTTAGATGTGTTTGGCTGCCGTGTAATTTGCGACCGGGTCGCCACAACCTGCAGACGGATCGCGATCAGACTTTCGGACATTATGTAAGTCAAAGCATCGTTATGTGCGAAACCGATCAAGTCATTGACCCTACCAAGTAGCGCCGTGCAGCCGCGTTCTTCTATGACAATAGCTTTGTCGACGAAGTCAAGCAGTCGGGCTGTGGAAGTAGCGTCGCGGGCGGACAAATAAAAGCGAGTGCGCTTGGAGCACTTATGGCGCGGCGAGTTGCCGCTGCAATAATAAAAGCTTGGGCTTAATGTCTTGTCCCAGGGCAATCTGGGGATTGGATGGCTCGTATCCCTGTGTTTTCTCGCGCTCGGCGATGACGGGCTTGGCGAGCTCAAAAGCTTCTACGAATGAATACGTCTTCCGAAGCGCCTCGTCAAAATAGGCCTTGCCAAAATAGGTCCAGTCCTCCTCCTGGCTACAACCGAAGGAATTCTTGTCCAGCGCGGAGGCTGAAATCACCAGACTGTTTTCATTCCTTAACGCGTCGATAAACCCGCCCGAGTAGCAGGCAGAGACAACAACCACGCGGTTCTTGATACCCGATTCGTCAAGCAAGGCGCGGAGTTTAGCCGGGTAGAGCTCATAAAGCTGCAGAGGCCAAAAATCGAGGGATAAACGATGCGTCTGTGCTCCGTGAGAGGTGAGAAACAGAAAGAGGAGGTCTTCGTCTTTGTCCATGACTTCAGAGACGCGCTTCAGTGACGCGCGCAGGCTCGTCACACTGGCGATGGGCGAAGTGGCAGCGCTCTTGCGGTTGTTCACCAATTTGATGATTTTGCCTTCGGCGCCGAAGCGCTCGCGGAAGAGCCGGCTTACGGCATCCACCTCCTTCATGAAGACGTCTTGTTCGGCGTCACCGCCTACTCCGATGAAGTAAACGTCGATCGTGCCGCGGCGACCCGGCCGAACGGCAGCGAGTTCACGCTCGAGAAGCTTGGGCTGGTTGTAAAACAGATCTTCGCCGAGCAGTTCCTCATTGGCTCCCGCCTCGGCGGATTGTTGCCCCTGCCTCGCGTCATGCCAAAGGCTGCGGTCGCGAACCATCCAGGTCAGTGGAACGGCAAGTAAAACTGTGCAGACCGCGGAGGCAATTTTTCTGCGCGCGCTGCCAACACTGAACAAGCCTGTCACCGTCGTTGCGCAAGCCGCGGCGAGCCAAAGGGGTGGAAGAAGGATGTAATATACGCTGCTCAACAGGCGTGTCCAAAATTGAGGGTAGAGCAGGGCAGCAACCAAAGTGGTCATATAAACCACCAGATCAATGCCCACAGTAATCATCAGGAACATTTGCAGCAGCAGCAGCGTTTTTTCGCTTCGACCGAGAGCATAGGCAACGACAATCGCCACGAACAGGATGATGGGCAGATGAGCCATTGCCGAGGGAATGGCGTCCCATTCGAACTCGCCATGCAGTCCTATGAGGGCAGCGTCGTAAATAACGGGAATAAGTAAGCTGGCGAATCCAAAGACCGCGACCTGCCACCAGTCAACCGAGATACGGTCTTCGGCAATGGGGCAAAAGAAAGCGAGCTTGAAAGCATTGATCAAGTTCTTTAAAAGGATTCCGCTTTCTGACTTTCTATTTCCAGTTTCTATGACAAGAGGGGTCGTTTCTATCGATGTCGCGCGCGGGGGGAAAACCATCGACGGGCTGGGATACTCGCGAGATGCCGCAGCAATCTTGTCCCGCACGTAGGCGACGAAGGCTTCCTTCTCTTCATTCGAGGCGAAGGTGGAGGCGGGAAGGGGATAGAAATAGGCGTTGTCGACGAGCAGAAGGACAACGCCTTCCGCTTCAGTAATTCCTACAAACCCCGACCATCGGGTCAACGATTCCCAGTTCGGCGAGCGGTGGAGCAGCCCGGCATCCTCTATGGTCAATTGGCAGGGCACGCCCACCAAATGATTCTTGGTTTGAGCGAGTCTGATAAAGCCTCGGCGCTTGAGAAATATATTGAGCAGGACCGCGGCGCCTCCCACAACCAGCAACACCAGGACGGGTCTCAATACGGTGGAGTAACTGCCCAAGCTGCCGTTCAGCGCGTAAGAGAACAAGAAGATGAACGTTGCCGATATCACCAACGAACTGATTTGCACGAGCCAGCGCAACGACAAGGCATGCATCATGCGCTGATTGTTGCGCGTGAGAGCTTTAGAGAAGTGCTCCGGCGTCAGAATAAATTCGAAAGTGGTTCTCACGGTTGGCGATTAGCGATACTCTAGCTATCGCCGAATATTCTACAAGAAGTCGGACGTGAATGCTCGTTGACTATACAAATTTACCGTGGACGCCTTTAGCGCGTTTAGTCGGGACCCTACGATTCCAAGAGAATTCCACCGCGACAATGGCGCGTCTGGTGGGCAAGTTCGGTATCGTCGATCGCGCTACGGCGATGAATGCTTCTACCGAGGCATTCCACGACAGCAGCTTTGTCGATGAAGTAAAGCAGTCAGGATTTTTGAGAGAGCTTTAGAGGTAGGTTGAGAGCAGCGCGCCTGAAAGGCCGGCTGTTATTCACTTGTTCGAACCGAACCCCGAATCTACCCGTGCCTCCTTGACGGCCGCAACGAGATTCTTGGATAAGTTCGTTGGTCGGTCAGCGGGCATGAGCTGCGCGCATGGAGCGTAGCGGAATGCGCGCGGCTCTCCATGCCGTGGTTAGGCCATTCCTACGCCATGCGCAATTGAAGACCTGTCCTCTCTGTTGTTTTACTAGCCGAACTAGCCTACGGCGTTCAGGATCTTACCGTCGACCTCGACTGGCTTGGCGTCGATAAGGACGAAAGCGATCACACAGGACTGAGTGCCGCGATTGACCCAATTGTGGATCGTGCCGCGCTGCACGAGCACGTCGCCCGCCTTCAGATGGACGACCGAGTCATCGAGCTCCATGTCGATCTCACCCGACACGATGACGGCATAATCAATGGAATCCGTCCGGTGGTTCCGTGGCGCAACCCCGGGCGCGAACTCGACGACGCGAAAGACCGTGCCGTTGTTCAATGTCGTACCGACCTGCCGCTGTCCCTGGTCGGCGTCGCCTGTGTTGTTTACGGGAAAAGATTCCGTGGTCCAGACCACACAGGCGGTCGCTCCCGGCCGGCCCGAGACGAGGTTTTTGGAGACTTCGTCGATCTTGACCACCGCGCGCCCGTTTGCATCATGTCCGGTGACTACCCGTCGTACCTGAAGCGCCATTGTATTTTACCTCCTTGACCTTCGGCTGCTATCCGCTCTGTGATTATCAAGTCAGTTGTCTACCTAACGCTTAGGGCTCATCCGTGAGCCGCGCCGAACGGTGCGTCAATCAGGTCGACCGTAGCGCGCTCTCGACGGGTGCAGCGCCTCGTTGGGCTGCGGCGCGGCGCCGAGCTATCTACGGCATGGCCGTTTGAACCAGTCTCTGTTCCAGCCTCAGCTGCGCTGCCCGAGCACAACCCTGCATGACTTGGAAATAGCGCTGGACCCAATCGGCCCCGAGCTCGTATGGATGCGGACCGTTACCGCGCCCAGCGAGCATTCTGTTCTTGTTGAACGCATTATCGAACTCCGAGTGGTTCGAGAGAAGGACGGTCGCGCCGGTAAAGTTGGCTTTGGCCGCTATGTGCTTCTGCGAGTCGATATAGGTCTGGAAATTCTTGATGCCCGGATCCGGCGTGTTGTTCACAAAATTGAAAGCGGTGCCGCCCGAGTAAGCCACGTTGACCACTCTGCCGCGGTCTAACACAGTAAAAGTGTAGGACAGCGTACCTGGCGTATGGCCAGGGGTGAGCCAGATGGTGATGGCTGTATCGCCAAGCGTTATCTTCATGCCGTCGGTGGCGACGATGTCGCGTTTCGGCGCCATTGTCGTGTACCGGTTCGGATATTTTTCAACCAGCTCCCAATCGGGCCCACCCATGACGACTCGAGCCCCGTACCGAACCTGCAGCATCTCGGCGCCCCCGATATGATCAGTATGGGCGTGGGAGATCAGAACATACTTGATGTTCTTTGGATCAAGGCCGAGCTTCCGCATCCCACCGATAATCAGTTCCTCTGAGTTGTAAGGATAGATCGTGTCGATCAAAATGATTCCTTCCTTCGTCGTCAAAGCCCAGGATGAGTGAAGTTTACCGCCGACGAAGTAGAGATTGTCAAAGACCTTAGCGGGCTCAGCGTACCAGGTGTCACGCGCCGGAGCACTGGCGGGGTTTGTGACGTAGCTCGGCACGTTGTCGCGGGTATCTTCGCCGCCGCTCTGAGGCAACAGGCACGTCCGGACCAAGGTACCGAGGAACTCGAACCCGGCCGCGGTTTTCGCCGACTCTATCGCAGCCTGGATCTCCACCTCGAAGTTCCTTTTGACTGGAGGCTGCTGCGCGAACACAGCGTTGACACCAAGATCGGCAAGAATGGCGAGCGCTACGCCGATGCTAGCTATCCGTGATTTCACAACACCTCCACTTGAACATTTGGGACCCTAGTCAGAGAAACCCTCTGACCTCGGTAAAGCGGCCACCGGCCTAACGCTCGCGCTCAGCATTGTGCGCGTCTGAACTCATCTGTCCGGCCGCTGTAGCGCCAAGTTAGGCGTTACCCTCCCTACCATCTGCGTAGATCGGTGCTCGCGAGCAACGCGGACGAATTCCGAGTTGACCTTACGAAACCAGGCCTCGGCGGCATCTACCGTCACGAGATCATCGCCCGATATATCGCAATCAGCATATGACTTGGGAAGCGTGATGCGGTCATCCCCTGAATCTCGTCCAGTCGATCGTACAGATCAGCCATATTGCATCGATGGAGAGCAACGTCTAAAATTTATTAAGTCTACTGCCGCAATTCCGGTGGTGTATAGCCTAAGTCTTTTCAAGTCAACAATAGCAAAACTGAACGCAATATTCGCCATCTATAAAGATTGTGAAGGCTGTTCCGGCCCACAAGCACTGCCAATCCATCAGTGTAAGCGGATATCATCCCGCGGTGTATTGGGATAATGGACCTTATTCGAGCGACTAATCCGCAACAACGAGCTTGCCATTCCGATGTTCCACTGTTTTGCCGGTGAGTTCCATTCCAGCTTGAGCGGCTAGCACAAAGCCGTTGCCGAGGATCTCGGGTCCGGGAAGACGCTTGCGAGCTTCTTCCGGCGCGTCCTCGGTGGCGATCGCTTGCTTGGGGCTGAAGGCGACGACGCAAACATTCCACTCGCGCTCCTCTTCGGCGACGAAGCGTGTAAAAGTCCGAATCGCGTCTTTGCTGACGACGTATGCGGCGGCGCCGTGATTTTCGGCGCGGCCGCCGCCCCAGAGATTGACGATATTTCCGGCGCGGCGTTCCTCCATAAAGGGGACGACATATTTCGTACAGAGAAAGGTGCCGCCGAGGTTGGTTTGAATTACGCTGTCCCAGAAATCTTTGCTCATAAGGCGGACGCGGGGCCAGCGTGGAATACCCCAATTGAAATGCGGCACGATGCCGGCGTCATTGATCAGAGCGTCGATCTGACCGAAATGATCGACAACTTCATGAATCATGCGTCGCACATCCTTCTCGTCGCGCACATCGTGGGAATCGCGAGCGCCTCGGCGTTGAGGCGGTGAATCTCACCGAGAGTTTTGTGCATTCGCTCCACGTCGGCGTCGGCGAGAACGACCTTGGCTCCCGCTTTCGCTAGCGTGTGCGCCGCGTATCGTCCTATTCCCTTTGCTCCTCCCGTAACGATAACTACTCGACCTTGCATGTTTCCCCCTCCCTATTTACGTCAAATTTTCAGAGAGACTTAATTGTCAAAGACCCAATCGATCTATTCTGCCTGGCTTGCGGTTTCTTCGGCCTTAAATCCCACGTCGGCATGACTGCCGTCACAGAACGGTTTGCTCTTCGAATGACGCAGTCGCAGAGAAAACTGGGACTTGGTGAAGCATCGCACAGCATGTGAAGCGCTTCAACGGCAAAACGCGAAGAAATTACGAGACTATCGGGGTGACATTAGTTGACAATGGCAATTGCGGCTCAAGCTCTGAGTGTGATAGGAGGGCACCATGAAAAAAGTTCAGTTTTTTACTATCGCGTCGCTATTGCTCGTTCCGGTTCTTCCGGTTCATTCACAGGAAAAAATCCGTGTCGGACAGGGCTCCGTAAGCCTTCAATCGGGTCTCATGTACATCGCGAAAGATCGAGGGTTGTTCGCGAAGTATGGTCTAGCGCCGGAGATTATTTATATACCCGGCGGTTCGACCAACGTTCAGGTGCTCGTCTCTGGAAGTCTCGACTTGTCACAGCTGAGCGGCGCTCCCGGCGCCGCAGCGAATCTCCAGGGAGCGGACATCGTTTATATTCTCGGCCTTCTCGATAAATTGAATTACCAGCTGGTGACTCGCCCTGAGATTAAGAGCGTGGAACAGTTAAAGGGCAGAAAACTCGGCGTTAGCCGGTTCGGTTCTTCGGCCGATTTCGGCCTGCGCGCCTTGTTGAAGCGGCTGGGCATCGACCCGGGGAAAGATGTGAGTATTCTGCAGATCGGCGATGAACCGTCGCGGATTGCCGCCATCATGTCTGGTAACATCGAGGGCACCGTGGCGAACGCGCCCTTCGGCATCGAGGCCGAAAGATTGAAGCTCAATGTCATCGCGGATTCCGTTAAGATGGGGATTCCGTTTTTCAACACCGGTCTTTTGGGAAGCAAGAGATACTTAGATAAACAGGACGCAAAGGTGCTCAATTTTTTACGCGCCTATCTGGAGGCGATCAAGATTCTGAAAACGGAGAAAGAATATTCGGTGAAAGCCCTGGCGCAATTTACCCGAGTGCAAAATCTTAAGGCCGTACAAGAAGGCTACGATTACTTCAATAATCAGCTTCAGCCCGTGCCTTATCCGTCGGTGGAAGCTATGCAGGCCGTCGTCGCGCAGCTTGCCGAAACGAATCCCAAGGCCCGCGGCGTGGACGCAAAGAGCTACGTCACTGACCGATACTTGAAGCGACTGGAAGAAGAGGGATTCGTCAAAAAGATCTGGGGAAAATAGAAGAGGCCTCGTGCATGAGATGCACTTGCCGATTCATTTTGCGCGCGGCATGGCTCGCCCGCACGTCGACAAGCGCAGTGCGAACGGGCCGGTGCAGTGCGTTCGTGGTGAGCCCGTCGAGCCATGAACTCCGCTTCAGAGTATGTGCTACCCTGCTACTGGGAAAGAAAATCTAATACTAACTGGGCGGTAACTTCAGGCATCTCCACCGGCGCGCTGTGGCCGGCTTGCTCGATTACTTTGAGCGGTTGGGCATTCGGGATTGAA
>WNGH01002044.1_pt1 | contig 20417 bp, 16 predicted proteins | sample 5400631 | NCBI WGS metagenome assembly WNGH01 (sample SAMN13153373, study PRJNA577476) | soil metagenome | isolation source: 115 cm soil or saprolite under Garry oak tree replicate 1 | place: USA:California | collected 2016-06-15
CGCATTCAAGAGTGCAGCGTAGAGGTTGCTTCTGATGTCAATAATCCCTTGTGCGGGCCTACCGGCGCTTCGGCGGTCTATGGGCCACAAAAGGGGGCGACACTGGAGATGGTCACAGAGTTAGACGCAGCACTGGCCCATTATGCAAGTATTATCGAGCGTGACCTGGGACTGGCCGTGAAAGATGTTCCAGGCGCGGGGGCAGCAGGAGGACTGGGGGCAGGCTTGATGACCTTCCTCCATGCAACGCTGCGGCCAGGAGCGCAGATTGTGCTGGAGGCGGTACACCTTGAAGAGCGATTACGAACGGCGGACCTGGTGATCACGGCAGAGGGACAAATTGACGCGCAGACCGCTTACGGCAAAAGCGTAGGTGCTGTGGCAGCTATAGCCAAACGTTTTGGATTACCTGTACTGGCGCTGGCAGGAGGCCTGGGCGATAATTACCAGGTCGTCTACACGCTAGGCGTGGATGCCGTGGCAGCATTGACGCCAGGGCCTATGTCATTAACATACGCCATGGAGCACGCCAGCGCTCTGATGAGCGATGCTACTGAACGCGCACTCCGCTTGATGCGCGTTGGAACAAACTTAAAAAACTTGTAAGCATAATTTCCCAACCTCCAGCGTCTATTAAAGAGAAGAAGGAGAGGGAATAGGAAGTGACTTTTAAGGCGTTGCTAATGGTACGCATAAATATTAAGCAGCTTCTAATCCAGTGCGTGTAACTTTTAACTGGTCGAGAAGCGTATATATAGCATCAGACTATTAGAAGTCTTGATTTACTAGACCCGTAATCCGACCCGTTAGTCAAAAGGGAGTCATCATTCTTATGACGGAACATCTTTATACAGCTGATAATACAGAGTTCGAACGCCTGCTTTCATTAGGATTTTCTGAGATTGAAGCCTCTCGGCTTGTCTATATGAAAAGCCATGTTACCGAAGAAATCGAGTACCGTGAGATTCTTGAAGAAAGCCGCCGTCTCAATTTTATTCGCTGGTTGATCGAAAATAACCGGCTGAGTAAATAAAATATAGGTGCCAATCGAGTTACCTGGCACCCACAAAGGGTGTCACTACATTTCCTACACCAAATTGAAATGTAGTGGCACCCCTTGCGGGTGCCAGGCTTTTTTTGTGTCAAACCGACTCAATACACCAAACCTGGTCAAAAGCCAGTTAAAATGAAACAGTGTGAATTGGTGTGGGGTGGGGTTTGAGCAAGCCATAAGCCGAATTCTGTACCCGGGGGTGCCTTACGACACTCCGGGGAGCAATCATCTCTCTAGGACGTTGGTTACCCAACGCCTCAAGCGACCAACCCGGAGGCTGACAGGCGAGCAACCTGCAAACAGGCTCGCGAGCGAACCTGCTATCCTCCTGCTCGGTCTTGCTCCAGATGGGGTTTACCCAGCCAGCCGGTCACCCGGCTGCTGGTGAGCTCTTACCTCACCATTTCGCCCTTACCCGACCGATAGGCGCCTATAGGGTCGGCCGGGCGGTATGTTTCTGTGGCACTTTCCTTGAGGTCACCCTCACTGGCCGTTAGCCAGCATCCTGCTCTATGGAGTTCGGACTTTCCTCGAGCTTTGCAGCTCGTGATTGCCTGTCTTACTCAAACCCACCTTGTTAGAGTAGGACCATGCACACCCTCCACGCGGCTGAGTTCGATATCGCTGGTTGCCGACGGGCCCGAGATCAGGGTAATAGGATGCGTTGCCCGTTCCACCAGCCTCGCAATGGCCTCGGGAACCAATCCCACTACCTGCTCTGCGCGCACAACACACAGATGCCGGTCGGGGATCAGCGACAGCGCCCGCCGTCCCTGAGTCGCGCCGCCATCCAGGATGATGGTCCCTGTTTGGGCAATGGCGATAGCACAACCGGTGAGCACACCGGAGCTTTCATCCAGTTGGGCAATGGTCAACGGCGGATCGTCCCTCAGCACCTTGATCCCGGATGGAATCCACCTGGAAGGCAAATCGGCCGGAACGACGAGTTGGATAATGCCCTGTTGCTGGCAGGCATCCATGACGGCCTGGGGCAGGCTGGCGTCTTTCGTACGCGTCACAATCGCTTTATAATCAACCAGCCGCTCGATGAAGTCCTCCAGGATGGCGGCCCGGTCCCGCTCATCGCGCTCACGGAAGTCGTATGGGACCGGGGGTGGTTCCGGCGCGTTAGCGGTGGCCGCACGAATGCGTGCCAGCATGACGTCTTTCGCGCTCTTCTTCATATCTGATCACCTCTCTGTCGCTCGCGCCACCAGTCGCGGAAACTCTGTCTGGGAATCGGTGCTAGATCGCGCGCTGTCGACCACCCCGCCAGCATCCCCGGCAGGTGGTCAATCACTCCTCCATGTATGAATAGCCGCTGCCCACTTCGCGCCAGTTGCTGAGCCTGCTCGTATCGTTTGGGGCTGGCGAAGATGCGGGCCAACTCCCGCATCGCCAGCGCCTCGGGGTCGAGAGGGGATGCCAGCCGTGTCACCTTCCCGCGCAAGTGCAGCAGGACCTCGGGGATGTTGATCTTGACCGGGCAGACCTCGTAGCACGCCCCACACAGGGTCGATGCATAGGGCAAGCTTTTGGCCTGCTTCACTCCCACCAGCTGCGGGGTGAGAATGGCACCAATGGGGCCGGGATAGACCGAGCCATAAGCGTGCCCACCAGTGCGGGAATAGACCGGGCAGATATTGAGGCAGGCGCTGCAACGAATGCAGTGCAGCGTTTGACGTCCTACATCGTCAGCAAGAACATTGGTGCGCCCGTTATCCAGCAGGACCAGGTGGAAGGTTTGCGGACCATCTCCCTGCGTTACCCCTGTCCACAAGCTGGTGTAGGGGTTCATTCGTTCGCCCGTCGAACTGCGCGGCAGGAGTTGCAGGAAGACGGCGAGGTCCCCAAACGTGGGCAGAACTTTCTCGATACCCATCACGGTGATGAGGGTCCGGGGCAATGTCAGGCACATGCGCCCATTGCCTTCGCTCTCGGCCACACAAATCGTCCCGGTCTCGGCAATGGCGAAGTTCGCACCGCTCACGGCCACCTGGGCGGAGAGGAACTGCTCGCGCAGGTAGCGCCGCGCCGCGGCAGCGAGCTGCTGGGGATCGTCAGTGAGGTCCTGGCCTCTGGCGATGGTGTGGCGGAAGAGGTCGCGAATCTCGCTGCGATTCTTGTGGATGGCAGGGACCAGGATATGAGAGGACGTTTCGCCTGCAAGCTGGATAATCAGTTCGGCAAGGTCGGTCTCAATAGCGCGAATGCCAGCCGCCGCCAGCGCCTTGTTGAGGTGAATTTCGTCGGTAGTGAGGGACTTGACCTTCACCACCTGGTCCGCACCGGTTGCCTGGACCAGCTCTGTGATGATGCGATTGGCTTCAGCAGCATCACGCGCCCAGTGGACCTGTCCTCCAGCATGCTGGACAGCTGTTTCGAGTTGCAGCAGGTATTCATCGAGGTGGCGCATGGTACGCGCTTTGATTGACGAGCCGGCGGAGCGCAAGGCTTCCCAATCGGGCAGTTCACTGACGACAGCGGCGCGTTTCGCGCGGATGGTTGTGGTCGCTTTCCCCAGGTTACGGCGCAACTGGCTGTTAGATAGCGCGGTTTTGGCAGCCTGAGGGAACATAGGCAGGGCTTTGGACGCCATCACAGGGCCTCGCTTTCTGTATTGGCCAGAATTTCGGCCAGGTGGACCGTCGTCACACCGGCACGCTGCCGGTGCAGGCCTCCACCAATATGTAACAAGCAGGACGTGTCCGCTGAGCACAGCACCTCGGCACCAGTATCCAGCACGCAGCGCATCTTGTCGCTAAGCATGGCCAACGAGGTATCGGCGTTTTTAACGGCAAAAGTACCTCCGAAGCCGCAGCACTCGCGAGCATCGGGAAGTTCAACCAGGTCAATCCCTTTGACCGCACGCAGCAGCCGCAAAGGTGCATCGCCAACGTGCAGCACGCGCAGACTGTGGCAGGTAGGATGATAGGTGACACGGTGCGGAAAGTAAGCTCCCACATCAGTAACGTCCAGACGTTTGACCAGGAACTCCGAGAGTTCGTAGACGCGTGGGGTGAGTTGGTCGACGGCTTCAATGAGTGCAGCGTCGCCAGAGAGCGCGGCGGCCTTGGAGTAGAGGTCGCGCACCATGCCAACGCATGATGCTGAGGGAGCTACGATGATCTCTGCATCCCGAAAGACCTCGACGAAGTGGCGTACCAGTGGGATAGACTCGCGCTGATAGCCCGTGTTGAAGTGCATCTGTCCGCAGCAGGTCTGCGCCTCGGGAAAGTCTACCGTGAGACCCAGCCGTTCCAGCAACTGGGTGGTGGCGATGCCGACATTGGGAAACAGGGTGTCGTTGAAGCAGGTAATGAAGAGGGCAACTCGCATTAGCTACTCCTTTCCGCGAAATCACTTGATGGTTGTCGCACTGAAGCGTTGCGCCGCCTCATTCCAGCCAGCCAGGTGCGTGGTCCGAGGCGAAAAGACGCGCGTGGGCACGTTCTGTGCGATGGCATGCACCTCTGCCAGGCTGTGCAGTTCACCCAAACCCACCAGCTGCATAAGCGTATTACCTTGCGCCGTCGCCTCGTATGGTCCAGCGATCACCGGCACCTCTAGTGCATCGGCCAGCCACTGGTTGAGCCGTGTGTTGCGTGCACCGCCACCCAGCACATGCACTCCATTCATTATAGCACCTGTCAATTCGTTAATCTGGTGAAACACCTCGCAATAGCGCAACACCAGGCTTTCCATAATGCATCGTGCGAACGCTGCCGGGGCCACAAGCGGCGCTTGCCCATATTCTAACAGATAGGTATTGATAGCTGTTGGCATATCTTCCGGGGCCAGGAAACGGGGATCGTCCGGATCGACGAGTGCGGCGAATGCAGGGACAGCATCCACATCTGCCAGCAACGTGTCATAGTCAGTGACATGACCAGTTCGCGCGAAGCTTCGCTGGCATTCTTGCAGGAGCCACAGTCCCATGACATTCTTGAGGAAGCGGGTCGTACCGAAGACTCCCCCCTCGTTGGTGAAATTGGCGGCCATCGCCTCTGGCGTCATGACTGGATGCTGGAGCTCCACCCCAACCAGCGACCAGGTACCCGAGCTAATATATCCCCAGCCGACTGGCGACGTAACAGGCGTTGAGACGACTGCCGAGCCGGTGTCATGCGTCGCCGGCGCAACCACTCGCGCCGGACCTAGCTCGCTTCGTAATTCCGGTAAGACTTCAGCCAGCATGGTACCTGCCTCGACCACCGGCGGGAGCAAGGAAAAATCCGCTATTTCGGATGTTCTAACTGGCGGGTGGAGCGTATAGAAGAGGCCATGCAATACGCAACTGAACATGGCCTTGCTGGCTTTGTTGGCAATCAGTGCATGTGGAGCTACGCCGTTCCTAATCGAGATGCAATAGAAGACAGCGCAGTCGCGCCCATGGATGATCAGACGCTAGATTTTCACCGGAAAACTGGTCTCGCCATCGTCGCTTATACATCACAAGCTCATGGCTTTTTCTCCAAAGCCAGCAATGATCCCACATCTCTTTCAGATCAGTTGCGAAAAATGTATTCCAATAGAGAGAACACTGGGCGATTACACCGGCTTCAAAGGGTATCTGAGGAATTATCGCTTTCCATACCGGTCCTCTCACTGGCATATTTGACGAATCAACCACTTCCCACCTTTCCCGTTGCTGGTTTTGCCAATGTGAATCAACTCCTGGAAAGTATCGAGGCTGGTGATGCCGAGTTAAGCTTTGAGGCCATTCAATATCTTGAAAAGGGCGAGTAACTTTTCGTTCCTACCCATTCCTTGACTGGCCTTCATTTCAAAAAAATCAACGCCTCAATTGCCTGCTGAACAAGAGTCCTTGCAAAACCTCAAAACTCCCCTTTTTCCTGATTGACGCCTTAAGTAAAAACAGGCTACAATGAGGTTACTACTCAACATCTGGTTCGAATTAGTAATGTCTACGTTCACGAGGAATATTTATGACTACAGGCCGGCAGATTCGCCTGACAACGCTTGCCAGCTGCGCTGGTTGAGCGTCGAAAATGGGCCCCGGGGCCCTGGCGCAGGTTCTGCGTCCACTGACAATACAAGCTGTTCCAGCAGAGCTTCTGGTCGGAATCAATGCTGCCGATGACGCGGCTGTGTATCGTGTGAACGATGCACAGGCCGTCATTAGTACAGCGGATTTCTTTCCACCGGTCGTTGATGACCCATATGTATTTGGAGCGATTGCCGCTGCCAACGCATTGAGCGATGTATATGCGATGGGAGGTCAGGTTCTGATGGCAATTAACCTGGTTGCCTGGCCCGATGACCTGGATTATGCGATTCTCAGCGAGATTTTGCAGGGAGGCGCGGATATCGTCGCACAGGCAGGAGGAGTCATTGCAGGCGGGCATACAGTTACCGATAAGGAGCCCAAGTATGGTCTTGCCGTCACTGGAATGGTGCATCCACAGCGCATCCTGACCAAAGGTGGAGCCCAGCCGGGCGATCTTCTCATCCTCAGCAAGCCACTTGGAACAGGGTTGATTACCACGGCGCATAAACGCCAGGAAGTAGCAGAGAGCGACCTGCATGCTGCCATAACATCGATGATGCAGTTGAACCGTAAGGCAAGCCAGGCACTTCTAGAGGCAGGAGCCAGTGTTCACGCGGTCACCGATATCACGGGCTTTGGTCTACTCGGTCATGCCTGGGAGATGGCTGCGCAGAGTATGGCGGGCATGCGTTTCGAGTTTGATGCGCTGCCATTCCTGCCCAATGCACGACACTACGCGGAGCAGGGCCATATTACCGGCGGAGCATATCGCAACGCAAATTATCTTGCTCCACATGTGCGCATCGACGAGCGACTGGATAAAATTGATCGCGAGCTATTATGGGACCCACAAACATCGGGTGGACTTTTTGCGGTCATTGATCCAGCTTGTTGGCCAGCACTCGCAGCCCTGGCTCCTGAAGTCAGGTTCTGGCGTATCGGCGAGGTTACCGGACGGGTACAGGATGAGTCCAACCTGTGGCTGGAGGTGATGTAGTGGATATAGTGCGTGAATCGCTGGAAAAAGCACTGGGTATTTCTTTCCATGACCCGGCATTGTTACATATGGCGCTGACCCATCGCTCGTATATCTACGAAACAGCCGGTGAAGGACAACATTCTAACGAGCGATTGGAGTTTCTGGGCGACTCCATTCTTGCATTTGTGAGCACAGATTTTCTCTACCGTACCTTTCCCAATTTGACCGAGGGAGAATTGACCGATGTACGAGCCATCCTGGTGAGGACGGAGACGCTGGCGAATTTTGCGCAAGAAATCCAGCTGGGCAATTTCATGCGCATGGGCAAAGGCGAACAGCACAGCGGTGGGGGGAAACGGGTGCTGGCCTCCGCGTTTGAGGCGGTACTGGGGGCCATCTATCTTGACCAGGGCATAGAGGCGGTACAACGCTTCTTAATCCATCGCCTGGAGCCCATCGCGCTGAATATTGTCAAGAAACGCCTGTTCAAAGATAATAAATCGCTTTTCCAGGAACTTGCCCAGGCGCATGAGGGTATCACACCATCCTATCGACTGGTAAGCCAGGAGGGGCCATCCCACAACCGGGAATTTACCGTGGAAGTGATGTTGGGTGATCAGGTGGCTGGTCGAGGGCATGGCCGTAATAAACAAACGGCGGAGCAAGAAGCTGCTCACGTTGCCCTCACGAGCCGTGGCTGGATTTGACAACACAATGGGGAAGTGATAGATAGGAGGGGAAGATGCAACTGGAACCAAGACAAAGGCCAGACCAGGTTTTACGTGTCACTCCAAAGCTCATTACATCGAGCGCCATTCTCCAACTCTCATTAGATGAATTGGAGCGGGCAGTAAGTTCAGAGCAGGTAGAAAACCCCGCGCTTGAAGTAGATGAGCACCCTATCTGTCACTTTTGTGGTACGCGCATGTATGGGCAAAAGTGTAGTACCTGTGGTCAATCTGCACAACTCACATTGACTGCCGGAGAAGTCTCCATCAACTATGAGATTACAGTAGATCGCCTGGGGAGCACCCATCAACAATTATACGATTTCGATAACTATGGCTTTGCAGAGATTGACCACGACGATGAATTTGATATGCTGGCGAGTATTCCCACCGGGGAAACCCTGGTAGAGATACTCCTGCGACAACTGGAGGCCCTTGTTCCACCCGAGGATCAGCCGGTTGCCGAGCAACTGGTGGGCAACCTCAATGAACGTGGTTACCTGGAGATCAGTCTTGATGAGATCTCCGGCCACCTTCAGGTGCCAATAGAGCGAGTTGAGTATGTTTTAAACCAGTTACAAACATTGGAACCGCTGGGCATTGGGGCACGCAACTTGCGTGAATGTCTCTTGATACAATTAGAGGCACTAAGCGAACAAGAAACGCCGCACCCGTTGGCTTTTACGTTGATAGATTGCTATTTAGAGCGCCTTGGTCGCAGCCAGTTTGCTGAAATCGCCCGCGAACTGAAGGTGCCTGAGCAGGAAGTTCGCCAGGCCGGCCTCTATATCCGCAGCTCACTTTATCCATTTCCGGCGCACACCTATAGGGAAAACAGCCAGTTACCGAGTTATACCAGGTTAGGCAGCGACACGACGTATGTGCGCCCCGACGTGATTATACGCAAAGGTGAGACAGGTTTTGAAGTAGAGCTTATCGAGGAGAAACGCTATCACTTTTCCATTAGCACGGATGCAGCCGGGTCTGCCAGTTCTATGAGTGGGGGGGGCAATGCCGAAGTACAGCGCTACATGCATCAGCACAGTGATCGAGCCAGGTTCTTTATTGATTGTATACAGCGGCGTTGGCGTACGCTCAAGCGGGTGGTCGAACTGGTGGCGGATTACCAGCGCGAATTTTTAGAGCGAGGGGTGCGCTACATGCGCCCTCTGACGCGTGCCGAGGTGGCCACGCGCTTGAACCTGGACGAGGGAACGGTCAGCCGGGCTACGGCCAATAAATATGCGCTGCTCCCTAATGGGCGACTGATACCTATGTCAGACTTTTTTGATAGTTCGCTCAGTTTGAAAGACGTCTTGCGCGAACTGATTGCCCTGGAGGAGCCCAGGAGACGGCTGAGTGATGAAGAGTTAGCCAGGTTGATGCAGGCCAGGGGGATGCCGGTGGCGAGAAGGACCGTGACCAAATATAGAGAGGAGATGGGGATTGGATCGTCAAGGGAAAGGGGATAAGGAAATAAGCTAGCCCCACCAGAACGAAACCGCAATAATGCCATATAACCCGATGAGCACCAGCCCTTCAAGCCATGTCGATTCACCATCAGAGGTAATGAATGTTGTCAAAATGGCTGTAAGCCCCAGTGCTACGACGAGGAGGGGCGGCATTACCAGAGTCAGGTGTGCACCGCCTATGATAAAGCTGAGCAGCACCAGGACCGGTATCAGGCCTAAGGCTACCTGGAGCGAACTGTTCAGAATGACGCTGATCGCAAAGTCTGCTTGATTGCGGGCGGCGAATTGGATGCCAACCACATTCTCCACTGCATTGCCGGCCAGCGCCACGATAACAAAACCGGTCAAAGCAGGGGAGATGTGCAGGAATGTGATAGCCGGCGTCAAAGCCGTTACAAACCAATTCGAGACCAGAGCCGCTCCCACGCCTGCACCCAGTAACAGCACTATTGCCAGCCAGATCGGCCAGGAATGCTGAGATACTGCCTGCTCTTCAGACAGGCCTGGTGTGCCACCTTTCAGAGAACCAGGGATGCTCGCGACAAATACCGTCAGGAGAATGACCGCGCTGGCAATACTAAATCCTTGTTCATGTCCGGCTGCAGGGGTGTGTAACTGGTGAATAAGGGTTGGCACCACCAGTGCCGCAACAGCAAGCAGGGTAAGCATCGCTATCGTCCGAGGCGCTCCAGAGGCAAAACGCTGGGTACCATGGCGCATGCCTCCGACAAAGAAGGCGAGACCGAGCACGAAGAGGCTGTTGCCCAGGATAGAGCCGACCAGGGCAGCCTGAACAACGTCGATGAGCCCGGCACGCAAGGCAAAGATGCCGACAAAGAGTTCGGGTAAGTTGCCGAGGGCGGATTGTAAGACACCGGTTGCACCTGATCCAAGGCGTGCGCCGATCTGATCTGTCGCCTGCCCCACCAGTGCCGCGAGAAGAGAGAGCGCCCCCGCTGCCACGACAAAGACAAGGACGGCATTCGCATGCACCTCCGTGAGAACGCCAGCCAGTAAACTGATAACAAATGATGCTGAGATAATAAGCCATTCTCTGCGGCTCAAGGGGGTGCGTGCTTTCTTAACCTCGATACGGGACATGCATTCTCTCCTATCGTGAATAAGGATTTTCAGGCGCCACATAAATAGTTCGTTCCCGTTCATAGATGACCATGCCGGGGCCACCACCTTTCATGTGGCGGACGTGGCGTTGCAGGGTATAGTCGACAGGGGCAGTGGTGGTACCCCGGGCCTGGCTGTAGTAGGCTGCGAGGCTGGCGGCCTGTTCGATGGCGCCGCGAGGGATTTCGCGTCCGGCGGCTTTGATAATAACATGAGCGCCTGGGACGCCACGAGCATGGAGCCAGATATCGTTGGCTGCGGCCTGGTGGAAGGTAACTTCTTCGTTCTGGCGACTGTTCTTGCCAATGAGTATGGTGAAGCCGTCACGGCTCTGCACGTGCAGAGGAAGGCCACCACCCGGCGGGGCAGGTTTACCTTTGGCTTGTTTGCCACCTTTGCCTTTTTTAGGAGACTTTTGGGGTTTCTTCTCTTGCTGTTTGGAGGCGCCGTGCATGCCGCTACGCATGTAGCCAGCCGCCTGTACTTCGGCTTTGACAAGGACTACTTCAGCTGGCGTTTCGGCAAGCATGAGATCGGCAAGCAATTGTTCTATGGTGGCCAGTTCGGTAGCGTTTTGCTCGATCTGGGCAGGGACAAGGGTAAGGGCGCGGCGCAGTTTGTGATATTTGTTGAAGAGGCGATTGGCGTTGCCCACGGCGTCAAAGCGTGGATCAAGCGACATGGTGACATCAGACTGGTCACTTCTGGTTTCGTCCTCAAAAAAGTTGTGGAGGGTGACGCTGGTCTGACCCCGCTGGACTTCGTTCTGATGGGCTAAGAGCAGTTCTGCCTCGAGACGATAACGCGCCGCTTCTTCAGAGGCCGCCAGTTGCTGTTGCAGGAGTTCGGCCTTGCGCCGGGACCGGTCGCGCTGAGTTTGCAAGACCTTGCGTACCGGTGCGCGCACACTTTCCATGGCGTCGCGCCACTCGGTACGAGCGTAGTAGTCGTCGAGCAGGACATTCATGGATGGCGATTGGCGTACGCGCACTCCCGGCACGTTGGCGTATTGCTCTAGCACATAGGGAGCAAAGGCTAGAGGAGTAGCTTGCTCCGCAAGGCCCAGGCTCTCCAGGCGCTCTACAAGTTGTGGTTGCCAGTGATGGTTGTCATACAGGCTTGATAGTTCACGCACATTCCGGGCCAACTCTTCCCACAGTGTGGTTATTGTGGTTTCGACATTTTCTACCAGTGTTTCGGCATTTCCAGTGGTGCGATAAACAACTTCACGGGCGATGAGAGGGCTGAAACCCAGGAGGTGCCTGGTTAGTAGTTGCCACAGTTTTGGTGGCTCTGGAGGTCGTTTGCGGGCCTTCTCCGAGGAGGTGAGCTCAACGGGTACTTTGTCTTTTGCACAGAGTTCCAATTGGGCCGCATCCACTGTGGTCGGTTCGAGCTTTGGCATTGTTTGACCGGCCAGGGTGCGCTGTTGGGGTGGCGGCGGTACATACTGGACATTGGCGGCAATAGTCCGGTAGCGATTGATTTCTGGTCCAACGCGTTTCAGGCTGCCAAGGATGAGGTCGCGTTCGTCGCACAAGATGATATTGCTAAGACGCCCCATGATCTCGATGATGAGACTGTAACGAACGCGCTCATTGCTCTCAGGGCTGATCCGATGACCGGCGGTAAGTTCCAGCACGCGCTCCCAGCGCGGCTGGGCAATGGTTTCGATACGCGCGCCTTCGAGATATTTGCGCAGTAGCATGACAAATGGCGGCGGTTCGCTGGCAATCCTGGGCGGCTTGAGTGCGATAAGATGCGCTCGTGCCAGTTGGGGATGGGCAGAAATATAGAGCCAGTAGTTCCGTCCACCCTGACCGCCTTCGCCCTGGATTGCAGGCGCGTAGCACTGGAGAGCAATGGCGTGTTCTGTTGGTTGAATAATGCTATCGATACGGGCACCCGTCAGTAAGGTGCGCCATTCACTGGCGACCGCGGCAAGAGTTATAGCATCTACATGCATGCGCTTATCCAATCTATATTTTTTCGGAGATATTTTGACTGCGAAATTGACTGTTTGTGTTGTACAATGATAATAAGAGGCCTTTTTCATAAATTGTTGTAGATACACTGCCTGCCCTATCCTAATAGCAACCAGAGGACCTATAGGGAGAAAATCGGATAGAGAAGGCCACACCCTACATTATCCATGTCAGTATAGCAAAAGACTGTCTATTCGTATACTATCTCTCGGAAAGCCGCGTCTACAACGTCAGGGGAAAATAGCATGCAACTTGAGACGGAGCAAACTGTGTCGCAGCAGCTACCTACATCGACAGCACCATCGGCGAGGCAAGGACTCCTCTTCGTACTTTCAGCACCATCTGGTACAGGAAAAGACTCCGTGATCAAAGCTCTCAAAGAGCAAGGCATGGATTTTTACGTGGTTCCCTCGGTTACCACACGCCTTCCGCGTCCTGGTGAAAGCGAAGGTAACCCCTATTTTTTCGTCAGTGAGGAGAAGTTCAAGCAACTGGTCGATGAAGGTGAACTCCTCGAATATGCCAATGTGCATGGAAATTGGTATGGGCAGCCGCGTAAGGTGATTCGAGACAATCTACGGGCAGGACGTGATGTGCTTCTCAAGATTGATGTACAGGGTGCTGCAACTATACGCCGTAAGGTGCCACAAGCCATCTTTATTTTTTTAGTTCCCAGTTCCTTAGAGGAACTTACACAACGTTTGGTTACGCGCCAAACAGAAACGGAAGAAGAACGCCTGCGACGCCTGGCTGATGCACGTGAAGAGCTCACACAACAATACTGGTATGACTATGTCGTTGTCAACCGTCAAGGTCACCTGCAAGAAGCGGTCGATCAACTGCGTGCCATTATGCTGGCCGAGCATGCTCGTACCCATCCCCGCCACATAGATATTTGAGAAGATCAAGGAGGACATACGTTATGTTAGCAGAAGAACGTTTCGAGCAATCTCTTACCAAAGAGCGTAACCTGGCAATGGAGCTAGTTCGTGTGACTGAGGCGGCAGCGTTAAGTGCTGGTCGCTGGATGGGCAAAGGCAATAAGGAGCTGGCCGATCAATCCGCCGTAGATGCTATGCGTCAAGCCCTTGATGGTGTTGACATGAATGGTATAGTCGTGATTGGTGAGGGGGAGAAAGATGAAGCTCCTATGCTTTATATCGGTGAGCAGGTAGGCAACGGTGCTCAACCAGAAGTTGATGTAGCGGTTGACCCGGTTGAGGGAACCGAATTACTTTCTCTCGGTCTTCCAGGAGCGCTGGCAGTAGTTGCTATTGCTGAACGAGGGAGCATGTTCTCAGCTCCGCCAGGAGTTTTCTATATGGAGAAAATAGCCGTTGGCCCCGCTTCTAAGCATGTTATTGATATTAACGCGCCTCTGGCCGTCAATCTTGATCGTATTGCTCGTGTGCACGATGCTCATATTGACGACCTGACCGTTGTTATTTTAGACCGTCCCCGGCATCAGGAGATCATCCGGCAAATTCGTGAAGTAGGCGCTCGCATTCGCATGATTATGCACGGTGATGTGTCAGCAGCCATTCAAGCAGCAATGGAAGATTACCGGGGAGTCGATGTGTTGATGGGTATTGGAGGCGCTACAGAGGGAGTATTGGCAGCAGCAGCAATCAAGTGCCTTGGCGGAGAAATTCAGTGTAAAATCTGGCCGCGTTCAGACGAGGAACGAGAAAAACTCAAGGCTGATGGAGTAGATCTCGACCAGGTGTACCGCACGGAAGACCTGGTCAAGAGCAATGACGTGTCGTTTGCGGCAACAGGTATTACCAGCGGTGAATTGCTCGACGGTGTACAGTATTTTGGTTGGGGAGCTCGCACTTCCTCTGTTATGATGCGCTCTCGCACCGGTACAGTTCGCTACATTCAAGCGCGCCACAAGTGGCGTAAAGCGACCAACAGGTAAAGTTTAACGATCAAAAATCGGTGAGGGCCAGTCATGGATGGCCCTCTTCTCTTCATCAAATATTATAGTTTCTGTAACTTTTCGATTACGGCATCTGCTACCTGGGAGGTTCCAGCGGCAGTGGAATCGTCGGGCCGAGGCTTGAGGTCGTAGGTGACGTTCTTGCCTTCTGCGATAACCTGGGCAATGGCTTTCTCTAAACGAATAGCAGCGTCGCGCTCACAGAGGTGACGGAGCATAAGCACGCCTGAGAACATCATGGCCATCGGGTTTACTTTGTTTTGCCCGGCATACTTGGGCGCACTGCCATGAACAGGCTCGAAGACGGCATACTGGCTGCCGATATTGGCCCCCGGGGCAACGCCCAGTCCCCCTATCAGTCCCGCAGATAAATCGGAGATGATGTCACCATATAAGTTTGGCAGGACAAGCACATCATAAATCTCTGGTTTCTGTACCAATTGCATACACATATTGTCTACAATGCGGTCCTCGAACTGGATGTCAGGATATTCTTTGGCAACTTCCTGGGCGGTAGTGAGGAAAAGGCCGTCGGAGTACCTCATGATGTTGGCTTTGTGAACTGCGGTAACCTTACGATGTCCATTGGCACGAGCATACTCAAAAGCGAATTTGACGATACGACGAGTTGCCACCACTGAAATAAATTTGATGCTGATGGCAGAATCATGGTTAAGACGGGTGCCCGTGGTGTGAGCAATCGTCTCGATGATCTCCTCCTGTTCAGGCGTTCCTCTTTGGAACTCAATACCGGCGTACAAATCTTCTGTATTTTCGCGCACAATCGTTAAATTAATGTTTTCATAGCGAGAGCGAAGACCCTGATACGTTTTGGCGGGGCGGAGGTTTGCATAGAGATCAAGCTTCTTACGGAGCGTGACATTGGCACTACGAACGCCTTTACCGACAGGGGTGGTAATGGGGCCCTTCAAAGCGACTCCTGTACGTTTAATCGACTCGATGACCTCATCGGGCAAAACGGTACCATGCTGCTCCAACATTTCCAGGCCCGCCTGGTGTATTTCCCAGGCAAATTGAACGCCAGTGGCTTCGAGCACGCGGCGTGTTGCTTCAGTAATCTCTGGACCTGTTCCATCGCCAGGAATGAGTGTAATGGCATGTGCCATGAAATCCTCCAAAGAAGAGCTTCTAGTAATGTGCGTAATTGTTAACTATACTCGATTATATCACTTAGTGCAGGATTGTTTTTGATTTTTTGAAAAATTCGGCAGGGTCCTACCATAGATCGGAGGTTGGTGGCCAGGGTTACCCTACTCTACGCATCGCTTCCCCAGCCTCTTCTTATTTGGCTTTTGCTGTTTTGGCACGGCCCGTAGCGCTCTTGCTCGTGGCAGCGCTCACCTTTTTCCTGGATGATGTTCGCGTCGATGTTTTCTTCGTTGTTGATCGGCGGGTAGGGGTTTTACTGCTCCTGGTCTTTGTGGACCTGGCCGTAACAGGTTCGTCAGCTGTTGTAGATGCTGCTACCTTCTTTCTAGTTGTTGTTGAAGTCCGCCTGGTCGTTTTTGGTTCTGTGGACGTAGCCTCCACATTCTTTGTTGATGAAGGCGTTTTCTTGCGCGTTGCACGCAGCGTTTTATTTCCGTCCTGTTGAGGTTTCTCTTCGGAGCTATGCTGTTGAGCGACGACCTCTGTATAACAGACGGGGTCTTGTCCACCGCGAGGGATGACCATCAGTCCGCCACAGTTTGGACAGAGATCAGGAACGGGCCGCTCCCAGGTGGCAAAATTGCAGGTTGGATAATTGCTACAGCCGTAGAAAACGCGTTTCTTCAGCCTGGTTTTGCGTTCCACCAGGTCACCCCCACATTGCGGACACAAGGCACCGGTTTTATTCATAAAAGAGCGGCGATAGCGGCACTCTGGAAATCCTGAGCAGGAGATAAAGCGGCCAAAGCGACCGGTACGGATGACAAGATTGCGCCCGCATTCGGGACAAACCTCATCCATCTCTTCAACTGGCTTCTGTACACGATTCATCTCAGCTTCAGCTTTTTCCATGGTGGCCTTGAAATCCCCATAGAAGCTATGGAGAAACTCTGTCCACGATTGTCGCCCCTCCTCGACATCATCCAACTTTCGCTCCATCTCAGCCGTGAAACTGGTGTCCACGATATCGGGGAAGTGTTTCTTCATGACCTCGTTGACCGTCTCACCCAACCAGGTTGGAGTAAAGCGCCGCTGTTCCTGGTCAACGTATCCACGATCCTGAATAGTACTGATGATGGGCACATACGTACTTGGACGACCGATACCCTGCTCTTCTAGCTCTTTAATTAAGCTGGCCTCTGTATAGCGTGGAGGAGGCTGGGTAAAGTGCTGCTCAGGCTTCAAGCTGTGCAAGTCAAGCACTTCTTTAGCAGTCAGAGCCGGCAGGAGTTTCTCATCTTCCTCACGCGGCCAAACGGCATAAAAACCAGGGAACTTGAGGTTAGAACCCGTGGCACGAAAGATATATTGAGCGGCTACGATGTCCACACGGACGGTATCAAACACGGCAGGGGTCATAAAGCTGGCTACAAAACGGCGCCAGATCTGGTTATACAGCTTAAACTGGTCGGGCGTAAGGTGCGACTTGACGACCTGAGGCGTCAAAGCGACATCGGTCGGGCGAATAGCTTCGTGTGCATCCTGAGTCGTTGCTTTGGCTTTAGCGGTACGTCCCTGCCCAACGTAGGGCTGTCCATATTCCTGTGCGATGTAGCTTTTGACTTTCGCCTGTGCTTCTTCAGAGATGCGCGTTGAGTCGGTGCGCATATAGGTGATGAGTCCTTGATGACCACGCGCGCCCAATTCAATGCCCTCGTACAGTTGCTGGGCCACGCTCATCGTTTTCTTAGGTTTGAAGAAAAGCCGGACCGAGGCATCTTGCTGCAGTGTACTGGTGGTATAGGGCAGATTTGGTTGACGACGCTGCTCTTTCTCCTCCACTTTGAGGACGGTGTATGTTGCCCCCTGTAAATCGCTCAGAATGGCGTCTGACTCTTCTTTGGAGGAGATTTTTATGCGTCCTTTTTCTTTCCTGGGAGTCTTCCCATTTAGCGCCGCAGGGGCTGGCTGTTCCTCACCTTCAGTGCTATTCTCGTCGCCGTTTAATTCAGCTATGTCTTTGAGGCGCGTGATCAAAGTTGCCTCGAAGGTTTCTTTCTGTCGCTGCTTGCTCAGAGTGGCAGTGATGCTCCAGTATTCTTCCGGGACAAAGGCACGAATCTCGGCCTCGCGGTCACAGACGAGGCGTAGGGCGACTGATTGTACCCGTCCGGCACTTGTTCCTGATTGAATACGCCGCCAGAGCAATGGGCTGATTTTATAGCCAACGAGACGATCGAGGACCCGGCGCGCCTGCTGCGCATTGAAAAGGTCTTCGTTGATCTCACGGGGCTTTTTGATGGCGTCCTGTACAGCGCCCTTAGTAATCTCGTTGAAGACGGCACGACGGGGATCCTTGAGATTCAGGGTATGTTTAAGAGACCAGGCGATAAATTCACCCTCACGATCAGGGTCTGGAGCCAGGAATACTTCGCCGGCACGCTTAGATGCTGCTTTCAGCTCGTCGATGAGCTTGTCTTTTTTCTCTATTATTTCGTACTGTGGAGCAAAGTCTTTGCGTGTATTTACTCCCAGGCCTTTTTTGGGTAAATCGATAATATGCCCCATTGAGGCTTTGACTTCAAAGTCCCGCCCAAGAAATTTTTCGATTGTTTTGGCTTTCGCCGGCGACTCTACAATTACAAGTTTCTTTGCCATATTCTCAACCTGAACTTTTATTATTTACCACGCAATCCACTTATGCGTATTTTGCCTCATTGCATAGGATAGCACACGTTGACAAGAGGGTAATTCCATGCTTCTCCATACTTTCAGGAATTTGGAGAAAGAGAAGTGGAACAAACACCTTCCCATCCCAAGTCCTCTACTAAAGAACCTGATACACATACCATTTCCCACAATCAAATCCTTACACCTTAATGTAACGCAAGGCGCACAAAAAAATTCCCTCCAAGGATACCATATTTTGTCAAACAGATTGTTTGGGACAAAGTCGCTACCTTGACCTCTTTATGGTCCCATGCTATGCTGCAACTAGAACACTTGATACTTGATATTAGCGCTGGTTTGGAGGAACAGAATGCGAAAACAGAGGGCGCCTCGCGTGGGTTCCCGCTTAAACGATTTGCGTATAGGATGGCAAAAGAGGAATATTCATCGCAAGCAGAAGGCTGCTGAACGCCCATCCAGTAACAGCCTGCGAAATTCCCCTCCAAACCGGCGTACATCACTGCGGGCTGGACTGGCGGTGTTTGGAGGCCGGGCAGCAGGGGCACTGAGTCGCCGCCTGCACCTTGGTGGAGGTACAAGTATTGCTGGACTGGTAGCCCAAAAAGTCTATCCAGATATTGTTGGTCACCTGGCAACGCAGCTGGAATTTGGCAGTGTCGTTGTCACGGGTACCAATGGTAAAACCACCACGAGTGCTTTTATTGCTGCGATCCTGAGCGATGCGGGTCTGCGTGTATGGCGTAACCGAGAAGGTTCGAACCTCATGGGAGGAATTGCAAGTTCGCTGGTTGTGCGGGCTTTGCCCAACGGGCTACTGCGGAGAGCAGGACAGGCAATGACGATCTTTGAAGTTGATGAGGCGGTTGTACCACAAGTCGTAGAGACTGTTTCTCCTCGCGTGGCTGTGTTTACCAACCTTTTCCGCGACCAGCTTGATCGCTATGGCGAGGTCGATAGTGTCGCGGCACGCTGGCAGCAGGCGGTGTCCAATCTTTCAACCGATACTATACTCGTGCTTAATGCCGATGATCCTGCCACGGCCAACCTGGGTGAGCTATTTGCTGGTCGCGTCCTCTATTTTGGCATCGATGATCCCGCTCTCGATCTTACCAAACAGCAAGGCAAGTCAGAACGACATCAAGTTAGTGATACGCGGACCTGTCCCAGGTGCGGTGGTGATTACACGTATGACATGCGCTTCTTCAGTCATATGGGTCATTACCGTTGCACAAGCTGTGGGCACGAACGACCTCAGCCTGATGTGCGGGTAGTGAAAGCACAAACTGATGATTTTGATCGATTGCGCATCGGCATTAGCAGCTCGGTTCTACCGGCAACGCAGCCCAGGGAGATTGTCATTCCCCTGCCTGGCATCTATAACGTCTATAATGCCCTGGCAGCGGCTACGGCAGCCCAGGCACTTGGAATAGGTTGGGAACCCATTGTTACAGGCATCGAACAATTTAAGCCAATTTTTGGGCGTGGCGAACGTATACAAGTAGAGGGGCGCACGCTGCGTCTACTGCTGGCAAAAAACCCGACGGGCTTCAATGAGGTGCTACGTACTCTTTTTAGTGAAGAGGGCACAACGCGGCATGTCTTATTTGTCCTCAACAATAACATTGCTGATGGACGCGATGTTTCCTGGATCTGGGATGTAGATTTTGAGCGGACTGTTGGTCAGACAGCGACCCTTGTGGCAGCCGGTAGCCGCGCACTGGACCTTGCGCTGCGTTTGAAGTACGCTGGCGTATCTCAACAAGAGATGATTATTGTACCTCCGGCCCCGTTGCGAGTAACAAAACGAGACCGGGTTTTGAATAACCATAATAAACGGGCAATGAAGAATAGTAATACGAGTGATACAGTAGTGACAGAAACTATTAAGCGGATACCGGGTACGAAGCGAGCGGGCCGCTATGGCATTGCCGAGGCGCTGGATGCAGCGGTGAATCTGACGCCTGCCGGCGAAACTTTGTTCGTTGTACCAACGTATACTGGCTTATTAGAAATACATGGTGAGCTAGAGCGGCGAGGCCTGACACCTCACTACTGGGAGGATCGAGATAGTTGACGCAGAATATGACTCCACCCCTTACGCTGACACTTGGACATTTGTATCCCGATCAGTTAAATCTGTACGGAGACCGGGGTAACATCCTTGTACTGCGCCGCCGCTGCCAGCAACGCGGTATCGAGTTACGCGTAGTTGGCCTGGGTATTGGAGACGCCTGAGCGGCGGACGAGTATGATATGTTGTTTATTGGGGGAGGCCAGGACAAAGAAGAGATCCCCGTTGCTCAAGATTTGTATGACATCAAAG
>WNGH01001760.1_pt1 | contig 20399 bp, 22 predicted proteins | sample 5400631 | NCBI WGS metagenome assembly WNGH01 (sample SAMN13153373, study PRJNA577476) | soil metagenome | isolation source: 115 cm soil or saprolite under Garry oak tree replicate 1 | place: USA:California | collected 2016-06-15
TCGACGCGACCGTAGCGGAAGGCGAGACGGTGAAGGTCGGCTCGTTGCAAGGACACGTACTCGACACGCCAGGACATACCGCCGGTCACATTTCCTTTGTTTTCCCAGCGGACAAGCTCGCCTTTGTCGGCGATACGCTGTTTTCCATCGGCTGCGGGCGCGTCATCGAAGGCGATCCGCAGATGATGTGGAATTCGCTCCTCAAGCTTCGCGGCCTTCCTGACGATACGCGCTTTTATTGCGGCCACGAATATACCGAAGCCAATATCCGATTCGCCAAAAGGATCGAGCCGAACAACAAGGCGCTTGCAGCACGGGCCGAAGAGGTGGCAAAGCTCCGCGCAGCGGGCAAGCCCACTATCCCGGCAACGATCGGGGCCGAGAAGGCGGCCAATCCGTTTCTTCGCGCCGATAATTCCGAGCTTGCCGGATCGCTTGGCCTCGGCGGCCAGCCGGCCTGGAAAGTGTTCGCCGAAATCCGCGAGCGGAAGAATCGCTTCTGATGGCCGCGCTGAGTGCACAAGACATTATCAGGATGCTCGCTCTCAAGCCGCACCCGGAGGGCGGCCATTTTCGCGAGACCTTCCGCGACCCAAAGCAGATCGCGGACGGCCGCTCGGTCTCGACTGCGATTTATTTTCTGCTCGCGCGCGGTGAACGTGCACACTGGCATCGCATCGACGCCGTGGAAATCTGGCACTGGTATGCCGGCGCGCCGCTGCAGCTTGAAATCGCTGCGGCGCCCGGACGGGTCGAGCGCGTGACGCTCGGCGGCGATATCTCAGCCGGGCTGCGCCCCCAGGCGGTGGTCCCGCCGCAGGCCTGGCAGGCGGCGCAAACGTTAGGCGACTGGACGCTGCTTGGCTGCACCGTCGCGCCCGGGTTCGATTTTGCAAAGCACGAAGTGGCGCCGCAGGGATGGTCGCCGGAATGATCTAAGCGGCTATGGCGGTGGTTGCCGCGTCAGGCGAAATATTGCCCGCCATTCGCGCTCAGAGTCGATCCGGTGAACAGGCCGGCATCGTCTGAGGCCAGGAATACCACGCAGCGCGCGATCTCTTCAGGCTCACCCAGCCGCCCGATCGGGATCTGCGGCAGGATGTTTTTCTGCAACACCTCTTGCGGCATCGCCTTGACCATGTCGGTCGCGATATAGCCCGGACAGATTGCATTGACGGTGATGCCGGCGCGGGCGCCTTCCTGCGCCAAGGCCTTGGTGAAGCCCATTTCGCCGGCCTTGGCGGCAGAATAATTGGTCTGCCCGAATTGTCCCTTCTGTCCATTGATCGAGGAAATATTGATGATGCGACCGAACTTACGTTCGCGCATACCCTCGATCACATTGCGGCACATGTTGAACAATGATCCGAGATTGGTGTTGATCACCTCGGTCCATTGCTCGGGCTTCATGCGGTGAAGCTGCGCGTCGCGTGTGATGCCGGCATTATTGACCAGGACGTCGATCGGTCCGAGCGTCGCCTCGACCTGTTTGACGCCGGCCGCGCACGCCTCGAAGGAAGAAACGTCCCACTTGAAGACACCGATGCCGGTTTCGGCCTTGAATTTCTGCGCCGCCTCGTCGCTGCTGCCGTAATTTGCAGCGACGTTGAAGCCAGCCGCCTTCAAACCCTTGCTGATCGCAGCGCCAATGCCGCGCGTACCGCCGGTGACGAGTGCAACGCGGGCCATGATGTCCTCCCCTCTTGGCTGGCGGATTGTCAGATCCCGAAGCTCAATCCTCAGGCGGCCGATCTCCCGCCTCTATGGTCATCTGCCATCTATCTTTCCACGCACTATCGTTCCACGCACATGGCGATGCCCATGCCGCCGCCAATGCACAATGTGGCGAGGCCTTTTTTCGCGTTCCGCTTCTGCATCTCATAGAGCAGCGTCACCAGCACGCGTGTTCCAGACGCCCCGATCGGATGGCCGAGCGCGATTGCGCCGCCGTTGACATTCACTTTGTTGGTGTCCCAGCCGAGATCTTTGTTGACAGCGCAGGCTTGCGCCGCGAACGCCTCGTTGGCCTCGACGAGATCGAGGTCGCCGACGTTCCAGCCGGCTTTCTTAAGCGCCGCGCGTGAAGCCGGAATCGGGCCAGTGCCCATGATTTTCGGATCGACGCCGGCCTGGGCCCACGACACGATGCGCGCAAGCGGCGTCTTGCCGAGCTTGGCCGCTTCACTGGCTTTCATCAGAACCACGGCAGCGGCGCCGTCATTGATGCCGGAGGCATTGGCGGCGGTCACGGTGCCTTCCTTGTCAAAGGCGGGCCGCAATTTGCTGATCGCTTCGAGCGTGGTGCCATGCTTGGGATATTCGTCGGCATCGACGGCGATGTCGCCCTTGCGGCTTTTGACGGTCACCGGCGTGATCTCGTCCTTGAACCTGCCGGACTTCTGCGCCGCTTCGGCCTTGTTCTGCGACGCGACGGCGAAAGCATCCTGCTGCTGGCGGGTAATCTGCCATTGCCGCGCGACGTTCTCGGCGGTGTTGCCCATGTGATAGCCGTTAAAGGCGTCCCATAAGCCATCCTTGATCATCGTATCGATCATCTCGAAGTTGCCCATTTTGACGCCGCCGCGCAGGTGGGCGCAGTGTGGCGCGACGCTCATCGATTCCTGGCCGCCGGCGACGACGATGTCGGAATCGCCGTTGACGATTGCCTGGTAGCCAAGCGCGACAGAGCGCAGGCCCGAGCCGCAAAGCTGATTGACCCCCCAAGCCGGCGTCTCGACCGGCACGCCAGCCGCGACAGAAGCTTGGCGTGCGGGGTTCTGACCTTGGGCCGCGGTCAAAATCTGACCCATGATGACTTCCGAGACCCGCAGCGCTTCGACGCCGGCGCGGTCCAGCGCCGCCTTGATGGCGACCTTGCCAAGTTCATGGGCCGGCAACGACGCGAATGCGCCATTGAATGCGCCGACCGGCGTTCGCGTCGCACTGACAATGACGACATCGTCTTTCATGGCATGTTCCTTCCGGGGTATTTGGGGCTATTAAGGGCGCGGATTGGCCGCAAGCTCTTGATATATGTCATAGGGACGCCGCCTAACCTCCACAAGCCGCAAAGGCGCGCCAGCTCTGCCGCATCCTTCGCATGCCTCGCCGTTTCCGGCCCGGGGGCGCCTCGTGACCCGATAAAAGGGTAGCAGCGCCGGGCGAAAGCGCCTATTTTGGCAGCAAAGTCGCGTGCTCGCTCAAACTAACGGCTCTTCCTGGAAACTTGAAAAATTCATGTCCGAAACAGCGACCAAGACCGCCGAGCCTGTCACGATCAAGAAATACGCCAACCGGCGGCTCTATAACACCGGCACAAGCAGCTATGTCACGCTCGAAGACCTTGCTGCGATGGTCAAGATTGGCGAGGACTTTGTCGTCTACGACGCCAAGACCGGCGAGGACATAACGCGCTCGGTTTTGACCCAGATCATCTTCGAACAAGAAAACAAGGAGGGCCAAAACCTCCTGCCGATTACATTCCTGCGTCAGCTGATCCGGTTCTACGGCGACAGCATGCAAATGCTGGTGCCGCGCTATCTCGAAGTTTCGATCGAATCGCTGACGCGCGAACAGGAGAAATTCCGGGAGCAAATGGCGCAAGCCTTTGGCGTCGGGGCCTTCACTTCACTGGAAGAGCAGGTCCGGCGGAACATGGAAATGTTCGAGCGCGCCTTCGCCATGTTCGCGCCTTTTGCGCGGCGGGAGAGCGCAGGCGGCGAGGCGGCTTCGGAAGCCGAAAAAGGTTTGGGCAAGTCCGGCGATATCGACGACCTCAAGCGTCAACTCGACGAGATGAAGCGGAAGGTCGACCGGCTCACCGAGAAAGGTCCCGCCGGGGAATAGCGCAATCCGTTTCAGGCGCGGTCCGCGCCCTCGACTTCGATCTGCCGCGTCGCGCTGCGCATGCCGACAATAAAACCAGCCAACACGTCAACCAGGGCGATCGCCATCAGCAGGAAGAAAGTCGATGTCGCCGCCCGTTGCACCAGAAGAAATTCGACCAGCATGACGATGAACAGCGCCATCGCCAGAACGTGATCCATGACGCTGCGCATGCCGGCGCGGGTTGATTTGATCAATTCGATCCAGAGCAGGAAAATAGCGAAGGCGAGGAGAATATCCTCCCAGGTCAGCACCCAATCCTGGCCCGACATCATGTGCACGGTGGTGACGGTTGATGTCCAGCTCACGCCGGGCGTGAGAAACGCGATCATGTTGTAGATAGCGAATGGAATGAGCAGCAGCGGGAAACCGAGCGCAAACATGATCCATCTCTCTCAAGCGCTGTCGTATTTGTGGAACGCGCGGCAGCGCAGAAGACATCCTGCGCTGGAGAATTCGGATCGTATAGGCTCCGAGCATGCGCAGACAAGGCTGCGCAACGGATAGAACTCAGGTTTCCGACTTTTTGGTCAGTACTTGCCGACCGCGGTACATCCCGGTTTTCAGATCGATGTGGTGTGGTCGGCGCAACTCGCCCGAGTCCTTGTCCTCGATATAGGTCGGGGCCTTCAACGCGTCGGCAGACCGCCGCATGCCGCGCTTGGAAGGCGATGTTTTTCTTTTTGGCACGGCCATGGTCGTTCTCCTCTATGCGATCTTGCCGCTCGGATGGCGGCTTATAGAAGAATGGCGGCCGCTAGGCTAGAGCTTAAGACCCACGCACGCAGGCATCCAACCCGCTGAATTCGATCGACCGCCGCTGATAGAGCGCGGCGAGGCGCCGCACCAGGACGCTTGGAATCCGGGCGCTGCGCGCAATCGGATTGGGCAGGATCGCCGCCAGTTCCGCCGCCTCGTATGGATTAATATCGCGGGCAGATTTGCCAAACGCCCAGCGTGCGCCGGCTTCGGCCCCGAATTCACCGTTGGGTCCCCATTGGGCGATATTTAAATAGATTTCGAGAACGCGCCGCTTCGGCAAGACCAGATTGAGCCAGAGCGCCAGCGGGAATTCGAGTGCCTTGCGGATGAAGCTGCGGCCTTCCCATAGGAACAAGTTTTTGGCCGTTTGCTGCGTAATCGTCGAAGCGCCGCGGGCCTCGCCGATCTCATCGGATTGCTGCATCGCCTCGCGAATTGCGCCAAGATCAACGCCACGATTGCGGCAAAAGCTGCCGTCCTCAGCGACGATCACCGCGAGTCGCAGCGCCGGTGCAATGCGATTAAGAGGCACAACGATGTGCTGGACGCGCTTACCGGTGGCCCAGCGCCAAAGCATAGGCGTCGAAACCGGATCGATGAACCGATAAAGCGGCGCGATCGCATAGGGAATGAGCAGAACGGCGACGGTGAGGATCACCAAGCCCCTGACAAGCCGTCGCACGAAAAGGCCCCTCTGCGTTGCGATCGAGGACGCAAGCGTGCGAGCTTATCGCGATCCTAGTCGCGCGCGTAGCCGATCAGCGGCTTCCTCTTGCGTCCCAGCAGGATGAGAAGGGTGGCCGCGATGCCGACGACGACCCAAGCCGGCAAGTCGAAGCCGCCCTGCAGATAGGGGTCCCATGCCCATGAAAGTCTCTGCTTCAGCCAATTCTGCACGGTGTTGAGACTGTTCTGATCGACGATCGCCCATACATCGTCCAGCCTGGTGTAGAGGAGGTCATGATTGGCGATGGATTTCGTGCCGTCATAGACGAAGAGCACGAACGCCGTGGCAAGGAGGCACAGGCCGATAAATCGAAACAAAAATCTGATCATGACGCTGACTGCGGGGCAGGCGACTGGCTCGGTGAGAGTCAGCCATTACCCCTACGCGCCCGCGAGTTCAATGCATTTGGCTGCGCGGCGAGGCATGCGTCGCCGCGGCTGCGGCCGGTCCTCCGCAACGATGATTGCCAGCGGCGACGCTTGGACGCGGCGGTTGCATGAAGGGCAATGGCGGAGGTCCTTGAGTATGGGGCGCGGCTTTCGCTAAAGTTCCATCTGGCTTCACTTTGGGGCTTTGCTTCGAGGCTTTGCTTTCGGGCTTTGCATTGGGGCTTTGCTTTAGCGCGTTCATTCACCGGCAGGCGATCGAGATGGCGGCCAAAAACGGCGGCACGCAGCGTCCGACCTTCACCGATCAGGAAGCTCTGCTATTTCACAGCCAAGGCCGGCCGGGAAAACTCGAAATCGTCGCCACCAAGCCGATGGCCACGCAGCGCGATCTTTCGCTGGCCTATTCGCCAGGCGTCGCGGTTCCGGTCCTCGCCATCGCTGAAGATGAGAGTAAAGCCTTCGACTACACGACCAAAGGTAATTTCGTCGCGGTGATCACCAACGGCACCGCCATCCTCGGCCTGGGCAATCGCGGCGCCTTGGCCGCCAAGCCGGTGATGGAAGGCAAGGCGGTCCTGTTCAAACGTTTTGCTGATATCGATTCCATCGATCTCGAAGTCTCCACCGAGGACCCCGACGAGTTCATCAATTGCGTCAAACTGCTCGGCAAGGGCTGGGGCGGAATCAATCTGGAAGACATCAAGGCGCCGGAATGTTTCATCATCGAGCAGAAGCTGCGCGAACTGCTCGACGTGCCGGTTTTCCACGATGATCAGCACGGCACCGCGATCATCGCCGCGGCCGGGCTGATCAATGCCTTGGAGCTTACGGGACGTGAGGTTGCAACGACCAAGCTCGTTTGCAACGGCGCCGGGGCGGCCGGCATAGCCTGTCTCGAACTTCTTCGCGCGATCGGCTTTCGTCCGGAAAATCTCGTCCTCTGCGACACCAAGGGCGTCATCTATGAGGGCCGCACCGAGGGCATGAACCAGTGGAAGTCGGGCTTTGCCGTCAAGACCAAGGCGCGCACGTTGACCGAGGCCCTGGCGGGCGCCGACGTGTTTTTCGGTCTGTCGGCGAAGGGCGCGGTTACGCAGACGATGGTGAAGGCGATGGCGCCGAAGCCGATCATCTTCGCCATGGCCAATCCCGATCCAGAAATCACGGTTGAGGAGGTCGCCGCGGTACGCTCTGACGCCATCATGGCGACGGGCCGATCCGATTATCCGAATCAGATCAATAACGTGCTCGGCTTTCCCTACATCTTCCGCGGCGCGCTCGACGTGCGAGCACGCGCGATCAATATGGAAATGAAGATCGCCGCCGCGCAAGCGTTGGCAGCGCTCGCGCGCGAGGACGTTCCCGACGAAGTTGCTGTGGCCTATGGCGCGCGCCCGAAATACGGTCCCGACTACATCATCCCGGTGCCGTTCGATCCGCGGCTTATTTCCGACATTCCACCGGCGATCGCGCAAGCGGCAATGGAGTCGAAAGTCGCGCGGCGGCCGATCCCGGATATGGAAGCGTATCGGCAGCAACTGCGCAGCCGGCGTGATCCGATCGCCGGCGTGCTCCAGGGCGTTTTCGAACGACTGCGCCGGCGACCGCGACGTGTCGTTTTCGCCGAGGGCGAAGAGGAGCAGGTAATCCGCGCCGCCGCCATTTTTGTTCAACAAGGCCTTGGAACGGCTTTTTTGGTTGGACGCGAACCACGCGTCCGCGAAACCGCGGCGGCGCTGGGTGTTGAGCTTGGCGGCAATATCGAAATCATCAACGCCGCCATTTCCTCGCGCAATTCCGCCTATACCGCCTACCTTTATGAACGGCTGCAGCGCCGCGGCTTTCTGCAGCGGGATTGCCAGCGGCTCGTCAACCAGGACCGTAATCACTTCGCCGCGTGCATGGTCGCGCTCGGCGACGCCGATGCGATGGTCACCGGCGTTACGCGCAATTTCTCGGTGGCGCTGGAAGATGTCCGGCGCTGCGTCGATGCAAAGCCCGGTCACCGGGTGATGGGCATCTCGATGGTTCTGGCGCGCGGCCGCACCGTGCTGGTCGCTGACACCGCGGTCACCGAGATGCCCGGGGCCGTCGACCTTGCCGAAATCACGATCGAGGCGGCGCGGGTGGCGCGTAACCTTGGCTACGAGCCCCGCGTCGCGCTGCTCGCATTCTCTACTTTCGGCCATCCGGCCGGCGAGCGTTCGGAGCGGGTGCAGGAAGCGGTGCGGCTATTGGACGAGCAGCGCGTCGATTTCGAATATGATGGCGAAATGGCCGCCGATGTCGCGCTGAACATGGAATTGCGCGAAGCCTATCCATTCTGCCGACTTTCCGGGCCCGCTAACGTGCTGATCATGCCGGCGTTTCATTCCGCTTCGATCTCGACCAAAATGCTGATGGAGCTTGGCGGCGCTACCGTTATCGGTCCCATGCTGGTCGGCCTCGACCGCTCCGTGCAGATCGTGCCGCTTTCGACGAACGATGCGCAGCTCGTCAACATGGCGGCGATCGCCGCGTTCAGTGTCAGCGCCTAGGACACGATTTTTCCCGACCGCGGAGGCGCAAATGCAAAAAAGGCCGGACTGGGTATGGCCCGGCGGCAAACGTATTGCCGTCGTGTTCAATGTCTGTCTCGAAGCTTGGTCGGACGGCAAGGCGCCGGGCATCAGCCCGATGGGCAATCCGCTTCCAGCCGGCGTGCTCGACACGATGGCGATCTCGTGGGCCGCTTACGGCGTCGAGGTCGGCATTCACCGTTTGATGGATGTACTTGGGCGGCATGGCGCCAAAGCCAGCGTGATGGTGAATGCAATCATCGCGGAACGCTCGCCCACGACGGTGCGCGCCGTCGCGGAGGACGGCCACGAGGTGTTGTCGCATTCCTACGCCATGGATGTGATCCCGGCGCTTCTGTCTGAGGATGAGGAGCGGCGAAACATCGCACGATGCACCAAGCTTCTTGCCGAGGCCTCCGGAAAACCGGTGCGCGGCTGGCTATCGCCGCGCGGCACATCGAAACCGTCTACGGCCAAGCTCCTCGCCGAGGCCGGTTACCGCTGGTATGGCGATGTGTTCAATGTCGATCTTCCGTATGTCATCAATTATGGAAACAATCGGATCGTGGCCATTCCACTGTCGTACGACGTCAACGACATGCCCGCCATGAAGTACGGCCATCCGCCGCGCTTGATGCTCGAGTCCTACAATGAGGTGATCGAGATCGCGCGCGCAAGCGACGAACTTCGCATCATCGATGTGACCAGCCATGCGCATATTTTTGGCCATCATCGCGGCGCGTACTTTTACGAGAAGATCGTCGAGCAAGCGATGTCGTCACCTGACATCTGGGTCGCCACGCGCGCCGAAATTGCCGATCACGTGTTAGCCATGGCGACGGATTAGACGACGGAAAACGATGGAAATTCTTGCATGATTGCGTTCGAAATGGCCGAGCCGACTTCCCTGCAAGCCGCGATCGCGATGCTCGATCCGCAGGAGGCGACGATCCGGCCCGTTGCCGGGGGCACGGCGCTGATGTTGATGATGAAAGCCGGCGTGTTCCAGCCCACGCGCCTCGTCAGCTTGCATCGCCTCGAGCCGGAGCATGCGCGCATTGCCGTGAGCGGCAGCGGAGAACTGCGCATCGGCGCCATGGCGACCCTGAGCCAGCTCGAACATGATCGCAATTTGGCCGCGCGCCTGCCGGTGCTCAGACGCGCGCTGCGCACGCTGTCGAATCCTCGGGTGCGTAATGTTGCGCGCGTCGGCGGCGCGCTCGCGCATGGCGACCCGCATATGGATCTGCCGCCGGCGCTCGCGGCGCTAGCCGCGCGCGTGACCATTGCCGGGCCGAAAGGAACGCGCGAAGTGCCGCTCATCGATCTCTACACCGGCTATTACGAGACTGTGCTCGAAAGAAATGAGCTCATAACCGCCGTGACGGTGCCGCCGCTCGAGGGCCGCAAAGCCGCCTATGTGAAAGTCACCGCACGTTCGGCCGACGACTGGCCCGCGCTTGGCATTGCCATATCGTTCGCGCTCAACGACGGCACAATCCACGATCCAATTGTCATCGTCAGCGCGGCTACTGAGAAGATCACGCGCTTGGCCGATGCCGAACGCGTGCTGCATGCTGGCGGCTTGGACGATCGGCTGTTGCGGCACGCCGGCGACGCCGCAGCCAAGGAGGCGATCATTCTCGCCGATGCGCATGGTTCGGCCGGCTATAAACGCGAACTTCTTCGCGTTTATCTTGGACGCGCCGTGCAGCAGGCAATCGATCGCGGCGCAGGACTGCAGCAGTAATGAACCAGATCGGTCGAGAGCTTCCGCGCCTTGAAGCGCGCGCCAAAGTGTCCGGCCGCGCCGACTATACGCATAATCTGCGCGTGCCCGGCATGCTGTATGGCAAGGTTTTCCGCTCGACCGTGCCGCACGGACGCATTCGCAGCATCGATACCGCGGCTGCGCAGTCATTTCCTGGCGTGCATCGCGTCGTTAGCGGTGAGGATATACGCAAGCTCATTCCGGAGCCGTATTACGGCCCCGCCTTTCACGATCAGCCGATACTGGCGCTCGAAAAAGTGCGCTATGTCGGCGAGCCGGTCGCCGCCGTTCTGGCGAGCGATCCGCATATTGCCGAGCAAGCCGCTCAACTGATCACGGCCGAATATGACGAGCTGCCCGCCGTCTACGACGAGATCGCGGCGATGGCGCCGGATACGCTGGTGCACGAGGTGCTGCGGCCGGCCGGCACGTTTGCCGACCTAAAACATTTACAAGGCCGCAAAGGCACCAATGTCGCGCTTGATTATCATCTGCGGCGCGGCGATGTGGATAAGGCGTTCGCCGGCGCCGATCGGATTTTCGAGCACACGTTCAAGACTCAGCAATGCTTGCATTTGCCGTTTGAGCCGCATGTCGCGCTGGCCGAGCCGGGCGATGAACGGCTGACGATCTATACATCGAACCAAACGCCGTCATTCGTGCGCATTGAAATCGCGCGCCTGTTCGGCTGGCCGGAAAACCGCGTGCGGGTCAAAGTGCCGTATCTCGGCGGCGGCTATGGATCGAAAGTCTACGTCAAGCTCGAAGCTCTGGTCGCTGCGCTGGCGATGCTGGTCCGGCGCCCCGTCAAGATCGCGCTGACCATGGAAGAGCAGTTCTACATGATCACTAAGCATCCGACGACGTTTCGCATCAAGAGCGGCGTCGACAAGGATGGCCGGCTCGTCGCGCGCGCTTGCGAGGTGTACTGGAACGGCGGCGCCTATGCCGATATCGGGCCGCGGGTCACGCAAAAATCCGGATTTACCGCGGCCGGCCCCTACGACATCGAGAATGTCAGCATCGATTCCTACGCGCTCTACACCAACCGGACGCCGGCCGGCGCGTTACGCGGCTTCGGCGTTCCGCAACTGGTCTGGGGATATGAAAGCCACACCGATCTGATTGCGCGCGAACTCGGCATGGATCCGGTGGCGTTCCGGCGCAAGAACATCCTGCGCAACGGCCGGCCGCAGGCGAGCGGCACGGTGCTGCAAGACGCCGCCATCGATGAGGTGCTCGAAGCGCTGGTCGGGCGCATCGGCTGGAACGCGCCGTTCGACCGCGGCTCGGCTACGCTGCGGCGCGGCCGTGGCATCGCGATCGGGCTCAAGGCTTCGATTTCGCCGACCACGTCGGTCGCAGCGGTGAACGTCTCGGCCGACGGCAGCGTGTACCTTTACAAAAGCACGGTCGACATGGGGCAGGGCGCGGACACCGCGTTCGCGCAGATCGTCGGCGAGGTACTGGACGTGAGGCCCGAGGATGTGCGGGTCGTCGCTCCGGACACAGATATCACGCCCTACGACATGGGCACGCTCGGCTCACGCTCGCTCTATCACATGGGCAATGCGGTGCGGCTGGCGGCGGAGGATGCCCGCGTCAAATTGCGCGCGCTCGCCGCCGAAGCCGGGCTGCCGGAGGGCACTAATTATCCGCCGGCGGAAATATTCAAGAAGCGCTACGGCATGCAGGCGGGCAATGTAATCGGCACCGCGAGCTTCGTTCCGAACTACAAGGCGCCGGACGCGCAAACCGGACTTTCCGATAACGTCACGCCGTTCTGGATGGTGGGTGGCGCCGCCGCCGAGGTTGAAGTCGACACCGAGATCGGGCACGTGCGGATCGTACGACTCATCAACGCCGCCGATTGCGGCAAGCCGATCAATCCCGCCGTGGCGCGCACTCAATTATCAGGCGCGGCGATTATGCAGCTCGGCTTCACTTTATCTGAGGCAATGCAGCTCGACGGCGGTCAGGTTACCAATGCCTCGCTGGCCGATTATAAGATTCCGGGCATTGGCGACATTCCGCCTATGGAAAACGAACTGGTTGTCGCCGAGCAGCATTCCGGTCCATTCGGCGCCAAGGGACTTGGCGAGACCGGCACCTTCGGCGTGTCGCCGGCGATTGCCAACGCCATTCATGACGCCGTGGGCGTACGTATCACGGAGCTGCCGATCACTGCCGAAGCGGTGCTTCGCGCGTTGCGGGCTAAAGCCGGCCGCCCCCTCGAGGATGACTGATGAGCGCACGGATAATAAATTTCACGCTCAATGGCCAGCCGGTCTCGACGAATATCGAGCCGCATCGCAATCTGGTCGAATTGTTGCAGGATTTCGGCCTATTCGGCGCCCGCGAGAGCTGCGGGCAAGGCTTGTGCGGCTGCTGCACGGTGCTGGTCGATGGACAAGCGGTATCTGGCTGCCTCTATTTTGCGGTTTGGGTCGACGGCAAATCAGTCACAACCGTGGAGCATCTCGACGCCGACGGTGCGCTGTCGAACGTGCAACAGGCTTTTATCGCTTGCGGCGCATTTCAATGCGGTTTCTGCACGCCGGGCTTCGTCCTGATGACGCATCAATTGCTCGATCAGCATCCCGATCCGAGCGACGAGGACATTCGGCATTACCTGTCGGGGAATCTGTGCCGCTGCGCCGCTTATCCGGAAATCGTCGCGGCGGTGAAGCAGGCGGCAAAAACGGCAGCAACAAGCACGGGGCATTGAAAATGAAATTCTGGCAGGTGGCTTTGGCGGCTGTCCTGATTGCCGCCGCACCGGCGGCGCGTGCGGAAACCATTGAGGTTTCCGGCGATCACGGCGGCTTTGTCTATCTCTACCAGGAGAAATGGGAAAAGCTCGCCGCGCAAAAGATCAATATCCGGATCGTCGGCATCTGCGCGTCCGCGTGCACGCTACTCACCGGGTATTTTCCGCGTAAAGATATTTGCGTTACCCCGGATGCGGCGCTTGGTTTCCATGCCGGCACTTTTCCGTTCGTCACCGATACATTGTTGAAGATTTATCCGCAGGACATTCTAAAATGGATCGACGAGCACGGCGGATTGACCTGGCAATTGATCTGGCTGCAGCGCCCGGAAATCTACAAGTTCTTTCGTAAATGCTAAGTAGCTCGTTCAGACCGCATTCAAGGCCGCGATGAAGCGCTCTTTGATGGCGTGACCATCGCGCAATGGCAGCACTCGCGGCACGTCGTCGGGCTTGATTTTGGCGTTGATCAGGATCGGCCCTTCGCCGCTATGGAGTAACTTCCGTACCTCCGCTGTTTCCTCAATGCGCGTCACGCTACGCGCTTGGCGGAAACGGCAGGCAAGCGCCAATGCGGCGAAATCGATGCCGGCCTCCGTATGGCTCGGCTGCATGCCGGTCTCGCCGTAATGCGCATTGTCGAGCACCACCACCACCAGATTTTTCGGCTGCTTGACGCCGATCGTGGCGAGGCTGCCCAGGCCCATCAGCATGTCGCCGTCACCCGGAAGCGCAACCACACGCCGGTCGGACCGCGCCAGCGCCAGGCCAAGCGCGATCATGGCGGTGCCGCCCATGGCGCCCCAGAGATAAAAATTCAGCGGGTGATCGCCGGCCGCGGCAACATCGTAGGTCGCCGAGCCGAGCCCCGGCACGACCAGAAGATCGCCGCGATCGGCGAGAAGTTGTTGCACGAAATCGCGGCGGTCCAGCATTACCGCGTCCATTGCTTGGGGCCGATCAGCCGCTGCGACAGCAGGACCGCAATCTGGAGATTGCCATTGAACGCCATGTCACATCCGGCGCCGACAATCTCATCGACGGCATCCGCGGCGTCGGCGCGATAGGTGAGAAAACCGGCAAGCCGCAGCACGTCCTCGGTGATGGCGCCCATCGGCACTTGCCATGGATTGAATTCACCGAACTCGCCGCGCATGGTGACGAGCACGATGCAGCCGAAGCCGCAATTGCGTAAGAGCGAGAACATATTGATGCAATTGCCGACGCCGCTGGACTGCATCAGTAGCGCGGCGCGTTGTCCCCCTAGCGCCGCGCCAGCGACCAGTCCGACGCCCTCTTCCTCCGTGGTCAGCACCACATCGACGATCTGCGGATCGTTGCGGCAGAGCGCGATCAGCCGGCTATGGCCGGCATCGGGCACGTAGCCGACTTGCCGGACGCCGATGCGCCGAAAGTGCGCATGAATCGCGTCGGGCCAGGATGTCTCGACGTCTGCCGGGCTATGCAAAGGCTGTCTCGATGTTTTGCTCTGCAAATATTGCACTCAAATATTGCATGCTGAGCGCAAAAGCCAAATTGTCGAACGACGGCGCTTAGCGCCGCCAGGGCAAGGCGTCCGGCTGCTCGATAAAAAACCAGGCGCCTTCGCCCAATTCGGTCGGAAACGTAGCGACGATGCCGTCTTCCAAAGCGCGCCATTCGAGGTCGGCGCCGTCGACCGCTTTCTCGGCGGCGGCAAGCGATTCCACTCCAAGCGCGTAACCGATTATGAAGGGCAGCGACGTAACCGGTACCTCGGGCAATTTCTCGGTCGCCCTGTGATGACTGACGAGATACACGCCGCCGCGATCGAGCCGGATCAGCGCGCCGCCTGGCGTTGCGGTCGCCGACCGGCCGGTGAAACGTGCGAACCGCTGCGCCGCCTCCTCGACATCGCCGACCGCAATAACGACGTCAATGAGATCGCAAACGCCGTTCGGATGCGACAACCAGCGCGGCTGCCACACCGTGTGCTCGGTGTGATGCGTCAATATTTGGATACGGCCTTCCGGCATCGTCGTCGGTTCGACGCGTGCAATGGTGAAAGCCGCAGTGTCTGCGGCAACCTCGGTCTTGACCGGACGCTGCATGCGGACGAGATCGCGCACCGGAAATTCGGCGTTGGCGAGGCGCCCGCGCGCCGCCGCAGCATCGGCCACTGAAAAAGCCACGATGTGCGGTCCGGCGCGCCGCGCCAGCGCGGCACCGAATTCGCGGACCAACGGCGAATCGGAGGTTTTGAATAAAACTTCCATGTAACCGCGGGCGAACATGGCCGTGATGTTGCCGGTTCCGGTGGCGATAAGACTGCCGGAGGCGGGGTCCTTATCGGACTGAATCGAAATCGGTGTCGGCGCAAAACCGACCCGGCGCAGTGCGCGGCCGGCCGCCTCGGCGTCGCGCACGTAGTGTCCGACATGATCGAGAAAAATCTCATCGCCGACGGGTAACTGCCGGCGGGTCCGGGCCGTTTGTGCCGCGTCAGACAAAATTGTTACTCGGATCGGGCAATGCCGGCGTCTTGCACGACCTTGCCCCAGCGCACGATTTCGGACTGGAAAAACTGCGCGAGCTCCTCGGGCGAACCGGTGCCGACCGGAATCATACCGATGTCCCGCATCCGCGAGCGAACCTCGCTCATGGCGACCGCTGCATTGAGTTCGCCGTTGAGTTTGGCAACGATCACAGGCGGCGTCTGGGACGGTGCAATCACGCCTTGCCATGCGGCCGCGTCGAAGCCAGGCACGCCGGCGTCGGCGAGCGGCGGAACCTCGGGCAGTACGGCGAATGGTTTTTTTGTTGTGACGGCAAGCGCGCGTACCTTGCCGCTGCTGATCAAAGCCGACGCTGGGCCGTAGTCGGTAAACATCACCTGGATGTAGCCGGCCATAAGGTCATTGAGCGCGGGCGCCGTGCCTCGATACGGCACGTGGATCATCTTGATCCCCGCCATGCTTGAGAATAGCGCCGCCGCCAGATGATGAAAGGCACCGACGCCGCCGGAGCCATAGCCGAGCGTCCGTTGCTTAGCGAGTTTGATGAGATCCTCGACACTGTTTACCGGCAGCGAGGGATTAACGACCAGCACGAATGGCACCCGCGCGATCAGCGCAACCAGCGCAAAGTCCTTGCCCGGATCGTAAGGCAGGCTTTTGTACAGCGTCACGTCGGCAGCAAGCGACGACACTGCCATCATGATCGTGTAGCCGTCAGGCGGCGATTTCGCGAGGTAACTGGTGGCCAAAATCGTGCCGGCCCCCGGCCGGTTCTCGACGACGAAGGATTTACCAAATCGCTGTTCGAGTTTCTGGGCGAGAAGCCGGGTGAGGATGTCGGTGCCGCCGGCTGGCGCAAACGGCACGATGAAAGCGACTTGGTGCTCAGGATAATTTTCACTGCCACCTTGGGCGCTCGCTGCCCCGATCGCCATTGCAGGCAGTCCCGCCGCAAGCAGTGCGCGGCGCGAAAGCGCTAGCCTCCCTGCTGTCATCGCCATTCTCCCGGTACCGCGCGGCTTGCCAGTATCTCGCGCTTTAGCACGGCCGGCGGATCAAGGTCATCACCATCGGGCGCGGCGAAACAGCCAGCCACTTGAGGCCCGCTTGGTGTGCATTTCTTGACAGGCACTTACGGGCCGGTCATAACGGCGCCGATCGGCGTGTTCGATGTGGCCATTCGCGCCACCATCCCGCCGACCGTCAGCAGAACAGACTGGAAGAATCCGGTCCCGGGCGGCGACCCGAACGTCGGGCTTGGAACGAGGAACAAACATGTTCGCGGTGTTCAAAACGGGCGGCAAGCAATACCGGGTGGCGGCCGAGGACGTGCTCAAGGTTGGCAAGGTCAAGGGCGATCCCGGCGAGATCGTCGAATTCGGCGAAGTCCTGGTCGTCGGCGGCGATAGCGTGAGCCTAGGCGCACCCACAGTGGCGGGCGCTACTGTCGCGGCCGAAGTCCTCCAACAGGCGCGCGGGCCAAAGATCATCGCCTTCAAAAAGCGCCGGCGCAAGAATTCGCGACGCAAGATCGGCCATCGCCAGGAATTCACGCTGTTGCGCATCACCGAAATTTTGACGGACGGCAAAAAGCCGAGCAAGCAGGCGCAGCCGCGTCCGAAGCGCGTGCCGGCTGCGACTGCTGCCGAACAGCCCGCCGGCGCTGCGGCTGCGGCGACGTCCGCCGAGGACAGGGCCCCGGCAGCGCGCAAAACTGCGGCAAAAAAGGAAAAGTCGAAAGCAAGGCCGGCGGCGAAGGAGAAAAAGCCGGCAAGGACGAAAAGCAAAAAGAAGTGACACCGGCAGGTGATGCTTTTGTCACGAATCCGGTCTAGATAGAGGCAAGTGAGTTTCGGAGGCCGATAAATGGCACACAAGAAAGCAGGCGGATCCTCGCGCAACGGCCGCGATTCCGCGGGACAACGCCTCGGGCTGAAGATTTTCGGCGGCGAAGAGGTGCTGGCAGGCAACATAATTGCGCGCCAGCGTGGCACCAAATGGCACGCCGGCCGCAACGTCGGGATCGGCAAAGACCACACGCTCTTTGCCCTGATCAAAGGCAAAGTCGAGTTTCGTACCAAAACCAAAGGCCGCGTATTCGTATCGGTACGTCCGATGAGTGAGGCCGCGGCCCAGTAACACGGTGGATCATCAGTAAGGTCCGCCGGCATCCAGTCGAACCGGCGGGCCTAATGGGCTCGAAAAAGGGGAGACCGGCATGCCGGCTCCCCTTTCGGTTTCTTGCAGGAGCCCAGGCGATGACGCTCGCAACGGAAGTCCCCAGCCCTGTCTTCACGCCAGTTTTGGCGCGAGAAGCAACCGCGCGCCGCATCCCCGCACTCAAGACCGAGCGGCTGGTGCTGCGCGCATTGTGCCAACGCGACGTGCCCGTGATCGTGCAATTGGCCGGCGACCGTCGTGTTGCCGAGAACACGGCACGTATTCCGCATCCTTATTCGGCGGACGAGGCGGAACAGTTCGTTGCACAGGCGAACCGACAGAACGGCAGCGCGACATTCGCGATCGCTCTCGATGGCGCTCCGATAGGCGCCTGCGGCATCGATGTGCGGCAGGACGGCGCTGAACTCGGTTATTGGCTGGGCGTTCCCTATTGGGGATGCGGCTACGCGACCGAGGCAGTTCGCGCCGTGATTGATTACGCCTTCAGCGACCTGGGCCATGAGGTGCTGCAGTCCGGAGCCCGCGTCAGCAACCCGGCGTCGCGCCGCGTGCTTGAGAAGTGCGGCTTCCAATGGACCGGCGTCCGGCTTTGCCGGATTCGGGCCATCAATTCCGCAGCGCCGATCGACCGTTTTCGTCTCGATCGCCGGCTGTGGGCGTCGCTCAAGGCTTGGGCACAGGCGCGGCAGGTGGCTTAAGCATGATCCCGAAAAGTGGCTGCCGGTTTCCCGCCTGCGCGAAGCCCGGGGCAACCGTTTGCACTTTCGCTTGATGCTCCGGCGGGCGAAGGCAGGTAGGAAAAGATCATGCTCAAACATAAAAGCATGATCCGCAAAAAGCGGTAGTTGCGGTTTTCGGAAAATTCCGCGCGCGATCAGGGACGCGGATTCGTCGCAAAGAACGGCGCGAGCTTTGCGACGAGCGCCCGCCCAAACGAGCCCTGCGGATTTGACGGCGTCGCGTGGTCCATCGTTTCCCAGCCATGGATCAGGATACGGGCTTGATTGAACGCGCTTTCGAAATCGGAGCCCGGGTGCAGGCTGTGATGGAAGAAGGCGTCGCCGAAATAGGTCCAGTCGCGCTCGGGTGCGCAGCCGAACGACGTGTGCTCCGCATCGGCCGCAGTCATCACGATCGTATTGTCGTTTGCCAGCGGCCGCACAAAGATTCCTGAATAGCACGCCGAAACAATCACCACGCGATTCTTGATGGCCTCGCCATCGAGCGTCGCGGCGACCTGTTGTGGCGTCAGGACGCCTTGGTCGCCCGGCAATTGCAAGGCAAAGCCGCCGCGATAACCATGCGAGGTCATGAGCAGAATCAAAACGTCGTTGTCTCGATCCATAATGTTGCCGATGGCGTGCACCGCCGCCGCAAAATTGGGAAGATTGGCAAGCGGAATCGTATTCACGGTATTGCGGTGATTGATCAGGCGCACCGTGCGGCCCTTGATCGGCAACACGCGGGCGAGCGCCTCCAAGCCGCCGTCGAGCTCTTTGATGAAAACGTCCTGCTCGGCCCAACCCGCCAGTGCCAGCGTATAGATATTCGTTTCGCCCTTGCCTGATGTTTCGCCCTTGCGCGATGACGGCAATTGCGCGAATTGCTCGTGGAGCAGCTTCGGCTGGATTCTTTCGATTCGCGCGGTTTCGCCGCCAGATCTCGGCTTACTTTCCGCGTGTTGTGGCGCATATACGGTTTCCCACCAATTGGCGTTGCGTTGGTCAAAATCCGGCGGCACAAAGACCGGAGCGTGCGGGACCACGACATTGGCCGCGAACAATGCGAGCCATAGGCCAGCAATCCTGCCGGCCAACCGCCAGCCTGATTGTTGTTCCAGGCTGCCGACGATGCAGGTCATGGCGCCCACCCACCAAGCAAACAGCAGCGCGTAGATCGCGCTGACCACGACTGTGCCGGAGAAGAGCTCGGGATGCTCCGCGACGCGGGCGACGAGCGGCACGCCAGCACTGATTGCGGTCATCGCTATGTCAGCGATAACGGAAAGGACAAACATCGCCGATAGGGCGGTGGTGCGGGCGGCTGGACGCACGAACAGCGCAGCGATCGCAAGCTCAAGGGCGATCCAGGCAACGACGGCATTGAGGCCGTAAGGATTGAAGGCGTGCCACGAGCCGGCCTCGACCAGCTGCAGCGTGGCGCGGACGGCGGCCAGCAGCGTGGCAAAGGCCAGGAGCACCGGTAATCCCACCAGCGGCGGGTCGGCGGTTCTTCGCCAAACCGCCGCTCGCGTCGCCAGCTTCACAACGCGCCACACGCTCGTCGCTCTTCGCCCTAAATCCCAACGTCCAAACACAGTAGACCGGGCTCCGCCGTCACGATTTGCGACCTTATATCAGAGTGACAGCGCCGGCCACCGCAGCAACATTGACCGCAATTGAGGTTGGACGGCAATTGATGTTGTGCCGGCGCGTTTCGCGATTTACGAAGTGCAGATGAAATTTCTCGACGAAGCCAAGATCTACATTCGCTCCGGCGACGGCGGCAATGGCTGCGTCTCATTTCGGCGAGAAAAGTTCATTGAATTCGGCGGACCTAATGGCGGCGATGGCGGCAAGGGCGGCGACGTGATCGCGCAAGCGGTGGACGGACTCAACACGCTCATTGATTACCGCTATCAGCAGCATTTTACCGCCGCCAACGGCCGCGCCGGCATGGGCAAGGACCGTCACGGCGCTAACGGCGCCGACGCGGTTCTCAAAGTGCCGGTCGGCACGCAGATCTATGACGAGGACGGGGTAACGCTTCTGGCCGATCTCACCGAGGTCGGGCAACGCGCCGTCCTTGCCCGCGGGGGCAATGGCGGCTTCGGCAATGCCCATTTCAAGACCTCGACCAAT
>WNGH01005581.1_pt1 | contig 20387 bp, 17 predicted proteins | sample 5400631 | NCBI WGS metagenome assembly WNGH01 (sample SAMN13153373, study PRJNA577476) | soil metagenome | isolation source: 115 cm soil or saprolite under Garry oak tree replicate 1 | place: USA:California | collected 2016-06-15
CCGGCGGGGGAATGGCCTCCGGCCACTTATACGATCTGGGTTCATCCCGCGCGTCGAGGGGAAGGGTTTGGCGGACAACTCGTTCGTGCTGTTGCCGCGCACTACGATCTTCCTTTGTCGAAACTATGCTTTCGGTTGCGCTTTCGAAGCAAGCGGTGCGAATGGTGCAGCGACTCGGCTTAAACACGATAATGGGATGTGACTAACTTCGCGATGCTAGGAGTGGTCCCTCTTTGCTGCGTCGCGTGGAGTCTGGGGAATAGGATTCTTGAATCGAGTCATGGGTAAAGTCGGCCGAAATAACCCCTGTCCCTGCGGCAGCGGAAAGAAATACAAGCGCTGCTGCCTTGCCCGTTCCGGTGGCGATGGTGCGGAGGAAGAGTTTAGCGCTGAAGATCGCGCTTTCGCGCTGGAGGAATTGGAATGTTTTGTGGGCACAAGGCTTGGACGAGAAGATGACTACGCTTATGAGCTGTTCTATGCGAAATGGGAAGATCGCATGGAGGAGATCGATAACCTCGATAACCATTGGGTCGAGCTCAGCGAGTCGGTTTATGAGATGTGGTTCATGCTCGATTATGAGCTTCCTCAAGGCGGATGTCCGGCGGATCTCTTCCTTGGGCGGAACAGGGATCTGAGCACAGGGGTTCGCCGCTACGTTGAGGCTCTCCGTAATTCTACGATGCGACTTTACGCGGTCGATGATCTCTACCCTGGCGCCTCCCTCGTCTTGAAGGACGTTTTGACCGGATCCCGAGTGACCGTGAAAGAGCGGCTTGGTTCGCGTCACCTGCACAAGTATGACCTGATCGCGGCGCGTATCATCGATCGGGGCCTGTCGGGATTGCCGGAGATCGAAGTGGGAATGCTTGCGTTTCCGCCCGTGATGAGGCAACACGTTATTTCTGTTTTCTCCGAGTGGCACAAGGCGTACCGCCTTCGGCGCCCTCATTCGGCCGAAAAAGAATTTTTCAAGAAGGCCCCGGTGTTCTTCCACGAGGTTTGGCTGGACAGCATATTGGATCCTCCGATTCCACGCCTTAAGAATGCGGAAGGCGAGGAGCTGTCAATCACCCATGTCCAGTTCGATGTCCTCAAGGCAACTGAATTGGAGGCCGCGTTGGACGCGTCTCAGGATCTGGAGCGTGAGCGTGAAGGGACTGCCTGGCTATGGTTTTCGCCGAACGACAAAGGCGAGCGAGCCGGGGTCGGACGGATTGTTCTGGCGGGGGATCTCCTGGAACTGGAATGTCTGTCGGCCCAGCAGGGGGAGCGCGGCCGAGCCCTGCTCGAACAGCTAGCCACGGCCATGATCCTCCATCGCTGCACATGGCAAGAAAATCTGGAGAGGATCCTGCGCGATTATATTCGGGAGGAGCGACAACGCGAACCCGATTTTGGCGTTTGCGGGGGCCAGGAGGTTCGCCATGAGGAGGAAGAAGCCTTCTTCTTGGACCAGATGGCCCGCCACTACAGACAATGGATCGACGAACCTCTTCCTGAGCTGGACAATCATACCCCTCGCGATGCCGCTCGAAATCCTGCACTCCGCCCGAAGTTGGTTGACTTGATCCGTGAACTGGAAGGCGAATATCACCGCAACCTCAAATCGCGAGCGCCCGCCTACGATCCGTCATGGTTGTGGGCGGAATTAAATCTCGACGACCGTTCTGCGGCGGTGCATCCTCCTCCGCTCGCGCACGAACGCCTCCCGTCGTTCCTGCCCGGCATTCAGGAACTCTGCCGCAAGGTTGCCGTGCAGGTGCGCCGACGGACGGGGTTCAAGGATGCGTGCACTATTCTGGACGCTGATGAAATCCAGAGGGATGCGGAGATCCAGCGGTTCCTCCTTGAAGAATGCGGAGCTCCTTACGCAAAAGACACGCACGCTGGTTCCGCCGGGGAAACGGCTGTCGGACTGTCTGAATGCGTGCGACCTCTTGTAAATTTTGAAATCCACCGGCGAAAGATCTTCTGGGTTGATGAGTCGCTCGCCTACATGCTGGCGAAGACGGATTTGGATGTGACGGGGGCCGAGGTGCGCGTTCCCTTTCCCAGTTTCGCGCTTGTTTTTACGGACCGGTACACCCTTTCGCTGGCAGAACGAATGCTCTCGGCGGACCGGGCGTCCCGGCTGGGGGGCTATCTCCTTAAGGTAGCCACCGTTTACGTCACGGAGGAATGCGGGAAAGATCGGCGGGCGATCTCGCTGACGTATGCGTTCGATGCGCTCGGGGCCGATCCTCCTCACTTGAGCATCCAGGAAATTCCGCTCGCGGACAACCGACCCATCAGCCATGCCCTCTCCGAGCTCCTCACCGGACCGCGAGCAGGGACTCGAAATCGCCTCGCACCGGAACTCTACCCTTGGCATGCGCTCGTGCACCTGGTGATCAACGCCATACTTTACGCCACAAGCGCCGGCGTTGCCCCGGAGCTTCGGCCCAGGGCCGCCTTGATGAGCTCAAAGCGCGAGCCACAACCGTCGGCCTCGCCGGTCTTCAGTTCCGAAGACGTGTATTTCCTTCCCGGCAAAATTGAGATATCCCAAGTACGCAGGCTGCAGTCTTTAGAGCGCGTCGGGGTCGGCCGACGGTTGCTCCATCGGTTCATGGTTCGCGGCCACTGGCGCCACGCCCCGCTCGGGTGGAAAGATCAACGCGTGCGCTGGATCAACCCGTACTGGAAAGGACCCGATATGGCGGCTGTCGTCGAGCGCGCCTATCGTTTGAAGCCTTAGCATAGCATTGGCAAGTTAGGACGGGTGGCTATGCACCGGTTTGAGTCAAAACGCTCTAGGTGCCTCGGGGTCGTCCGCGTTTCCCCGAGAAGAGGGCGGAGCATTTTCGCCAGCGGTCCCGCCGCGGGGCCGCTTTGTCGGATAGCCCGTAGTGGTGAGGAAACCACCAAGGTTCACCGTGAGCTTAAACTAGAAAGACGCACGCCCTCCATGGGTATCACAGCCGACGGAGCGTTTAGATCTCAAAACGGTTCCGCTCGACGGCATTTTGAAGCAGGCGGTCGATCCGGAATTCGAATCGGTCCCTTCCTGCTGAAGACCGCCATTGCATTGGCACTTTGCTTTGGACTTACACTCCTCCGCTGACACATTGGAATGTTGACTGCCTCGAGAGCACGTCGGTTGGGAATTTCTTCGCAACGCGGCCTGGCTCCCCTCTGACAATGGGAGAGGGTCTGACCTGAAGTTGAGTTCCGATCCTACAGCACACTTCGCGATGCTGTCAGGCGAAGTGAACCGTCAAGCGCCCGCCGCATGGCCGCGCCGCCGGTTCTGTTTCATTTCATGCAACTCCAGCCAAGAAACACGGTCGCACCGGCTGTAACCGAGATCAGCAGCCCAACAACGTTGTGCCAGACCGGGGCACGTTTTTCCATTAAGGAAACCATTGTGTGGTTCTCCTGCACATGTCGTATGGTCGTTCACCAAGAAGTACGTAAATTGACTTCCAAAAGTCTCCTTCAACTGATGGAGCCGAGCCCGCAAGTGCTGGTAAGTTCGGCAAATCGGAAACTTGGCGGCTAGTACTTGAGCCGTTGATTGACTTGAAAGCAGCACCTGAACGCCGTGCTGTTCGGCGTAACGTTTCACCTGTTCGACGATACGGGAAGGCGGCAGCGCGAGTTTGCTGCTTTCTTTGGTAGGAGTTTGGCCTGCTGTAATTCCGTTCATCCAAATGATTCGCGTCCCAGTTGGCAACAGGGAAATCTTTCGTTCAAGTTGGTCTGTTCCCGTGAGGCGAGATTTCTTGTTGAAGATAACCTCGACAGGGATAGTGACTCCGCTTGGGCTGGGAAGTAAACAGAAGTTCCATGTACCACCCGATTGCGGCCAACTGTAGAGTTCGTAAAGTCGCGGTGATGGCTGAGCAAAGCCGTTCGGGGCCTGAGCAACTCCGAGAGGGATTGCTGCAAAATTCACGGCGAGGACAGCGAGTACAAATCTCATTTGGAGCAATTGTACCTAACCTGCGAGGTTCGTACTATGCGTTACTTTACCGGTAACCGCGTTCAGGACGTAGCCGCCCGTGCGGCGGACGCTTCGCGTGAGGTAGGGAGCATTGGTTGCTTGATGGCTTGATGTAAATGTGGGTCACTGGAGGTGTTCTTGTGACCCATCTTCGCAAAATGATGCTGGAAGAACTCGAGCGCCGTAATTACGCTCAACATACCACACGTTCCTACATCCGCACGGTCGAGGGTGCATCCGATGCTGGCCCTGGTGCAGCAGCCTTTCCACAAACCATGCTGGATTAGAGCCTTTTGTTTCGCCGGAACGGCGAGTGGCTTGAGCTCAATCGCGTAGAGGGCATCATGATTGGCGAATCAAACTGAGCGTTCGGGCCATGGGCAAACCACACCACCAATTTATTAAATAAGTTAAATATATACCATGAATTTGGCCTTGCGTGCCTTGCGTGTCATCCAAATTTGGAGTAATATTTAATCATAAATGGAGACACCGTATGACGACGCTGCAACAGGCCGTTGTTGGTTTTTCGTGGGATACAGCTGTCGATCTGTCAAAAAAGGAGAACCGAGCCCGACTCAGCTCGTCTGCAATTACAGGCCTTCTGCGAATCGCGGAACATTGGAAATTACGTGACGATGATACCCGGGTCCTGCTTGGTGGCATGTCCAGCGGCAGCTTCTACGCACTGAAAAATCGAGCCATCAAAACACTGGATGAAGATCAGCTCACCAGAATTTCGCTCTTGATTGGGATATATAAGGCTCTGAACATTCTTTACAGCCAGAAGCTGGCAGATGCTTGGATAGCGCTGCCGAACACGAATCCAATGTTTGGTGGAGACTCGCCGCTTAACTATTTTAAGAAGGGCGGAATACCAGCTTTGCTAAGAGTTCGCCAATTGTTGGACGCACGTCGTGGCGGGAGATGAAATTTCCAAAGCAGAGCCAGGTACAACAGGACAGAACTCACCGTCTCATCCCATATCGTTACAGCGATCGTGGTAAGCCAATTCTCAATCGGATCGCACAAAACGGCGTCGACCTGCTAAGCGACCTCACGGAACTTGAGGGTGCCACAAACGATCGATTGCTTGGCGAGAGTGGCAGGCTTCCTGGCGTAAGTGCTATTGAGCTCGTTTCCGGCTTTCGCCTTGCGCATATTGTTAATGCATCCTTCACTCACGCGCATCCGCTTGGAGGAAGGTTTAATAGCGGAGGACGAGGAGCTTGGTATGCGGCTTTCGAAATGCAAACTGCACAGGCGGAAGTGGCGTTTCACAGAACCCTCGAGCTAAAAGAAATTGGATGGAAAGTTGAAGAGGTCTCTCCCTACGTAGACTATCTTGCCGATTTCAGATATGACTTTCATGACATTCGAGGAGATCCGCATTTTGCGAACTGCGTAGACCCGGACACCTACTCTGCCTCCCAAGCACTTGGATTTGAACTATTGACCAGTGGCTCTGCGGGCATTGTATATCCGAGCGTACGGTCCCAAGGTGGCACTTGTATTGCCTGCTTCCGCCCTCCGTTGGTGCTGAACGTGCAAGAGGGGCCTATGGTGACGTTTACCTTCATTGATGCAGAAATGTCGTCTGTTGCAATTGAAAAACAAAAGCCCGAAATCGGTTGTCGTGAGCTCCGCGATCCCTAATCTTATTTTCGCAATGCGGCGACATTGCGATTTTCGACAGTGAGTCGCGGCCAGTTTGAATCGTCTCCTGACTAATCGGCCGTAAGTCCAAGCTGCTAGTAGGCGGGCCCGCGCGGCTCCAAATGCAGCACACACGGAAAGCGACGAGAGTGGTTCGGACACGTGGTAGTTGCCGTGTCGCCGGCAATTTTCGGCAATTCGGGAGTTAATTAGGCATTTGGCGAGTTTCAGAATCGTTGCCAGGGTGTATACGACTCCCGGTATTGGGTTTCGGACCGGAGAGTGCTAACCCAGTGCTAACCCAACTTCCACGGTTTTCAGGGCCGGATCCTTTGTTTTCTATGACTTAGGATTTTTTTCGTCACTACCTGCGCTGACCTGCCACGTTTTGAGGGGCTGCATCACCTGGGCGGGAATGCCAAGCGTGGCGTAAATTTGGCAGTGCTTCAGGTTCAGGGTCTTTCACGGGACGGTATCGCTGGATCTCCATCGGTCCCCTGTTCGATGATCTTGTTGTCAAGGCATGATGGCTGAGTGCTGAAAGCTCCAACGCTCAAGACTGGGTGCGGTTCTGCAGATGATGAAAAATCGGCCGCTCCATCAGCGGACTCTTGATGTCGCGGAAGGCATCCTCCACCCGCGTGAGCAGGGATACCGATGGAAACCTTTGCAAAGCTGTTTGGCAGCCTGCTCGCTTTGGTATACCACTGTTTCGACCGCATCGTCATCCAGGGTTATCTCCCGCTACTCACCCGGGAAGCGCATATCGTCCATTTCTTTCGCGACGTGCACGGCATCTATCCCATTACCAAACAGGCTTTGGCGCAAAGAACGAAAGAATATCAGCGTTGGGTCGAAGCCTTCGCTCGCAACCACCATATTCCCCTCCAGTGGCCCGAAAAAGACATGAAGAAGAAAGGCCTCAAGCAGGAAGACTACGTCCGACCCTACGGCCTGGCCATGGAACGTGGTAAGCGCTTCGGTGTCTATTTCATCTTCAAAGTCATGGAACAGGGCCCCACCTTCCGTTCCTGCCCGCCCAAGTACCCTACCGACGATCCCCATTACCGCATCCTCAAAAGGGAGTGGTCTCGCTATACTCACTACTACTTCTACATTCGCGATGAAGTGCTCGGCCCCATGATCCTGTGCGTGGGCTCTTTTCTACCCTTCCCGACTCGCTACTGGATCAACGGTCACTCCTTCATCGCCAACGAACTCCAGCGTCAGAGCATTCGTTTCCGCAAAGACGACAATGCCTTCCTCGGGGTTTCCGATCCCCAAGCGCTGCAGGCTGCCGCCGATCGACTGAGCCCCGAGATTATCCGCCCGCGCCTGGATTATTGGACCTTGGTGTTAGGACCCAAATTTTCCAAGAAGGATTGCGCCGCCATTCCCTTGCGGCGAGAGTATTCACTGAATCAGGTCGAATATTGTCGTAATTTTATCTTTCGACGTAATTTCCCAATCCACAAGATCTTTGAGCGCTCCGCCGAATTGGGGGTCTTCTGTCTGACCGCCGATAAGATTGCTCAGCTCTTCGGCGTACGCAAGCACAAGCGGCTACGCGGCAAACTGCACAGCATGTTAGAAAAACTCGATCATGGACATCATGTGCTGCGGATCTATTGCAAAAGCCTGGTGGCACGCCTGTATGAAAAGTTCTCGACCTTCCTCCGCCTGGAGATCTGCGTCAACCGGCTCAAAGATCTGGGTCTGAACAAGGGATTGAAGAATCTGGACGCTCTCCGTAAGAAGCTGCTCGAAGTCACCGATCGTCTAGCTGGCATCGAAGGGGAATTGCTCAATGTCCATGTCGACTTTCCCCTGTTTCAGCGTCTGGCTCTTCCCGTCTCCAGGGGAAAGAGCAAAATCCCGGGCATCAAGATTCACGACACCGCATGATGCGCCTCCTGGAAGTGCTGCTCCACGGTGGGCCGCAAGTGAACGGTTGGCGTACCGTCCAGATCTGGGAAGCCCTGCTGACTGCTTTTGCCCTCTCTCCGCAGGCCTACACCCTCAATCAGCTCCGCTACGACCTGCGCAAAATGAAAGGCCACGGCCTGCTGGAGCGAGTGGGCAAGCACTACGCCTACCGCCTCACCGAAAAGGGAACCCGTGTGGGCGCCCTGTTCATCCTCTTCCACAAGCGCATCTGCGGACCCCTGGCCAATAGCTTGTTTCATCACCGACCAACATCCAGTTCCACGCCCCCGGCCAAAATCGAAGTCGCCTATCACAAAGCGGATGCTGCCATTCAAGACCTCATTGATCAGCTGGCTGCTTAAGAAAAATCTGAGAGACAAATCCTCAGATCAGTCGGGCTAGAAGCTAACACCGTCATTCCATTTAGGGTGTCATCAGTTCAAGATTTCAATGCGGGTTTAACGACGAATGGAATTATTGATGGCGGCATCACCTATCTTGGACATGGCGCGCACCAAGTGCAGCCAGACGGAAGGGACATTATGTTACTCGCCTTGGCACCAAATCCAGGCATCGACACGAACGTCTCAGTGGTCAATGGCCTCCCGCTCCAATAATAGTCCGGAGTTTACGGCAAGTACATCCGCGGCGCGAGAAACGTACGAAACATACCCGAAATCGTGTCCCAGGGCCCGAGGACTGTCGGGTTTTGTGGGCATTTTCGATCCCCTGGTCCCGACGCCGCCTCAAGGGTCAGGACAGGGAGATTGCTGAATCCAAGTTCGAAAATCGTCTGCCAGGGCCGACCATCTTTTTTAGAACAGACTTATAGCCGCTGACCGCCTGGTGTTGGGCCAGGAGGTCGGCGGTCCAAATCAAATCGCCCAGACCACGCTATTGCTCGCACTCTCATAGGCTTACATTTCGATTGCGAAGTCCAACTTGTCTAACAGCTTGTCCCGTGAATTCGCGCCCGACTATATAGGTGCGCATAAATAATTCGACATCCATTTTAAAAAAAGGGATGAAGCAGGGCTTCGATCTCTTGCGGATGGTGTCGAACGTAATCGAATCTGCGGAAGAGCGCGTCACAAAGATCCTGAGGTCGTTCAAAGAAGCGATTGTGCGTGACATACTTACGCGTGTAGTTCCAGATTCGTTCGGTCGCATTCAGTTCCGGCCAGTAAGGTGGAAGCTGGAAGACTTCCAGATAGCGACGGTTCGCTTTGAACCAGGCATAGGTTTCCTGTTTTTTATGATACGAAGCATTATCTTGAATCAGATAGATCCGGTGGCGGCGTCGGTAGAAGGCGGGCACGACCACCTGCTCCAGAAAAGCCAGATAGGTCTCCCACTGAAAATAGTCTTCCTGATGCAGGTAGATGAAACCGGCGTTGTCCAGACGGACGGCTCCGAAATCTTTTGCGTGTGACGCTCACCCCGAGTCGGAATCTGCGGCTGGCTTCCCCGTTTGGCCCAAGTGGCATGCAGCGTGGGCGTCTGCCGAAACGAAGCCTCGTCTTCGAAAACGATCACCGCACCTTCGCTTTTGGCGTTTTTTTTAGATTCGGGTAGGTATAGCGGACCCATTTGCGCTGTTGCTTGAGATCGGCCTGCACCAGCCGCGTGGTGGGCCGTTGCACCGAGTAACCCAACTGCTGCAACAGCTTGCGCACATGCCCGGGGTGATAGGCTTGCCCGAATTCCTCAGCGATGACTTGGCGTACCAGCGGACTGGTCCAAATCCCTGTTTCCAAACCATAAGCTGCCGGCCCGCTATCTAAAATGTCGCACAGCTGCTCGCGCTCGGCTGGACTCAAATGCCGGGGCCGCCCACTCCGATGCCCCTCCCACAATCCTTTCTCGCCATGCTGATTCCAGTGATCGATCCACAGCGGAACGGTACTGCGATGCACCTTCAGGTGATTAGCTATTTCTCCCGTGGTTTGCCCATCCAAGCTCATCAAAATCCCCTGGATGCGCAGCACTACTCGCGGTTCCTTATCCTTTTGTGCTTGGCGTCGAACTTCCAGCAGCTTGGAGATGGTGGCCTTATTTCCGTTCGCGAATGTTGGGCGCATATTGCCCATCATTGCTCATTTTTCGGAGTATGTCGAATTATTTATGCGCACCTATATAGAATTGAGAAGATTCGCGGCCGCTGTTCGCTTCCCCCTTTCAACGGACCTTCACTCGCAAAGACCTGGCCACTCTCCTAGCGAAAATCGAAAACAAGCGGTTCGCTCCCGCCGCTTAACACCCCTGCAATACGTCACCGTAATTCCGAACGAGAGCACTTAGCTTAGCTGCTAGCTTTTCTGCTCCCTTGCTCCAGGTGACGCTTGTACGCGTAAACCACGGCCAGTAGTGGCGGGGCCAGAAACACGCCCCAAAATGGAATCACGAACGCCAGCACCATCGGCGCCAAAATCGAAGCCCAGATCGGCACTTTGGCCGTCCGCTTCATGATGTACGGCTGCAGCGCCAGCGTGTCCGCCACCACGATTCCGGCATATAGGATCAACACATACAGCGGATGCCGCCAGTCGCCCCAATGGATCGCCGCCGTAATTGTCGGCGCCACCATACCCAGTGCCGGCCCCAAATGCGGCACGAACTGCAACACCGCCGCAAGCCCGGCCCAGAGCGGCGCCAGCGGCACGCCCAAGACGCGCAACCCGATGTACCACATTGCGCCGACCGTCAGCGAATCCTCACATTGCGCGATCAGCCAATTCTTCAGCGCGCTCTCGGTCAGCCGCAGATGCTCTTCGATCTTCACGTCTCATTGAGCTTACTTTTTTCGACCGGCGTTCAAAGAAAGGCGGATTCAGACTTCTTTCTCTTGCGTGTTTTTTTTTACCTTTTACATCCGAATACGCCACCCCTGAAGCCTCGACCGGCTACGTCAGAGGATCGCTGCTATTAAGAGGAGAGCCAAACCTGCAATCGATGCCGCTGTGCGGATGACGTGAGACTTCTCCCACGGGTCCCGGAGTTGCTCCCAATTGTTGGGCAGGGTGGCAATCGTCCAGGTCTTGATCTGATTGTCGATCGGAACTTCGACGATGAGAGTCACAAGGAGCGCAGCAATGAACAGGAGAAATCCTGCCAGAGTCAGATAGAAAGTCTGTTGGTGCTGATTAAACGAGAGCACCAAAACGGGAATGATGGACAATGTCGCAGCCGGCATGAGAAACGGCATGACAGGCGCGAGATTTCCTATCATCCGATGGCCAATCGCCAGGAAAACCTCCGGCTTGAATGTCGCAATAGAGCGGCTCAATCCCAACCACGGTCCCCAAAAAACACCAGTCACAAGCGCGCAAAGAAAGATGCTAATGAGCTCCCCTATTTTCAAACTCATTGGGTCGCCACTGTGTGGGATACTGTAGCACGCCTGTGGAATTCTCTCCCCCCGACGTAGCTGTGACGACTCGAGGTCACGCGAACGCGCATATCAGATCAATACGACATCGACGGATAACAAATTCGGTACGCTGCGGCCACCGCAACCATCCAAACGCCGCGCCCGAGCCGAAACGCCGCGCCCAATTCGGTTGTCCTTGACCGAATTCGCGACACCAAAATCGGGCATGGTAGGCGCCAATTTCGGGGAAGAAGGCCAGTAAAGCCAACTGCGTCAACGAGTTATGGAGCGGGCGATGGGAATCGAACAAATCCGAATGAACCAAACAAAAGGCGCTACCACCCGCTTCTCAGCTTCTCAGTTCAATTGGAGTCAAATGGAGTCAAATCTACTTCTCCGGTAAGAGCGATGGTCTCAATGGGTCGACGCAACACTCAAGTCGAACCCGACTTGCATTGAAAACAAAGGCTAAATCGCTCGCTAGGGTTAGATCAGCCGGAACACTACCCTGGCTAGGTTTTGACCGAGGACAGCCAAACAGATCACTTCTCCCAGGGAAGTATTGTCGAATCAACGCATTGGATGGTGTTGCATCGACCCGTTGAGCTGGCAGCGTTTACCAGATGGCATTGGGTCCATTTCCTAGCTCAAAATCCCGTTCCCGTCTATCGCCAAGACGCACTTATAAACGCACATCGAGGCGGCGAAACTGGGTTCCCTAGTGTCGATCCCAATAGCCTGTCAGCCTGTCATTTTTAACAGTTCCAGTCGCGTAGCGCAAAGGTAAGAATCCCCCGACCCCTCCGTCGCCCGAGTGCGCCCAACTAACCGCTGAAAGGGTAAAGAGGAGTTGACTTGCTCTTGCTCGATTCGGGTTGTAGACATCCGGCAGCGCTCCGATGAAAACTGTTTACAAGGTTGCGAGCAGGTGAGATGGACGTACGACGGTGCCCTTATCGCGGTCAAGAAGGAAACCCGGCTAACCAGTGACGAAAAGAATTGGAGTTACCACAATGAGTGGCAAAGTTCTCGCGGCAGGTGTCCTATCACTCGGACTGGGCTTTGGCGCTACTGTCGCTTGTGCCCAACGACAGCCGGAAACTTTCTTCAAGAACAGGATCGGGTTGTCTGACAGTGATATTCAGAAAATGGATCAAGGTCAAGTCGTGACCAAGGTCCTCGAATCCGGTGACAAGAAGTACGGCATCCTGGTGTTCGGTGGGGTCTACGTCAACACCTCGATCGAAAAGTTTGCCGCATCCTATCGTGACGTGAAAGGGCTTCTAGAGGATAAGGTATACCTCGACGTACAAGCGTTCAACGAAGTCGGTTCGCCACCCAAACTTTCCGATTTCGACCGTCTCGCATTCGATCGCAAGGATATCGACGCGATACAGAAGTGCAAGCCCGACAATTGCGATCTCCAAGTCTTCGACGTCACGGCCTTTCAGAAGCAGATCAACTGGGACTCGAGCGATAAATACGACCAGGTCAACAAGCTCGCCCGCCAACGCATATACGATGGCACGACAAAATATATCTCCGGCGGCCTAAAGGCGTTTGGCAGCTACACCGACCGCAACAAGCCCTTCAACCTCTACCAGAACATGAAATCGATGCTGGACACTTCCTACTACCTACCCCCGGACAAGTCTGGCGGTATTTATCAACACGTTCTCGAGTATCCCGATGGAAGAGTCTCCGGCGCGATGGACTTCTTCTACTGGGAGAACATCGATTTCGGGCAGGGGCCCACAATCCGCGTGAATCGTGTGTCAATGTTTCCGAACGGCACAGGCGTTGTCAAATATGTAGTTACAAATGAGCAGCTGTATGCCAGCCGCTACATCCGCATAGCTCTGCAAGTATTCTACTGTGTCCCGGATACTCAAAACCCGGGCAAATCGGGGTTTTACCTGATCGAGATGAACGATTCGCGGATGCCCGATTATGGCGGCATAAAACTCAGCATAGTCCGAAAAATAGCGACCGAAAAAGGTGTCCAATCCACCCGGGATATTTTGAGTCTTTACAACAAAAGACTCAGCGGAAAATAAAGAATTGCGAATTCAAATGTCTTGCTGGGTTCTCCGTGATGTCAGCAGCAGTCCCCTGGTCTACAACGTCCGCATGACCGTAGACTCGCCAAAGACCGGCCAAGGGGCATGAACAAGGGCATACCCTTCATCAAGGTCGCCGACCGGGTCGAGGTGACCGTCGATCTCAAGGGGAAGCGAGTCAGCGGGCCTCCGGTGGACTTAAAGCAATAGCCAGCCTAGCAGAAAAGCAGTCACAGCCACGCGTCAAACTCCCGTGTAGACGGCTAACCGGATATGTAAGGCGACCGTCACGGACGCACGTGCGCTGAGCGGGTTCTTCTGCCCTGACCCGCTCCAGAGCACAGCGATCCGGACTTCGGAGGCATCACAGACGCGCGCACGCGCGCAAGACGTGAAAAGTTCACGCCGAACAATTTAGGCCCGCATGTGCGTTCCCTCGTCTTGACTCGCTGCGACTCAGGTGAAGGTCCCTGTACCGCACGTGCGTCATGTAACGCATTGCATCGCAATGGGCACCAACGGTCCCTCCAATCTTCGGTTCTTGAGGAAGTCCCGCACGTGCGGGTGCGTGCTTTATGGATTATTTTGACGACCGCATCGGAGACGGACCTGGAAACGCACACCCTCTAGGCGGTTCATCCATTTTGGCGAATGGAAGGAAGTGCCACACACGCCAGCTCAATCCTTTCAGCGTCAGTCAGGCTTCCGCTCGTAAGCGAACGCCTCATAATTTCAGCGTAAAATCCGCGTAAGCAGAAAATTCAGTCTCCACCTCTTTTGGAGACAGCTTCAAATAGCGGTTCCCCGCCGGTTCCCCGCCCGTAGAGCCACGATCGGCGCCTGCTCGGGCATATCTGCCGGGAGTGCCTTGTTCTTCCCTTATTCGCGTGAAGGGCACGCAAAGTGGCTGCTCAAGAAACGACGCGGCGCGAGGTGATGATTTCCCGCGTCGAAAATGCCCCGCTGGTGGGGATACAGCTTATAAAACTTTTCAAGCTGGAGGATTGGTTGGGGAGTCTGTGACGCGCACGATCCGCGTCCGGCACTTCCCCAAGCCCAATCCACCGAATTCAGAGCCGTAAACCGTAATCCAATTCCGAAATTCGCAGATTCATTGGTTGCGAACTCTCAAAAAAGTTGTCAGTGCTTTTTTAGGGAGTCCGATAAGAGTAGAAAGTTATCTTATAACGCGCGCGCGCGTGCGCACCCTTCAGTCGCAACACTGCTTTCCGAGCTTTACCTGCCTTATGCCCCTCGCCTGGAAAACTCCATGTTACAAAAACCGCGGCTCAATTCTTCGCACGCTCTAATCGGTTCAAAAGAGCTGCAGGAGATGGTCGGTGAGTCCGTGACACTAACGGCTGGCTCTGCGGGAGCGCATCCAGCGACCTCAAGGGTTGCGGACTAACCGGCCTGAGCGCCTCGCCGCCTTTGGGGTCCTCGCAACCCTTAGGTGGCAAAACTCGCCCTCTCCCCGCGCTGAGTTTGCGCGGGGAGAGCGGGGAGAGGGGCCTGTGAGGTTTTCGGGAAAGTGCGGTCCGGCGCAGTTTGCCGGACCGCAGGTTTGGATGAACTGATTCCCACGCACTAAGTAACACGTGGGAATCAGTCCATTAACTCGGACTGCCAGATTGCTAGGGGCTTTCGAAAAGCATGTTCGACACGGTAGCAGGCATATTGGAAAACGGGCCGTATTGCCCGAAAGACGCCAGCCGCAATTCATGGGAAGGCAGGATGCGCGACTATTTCGACGATACGGACAATTGCCGCAAGACGAGCGTTTCCCAAACGTTGAATCGGCCTGAGGCGCGAATCCTGATTTACGGGGACGGTGGCGGTATCAGGATCGAAAGCTCGCTTCCCAAGCTTCTCTACGGAAACAATCTCAGCACCGTATCGAATGCGCAGCCTGCCCTGAAGCGACTGCGAGAGTTCACTTTGGATTACGTTTCTGGCGACCTGCCCGATCTATACGAAATGCGGTACACGCGTGTCGATTATTGCCACAACTTCGCGCTCGGATTACGTCAGCACGCTTGGCAAAGTGTGCTACCTCGCGAACCGTCGCACGACCAACGGTTCGGGTGGTGTTGAGTGGTGGAATGGCGGTAGACGAGTCCGCGTCTATGACAAGTACCGCGAAATTCTCGAAAGGGAAAAGAAGGCGGTGCCCCTTGTAAAGGGGACACTGCGATTTGAGCACCAGATTCGGAAGGAGTCCGGGCTTTTAGAGAGGCGATTAAAGAAGGCCGAGTCCCTCAAGTTCTCGGATGTTCTTCAACCGGCCGTTGCGTACAGGAGCCTAGAAGAGACGTTGAACAAGATGTGCCTTGACACTGTTTTTCTCGCGAGGGATCCCGCCAGGAACGCGCTCGATTCTGCATTTGCCTATCAAAAGGCAACGCGGCTACTCGGCGTAATTGACCGGCTCATGACCGGAACAATCGAGGAGATAAAACTCCTTTCATCGCGCAGCACATTTTACGCGGACAAGCGAGAGCTTAAACGGCTAGGCCTTTGGCCTCCTTCAGCAGTTTCTGTTGACCTTCCCGGACTGCGCCTTCCTCCACTTGAGCAATTGCTTTCAGACCATATCGTTCTGCTGCCGAAATCTCCAACCTTCATTGATTGTGCGGATTCCTCCACCCGGATTGAGAGCGCCGCCTGATCGTGGAACCCGTGATACCATGCGCGGCGGTAACGCCTTCTTTGGTCACTGGAGGATCAGTGCCACGAAGAAGGTTTCAAAGGGGCAGGCTCATCCAACGCGGAAAAATTCCGATGTGGGTGGGCATGTTCAGGGAAGACAGGTTGCAACCAACATTCAAGCGCATCAGACGCACGGTGACACTGGGGCCTTGCAGCAACATGTCACGCCGCGCTGCTTTGGCCGCGTTGCAGCCTTATCTGGATGCAGTGAACGTTGCTCCTGCACCAGCACCGAGAAAAGTGGGCAAGGCCTTCTCGGATGCGATGCAAGAGTGGCGAGAACAAATTGCCGTGAGGTCTGGCCGAAAAAATCGAAAGCCTAGCCGTTGAATTGGAGTCAGGTGCTGAATTGGAGTCAAGCGCAGCGTAACTTGTTTGTCTTCAGTGTTTCTGGAGCGGGCGATGGGAATCGAACCAACGTCCGAAGCGTGGGAAGCCGTTCTCAGCCTTGAGCGTTGATCAATCGGGTCATCTTCTTGATTGGCCTCTGTGCCAGCCAACGGTCAGGCAGCCACCCAACGAGCGATTTTGGATGCGGAATGGAGTTGACGGAATCTTGAGTACGTTGCGGTCCCCGATTGAACTCACTAGCTGGATCAGTTTTGCAAAACTCATCTGGAGACGAGATGTCGTCGAAAGGGATAACGACGAACCTAAGAAATCCTAACCGATTCCTACTGTCGTTTTGTAATTTTCGGGTTGAGGGCGGCCGGGGTTAGCGTGGCCGCCCTCTCTTTCCCTTCCCTCATTCTTCAGGACACCGAATGGTGCACTTCGAGTTTGGGCAAGACCGGCTGACCCAGCCGCATCCGCTACCTACCCTCTGCCTTACACGACCTTCGTGGAATGCCTATTCCTGCTCCGTTAGAGTGCCACAGCGTTGGCCGAGGATCCGGTGCATTCGATACGAAAATCATCAGCCGTAAGCATTGTTAACGACGATCAGTCACTGCTGGGCGCATCCGTCACTGAAAACTTCGCTGGAGTTCTCTAGCAGTTTCAAAGAAATCCAGAACCGAAGTCTTCAGGGGCTTGTGCCTTATGTCGGAGCTGAAAAGCCGCGCCTACAAATCCCCGCTCGCATAGGCGAGGAGGGTTTTGGCTCGGGCTAGCTCGGGGCGATCGGAGCGGATGCCTTTGCAATTCTTCAGCAGTTGGGTGTAGTAGGTGCTCGCTTTCTCTTTTTGCTGGACCTGCGTGGCGGCTTGCGCTGCGCCGTAGAGACCGTTGAAGCGATTGGGGTCGGTGCGCAGGGAAATCTCGTATTCGGTCAGCGCTTCTTGCGGACGCTGCAGGTCCAGCAGCATGTCGGCAAGCATTTCGCGGGCGGGCAGTTCGGTTTCGGCTTTGCCGACTTTGTCCTGGTCGTCGGCAACGGCGCGCAGCTGTCGAACCGCATCGTCGGAGTTGCCCCCAGCGTAAGCGGCCCACGCTTGCACAACTTGGTGCTCGTCCTTCAGGCCGTCGGCGAGGTAGGGCCGAGGACCTTTGCGCGTGGCTTCGAGCAGTTCGTCGTAATGCTTCAGCGCGTCTTGTGCCGCGGCGGCATCGTGAAGATGGCCGGCGGCAACGGCGCGTCCCCAGTACGTGACTAGCTGAACGTCGGACGGCGCGCCGGCGATGGGTTGTAGGGCTAGCGCTTCTTTCCACTGGCGGCGCTCGAGAGCGTACTTGGCGGGCCCTTCCGCCTGGCGCACCAGCAAATAATTCTCAAATTCGTGATCCATTTGTTCGGGGCGAATCGCTGCGATCTGCTTGATGGTTGCTTTGGCGCTGGCGTCGTCCGCAACTTGCATGTACGCGTATTCGAGGAAGTCCATGGAATGCACTTTGTGGTGCATCACATGATGATGCTCGGCCATACTATCGGCGACCTGAATGGCGGCAAGGTTGGAGTTGATGTCGTCCTGCCAAAGACCTAGGCGCGCGAAGATGTGCGAAGGCATGTGCACGGCGTGAGGTGAAGACGGCGCGATGCTGGCATATTTGCGGGCTGCGGAAAGCGCGAGACTGGCCATCGTAGGATTGTCACAGCCGTGGATGATGTAGTGCGCGATGCCCGGATGATTTCGTTGCTCGTCGTAGAGCTTGTTGAGGATGGCAACGGCGGCTTTGGCGTTGGTGAGATTGGGGTCGCGGTCAGGACCTGATGCGAGAAGCGAGAGCGCGTAGAAGATGGCGGCTTCGTGGTCGTTGGGATTGCGTTCGTGGACGCCTTGCATCGCTTTGGCGTAAGCGCCGGCCCGCTGATTGTGGTCGACATTATCGGTATCAGAGTAGAAGACGGAGAGCGCCTGGATATAGTCGCGTTCGCGGGCTGTCGGCGGCTTGAGGGAGCGAGCTTTAGCAAGAAGTTCGGCGCCTTGGGCGAGGTCAGCTTTGGTGGGGCGATTCCAGAGTTCGTGGTAAAAGGTCATCGCTTGTCCCCAGTAAGCCATTGCGCAGCGCGGATCTTTTTTGGCGACCTCCTCGAATTGCGCGTCGGCTACTTCGTACTCGAAGGAATGCAGAAGTGCGACGCCGCGCTCGAATTGGGACTGAACGGCGGGAGCGCAGGAAGTAGCGAATGAGACGGTGCCGAGTTTTTCGTCGACGTCGTGATGGTGCTGCGGCTCCTGAGCGGAGAGCGAAAGTGGTGCGAGCGACAGAGTGCCAATGAAAGCGAGAAGAGCGAATCTTGCGGCCTTCATGATGACTCCAATGTGAGACTTGAAAAGCGTATTCGGCCCCTCTCCTTTCCGCAAGAGTTTTCGTATTTCTTCAGTCGCTTGCCGTTGATTTCTGCAGGATCGCCGATCCACAACTCGAAACCAAGCTCTGCCCATTTTCGAGTCTTAGTTAGCAACGGAAGGGCAACTGAATCAACGAGGTTTATGGAGCGGGCGATGGCAATCGAACCCACGTCCGAAGTTTGGGAAGCCCGGCCTTGAGCGTAGATCACCTGAATCATCTTCTGACGCCACGCAGCCGCCGCAGTTCAGGGTAGCTAAGCATTCGTCGGGCGGGATGCGCCTGATAACATCGCTGGTTCCCACTGCCACTTCTTCGACCATGCGCTCGCCGATTCCGGGCAGTTCTTCGAGCTTTTCCGGTTCCTTGACAAGCTGCTCGATCGATTCCGGCAAACTATCAATCAACTCGGCAGCCTTTTCGTAGCTTCGGTAGCGGCCAATGATCGCGCCGTCAATTTCGAGCAGTTGGACGGTTTCGCGCAGAATGCGGGCGATTTGTTTGTCGTCCATGATTGGAGATTATAGAGCGAGGAAGTCTCATCAAGAAGGGAAAGGGATCCTGATTGCCCGCCCAATTTCAATTCATAGGGGCGGCTACTTGCGGCTTGTAAACAGCACAGCGTCGTCTGTGATCGAGCCCCGGGCTAGCACCAATTGGCCACCATCGGGGGACCAATTGAAAGAGAAAATGTGCCCGTCCTTGAAATCAGTCAATGGCGTAGGCGGCCCTCCCTGAAGTGGCCGAACCCAAAGGTTCGAGACTCCGTCGCGGATGACTGAATAAATCACGCCGCGACCATCCGGGGTCCATACGAGGTGGCCATTCCAGTCCATGCCTTCCGGAACATCAAAAGGCCATCGCAACTCTCCGCCGTCCACGGAAATTACGGCCATCTCGGTGTGCTTGGGAGCGTCCTCGAAAGCTGCAACAACCCACCTGCTGTCTGGCGAAAGTCGAGCCACGCCTCGATATTTGTCGCTGATAAGAATAGGTTGTCCACCTTCTATGGACATCTTGAATAGCGTCGAATGACCTTTGTTACTTGAGCCGTAGATGAACCATTTGCCGTCGCTGGAGCATTGCGCGTATCCATCTTCGTTACCAAAAGCAAGTTGCTTCGCTTCGTTTCCTGCAAAATCTCTGCGCCACACATTTCGGCCGGCGTCGGTCTGAGAGGTGTAAAGAATGTAGCGGCCATCGGGGCAGGCAGATGGCCTGCGATTCATTACTGTGCTAAGAGGGAGGTCTCTGACGTTGTGTCCATCGGAAGTCACCATGCGCATGGACTCTCCGGCCGCGTGGAGAGAGGTGTAAAGGAGCTTTCCATCCGCAGTCCACGTGAAACCGGAGTTCCCGTCTACGCTGTCCACGCCAGGAGTAATCCGCTGAGACTCAGCCCAATTCCTTTCGGCGAAGCCCAAAGGCTCGAAGCAACTCTTTCCTGAAGTGCGATCCAGTAACCTCCGTCTGCCGACCCTGTGAAGCAAAAATAATTGGCTAGGTCATTCGTGACCCTATGCACCCCGCCGCTGGGGAAATCCACCTGCCAGATCTGCGCGTTCGTGGAGGACGTATTCTCTTTGGCGACGAAGACTAAACCGCGGCCATCGGGTAGGCACCCCATTCGGCCCAAGAACCACCAAGTTTGAGGTCCTACGGACGTCTCGCGTCCAGTATCCGCGGCGATTACCTCAATGCGCTGCCGGCCCAGCAAGCCCCTATGTCCCACAGCAGCGGCTATTTGCCTGCTGTCAGGCGACCAGGCCGGTGCTTCGAACGTGAATCCATCCTCTCGGTTGTGCACGCAGATCGGCCGTTCATTGCTCCCATCGGAGTTCGCAACGATCAGCGCGACCTCGGAGCGCTCGTTGGAGTTGCGCATGAAGGCAAGCCGTTTTCCGTCGGGTGAAAATGTAACAGCCGAATCTACGTCCGAAATTAGCTT
>WNGH01007850.1_pt1 | contig 20382 bp, 10 predicted proteins | sample 5400631 | NCBI WGS metagenome assembly WNGH01 (sample SAMN13153373, study PRJNA577476) | soil metagenome | isolation source: 115 cm soil or saprolite under Garry oak tree replicate 1 | place: USA:California | collected 2016-06-15
GAATCTGATGAATCGCGGCCTCGAGCGCTACATTCCTACGCAAATTCCAGTCGCGCTTCAGTCTCTTCCCAGCGGCGCGAAAATCGAGGCGGATTCCTTTGAGCATCAGGGCAAGAAATATGTCCTTATCAACGCGCTTGGCTCGCACGAAATTCCCGATGGCGAATATCTCTACGATCCCGGAACACAACGCATCGAACTACAATGGGCGCAGGGCATCGGCAGTGACAAAGCTCCCGCCCCGCAAGCTCGCCTGATGGCTACTGTCATCAACGGCATCCTCAATCAACGTTTGCCCTGGCGGCTGGTTTTAATGGGAGTTGCTCTGGTCATCGCCGTCGAAATTCTTGGCGTGCGTTCGCTCGCGTTCGCTACTGGTTCGTATCTCTCGATTGCTACCACTGGCGCGATGTTCGCGGGCGGGTTGGTTCGTCTGCTCGTCGAAGCTACCACCAAGAAAAAAGACGAAAGCGAAGCCAGCCCCGGCGCTCTCTATTCCTCCGGACTCATCGCCGCCGGAGGTGTCTTCGGACTTCTCGGCATCATCATCAATCTTTTCCAGGACCCGGAAATTTCCAACAACGTGCCGCACTGGCTCACCGCAACGCTGCGGCTGCCGTGGCGTCCCGACCTCTTCGCCTTCGGGCCAAAGGTTCTCGGACCGTTGGCGACCAACAATCTTTTCGGCGTCTTCATGTTCCTGATGCTCGCAGCCTCTCTGTTCTACTTCGCCCGCAAAAAACTGGACTGACATGAAAGACGTTCAAGGGTTTAAGAGGTTAAGGGTACAAAAGTGAAACCGGCCTCAGCGCTACTCTTGCACTCTTGTACCCCGTTCTTTACTTCACCCGCTTCCGGACCGTAAACTGACCTGAGTATGGCTCCACGCTCCAGCATCCGGAACTACCGCTTCAGCTTCGATTTCTACATCACTCCGGGTGTGCAACTCCTCGTCATCGCCAACTTCGCCGTTTTTTTCCTCCAGCTCTTTATCCATTATTTTCGCGGCGTTTTTCCCGAACACCAGTTTGAAATGTGGTTTGGCCTGGTTCCCAGCGGCGTAATCCCGGGCCTACGTGTCTGGCAGCCGCTCACTTATCTGTTCCTGCATAGCGTCGACAACGTCTGGCACGTCCTCGTCAATATGCTCATGTTGTGGATGTTTGGCCGCGAACTCGAACTTGTCTGGGGGCGGAACCGTTTTCTTCGCTACTACTTTCTGACAGGCGTTGGCGCGGGCATTCTCAACGTCATCGTTCGCACCGTTCCTACCCTCTGGGGTAAACCGGCCTACGACATTCCCACCATCGGAGCTTCCGGCGCCATCTTCGGAATCATGATCGCCTGCGCGATTCTGTTCCCTGATCGCCGCGTTTTTCTCTTTCCCATTCCGATTGCCCTGCGCCTTCGCACGGTTGTCGCCATCATGGCCGCGCTGACCTTTCTCGGCACGTTCGGCCTCGGTGACGACAAAGTCAGCCACCTCTGTCATCTCGGCGGCATGCTTATCGGCTATCTCTACCTCCGCCGCGATTCCTACCTCTTCCGCCTCCGCAACGAAGTCTCCGACTGGAAATACCAGCGCAATCGCAAAAAATTTGACGTCTACATCAACAAACACAAAGGCGAACCACCGTCCCGCCCCGACCGCTGGGTGAACTAGGTCACAGTATTTTAATTTTCCGGCGATTTTCTCGCCGCTGTAGCAGTCTATACCGCGCCGTTCTGTTTTTAAGGCTTACATCTCTCGAGAGATGGATTCATTCACCGCGCACTACCGCTCGTTCGGCGGCTAGCGTTCTCCAGAGCTTTATCAAGGCGCTCCAACTGGTCACGCAGGTCGCTCCAGCCTGACCTCTTCCGCTCGAAGTTGTTGCTCGGCCTCTATTTCTCGCGTTTGTCGTTGTTGTTCTTCGCTCTCGAGCAATTCTAGCCGTGTCTTGAGTTGGCGAACCCTGTCCTCGAGCTCTTTCCGTTGGGTTGCAGGATTCTCGGTGATGCTTATGAAATCTTCCGTCTGCTTCGCATCGCTCGACACATGCTTCCGTTCATCTTGAATTCTCGCGAGCTTGTCCCGGGCGTCATCGAGCCGTTGGGAGGCTCGCGCGACAGCCGCTTCCTGTCCCTGCAACCGATAGATGAGAATTTGTGCTCTTTGCGCCGCGATGGTTGTTGTTTGTAAATCCTGCCGCAACAGCCGAATCTCCGATAGCAGAGCTTGCAATGTCTGAGAGTCACCCGTGGTTGTCTGCCCAAAACATGTCGTTGAAAAAGACAGAAAGCCCAGCACAAGGCCCAGCATAAGGAATGATGAGCGATTCATCGGCCACCCCTGAACGGATTGTATCTGAGATTTTTTGCCGTGAAGCGCTAGGTCAAATACTACTAATCGCCCTCGTGGACAAACGTGCTCAACATCCTGCCAATCGGGCCGAACGATTTAGCCCCATTACCGGGATCGCTCTTAGAAGCGCTCGGTGTCAATCTCCGGATCACAAATTCCTGAAGAATGTTGGCGGCGGCCGTTGCCCCAATCCCGATAAGCGCGTTTTCAAACGTCAATCCCGCTCCATTGCGATCTTTCGCCGGATAATAGAGATTCGAGATGCCGCCTGCAGCGAGACCTCCGAAGATTCCCGAGTAATTTGCCTGCCAGTGACCATTGTCGCCCTTGCAGATGACAGAATTCGCCACTGCATAGAAAACCCGCGATCGTTTACTGCCGGTTCCCTTGTAGAAATAACGTGGATCTTGTTTCAGCAACGATGGCAGAATCGCGCTTCCGATCAGCGTGCCCGTAACCGTGTTGGCGTAGGATGCCCCATAGCGCTTTGCGTAGCCCTGTGCGCCTTGGCCGTATCCACTGAAATCATTTTGTGCCTGCTGTATTCCCGCGATGGCCCCAGTCAATCCAAACGTGACTGGATCCACCATCTCCTTCCACGCAAGCTCGAATTTTTGCTTCGGCGCGAGAGGCGCTGCATTGGGGACGTAGCTCACATAAAAATTCGGAATGAATCCGAGCGCGCGCTGCTTCTCTTGTTCCTTGATCTGCTCTTCCGCTACTTCGATTTGCGGAGGTACGACGCGCACCTCTGTGACAGCCGTGGCAATCATCAGCACGATCTGTGGAACAATATTGCTCTCCCCGGAACGCAGGTTTCCAAGGAATGCTTGCGTCGCGAATCCTGCCGACGTAATCGTCAAATGAAATGGCCCGGGAACGACGTTGGCAAAGGAGAATTGCCCGTCGTCGCCCGTGAGCATCTCCTGGTCCAGGCTTTGATCTTCGCGTAGAAGTCTCACTGTGGTCCCGGCGACAGCCACTCCCGTTTGATCAACAACTCGTCCGCTGATCCGGCCCGACGATTGTTGATCTGGCAATTGTTGATCGGCCACTGCCATTCCCGGAGCAGCAGGTACCCCAACGGGCTGCTGAGCTGCGATCGGAAAGCCACAAACCAGAAGGCTGAGGATAAGCCAGACTCTGCTCTGCGAGCCAAAGACTCGACACCGGGCATTTCCGCCCCAAAATCTCTTGTTCGATTCTGTTTTTGTAAAACTCACGCTAATGACTCCGCGGCTTTCCTGTGCCCGTCGAGCAAGCATTGAAGATCGACTCCACAACAATAGTAGCAGCAACCCACCTCGCTCCTTTGGATGCCTATCGAGCGCAGAATGAAGCCTCAACCCACTGTGGTAAAGGTGCTGTCACATCCAACTGTCTGTGCGCGGTGGATTCCATGCAAAAGCTCGGTCAGGCCAACCGAAGAGAGCACTGCCCTCTGATCACCTGTTGCGGCAACGATTTGCTTGAGCATCTACCTTACGTTGTCGCCTCGGCGCTCAGCAGCGATGACCACGCTGGAGTCGAGGATCAGTCCCATGCGGGCGGTTCAGCGGTTCACGATGGCTATTAATGATCTCTTCGAGATCGCGCCCGAAGTCTCCGTCGAGCGTCACGGTAGAGCCGTGGGCTTCCGCCAGCGCGATAGATTCCGACAGCAGACGGCCGGGATGTGGCTCCGCAGCGCGCAGTACTGCCACGGGCCGCACGTCGTTCTCGATGACAACTTCCGCGCCTGCGCGCACGTGGACTAAGAGCGTCGCCACGGTGGTTGTGGCGGCTTCTGCTTCGGAGATGTGGATCACATTCTTTGCCATGGTCTGATTATAACTTGGGTTTCTTGCCTTCAGATATTCGGAGCCGTTAGTTCCTCTTCTCGCGATGATCGCAAGAACTGAATCACGATAAACGCTGGCGCACCAGATCGCTAAGTGCTTTCCTGAATCGATTCGTTCTCGTCGAGTTTGCGGAGTTTTTCCACTTCCTTCAGCTGAATCGCAGCCTTGACCATACGCAACACGCTGAGCTTGAAGTCGTCCCTGGCTTTCATAGCGACGACAATGTCCGACTGAATTTTTTCCGCAAGACTCATTTTTTTCTCCCGCGCCACTATAACAGAAAGCTATGGAGAACTTTTTCGCTCAGGGTTTGCGAGTACAAACCCCGAAACCCGGCTTTCCCTCCGGTTTGACACTGATGCTGCCGCTCGGTAACTTGGATAGTTTCCGGGCGAGGAAAAAACTGCGCCGTGGAGCTGGTTTGCTTTTCCCGGAAGATTTAATAATTCTTTGGCGCGACCGCAATTTTCCGGGAATCCCCGGACGAAAAGGGCGAAGAGGACTCATGAAAGTCATTGTAGCGGACAAGATCAGCGAACGCGGCGTGGAGTTGCTGAAAAAATCTGGATTGAACACCGTGCTGACGACGAAGGAGACGATTGCGGCGGAGTTGGTAGACGCCGATGCGCTGATCGTTCGTAGCGCGACGCGCGTAACAGCGGATCTTCTGGACAAGGCGCCAAAGCTGCGCGCCGTTGGCCGCGCTGGCGTCGGCGTCGACAATATCGATCTGCCGGAGGCTACCAAGCGCGGCGTGTTGGTGATGAGCACGCCCGGAGGAAATGCAGTGAGCGTGGCGGAACACACGTTCGCACTGATGCTGGCGCTGGCACGGCAGGTGCCGAAAGTGGATGCGGCGTTGCGCGAAGGCCGCTGGGAAAAGTCCTCGAGCGGAACAGAAGTTCGTGGCAAAACACTGGGATTGATTGGACTTGGACGGATCGGTGGGGAAGTGGCGCGTCGCGCCGAAGCGTTTGACATGAAAATTCTCGCCTACGACCCGTATATCAGTGAGGCGGCAGCCAAGGAGCTACAAGTAGAACTGGTCAGCCTCGAGCGCCTGCTGGCGGAGAGTGATTTCATCTCCATGCATACGGCGTTGAGCCCCGCGACGCAGAAAATGATCAACGCTGAGTCTATTCAGAAAATGAAGAAGACGGCGCGCATTGTGAATGCCGCGCGTGGGGAATTGATCGATGAAGCTGCGCTTGCGGATGCGCTGAAGAGTGGGCGTCTGGCTGGAGCGGCACTGGACGTTTTTGTGGAAGAGCCGCCAAAGAATTCGCCGCTGATAGGGCTTCCCAACGTAATTTGCACGCCACACATCGCGGGATCAACCGCGGAGGCGCAAGAAGAAGTTGGCACGCAAGTGGCGGTGCAGATTCGCGATTACTTGACCGACGGAATCATTCGCAATGCAGTGAATCTGCCGGCACTTTCGGCGGACCAATATCGTCGCGTGCGACCGTACCTGGAATTAGCAGAGCGGCTTGGCTCACTCGTGTCGCAAGCGGTGACCACGCGTCCGGAGCGCATTCACATCCGCTATGCAGGCGAAGTGGCGGAGGTCGGAACGCATCTCTTGCGCAGCGCGGTGCTCGCCGGCGTATTGAACGCGGTGCTCGACGAAAAGGTGAACGTAGTGAACGCTCCTGCAATGGCGGCGGCACGCGGACTGACCGTGGAAGAAGAGACGCGGAAGCGTGAACATGGCTTTCCCAATACCCTTGAGGTGTCCGCCCTTTCAAAAAAGGCGGGTGACGCAGGATTTACCGCGGAAGGAACAGTTTTATTTGACGGGTCGCCCCGCGTGCTGGCAATTGATGGAATCTCCCTCGAATCGTTGCTGGAAGGAACCATCCTTTATTTACGAAATCACGATGAACCCGGAGTCATCGGCCAGGTGGGCAGCACGCTTGGACGCCTGGGCGTAAACATCGCGACTTTCGCTTTGGGCAGGCGAGAGGCCACGCGCGGCGCCGAAGCTGTTTCCCTAGTTCGCGTCGATGGCCCCGCACAGGATTCCATCCTCAACGAAATCCGCCAAATCAAGGCCATCACCGAAGCCCGAATCTTCCGCCTGGGCGCCGACTGAAACGCCCGCCAGCACCAGAGAAGTGTCGCCAAGTTGTAAATTATAAGAACTTTCCTTGACATAATACGGTCATCTGTCTTAAAACAAGCGCAACTTTATATACCGACTGTGGTGGAATAGGTCACCAGGAGGGTGGGACCATTTCGCACCTCTCTCCTAGTTTCGTGTTCGGGTCGGCCGAACGTGCTTCCTACCCAGTTCGTTTTCACCCATTCATATCGGAAATACGTGTATTGGTGCTCGAACGGAGGAATTATGATTCGGGTTCTAATTTCATTCAGATTTATGAGTATAGCTCTGTTCGTCATGCTGTCATTGGCGGGCAGCGCATGGTCTCAGAATGCGGGACTTTCGGGAATGATATTGGACACCAGTGGCGGGAGCATTGCGGGAGCTCAGATTGCACTGACAAATGAAGCGACCGGAGCTTCGCGGGAGACGGTATCGGGTGATGACGGAAAATATGTGTTCACGCAGCTTGCGCCGGGCAAGTACAGGGCCGAAGTAAAGGCACCGGGATTTAAGGCTTCGGTTCGGCAGCACTTAGAGCTTTTGATCGGAACTACGAGCACATTGGACATCAAACTGGAGGTCGGAGCGCTTTCGGAAACGACTCTCGTCGAAGCGAGACTAGCTCCCCTCAATACGACAGACGCGAGCATCGGAACACCTATTTCCGGATCCGAGCTTGATTCGCTGCCGATCCTAGACATGAATCCCGCGGGATTACTGAGCTTACAGGCAGGTGTGCCTTACATTCCGAGTAAGCCGGACAACCCCAGTGGCTATGGAGGATCGAGCGAGCAAGACGGGCGCAGCGGCGCCGTTAACGGGGCGAGAAGCGATCAAACAAACGTGACCTTGGATGGGGTGGACGTGAACGATCCTCAAAAGGGATATGCTTTCACGAGCGTCTTGCGCGTTCCCGCGGAGTCATTGGCAGAGTTTCGTACGACGACAACCAGCTACGACGCAGACTCCGGCGGGAGATCGTCTGCTGCACAAGTGCAATTGCTGACGAAGAGTGGAACGAACAAGATTCATGGATCGGCCTACTATGCTCATCGGAACGAAGCATTCAACGCGAATGACTTCTTTCTTAACCGGTCCGGTATTGAGGAACCGAAGTTTCGTCACCATTTATACGGCGCATCCTTGGGCGGACCAGTCATCAAAGATCGCGTTTTCCTGTTTGGCAATTTTGAGCGATTGACAGAGGCGCTGTTTAGCTCGGCAGAAAGGAACGTGCCGTCAGCAGCGTTCAAGGATGGCGTTTTCTTCTATCAGTGTCGTAATTTCGACCCCGCGAGCGACATTTCTCGGTATCAAAACAATCCTTCGTGCACACCACCTGCAGGCGGTTTTGTGCAAGGTGTGAGTGGTGAGAATTACGGGATGAACGCGAATTTTCAGCCGTGCAGAGCCAGTTCCGCTGGTTGCGGCCCAATTCAGGCTGGGTACTACGCTCTGAGCCCCACGCAGATAACGGCGCTAGACCCGCTCGGCATCGGGCCAAACCCGGCTGTTTTGCAGTACAACCAGCAATTTCCGGATCCGAACTCGAGCGGCACCTCCGATGGCCTGAATATTCTTGGCTTCCGACTCGGCGCGCCGGTCAACAATCTGTTTAATACAGCGCTCGTACGCGCTGACGTGCACTTGGATCGTGCCGGCAAGCACACACTCTTCTGGCGGGGTTCTTTAATGCACGACACGATTAACATTGACCCGCAATTTCCGGGAGAACCGCCGCGGCAAACCAACTTAAACAATAACAAAGGTTTCTCCGTTGGCTATACGGCGGTGATAACTAACAATCTGGTTAACAGCTTCCGATATGGCTTGACAAGAATAAGTGAGAAGTTCAGCGGGATCCGAAATTCCGAATTCGTCGACTTCAGGTTCATCGATGACTTCAACGGTTTCGAGACGGCAGGGACGTATAACAAGACTAATGGACGGACCTTGCCGCAGAATCATATTCGCGACGATATAAGCTGGACCAAGGGAGTACATACTCTGAGCTTCGGCGGCGAATTCCGCATGACTCGCAATGCTGCGTTCAGCAACTCAAACTCCTTTAATCAGTTCCTGATTAATCCTTCATGGCTGCCGAATGGTGCGCGCGAAATCGAGCCCGGCCAGGCGAGATGCGTCACGAGTGAATGTACTGCTGTTCCTCTGAACAACAGCGGAACGGCCTTTCGTGATCGCCTAACGGAAATGCTCGGGCCGATCAGTCAGGTCGACGCGCTGTACAATTTCGACAAAACAGGTGCCACGCAACCGGAAGGGAATCCCGTCAGCAGAAGATTCGCCGTAAATGAGTATGAGCTCTACGTGCAGGACAAATGGCGTGTCAAACCCACGTTCACACTGACGGCGGGGCTTCGCTACTATATCAGCACGCCGCCTTGGGAAACGAACGGCAATCAGGTGAATCCCAATCCCGGCTTTAGCAGTTGGTTCGACTGCCGCCAGACAGCAATGCTTTCGGGCCAACCTACAAGCGACTGCGGCCTCATAAGCACCGAGCTTGGCGGGCCAGCAAATCACAAACGGGGATATTACGACTACGACTACAAGAATTTTTCCCCGCGGATTGCGTTTGCATGGGCGCCACGGGCGACCGGAGGTTTATTTCATAGCCTGTTCGGCGAGGGCAAGACTTCCATTCGCGGTGGCTACTCCATCGTCTACGATCGGATTGGTAATGGAATCGCCACAACCTTCGATCAATACGGTTCATTCGGGCTGTCTACCGACATAACCAGCCAACAGGGGGGCTGCGGAATCGGAAATGAAGGCGCAAATTCCGTGGGTCCGTGTGTACGGTTCACTGGTCTTAACGATACAGCAGCGGCGAAAGCACAAAGCTTGGCATTGTCTCCGGGCGGGAGTTTCCCCGCAGTGTTGCCGGAAGGGAATCTGACCGTGTATGCGGGACTGGACGATAAAATCAAAACTCCATATGCGCATACAATGGATCTTTCGGTCTCGCGTGAATTACCGGGAAATTTGACGCTCGAAGTCGCTTATGTCGGGCGCTTGGCGCATCGGCTCACACTGATTAGGGACTACGCAATGCCAGCAGACTTGAAGGATTCCAAGTCAGGTGTTTCGGCATTCCAGGCCGCTAAGATACTCGAGCAATATGCGGCTACAAATGCAAACGTACCCGGACAGGGCTTCTCGGCGGTTTCGGCTGCGAACGTCACCTCCTACTGGGACAATCTGTTTCCTGGCTTTGGTCCGACCGGCGTCAATGGTGGATGTCTGCAATTCAACGTTTTTGGAGTTGGGGCGAACGCGGACGGATCCGCGATCGGCTCGAGCGGATTGCCTTGTGGTTACTCGACGACCCAAGTCGCGTATGACTACATGATTGGCTACCACGGAACCGGATCGGGAGGTTCTGGATTTGGCACAAGCACTTTCTGGCAGGATGTGGATTATTTTGACTTCCCGTCTTATCCCACTTGCTTGAATGGGGGCGGGACAGACCTGGACGGAGATGGTTTCCCCGATTGTCCGAATTCATTCTTCCCATCACAGTTCGTGAACTTGCACACGTGGACCACGACTGGCTATTCGTTCTATCACGCTGCACAGGTGATGCTACGGAAGAACATTAGCCATGGCCTTTCTTTCGCCTTGAACTACACCTATTCGCACTCAACCGATACATCGTCTACCCCCGAACGCCAAGATATTTTTGGAGGACAAAGTCTGACAGGCGGTTATTCAGGCACTACGATCAACGCATGGGATATCCGAAAGGAATATTCGAATTCCGATTTTGATATCCGGCACCAATTCAATGGATATTATGTCGCTGAACTGCCCTTCGGCCGGGGTAAAGCGCTTGGAAGGAACTCGTCGACCTGGCTGAATGAAGTTATTGGCGGCTGGCAGCTTTCGGGCATCGTTCACCTGAATAGCGGTGTGCCCGCCAATATCGTAAACGGACGCACCTGGCCTACCAACTGGGACCTCCAGGGGAATGCGACATGTGCTCCAGGTGGGCAAGCGACCCCAAATCTGTTTGCGAATCCCGATGCCGCATTGACTCATTTTCGTTTCACGGCAACCGGGGATCGCGGACAACGGAATGTAATCTACGGAGACAAATATTTCAGTACAGATCTGGCGCTTCAGAAGAGGTTTTTTCTCGGCGAGCGCCTGAACCTCATTTTGCGTGCTGACGTATTCAACTTGACCAACTCCGTTTACTTTGATGCATCTGGACTCAGTGCCAGCATTGAGGATGCGGGAACGTTTGGCGATTACTCTCAAGTTCTGGGACGCCCGCGGCAAATGCAACTGTCACTGAAACTCACTTTCTAAGGCGAACAATTCTCGCAATGGAAGGCCCTGCCGGGGAACAGTTCTGGCAGGGCTTTTCTTTTTGCAGGGAGCGTTCCAAAGCGTTCGCCCTCAAATTTACGTCCGCTTGAGTCTATTCAAATTTCTAAAGGCCTAAATCGAAGAAGCAGTATTGACAGGTCGGCCTGTTTTGACTTACAAGAGAGGACAAATTAAGAGACTCTGTGGGGTTATGCGGGTTCGCGCGTATTTCGCGCCGCCATTTAGCTCGCCGACTAACGTATTTGATGCCACAGCGTGTGTCCAATTCGCAGAGACGTTAGATTCAACACAACGAAGTTAGGTGCGGAAAAGGAGTGGTTTATGCATCGGAATAGTAAAGGCTTCTTGCGCCTTTTTTCGTTCTTTGCGGTGGTGTGCTTGTTTGCTGGCAGCATTGCGTTCGGACAGACTGGAACAGCTTCGTTGCGGGGTACCGTGACCGATAAATCCGGAGCAACCATAGCGGGTGCAAAGGTTCACCTGGTGAACACGGCGCAAGCCTTGGAGCGCGACGCGGACACGGGAAGTTCGGGCGAATACGAATTCTTGGCTCTTTCGCCTGGCACCTACACACTTACTGTCGAAAGGGACGGTTTTCGCAGGTACGAGCAAACGAAGCTTCAGTTGTTGGTGAACCTCCCGGCGACAGCAAACGTCGCTTTGGAAATTGGCACGGCAGCGCAGGTGGTCGAAGTCTCGGCTACCACCCAAACACTAAACACCACCGACGCGTCTATCGGGAATGCCTTTAATGAGAACCAAGTAAAGCAACTGCCACTGGAAGGGCGGAACGTGCCCGAACTGCTAAGTCTGCAGCCAGGCGTGGCCTATCCGAATAACAGAGACGACATCCCCACCTGGGATACAAGAAAAGGAGCGGTAAACGGCGCACGGAGTGATCAGAGCAACGTGACTGTAGACGGAGTTCAAGTCAACGACTCGGGCGGTAACGCTTTCACTTCGGTGCTTCCGGTAACGCTTGATTCCGTTCAAGAGTTCCGTGTTACCACGACAAACTACAACGCTGACCAAGGAAGCACGTCTGGTGGCCAGGTTGCCCTGGTGACCAAGAGCGGTAGCAACAATCTGCATGGTTCTGCCTATGAATATCATCGAAATACTTACACGAGCGCCAACGATTTTTTCGTAAAAAATGGCGAAATTCAAAATTGCATCAACAGCGGGACGCCGCTGAGCGATTCTTCCTGCAACAAGGCGCCGAAATTGATTCGTAATATTTTTGGAGGCTCGCTTGGCGGTCCGATCAAGAAGGACCGCCTCTTCCTATTCGCAAACTACGAAGGAACGCGCCGCGCCGAAGCCCAGAGTCAAACCGTCGCCGTTCCCTCCGCCGCGATGAAGGACGGAATCATTCAGTACGCCTGTGCCGATCCTGCAGCCTGTTCTGGAGGTACGGTTACGGGTATTAGCGGACAAACTTACAGCCTGCAAGCCGGCTACTCCGCAGTTTCTCCGACGCAAATTACAAACATGGATCCGCTTCACCTCGGTCCGAGCCAGGCTGTCCTGCAATATCTCAACACGTTTCCTGCTTCGAACTGTAACAATGCCGGGGACGGCGTTAACTACACCTGCTTTAATTTCAGTGCACCGATCTCTGACACGGAAAATGTTTATATCTCCAAAATGGACTACAACGTTACTCGGGACGCGCGGCACAGGATCTCGGTGACCGCGGCCTTGCGGAACGAGAATAATGCCGGAACACCCTTTCTGCCTGGTCAATCGCCTTCCCAATCGATCGTGAATTACAACAAGGGATTGATCGTCAATTACAATGGTGTGCTCTCGAACACCCTCGTGAATAATTTTCGATATGGGTTTGTTCGCGAAAGCGTTGGTGTGATTGGAAATTCAAAACAGGACTGGATCTACTTCCGTGGTCTGAACGACCAGACCGGCGCAGTGACACGAACAAATAGTTTTCAGCGACCTGTGCACAGCATCGCCGACGATCTATCGTGGATTCGCGGGAAGCACACGTGGCAATTCGGAGCCCAGATCGCGTTCATCCGGACGCCGAGCACGAGTTACCTAGCGTCCTTCAGCGATGGCAGCGCCAATGCTTCCTGGACAACACTATCGGGCTACGCGCAAAAAAAATCACCTTTGAACCCCGGGTACACATGTGCCAATTCCAGTCCGAATTCTTGCTCTTTGAATGGGAACCCGCTTGTTGATCCGAATTTTGCGAATTCTTACGATTTTCCGTTGCAAGCCTTACTCGGCATGGTGACCGAGGTCGATGCGCAGTATAACTTCAACCGCGATGGCAGTGCGCTTCCCGACGGCGCGGCGTTGAAGCGGCGTTATGCAATCAATGGCTACGAATTTTACGCACAAGATACATGGAAGGTGAAACCAACCTTCACGGTTACTCTCGGGCTCCGGTGGTCGCTGTTCTCGCCGCCGTGGGAAACAAACAAGCTCCAAGTGTCGCCGACGACCAGTCTTGACGACTTCTACCATCTTCGCGCGAACGAGGGTGCCAATGGAGTGGCCTCGAATAACGATCCGCCGATCGCGTTCGACTGGTCCGGACCCGCGAATGGAAAGTCCGGCTACTACAATTGGGATAAGAAGGATTTCGGGCCGCGCGTTGCGTTTGCCTGGGCTCCTCGACGGAGCAGCGGATTCTTGGGCAGCCTATTCGGAGAGGGAAAGACTTCCATCCGCGCCGGTTTCGGGATGGTCTACGACCGCTTCGGTCAAGGTATTGCCGATGATTTCAGCAGGAACGGTTCGTTCGGACTTTCGACGCAGCTCGCTAATCCAGCCGGATTTCTGTCGCCGTATAACGCGCCGCGCCTGACCGACATCCACACGATTCCTACGACGGATTTGGATGGCAACGAGATCTTCTTATCCGCGCCGCCGGCGGTTTTCCCGCAAACCTACCCACCCGGAAACTTTGCGATTGCGCATAGCATTGATGCTGGGCTCAAGACTCCCTATGCGTATACGCTCGATTTCTCGGTCGCGCGCGAGTTGCCCGGGGGATTCTCGTTAGAGGCGTCCTATGTGGGCAGGCTCTCCCATCGTTTGCTTACACAGTTGGATGTCGCGACGCCTCTGAACTTCAAGGATCCCAAGAGCGGAGTGGACTACTTTACAGCGGCTACGGCTCTGGCGAAGGTTTATCGTTCAGGCGTTTCGACAGACAATTTTAACGCTTCTATGGTTCCTGCAAACGTTGCGCAGTATTGGGCGGACGTTATTTCACCTTTGCAGGCTGGCGATGCCTTTTTAACGGGTTCGTGCGGTTCTAATTCGACCACAGTGCCAGTGGTGGCGGTTTACGATTTGATGTGTGGCAACAGCTTGAATGAGACTACCGGTCTGCTCATCCTCGATTATTACGGACTTTCGGGAGCTTCTGGTAATTCCTATCTACCCGTCGGCGGTCAATACACATTCTACAATCAGCAGTACGCGACTCTGTATACCTGGAGGTCGATGGGGACGGCGAACTACAACGCACTGCAATTGGACCTGAAACATAAGATGACCCATGGCGTCCAGTTCGACGTGAACTATACGTTCTCCAAATCTATTGATCTTTCATCCGACGCCGAGCGCGTTGGCACGATCGGCGGAACCGGCGGGCAAGTGCAGAACGCGTGGAGTCCCTTCCAGTTCCGTGGTGTGTCCGATTTCGATACGACTCACCAGATCACTGCGAACTGGATCGCTGACCTTCCCTTTGGCCGAAATCGCTTGATCGGCCGGAACATCGGTAAAGGACTGGACGCTGTCGTTGGCGGGTGGACGTTGTCTGGTTTGGGCCGCTGGACCAGCGGATTTCCGTTCAGCGTTGGTAACGGCTACCAGTGGCCTACGGATTGGGACCTTTCGGGCAACGGAATCCAGGTGGCGCCGGTCAAGGCGGGCACATTTTACGACCCGAACAATATTGGTGCTGTGAATGCTTTCTCGAACCTGGCAAATGACGCGAGCGCATTCCGTGAGCCCTTCCCCGGCGAAGCTGGCCAGAGGAACAATCTGCGTGGACCGGGCTTTTTTAGCGTTGACGCGAGCCTTGCGAAACGCTGGACGATGCCATGGAAGGATGGACATTCCGTGCAACTTCGCTGGCAGGTATTCAACGTAACCAATTCTAAGAGGTTTGATCCTCTGAGTCTCAACTCATACTTGGATGTTTATGGTTCGACGTTTGGAGACTATACGAGGCTCTCAACCAAACCGCGCGTAATGGAATTCGCGTTGCGATACGAATTCTAAAAAAATCTACGCAAAATGGAAAACGCTACCGAGCTGCGTGTGAGCTCGGTAGCGTTTTTCGTTCCGGAAACATTGCGCCCCGTTCGTTTTTTACGGGAGCCATAGGGCGAGGAAATAAGGATTTCGAAGGTTCTCCCGCGAGACCGAAAATTGATATTTATAAACTATAAATTCGACGAACTTATGTTGACACTTGGCATCGGCCCGTCCTAAAAAAACCCAAGAGAATAATTGGCTCCTGTGGCTACGAGCGGAGTGCGCGAGAACTCCCGCCAACAGCCGGATTTAGCCACAGCGTGTGCGTCCAATTCGCAGAAAAGTAAGCCACAAATCACAACGAAGTCGGGTGCGGAAAAGGAGTAGTTCATGCAGCGGCATACTAAAGGCCTCTTTGGCCTTTCTATCGCATTGTCGGTGGTGTGCTTGTTTATTGGCAGTGCAGTCCTGGCGCAGACCGGCACCACATCGCTTCGCGGCACGATTTTGGACAAAAGCGGCGCAGCGATCGTCGGCGCGAAAGTCACGCTCTCGAATTCGCAACAGGGTTTTGAACGTACCGTGCTCAGCGGGGAGTCGGGTGCATACGAATTCCCTGGACTGGCTCCTGGAGCGTACTCGCTGAGAGTGGAGAAGGAAGATTTTCAGAAATATGAGTTGAGCAACGTTCAATTGCTGGTCAATACGCCCGCTACGCAAACGGTAACCCTCCAGTTAGGGCTATCGACGCAAACCGTGGAAGTCTCCGCTTCGGCGGAGGCCCTGAATACCACGGATGCATCACTTGGAACGGCGTTCAATGAGAACCAGATCAGGCAATTACCTCTCGAAGGAAGAAGCGTACCCGAGCTTCTGACGTTGCAGGCCGGAGTTGTCTACACCGGCAATCGAAGCGATATCAACAGAGATGTGGACACCCGCAGCGGAGCGGTGAACGGCGCGCGCAGCGACCAGAGCAACTTGACGCTGGACGGCGTGGACGTGAACGATCAGGTGAACGGCAACGCATTCACTTCGGTACTGCCAGTTTCCGTGGATTCCGTGCAGGAATTCAGAGTGACGACCTCCAGCTACAATGCGGACCAGGGCCGTTCGTCGGGCGCGCAGGTTTCGCTCGTCACGAAGAGTGGCACCAACAATTTCCACGGTTCGCTGTACGAATACCATCGCAACACCCTAACCAGTGCTAATGACTATTTCGTGAAAAGCAGCGAACTTCAAAGTGGCGAGCCCAACGTTGCTCCAAAACTGATTCGAAACATATTCGGGGCGTCGGTCGGCGGGCCGATTTGGAAGGACCGTCTATTTTTCTTCGCGAATTATGAAGGTTACCGGCAGGCGGAAGAGGCTTCCGAACAGAGAATCGTTCCGAGCGACACGCTACGGCAGGGGATCGTGATTTATCAGTGCGCGGACTCGACGCAATGCCCTGGGGGAGCAATCCCCGGTACGAGTTTTTCCACGCCCGCGGGATACACGGCGCTCACCCCCGCCAATCTGACTGCAATGGACCCGCTGCACATCGGTCCGAATCAGGTAATGCTGAGCTACTTCAATGGTTTTCCGGAACCTACAGACCTGACTCTCGGCGACCAACACAATTTTGTCGGGTATCGCTTCCGCGGTCCGATTCCGACCACGAACAACTGGTATATCGCAAGACTCGATTACAAATTGACTACCAATGGCAACCACACACTGTTCTGGCGGGGCGCGCTTCGCAATGATGTACATGCCACCTCGCCGTACTTTCTCGGCCAGAGTCCGCTCAAATCAAATGTTGATTACAGCAAGGGATTCACGGTCGGCTACACTGCCACCATTCGTCAAAATCTGTTGAATAATTTCCGTTGGGGATACACGCGCCAGAGCATCGGCGTTTTAGGAAATAACGATATCCAGCCATTCATCTATTTCCGCGGGCTAAACGATAATAGTACGCCGGCAAACTCCTCGCTGGCCGTAACACGGAGTTTTAATTACCAGACGCCAGTGCACAATCTCGTGGACGACTTATCATGGATTCGGGGTCGCCACACGCTTCAGTTCGGAACCAATCTGCGTTTCATCCGCAATCCGAGAGAGAATTTCCTGAGCTCTTTCAGCTCTGCTGTCACAAATTCTTCGGGACTAGACACTGCGGGCTTGGCCAACAAGGCGAGCCCTTTGGATCCCGGCTCTAACGGCTTTCCGGCTGTAGCTGATGGCTTCACCAATTCTTATGACTATCCCACGATGGCGCTGATGGGCATCCTCAGTGAACTCGATGCTACTTATAACTATGACAAGCAGGGAAATGCGCTGCCGCTGAATTCAGCAGTCAAGCGTCACTGGGCGGCAAATGAATATGAGTTCTACGTTCAGGATGTCTTCAAAGCAAAGCCAAATTTAACGTTGACCTTGGGCCTGCGGTATTCGCTCTTCTCGCCGCCTTGGGAGACGACGGGAACGCAGGTGTCTCCGAATGTAGGATTGGGAGACTGGTTTTTGCAGCGAGCGAACAATATGGCGAATGAGATCGGGTCGAATCAGGATCCGGTCATCACCATGGATCTGGCAGGGCCGGCAAATGGCAGAGATGGCTTTTACAAATGGGACTACAAAAACTTTGGTCCGCGAGTCGCGTTTGCGTATTCTCCGAACGCTTCTTCAGGCCTGCCAGGTGCACTCTTCGGAAATGGCAGCAAAACTTCCATTCGAGGAGGTTTTGGCATGGTGTACGACCGCGTGGGAGCGGGTCTGTTGAGCACATTCGACCAATTTGGCTCGTTCGGATTATCCACGCAATTGACAAACACGACGGCGCCTTCAGTGGCGACGGCGCCCCGGGTGACCGGCTTAAACGATCTTCCGACATCGAACCCCCTGTTCCCCACCGCCCCTCCAGGAGGTTTCCCGTTCACGCCACCGAACCAGGAAGGCGGGCTGGCAATCAATTGGGGCTTGGACAACTCCATCAAGACTCCCTACTCGTACACGGTCGACTTTTCGGTGGGCCGCGAATTTGGCAAAGGCTTCAGCCTAGAAGTTTCCTACGTGGGTCGCTACTCGCACCGGCTTTTGGTGCAGGAAGACCTGGCGATGCCTCTCAACCTTACCGACAAGACTTCGGGCGTCAATTATTTTCAAGCTGCACGACGCCTGTCGGAGTTGGGCGCCGCCGGTACGCTAACTTCAGATATTACACCGGCACTTGTCGGTCCGACTGCGGCCTACTGGCAAAACCTAATCGCGCCACTCGCACCGGGTGATGCGTATTCTTTCGGCTGCCCGGTTCCCACGGGTGCTCCAACTTCATCACTCAGCCCCCTCCAGGCCGTTTACAACCTCTATAGCTGCAATGTTTTTAATGAGACCACGCCACTCTGGCAGCTCGACCAAGTCGGTTCCGACTTTTCCGGAATCCCAGGCATAGCGGGCGTGGCCACGGACGGTTCGGGGAATGTCCTTAACTATTATCCGACCAAACTGGGTCCCGATGCGTTCTTCAACAAGCAATTCAAATCGCTATACGCGTGGCGGTCCAGGGGGAGGGCCAATTACAACGCGTTGCAGGTGACCTTGCACAAGCGCATGGCTCATGGATTGCAATTTGACCTCAACTACACGTATTCAAAATCAATTGACATCATGTCCGACGCAGAGCGCGTCACGGAGTGGGGCGGTTTGAATGGTCAGGTCATCAATTCCTGGGATCCGAACGCACGCCGCGCGGTTTCCGATTTCGACCTACCACACCAAATCAATGCGAACTGGGTGATTGAACTGCCGTTTGGCCGTGGCCGCGCCTTAGGACGCGACACGAACAAAGGTCTGGACGCGTTGATTGGGGGCTGGCAACTTGCGGGCCTAGCCCGTTGGACCAGTGGCTTTCCCGCGAGTGTGCTTAATGGCGGAACTTGGCCGACGAACTGGCAATTGGGCGGGGGTGCCGTGCAAATCAGCCCCTTCGCCACGGGAACAACTGTGAATCCGGCGGACGGAACCATTAGCCTTTTCAAAGATCCTCAAGGCAGCACCGGCATCGGGGCCTTCCGGCACGCGTTTCCAGGTGAAAGCGGCGGCAGAAACCAGATCCGAGGCCAAGGTTTTGCGGGGCTGGATCTCGGATTGTCGAAGCGCTGGATGATGCCGTGGAAGGAATCACACAGCTTGCAACTCCGCTGGGAGGTCTTCAACGTTCCTAACCTGCATCGATTCGACGTGCAGAGCGCGAACCTGAACATCGATGCCGGTCAAGCTTTTGGGTTGTACACGGGATTGTTGACGAATCCTCGTGTAATGCAGTTCGCGCTGCGCTACGAATTTTAAAAGAAAGGTCTAAGCAAAATGAAGCGCCGCTGAATTGACATTCACTCGGTGGTGTTTGCGTTCTGGAAACTTTTGGACACTATGGTGTTCGCCTACGACGCAATCAATCGAAGAGATTGTGGCCGACGCGGCATGGCTGTGATAATCTAAAATCCGTGCAGCGAGGCCGGACTGGAATCGCTGCACATCGTCGGGGCGTAGCGCAGCCTGGCTAGCGCGCCTGGTTCGGGACCAGGAGGTCGAAGGTTCAAATCCTTTCGCCCCGACCACTTCCTCCCTTTATTTTCATCGGGTTACACATTTATGCGGCTGCTATGTTTTCCACAATTTGTAGCCCACGTAGCCCAAACAAACGTGGCGGAAGTTCGAAGCCCAGCCCGACCTTCTTGACTTGTTCTTGCCGGTATTCAATATCCTCCACGAGTTGCCTGCCATAACGATCTCCCATGCTTGCGTTCGAGTGCCCCATCCAGTAATCGATCAGGATTTGCCGTGCATCGCTTCGTTGCAGCACGACTTCACGGAAGCGCCGGAAAACATTGAAGAGCGTCCCCGCTTCGCCACGGCCCATCTCTTGGAGAATGTCCTCAAGACTATCCCGCGCGATATTCCGTGGATCGAACATGGTTCCGTTCGCCGATTGAAAGAGAAAGCCACTGTTTCGATTGCTGATGAAGTTCCGCAAGATTGCTGCAGCGTCAGGATGAATGTCCACGTCGCGGCATCCCGATTCTGTTTTGAGATGCGATTTGACGCAGTCTTCTCTCTTTTCCCTTTGCTGTCGAACGTAAATGATCGAGCAATCGGATTCGACGTGTTTGTCTATTTCGACGGCGACGGCCTCCGACACGCGCATCCCTGTGACAAGGCAGAAGAAATAAAACATTTGATACTGGCCTTCTGCTTTCGACAGCAGCGTCGTCATTTCCTTTGCTGTGAGGGTAGGACGACGCTGTTTTTTTGGGTTTACGCGTGGCAAGCCGATGGCTGCGAGATTCCAGCTCCGATGATGGACAGAATTGAAATTCTCGTCCAAGACTGAAGCTATGACCCTGCGGAGCACTCGGAAGTACTCAAATATGGTTTTGTCGGAGAAGCGTCGCTGGCCATCGGCCCTGCACTCGGACTTCATCTTGGAGATAAGGGTCTTGGCTTGCGGATTA
>WNGH01001935.1_pt1 | contig 20380 bp, 24 predicted proteins | sample 5400631 | NCBI WGS metagenome assembly WNGH01 (sample SAMN13153373, study PRJNA577476) | soil metagenome | isolation source: 115 cm soil or saprolite under Garry oak tree replicate 1 | place: USA:California | collected 2016-06-15
ATTTCGAAAGTCGTCTCCGTGCGGATGAGTTAGCGCTTCTCGCTTCCAGGTTCGTCTTCGAACCATCGCTCCCAACCCAAAAATTTGACAGAATAGCCCAATGGAAGGCAGTTCTTTTTTTCAACGGCTGAAAAGCGGGCTTACGAAAAGCCGAGAAAGCTGGGCGCAAAAAATTGGCGACATGTTCCAGAATCGGCGTTGGGACGAGGCATCCTTGGAAGCGATGGAGGAGAACTTGATTGCGGCAGATGTGGGCGTAAAGGCAACACAAAAGCTGATGAACTTGCTCCGCAACCAATCGCCGGGCGGTGCTGAAGACCCGACCCAAGAGATGTCGTCGCGATTGCAACAGGCAATAGTTCAGATGCTCGATCCAGCCGCAACAGCACCTAGGAAAGCTTCGCTTTCGGCTCGGCCTTGGGTGATCGTTTTCTTGGGTGTGAATGGCGTTGGGAAAACGACAACCGTCGGGAAAATCGCCGCTCAATACCGTTCAGCGGGCAAAAAAGTACTTATGGTCGCGGCTGATACCTTTCGCGCTGCCGCCATCGAACAACTCGAAGCCTGGGGCAAACAAGTCGGGGTTGATGTCGTCAAACAGCGTGCCGGCGCCGACCCATCCGCCGTCGTGTATGACGGCCTCCAAGCGGCTAGGGGGCGCGGGGTTGACGTACTGCTGATTGACACGGCGGGCCGTCTTCATACCAAGCTCCACCTGATCGAGGAGTTGAAAAAAATCCGCCGCGTCATCAGCCGGGAGCAACCTGACGCTCCCCACGAGACTCTCCTAGTTTTGGATGCCACCACCGGACAAAATGGCCTCCAGCAAGCCCGCGTATTCAAGCAGGCAACGGACATCACTGGGATTGTACTAACAAAGTTGGACGGCACGGCTAAAGGCGGGGTCGTCATCGGCATCCAGGAAGAGCTTGGCGTGCCGGTACGATACATCGGTGTAGGTGAAGATGTGGAAGATCTACAACAGTTTGATCCGATTCAGTTTGTCCAAGCCCTCTTTGAAAAATAGCCCCTACTTTAAGGGCGCCGCAGATTCTTTGTGTTGACTTGGATGTATCCTGGCATTAAGCTAGTAATGGTCCCGAAGAAAAAGAGAAATAACTGCTACAAACATGGATTATCCGCAAGAGAAGAGCGCTGCACTGGATCTAATAGTGACCGAAAAGGCCGTCCAACAGGTCAAGAGTTTATTGGCTCGCGATAAACTTGAAGGGCACGGGTTGCGGGTCTTGGTAACCGATGGGGGCTGCTCGGGGTTTTCCTACAAGCTCAACTTCGAAAAGGAACGGAAACCGGACGATACCGTTTTGGAGTGGGACGGCCTCAAAGTTTTCGTGGACGCATCAAGTGCTCCCTATCTCAAAGGGACGGTGATTGACTTCGTCTCCGGCATCTACGGCGGCGGTTTCAAATTCAGCAACCCTAACGCCACCGGCACGTGTGGTTGCGGCACTTCGTTCTCTGCCTAATTTTGATGCGACAACCGCTTTCCTTCAGCACTCAATATGCGAGTGCGTGAATTGGCTTGGCTTCATCTATCACCCCTTTGACAGCCTCCTTTTATCTTGCTAACGAAACAGTGATTCTTCGAGGCCATTTCCTTGAGAGCGGTTCGCATTCACGCGCATGGTGGCACCGACCGGTTACGATATGAAGATGCACCGGAACTTAAACTTACTTCTCCGACGGAAGCGATTGTTAAGCTCAAAGCGGCGTCTTTGAATCATATCGATATCTGCATCCGGCGCGGTCTCACCGGAAGGGAAGTGCCTTTGCCGCACATCCTGGGAGGAGATGGCGCCGGCGTCGTCGCCGAAACCGGAGCAGAGGCGAGAAACGTCAAAACCAGGGATCGGGTTTGTCTCTACCCCCTTAGCGGCTGCGCTCGATGTGAATTCTGTATCACCGATCGCGAGTTTCTGTGCCGTGAATTGCGCGTCTTGGGGGCAAGAGAGGACGGCACTTACGCCGAGTACGTGCGAGTGCCGGCACGGAACTGTTTTCCGATTCCCCGGCATCTCTCTTTCGAAGAAGCGGCGGCGTTTCCTTTCGTGTACGTTACTGTTTGGAGAATGCTGGTAACCAACGCGGTCCTCAAACCCGGCGAGTATGTGCTGATTCTCGGCATCGGCGGCGGAGTAGCTTCGGCGGCATTGCAAGTCGCCGCCCATATGGGTGCCCAGGTTATCGTCACTTCCAGCAGCGATGAAAAGCTCGCGAGGGCCAAGCAACTTGGCGCTCAATGCGGCATCAATTACAAAACAGCGGACTTCGCGAAAGAAGTGCGAGGGTTGACCGGCAAGCGTGGCGTTGATGTTGTGGTAGATTGCGTGGGTGGCGAGAGTTGGATGAAAAGTCTCGCGTGCCTTGCCAGGGGGGGGCGGTTAGTCACCTGTGGTGCAACTGCTGGAGCCAATCCACGGACCGATGTCAGGCGGATTTTTTGGAATCACCTAAAGATATTTGGCTCGATCTTGGGGACTCGTGAGGACTTCGGGCAAGTACTAAACTTCCTCGAGTTCACGCGAACGAAACCGATTATCGATCGAGTTTTTTCTCTGGGAGAAGCGGCCGCAGCCCAAATGCGGATGGAGGAGGGCAAACAATTCGGCAAGATCGTGTTACGCGTGGAAGACTAACAATTTTCCATGCGTGGCGTCCTACGGTTGACGACTCATCAGCAAGTCGCGCCGTCTGCTAACTTATTGAGCGAGCATGCGCGTTATTGGAGGACAGGCACGAGGGCGGCGCCTCAAAGTGCCCAAAGGAAATGGCGTTCGCCCCACGGCCGCAAGGGTCAAAGAAGCGCTTTTTAACATTCTCCCGCACGACCTCTCCGGGATCAAAGTGCTGGATCTCTTCGCGGGTACCGGCAATTTAACGATCGAGGCTCTGAGTCGTGGCGCAGCAGAAGCGATTTTGGTCGACTCATCAACCGAATCGGGCGAGGCCATTCGGGAAAATTTACGGCGGCTCAATCTCGTCGATCGAACCAGAGTATGGATCACGCCGGTAACGCGCGCTGCGCGGCTGCTGGCGAGGCGAGGCGAAACCTTTGATATGATTTTTCTCGACCCGCCGTATGGACAAAAGCTCGTGGAAGCGACATTAAAAATTATCGCGGCGGGAGCGCTCTTGCGTGAGTCGGGCGTGTTGATCGCCGAGCACGGCATTCGAGATCCCGTGGGAGAACGTTACGGCTCTCTAATCTTGCGTGATCAACGACGCTATGGCGACACCGTGCTCTCTTTTTTCCAATTGAAAGAGCGAGACAACCCAATTTAGCGAGGACCTACCGGCCATGGCACATAACAACATAGCGATCTATCCCGGCTCGTTTGATCCGATTACGAACGGACACGTGGATCTCGTGAAGCGCACGTTGCGGGTTTTCAATCGCGTCATGGTTGTCATCGCCACGAACCCAGGTAAAGATGGTTGTCTGTTCACTCTGGAAGAGCGGCTTCAGATGGTCCGGGAGGTATTCAAGGGACTTAAAAATCGTGTCCAAGCGGACTCCTTTGAAGGCTTGTTGGTGGACTACGCGGAGCGGAAGGGAGCTACCGTCATTATCCGCGGCCTGCGGGCGGTATCGGATTTTGAATACGAATTTCAGATGGCGATGATGAACCGTCGCCTCAAACCCAAGCTGGACACCTTTTTCATGATGACCGGCGAGTCCGAATTCTACACCAGCTCGCGGCTCGTCAAAGAAGTCGTGAGCTTGGGCGGCAATGTCTCCGGGCTCGTTCCCGCTAACGTTCTGAAGAACCTCAAACGTAAATTTAATGGCTAAGGATAACGCGCATGACAAAACTCGCGGAAAGAACCAAAGGGATCAAACCGTCGGTAACGCTGGCGATTGCGGCCAAAGCGGGAAAGCTTCGATCCGAAGGAATCGATGTCGTCAATTTCTCGGCCGGCGAGCCGGATTTCGACACTCCTGAACACATCAAAGCGGCCGCCGTCGAGGCGCTGCGAAAAGGGATGACCAAGTACACGGATGTCAGAGGCATCGAACCGCTGCGGGAAGCGATCACCCAAAAGTACCAACGTGAGCACGGTTTGGTTTATCGCAAAGACGATGTGTTGGTCAGCTGCGGGGCAAAGCATTCACTGTACAATATTTTTCAGGCGGTCATCGGACCTGGAGATGAGGTTGTCATACCCGCTCCGTACTGGGTCAGTTACTCGGACATGGCGCTACTCGCCGGCGGCGTTCCAAAGCTTATTTCGACCAATGAAGCGACGGGTTTTCGCATGAAGCCAGAGCAGCTTGAAGCCGCGCTCACGCCGCGAACTCGTGTGGTCGTTCTAAACAGCCCCTGTAATCCAACCGGCGCAAGCTATCATCGGGACGAACTGCTCGCGATCGCCCGCGTCTTGGAGGAGCACGATTGCCTGATTGTCTCCGACGACATCTACGAGAAAATCATTTATGATAACTCTCAGGTCCACAATTTAGTTGCCCTGAATCCCTCCCTGCGCGAACGAACCGTCATCATCAACGGCGTTTCAAAAACTTACGCAATGACGGGCTGGCGCATCGGTTATGCCATTGGTCCGGCTGACGTGATTTCTGCCGCCGCCAAAATCCAGAGCCAGAGCACGTCGAACGCTACTTCCATTGCCCAGGCGGCGGCCTTGGAAGCCATTCGGGGATCACAGGACGAGGTGCCTACAATGGTGCGTGAGTTTCAACAGCGCCGCGACGTGATAGTCGACCGGTTGAACGCTGTCGAAGGGATACGCTGCCTTAAACCTCAAGGAGCGTTCTACGTTTTCCCGAATATCGCGCCACTTCTAAGCAAAACCGGGAACGGCAAAAAACTCGGATCCCCCTGTGACGTCGCCGACTACCTTCTCGAAGAAGCCAAAGTAGCAGTCGTACCCGGCGAGGACTTCGGCTCGCAGCAGCACATTCGTTTCTCCTATGCGACTTCGCTCGAAGATATCGAGAAAGGTTGCAAGCGAATTCACGCAGCAGTGAAAAAGCTCAACTGAGCCCCGTCGACGAAGCGTCAGTTTTTCTACGGTTTGGGTCTCTCGCCAGTCCTCTTGAAGTGGAAGTAATCCGACAGTATTCGGCTGTGATCGAAGACGATTGGCGCCGGTAACTGATTTTCGCCAAAGACCCCAGCCGTTTTTGCATCGTCCGCGCCACACGGAGCTCCATTGGCAGAAGCGACGAACACCGTTGAGACCGTGTGGTGACGTGGATCGCGGCCGGGATCCGAATAGGTGTAGAACTGCTCCACGAGCCGAACATCGAGAGACGTTTCTTCCTTGGCTTCCCTCATCGCCGCTCTTTCGATGCTCTCGCCATAATCAACGAAGCCTCCCGGCAGCGCCCAGCCGTGCGGCGGATTTTTTCTTTCGATCAACACGATCCCTCTGGGAAGCTCGATGATAATATCAACGGTCACCAGTGGGCCATGAAACTTTTCGGTCATAATCATTCTCCCTACCTTGACTCCCCGCTAAGCGCAAGGTAGAAGAATGACTTAAACACTTGTCGCGGGGTGGAGCAGTCTGGTAGCTCGCAAGGCTCATAACCTTGAGGTCCCGGGTTCAAATCCCGGCCCCGCAACCAAATCTTTCAAGGGGTCTGAACAGGCCCCTTGTTTTTTCATCGCTTTGCCTTCAGTTATCTTCCCGCCTCAGGCAATCAAACTACCGGTGAATATTTTCCGATCCAACGAGTCCAATAGAAGAGAAAGGCTTCATCGGCACCTTGTTTGAATCCCGGTTTTTTGTGCGATACTTTTGATTTATCTATGAGACGTGATGTTGCAAATCGGCAGAATAGTTCTTCCAGATTCTGCAGGAACGCTAGGGTGATTTTCCTGCTCGCCTGCTTCGCGTCTATCTCTACGGCGTTCGCCTCTTCTTACAGCGAGAGACAACTTGACGCCCTCGCGGAACGCGTCGGCAGGACCTATTGGGTAGCATCGGTCAACAACCGGACCCCTTCCTTTCTATCCGCCGTCGCGACAAAGGCGTCTTCTTTTCGCGTAGAGCCCAATGAATCTTTCGAAATCACCGAACTGGTAGGTCGCAAAACCGACCATCCGTATTACAAAGTAAAATTTGCCTCGGGGAAAGAAGGTTATATCTCTCCCGACAGCTTCCATGAAGAACTCAATCTCACGATTCTAAGCGTGGACCCTCAGGCCGATGAAAAGAAAAAAGCAGCCGCGGCCGGTGAAGACGAGAAGAAACGACTCGAGTGGATCCAAGCCCAGCCATGGTCTCAAGCCGTCAAGGAGGCCGCGATCCAGCGCCGGCCGGTTCCGGGAATGAAAACAGGGGAAGTCAACAAAATCTTGGGCAAGCCAACCCGGGTGACCAAAATACAGGCTCCGCAAAGATTTGGCGAAGAGCATTGGTTCTATCCGGATGGGTCGGTGGTTATCTTCCAAAATGGGCTGTTGATTCGGATCGAACCCAAGGAAAAGAAGGATTAGCAAAATCTCTGAAGAAAATTCGCACGGGTCGAGCGACAAGAACAATCATTTTCTTTCTTGGAATATTCTTGCTGATGCGATCCGGCATCATTGCGACAGACCTTTTTCAATGGACCGACTTAAACGGAGTGATCCATTTACCGATAACTCGTATGCATTCCTGAATCTATTCGCCGCTCAGGAACCTTCTCGTTCGCAAAGATTTTTCGACTAATCGCTCCGTTTTGCGGAGTCGGTAGCCGGGCACTTAACGTATCACGGACGGAGTTTCCTTAGTCTTTCCTGTCGTCTTTTCTCTGACTTTGAAAGGCGACTTGGGTTTCCTTTTCCAAACGAAGTGGCATTTGACTCGTCGGAATCCTCCTCGTGAAAAGGCCGGTCAAGCTGCCTTAGAATCCCGGCAAACTCTCCCGAATAAATCGGCACAGCGCCAAATTTCTCCACGGCATTGCGGATTTCCCGGTCCGAGGTTACCACGACGCAGCCGCTGCCTTTTTTGTGTGCAATACGAACGATGACATCGTCGGCTTTCTCGCCTTGCCGCGAATAGAGAACAGTCACTCCGTCTTGCTTTTCTTCAACCTCGTTGATCCGACCCGACCGCCATCCATCGAATACGACGGTGACTGCAAATCCCTTAGTTTTGCGATATTTCGAAAGCTGCTGGATAAGCCAATTCCTCTGGTGCTCAAGAGGCCCCCGAAGCCCGTGATCGGTACCAATCATATTATAGCCGTCAATGATCAGTTCCATTGGTGTTTAGAATTCAGCATCTTACGAGATTTCGCAAGACACCGCCTTTAAAAACTGGTTGTCAAAAGTCAAAAAAACAGGTAAAACCAGAGCGATTTTAGTACGGAGGTTCGAGGGAGTTGAGTCTAAGCATAAAAAAGGCTAAAAGAATCAACGCGTTACCACCATACCTCTTCGCGGAGATTGATCGCCGGAAGCGCGAAGCGGCGGCTCGCGGAGTCGATCTAATCGACCTTGGGATTGGCGACCCCGATATTCCCACTCCAGCCCCCATTGTCGAAAAACTTATCGAATGTGCGAGTAAACCCGCCAACCATCGTTATCCTAGCAGTTCCGGAATGCCGGAATTTCGGGAGGCAGCCGCCCACTGGTACCGACGCCGTTTCAACGTGCCCCTCGATCCGGGCAAGGAGGTCGTCTCCCTCATCGGTTCAAAGGAAGGCATTGGCAATATGGCCGTGGCCTTCGTCGATCCAGGAGATATCGTGTTGGTGGCGAGCCCCTGTTATCCCGTTTACCATATCGGTACGGCGTTTAACGGGGGAAAAAACTATTTTTTGCCATTAAAAAAGGAGAATCAGTTTCTCCCCGATCTCGACTCGATTCCGGTTGATGTCGCCAAGCAGGCTAAACTTCTATGGATCAATTATCCCAACAATCCGACAGCCGCCGTGGCTGATAGGGCCTTTTTTCAGCGAGTGATCGACTTCGCGAACCAAAACAACGTGATCGTATGTCACGACGCGGCTTATACGGAGATGGGATATGACGGCTATCGGCCCATGAGCTTTCTTGAGCTGGAGGGAGCGAAACAGGTCGGCATTGAATTCCATTCCCTGTCAAAAACTTTCAACATGACCGGCTGGCGTATCGGTATGGCCGTTGGGAATGCCGACCTTGTTGCCGGGCTCGCGCAGGCCAAGTCCAACTTGGATTCCGGCATCTTCCAAGCCGTGCAAGAAGCCGGTATCGAAGCTCTCAAACTTGGCGACAAGATCGTCGAACCGTCAAGAAGGATTTACCAGGAGAGACGCGACATTCTGGTGGATGGTTTGCGAGCGGTCGGTCTGGAATGTGAGAAGCCGCGCGCGACTTTTTACGTTTGGGTGACTGCCCCCAAAGGGATGTCATCCGCCGAATTCACGACCAAATTACTGGATGAAGCTGGTGTGGTAACGACGCCGGGAAATGGATTCGGAGCAGCCGGAGAGGGTTATGTCCGGTTTACCGTTTGTGTTGACAAGGAACGACTCAAGGAGGTCGCGGAAAGAATCCGGCAGGTTAAGATTTAGGAATCTTTTCAGCACAGGGCACGATGGCGAATGCTATAGCCCACCAAGTTTACCTCGGCATCGGTTCCAACGTGGGAAACAAGAAAGAAAATTTCTTGGAGGCCCTCAGCCGATTGGCCAAGCTGCCCGATACGAAAATTATCAAGGAATCTTCGCTGTACGAGAGCGAACCACTGGGCGATTCCAAGGAATGGTTCGTAAACGGCGCCATCGAGATTGAGACCAAGTTCAAACCTGATATCCTGTTAAAGAAATTTAAGAATATAGAACGGGCCATGGGTCGCAAGAAAGTGAAGAAGCGCTGGGGAGCGCGCATCATTGATTTGGATATCCTCCTTTATGACGCTCAGGTTGTGAAGAAAAAAAATCTGCGCATCCCGCACCCTGAAATGCCAAACCGTAAATTCGTCCTTGTCCCCTTAAGTGAGATCGCCCCGCAAGTCATTCACCCAGAGCTGGGTGTGACGATCTCCGAGTTGCTGATCAATGTTAAGGACGACAAGAAGGTTCACTTGTATCATTCTTAACAGACCTCGTTTGCGTCAGCGAAGAGGACTGAACTATTGCTGCTCAGGCTGCTATTCCTTTTTCTCATTGCTTATATCCTTATTTCAGTTGTCAAGGCCTATCTAACCCGGGCCAAATCGAGCACGGACGGCAGCAGCGACTCTCGCGGACGCAAGAGCGAAGAAGAAATGGTTCTGGACCCCCAGTGTCAGATCTATGTGCCTAAAAGCGAGGCTTTCTTGCAGAACGGGAAGTATTTCTGTAGTCAGGAATGCGCCAGGCTTTTTCTATCCCGCTAACGCCTGCAATATCTTTTCGTGAACGCCGTCAAATCCGCCGTTCGACATCACGAGCATGATATCTCCCGATACAGCACCCTTTGCAACGTACGAGGCGATCTCCTGAGCGCTCTCGATCATTACGGCTCGACTATCACCGCACAGCCGGTTAATCGCGTCGATCACTCTCTCAACCGACATACGATCTTTTTCGGGAACTTTTTCGGCCTGATAAAGGCCAGCCATAACCACGCGATCCGCTCGCGCTAGCGCATCGGAAAACTCCTGCTCAAAGATATTCCGTCTGCTGGTGTTGCTCCGCGGTTCGAAAATCGCCCACAATCGGCGACCCGGATACGCCGCTCTCACCGCATCGATGGTTTCCCTAACTGCCGTCGGATGGTGCGCAAAATCGTCGATCAGCAAAACTCCCCGTCTTTCCCCTTTAATCTCCTGGCGCCTTTTTATGCCGCTGAACGTGGCAAACCCTTCGAGCATCCGCTTGCGGTTGATGCCCAATTCTTTGGTCAGTACATAGGCCGCCAGTGCATTGTTAACGTTGTGGCGACCGATCAAACCGACTTCAACCGTTGCGTCGGAGTTGCCGCGGTAAAAGGCGTCAAAGAACCCCTTGCCGGCGCTGAATCGGACGTTTCTCGCAGTCCAATCGCTGGATCCATCGTCACCGTAGGTGATCACCTGCGAGCACGCCCTCGCGGCAACTTCCATCGCCGCCGGATAATCGCGGCACACGACTAATTTTCCCTCGGTTGGAATAAGTTCCATGAGCCGTCGAAAGGCGTCCTTAAGATGATCGAGGTCGCGATATATATCCGCATGATCGAATTCCACGCTCGTCAATATGACATGCTGGGGACGGTAGTGAAGGAACTTCGGCCCCTTGTCAAAAAAGGCACTGTCATATTCGTCCCCCTCTATCACCACGTAATCTCCTTTTCCCGGGTCCCATCCGCTGCCAAAATTGATCGGCACTCCGCCGACAAAAAAGCCGGGGTCCAATCCTGCCCGTGCAAGAACCCACGCCGCTAGCGCGGTCGTGGTGGTTTTGCCGTGGGTACCAGTGATCACCAGCGATTGCCGCGATCCGATCAGGAATTTTCCCAACCCCTGTGGAAACGAGATGTAGGGGATTCCCTGATTCACCACGGCCTCCGCTTCGGCATTATTCCGGGAGACCGCGTTTCCAATGATGACTAAATCCGGCCGATCAGAAAGGTGTTCAGGGCTAAAGCCGGCTAAAATATCGATGCCGATCTCCTGCAGATAAGTGCTCATCGGTGGATAGATATTCTGGTCCGAGCCCGTGATGCGATATCCCTTCGATTGTAAGAGCCCTGCGAGCGAGGCCATGCCGACTCCACAAATGGCGATCAGATGGATATGGCTTCCGGACGGTGGCGTGTCAGTCATGGAAAGAGAGCCTTCATGATAAGATCGTGAATATACGGGCGAAAGTCCCTGATCTTTTCGTTCTGCCGCGATGGGTGAACGCGATTCGTGAGCAGGATGATATGGCAACTCTTCTCAAGATCCCACCAAATCGAGGTTCCGGTGAAACCGAGATGGCCGACGGATCGCGGCGAAAAATAGCTCCCACTTGCAGACTTCCCCAGTGACGGCGTATCCCAACCGAGTGCGTGAGTAGAGTCCTTGATGGTTTGATCTTTGGTGAGAAACTCTTGCACCAAAGATTGTGGCAGGAAATTATCCTTTCCGTGGAAACAGTGGTTGAGGCGAACCATGAGAGTGTGAATGTCTCGCGCCGACGAAAAAAGGCCGGCATGACCCGCCACCCCACCCATAGCATAGGCATTGTCATCATGCACCTCGCCGCACAGAATCCTTTTTCTCCATGGGCAATTTTCCGTGGGGGCGATCGTCTGCTTCACCGGTTGAAGGCGGCGAGTTCGCAGCTTGGTGAGATCGACGAAAGCAGTGGAGCGCAATCCCAACGGCTTGAAAATCCTATCCTGGCAGAAGCGGTCGAGATTGAATCCGGTCAGAGCCTCCACAATTTCACCCAAAACCATAAAGCCAAGATCGCTGTAGAGAGCCTGTGTGCCAGGGGGAGTCAAAGGCTTTTCGCGGTGGATCTCTTCCAACACATAACCCTTTGCAGCTCGACTCGCAATGAAATTGATCCTGCCAGATTTTTCCATCTTCACCATCCCCTCATAATACGGTTTCCAGGCAGGCAACCCGGAGGAGTGATTCAAGAGCTGACGAACGGTTGAGGGGTGTTTGCCGAAAACACCAAAAGTCGGAATGAAGCGCGTCACTTGGTCGTCGAGGCGGATCTTCTTCCCGCCAATCAGCAGCATAATCGCCACCGTGGTCGCCAACGGCTTGGTCAGGGAAGCCAGATCGAAGATGGTATTCAATTGTAGCGCCGTCTTCTCGGGAATCAGCGAGCGATAACCGAAGGCATTCTCATAAACGATTTCCTCATCCTTGCTGACAAGCACCACCGCACCGGGAAATACTCCTTGCGAAACTGCTTCCTCAAACGCGCTCTCGACGGAAGGGAAATCCATGACTAACAATTACCCGACTACCCGACAATTAGACTTAAGATCGATCAAACGGCTCAGGGACCGACTTGCAGCTCAATGGTATTGCGTTTGGAGCTTGAAGCAAAGTATGAGCAAGGTTGATTACGCTACTGGAGATTCGATCAGGGACAACACCCCTGCGTTACCATCCAAGATCATTTTGACGCCGAAGGGCAATGTGAGATTTTCTTGCCCGTGACCCGCGGCCATTCCCTTCACCACAGGATACGGCGCGTCATGAAACAATTCGAAAATGATTCGCCACACATCTCTGGAATCATCTCCCTCGCACTTGGTAAAATCGCCGAAAACTACGCCAGCCAGATCATCTAATTTCCGCGCCATCTTCAGATGGGTCAGCATACGCTCAACTCGGTAAGGCTTCTCACCCACATCTTCCAAAAAAAGTATCTTTCCAGCCGTGTCAATTTCGTAAGGCGTCCCGAGCGTCGTTACGAGAATCGACAAGCAGCCGCCCATCATTTCCGCTTCTGATTTCCCCGGCCGTATGATTTCACCCAAGGTGACTCGCCAGCTCCTCATCTCTCCCGTCAAAATCCCCCAAAAATGTTCCTTGGTACGGGCCGTCAATCCTCGCGCGATTTCCATGGCTACCATCGGCGCGTGAAATGTCACCATCCCACACTCCTGAAAAAGCCAGTTTAGCAGGATGGTAATATCGCTATATCCGACAAAAATTTTTGCCTGGGATTGAACCTTGGCAGCCGCGAGATGGGGAAGAAGCTGAATCGACCCGAAGCCGCCGCGCGCGCAGAAGATCGCATCAATGTCACTCCTTTGAAAAAAGTGCAAAAGGTCGCGCGCTCGCGGCTCTGCGTCGCCCGCCAAATACCCTTTGTGTTGGTGGATTCCCGCGGATAATTCGACCTCAAAACCCTCCTTACGGATAGCCTCGATGCCCGCCGTAAGAGATTCATCGTCGACGCACCCCGCAGGCGCCACTATGCCGATTCTTGCGCCCCGCTTTAGCGGCGCAGGTTTATTAACAGCCACCCGGTTTCTCCAGCACACCCGCAACCGCCGGTAACATCAAGACCTGTGGATAACTTCCAAAATGAGACCCTTTCACTAGATATCCTCTCTTGTCAGGATCGTCATTTTGTCAAAAAAGCCTCGGCTGCACAAGCAATTTTTTCGTATTGGCGCCGGCCCCTCATGATTGATCGGCGATCCTGTCATCGGTTGACTTCAAGGATCAAGCTGGATAGAAAACATAAGGAGCTAACAGTCTTGCCCGATCTTCGCACTGACTCTTCGCAGGTTATCCACAAGGTTTTCCACAGTCGATGAAGATCAAAAAGGAACAACTCGACAGGCTCGCGAGCCTACTGGTGGCGAGTTACAAAGCCAAGGAGCTGATGGTCACGAAAGCCGCTGACAATGAAGTTAAAGCGAAGATCGTGGGGATCATCGGCCAAAACTTCGCTGAAGAGGAAGCTATCGAAGAAGAAGCGCGTAAAGTGCTGGCCTCGTACGCCAGTGCCGCCAGAGATATGGACCCTTACAAAATGTTTCTCATCGCAAAACAAAAACTTGCCTCCAAAAAAGGTTTCATCCTGTGAGTCGTCTGTCCGAGAATCGGATCTCACACCTGGCCCACCTGATTCTGAACGGGCTCAGGAAGGAAAGCTTCGCGAGTTTCCCTAACGAAGGCCGCGCGCTTGCCGACACGAAGCAAGTGTTGCAGGAATTCTTTCAAAGCGAAGATCATATCGATGACGTGGTGCGTCAGAAAATTATGTCTCTCTCCCGCCAGGTACCGCCAGGCAGTCGGGAGTGGGATGTGCTTTATCGCAAATACTTCGAGGAGGAGATGAGAAAGCATCGAAGGTAGCAATTTTCCATGCTTTGATTTCAATGTCGGTTGAGTAGGGTCATCATGCCGTAAGAATTCTCATTGTTAAAACCTTGACATAGCTGGATTGATGCTTAGATTTACGGCGCTTTGGATCAACCTGGAATGCATTCAGGTCCGATCCTTGTTAAATCCATTAAAAATTAGTTAATTAGGTCAAAAAAGAAAGGAGGCAGGAAGTGAAGATTAGGCCTTTACAAGACCGGGTTATTGTAAAACGGATCGAGGAAGAGGAGAAAAGCAAGGGCGGGATAATTATTCCCGACACCGCGAAAGAAAAACCGCAGGAAGGTAGAGTGGTTGCTGTCGGTAAGGGAAAAGTAAACGAGGACGGCAAAATCACGCCGTTGGACGTTAAGGTCAACGACCGCGTGCTTTTCGGGAAATATTCCGGGACGGAAATAAACATTGACGGCGAAGAACATCTAATCATGCGAGAGGAAGATATTCTCGGTGTGATTGAGAAGTAATTTTGAGCGAAACGTGAGGAGGAAACACGATGGCAGCAAAAATGGTTAAGTTTAATCGGGATGCACGAGACGCCATTCTCAAGGGCGTCAACATACTGGCGGACGCAGTAACCGTTACCTTGGGGCCCAAAGGACGAAACGTAGTGCTCGACAAATCCTTCGGAGCGCCCAACGTAACGAAAGACGGCGTCACTGTTGCGAAAGAAGTAGAGCTGGAAGACAAGTTTGAAAATATGGGCGCGCAAATGGTCAAGGAAGTTGCCAGCAAAACTTCCGACGTCGCCGGAGACGGGACGACCACGGCCACCGTCTTAGCGCGCCAAATCTATGCCGAAGGCATAAAGTTAGTCGCCGCCGGCCACGATCCCATGTCCCTCAAACGGGGAATTGATAAAGCGGTCGAGGCGATGATCGCCGAGCTCAAGAGTTTAAGCAAGCCCACCAAGGACCCCAAGGAGATCGCCCAAGTCGGCACCATCGCCGCCAATACTGACTCCACCATCGGCGATGTTATCGCTGAGGCCATGAACAAAGTCGGTAAAGAGGGCGTGATCACTGTTGAAGAAGCCAAGGGCCTTGAAACGACTCTCGATGTCGTTGAAGGCATGCAGTTCGACCGTGGCTATCTGTCGCCTTATTTCGTGACGGATCCGGAAAGGATGGAGTGCGTCCTCGAAGATGCCTATCTGCTCATCCACGAGAAAAAGATCAGCAACATGAAAGACATTCTCCCGATCCTCGAGCAGATCGCCAAGTCCGGCAAACCTTTCATCATTATCGCCGAAGACATCGAAGGCGAAGCATTGGCGACTCTCGTCGTCAACAAGATTCGTGGCACCCTGCGTTGCGTCGCGGTCAAAGCGCCGGGGTTTGGCGATCGTCGCAAAGCTATGCTTGAAGACATTGCCATTCTCACCGGCGGCAAACTGATTGCCGAAGAGTTGGGGATCAAACTCGACAACATAGCGCTACAGGACCTCGGGCGCGCCAAAAGAATCGTCGTCGACAAAGACAACACCACCATCGTCGACGGAGCAGGCAAGAAGTCCGATCTGGAAGGCCGCATTAAACAGATTCGCGCTCAGATCGAAGAGACTACTTCGGATTACGATCGCGAGAAGTTGCAAGAGCGGTTGGCCAAGCTTATCGGCGGCGTGGCGGTGATCAACGTCGGCGCAGCCACCGAAGTGGAGATGAAAGAAAAGAAGGCTCGCGTTGAAGACGCGCTCCACGCGACTCGAGCCGCCGTCGAAGAGGGAATCGTTCCTGGCGGTGGTGTGGCGCTTCTGAGATCATCTGCGGCGTTGGAGAAGCTCAGGGTCTCTGGAGAGGAGAAATGGGGCATCAATATCATAAAGCGCGCAGTCGAAGAGCCCCTCCGTCGTATTGCAATCAATGCGGGCGTGGAAGGCTCTATTGCCCTTCAGAAGGTCAAAGAAGGGAAGGGCGCTTTTGGTTTCAACGCAGCCACTGAGGAATACGAAGATCTCCTCAAGGCAGGGATTATCGACCCAACAAAAGTTGTTCGGACGGCACTGCAGAATGCGGCATCGGTTGCCGGCATGCTTCTTACTACCGAAGCCATGGTGGCGGAAAAGCCGGAGGACAAGCCGGCCATGCCGCCAATGCCTCCTGGCGGTGGCATGGGTGGGATGGGTGGAATGGGCGGCATGGGTGGGATGATGTAACCTTCACTCTTTTCGAAAAAGCCCGTTTGTGCATGTCGGCTGATGTGCATAACGGGCTTTTTCTTTTCTATCCAGCTTGACACTAGGTTATTTTCATAATAGGCTTCTTTAGTATTTTCCTCTGTAAATATAAGACCTTAGCCTCCTAGACCCATGTTCGAGTCCTTAACCGATAAACTTGAGCTGACCTTCAAAAGACTGAGGGGTCAGGGAAAGATCTCTGAGAAGAATATCGACGATGCGCTGCGCGAAGTACGCCTAGCCCTTCTTGAAGCCGACGTACACGTCAAAGTCGTTAAGAACTTCATCGAGTCGATAAAGGCAAAATCTCTCGGTCAGGAGGTCCTGCAAAGTCTCACTCCTGAGCAGCAGTTTATCAAAATCGTCCGCGACGAGCTCATTGGCCTATTGGGCGGGGAATACCAAGACCTTGACCTCAAGACCGCTCCCCCCGTCGTTATCATGCTGGTCGGCCTGCAGGGCTCCGGAAAAACCACGACTCTGGCCAAGCTTGCCCGACACCTGAAGAAAGATAGGAAACGAAGTCCCTTTTTGGTTTCCGCCGACATCTATCGTCCGGCAGCCATTGAACAATTGAAGATCTTGGGCCGGGAGCTTGATTTGCCGGTGTACGATTCTAACCCTGACGCCTCTCCCGTTGCGATCTGTCAACAAGCTCTCGATGAAGCCAACAAGCGATTCTGTGACGTGCTGTTGATCGACACGGCGGGCCGGTTGCACATCGACGAAGAGCTCATGCAGGAACTCGCCTCGATTAAGGATGCCTTGCGGCCGCATCAGATTCTATTCGTCGCTGATGCCATGACCGGTCAAGACGCTGTCAATCAGGCCCTGGGCTTCGACGGCAAACTTGGCCTCTCAGGAATCATCCTTACCAAGTTGGACGGGGATGCGCGCGGCGGAGCTGCGCTTTCTATTCGCGAGATGGTCGGTAAACCGATTCTCTTTTCGGGTGTGGGTGAAAAATTGGATGCGCTGGAGCCGTTTTACCCTGATCGTCTGGCGTCGAGAATTCTCGGTATGGGCGACGTTCTTTCGCTCATCGATAAAGTACAACAGAACATCGAGCAAAAAGAAGCGGCCCAGATCCAAAAGGCTTTTCAAAAGCAACAATTCACGTTGGAAGAGTTTAAGTTGCAGCTGCAACAGATCAAACGGATGGGCTCCGTGGGTAGCCTGCTCGAGATGATTCCCGGCGGCAAGAAGATCGCCTCCCAGGTCGATACGGAACAGGCCGAAAAGGAGATCAAGCGCGTGGAGGCGATTATTAATTCCATGACGCTTGGCGAGCGGCGCAATCCGGCCATCTTGAACGGCGGTCGGCGTCGACGGATCGCCCAGGGAAGCGGAACCACGGTTACTGACGTTAATCGACTCATGAAACAATTCATGGAAATGAAAAAAATGATGCAAAGGGTAAGTAAACTGGGAGTACGATCAATGCTCAGTAGAATGCCCAACCCTTTCCAATAGAGGAGAAAGTAAGAACAAGTATGAGTGTAACCATTCGCCTGAGCAGACACGGGGCCAAAAAGAGACCCTTCTACCGGATTGTCGTGAGTGATAGGCGTTTTCCGCGCGATGGCCGGTATATCGAGCAGGTCGGAACTTATGATCCAAATGCCACCAGTGGCGGACTCAAACTCAATCGCGACAAGATAGAGACCTGGATAAAAAAGGGCGCGAAGCCCAGCCAGACGGTCTCTGAGCTAATCAAGAAAGAGAAGAAAGCCAGCTAATCTTACCGCTAGGAGGTGAACTCCTTCATGAAGGAACTGGTTCAATATCTGGCAAAATCCTTGGTGAACAAACCCGATGCCGTTGAGGTCAAAGAGACTGAAGGAGACACCGCCTCGGTTCTCGAGCTGAAAGTAGCCAAAGAAGATCTAGGGCGGATCATCGGGAAACAAGGCAGGACGGCGAAATCTATCCGCACGATTCTCAACGCTGCGGCTTCGAGGACCAACCGAAAGGTCGTTCTGGAGATCATCGAGGAAAAGTAGACGGATTTCGTCTGCTACGCAGGTGACGGAGCGGCTTGTCCCGATCGGGGAGATTGTCACCACTCATGGCCTTGATGGGTGGCTGAAACTCAATCCTTTCAACCCGGAGACTACGGTCTTATCTTCGGCCCAAGGTGTTTTTCTAGAGAAGGAGGGGCATCGCTCGGCCTATGGGCTCGAAGCAAGCACACCCCATAAGAGGCAGTTTTTGGTTAAGCTACGCGATGTCAACGCAATCGACGCGGCGGAGAAATGCGTTGGGGCCATTCTCTACGTCGATGAAGCAGCTCTTCATTCGCTGAAGGCCGGCGAGTATTATCATTACGAAGCGGTGGGCCTTGAAGTTTTCGATCTGAAGGGCGATCGTGTCGGAGTCATCACTCGGATCTGGTCTACTCGCGGCGGAGAGCTTTATGTCGTGCAAGGAGCCACCAAGGAATACCTTATCCCGGCGGTAAAGGACATTGTGGAAAAAGTGGACTTCACCAGCGGGAAAATGATCATCAACCCCCCTGAAGGGCTCTTAGACCTCTAGCCTTTCCAATCTTGTTCGTCCCCGCAAACCGATGCTCAATTTTACGGTCATTACACTGTTCCCGGATATGTTCACCTCCCTTCTGGACCACAGTATCTTGAAGAAGGCTCAGGAGAAAAATCTCATCGCCGTGCGTCTGGTGGACCTGCGGGCTTACACCACCGACCGCCATCACGTCACTGACGATTACCCTTACGGCGGCGGGCAAGGGATGGTGATGAAGCCGGAACCGCTGGTCGCAGCGGTCGAGGACATCCGCAGCAAGTTCAATAGTGCCCGGGTTATCCTCCTTTCGCCGCATGGACGCGTCTTCAATCAGCAGCACGCCGCTCGACTCGCGCAAGAAAAAGAATTGGTCTTGATCTGTGGCCGCTACGAAGGCGTGGACGAACGGGTCAAATCGTTTATCGATGAAGAGCTGTCCATCGGTGATTACACATTGAGCGGCGGCGAGCCGGCCGCCAACGTGGTCATTGACGCAGTGGCTCGTCTGATTCCCGGCGTCCTCGGTAATGAAAATTCAGCGGCCGATGAATCCTTTTCCAACGGACTTCTGGAGTATCCGCAATACACGCGTCCGGAGGATTTTCGCGGCCTGAGAGTTCCCGAGGTGCTGCGTTCGGGGGATCATCAAAGAATCAAGCAGTGGCGGCGCGAGATGAGCCTTCGACTCACGCGGGAGCGCCGACCGGATCTCCTCGCCAAAGCTTCCCTCTCTCGGGAGGAAGGCAATCGATTATTGACGGTCGAATCCCGAGTCTACGTCGCTCTCCTGCACTATCCCGTTTACGACAAAAACGGTCAGGTTGTGACGAGTGCCGTTACCAATATGGACATTCACGACATTGCCCGCTCAGGCAAGACTTACGGGATCCGTGGCTTTTACGTGGTGACGCCGGTAAAGGCGTTGCAGAAGCTCGCCTTAAAAATCATCGAACATTGGGAAGAAGGTTACGGCAGCCAATACAATGTCACTCGCAAGGAAGCGCTAAATCGGACCTCTTTCCCAGAGCTCCGCGACATGCTATTAAAGAGAACTCAGCCCTGCCTGATTCTTTTCGGTACAGGATGGGGACTGACCGAAACTATAATTTCACAATCAGATTACGTTCTTCAGGCGATCCAAGGTCCGACGGACTATAATCACCTTTCAGTCCGTTCGGCTGCGGCCATTGTGCTTGATCGCCTCTTGGGACGACCCTAAAGAACAGGAGCAAGCCATGGATGTCGTAAGTCAGATCGAAGCAGCACAGTCCAAAAAAGACTTTCCGACCCTCCGGCCGGGCGAAACCGTCCGCGTCCACGTCAAGATCGTCGAAGGAGAAAAAGAACGGACTCAGGTGTTTGAAGGAATCGTCATCGGTCTCTCGGGGGGCAGCAACCGTGCCACATTCACCGTGCGCAAGGTTTCTTATGGCGTCGGAGTGGAGCGCATCTTTCCCCTTCACTCTCCACGGATCGACAAAGTCGAAGTGGTTTCGCGCGGCCAAGTACGCCGGGCCAAGCTCTATTACCTACGGGAAAGATCCGGCAAGGCCGCTCGTCTTTACGGTAAAGAGCGGTCGGGCGATTAAAGTTGCGGCTTAACCGGCGCCCAAAATTTCCCCCTTGCCTTCGAACACGGCTCCGGGGTGAACCTTCAGCTCACCCGCTCTCACTTCGCCCTTGAAATATCCCCCGGGCATAATTTCAAAGCAGCCAATCACCTGCACATGACCCGTCAACTTCCCTTCCAACTGGAGTTGGCGGGCGGAGATATGGGCGTCAACTTTCGCGTTGGGCCCAAGCACCAGGAGATCGCTCGCTTTCACCTCGCCGTTGAAACGGCTGTCGATTTTAATCGGTAGATTATAACTGAGCTTGCCGGAAACGGCGGAATCGCGGAAAAGGACCGTCCTT
>WNGH01001764.1_pt1 | contig 20379 bp, 18 predicted proteins | sample 5400631 | NCBI WGS metagenome assembly WNGH01 (sample SAMN13153373, study PRJNA577476) | soil metagenome | isolation source: 115 cm soil or saprolite under Garry oak tree replicate 1 | place: USA:California | collected 2016-06-15
GCCACCGTGAACTGTGCCCCGTTATCGGAAGTGGTTGCGGCTGGCGTCGTGTAGGTGGAAGAGGTCGCGCCGCTGATGGCGGTTCCATTCTTCCGCCACTGGTAGCTCAGCGGTGAGGTACCCGTTGCAACTGCGCTAAATGAAGCGGTCTGACCCGCGGTGACGGTTTGGTTTGTCGGCTGTGTTGTGATGGCAGGAGCCACAGGAGCAGCGTTCACCGTGAGTGTGGCAACGTTACTGGTCACACTTCCGGCCGTGTTACTGACCACTACCGTGAACTGCGCCCCGTTGTCGGAACTGGTTGTCGCGGGCGTGGTATAGCTGGACGAAGTCGCGGCACTGATCGCCACGCCGTTTTTCTGCCACTGATAGCTCAGCGGGGCGGTGCCCGTTGCGGCCACGCTGAAGGAGGCAGTCTGGCCCGCTGTGACTGTCTGGCTCGTGGGCTGTGTTGTGATGGAAGGAGCGACCGGAGCCGCATTGACGGTCAGCGTTACCGCGACGCTCGTTATCGTTCCTGTTGCGTTATTCACAACGACTCGGAACGTCGATCCGCTATCTGAGATTGTCGTTGCCGGGGTCGTGTAGCTCGCCGCCGTTGCCCCTGTGACGTTCGCACCGTTCTTTTGCCATTGATAGCTCAGCGGGGCGGTACCCGTTGCAACCACGCTGAAGGAGGCTGGCTGACCTGCTGTAACCGTTTGGCTTGTCGGCTGGGTGGTAATAGCAGGAGCGACGGGAGCCGCATTCACCGTGAGTGTGGCAACGTCACTGGTCACACTTCCGGCCGCGTTGCTGACTGCCGCCGTGAACTGCGCCCCATTATCGGAACTGGTCGTGGCTGGCGTCGTATAGCTGGACGAAGTCGCACCACTGATCGCGGCACCGTTTTTCTGCCACTGGTAACTCAGCGTGGCAGTGCCTGTGGCGGCCACGCTGAAAGAGGCTGTCTGACCAGCTATAACGGTCTGGCTTGTGGGCTGAGTCGTTATCGAAGGAGGTACCGTGGTCGAATTCACCGTGAGCGTGGCCGCGTTGCTGGTCACACCACCCATTGTGTTGCTTACCAGCACCGTGAACTGTGCCCCGCTGTCAGAGCTGGTTGTCGCCGCGGTAGTGTAATTGGAGGAAGTCGCGCCACTGATCGCCGTGCCGTTTTTCCGCCATTGATAGTTCAGCGTGCCACGCCCCGTAGCAGCCACAGTGAATGTAGCTGCCTGACCTGCCGTGACCGTTTGGCCTGCCGGCTGAGTAATAATGGAAGGGTGGCCATTACTTGCCGGGTTGGCCTCGACAATTCCAGAGCATCCGAGATTCAGAATTGCAAGTAGAAGAGCCAGCAAGAGAAGTGTGAGACGATGCGCCTTGGCGTTGCTTAGGTTTGTGCCGGTGAACGCCGGCAATGCATCCGTGGAACTCGGCTGCAGACGACCGTTCGGCATCCCGATTGGGCCACGGAAAAAGGCGTCACAAATAAAATGAGAAAATCTTCTAGTTTTCAACAGAATATCCCCTAATTGTTTGTCGCTTGCTTCTCGAGGCCGCCGTCTCGATAGGGCTGGGGGGCTGGGTGGGACCAGCGGCAATCTGGAAGGACAGGTTTCTGAGCCTAAAGATTACTGAGCAGCTCGAGGCGTGCATGCCCGCGCCGAGATTCCCATACTCTTCCTAACTTGCTCTCACAGGGGAGAGGTTAAATCACCCGCGTTTCTGAATCTGTCGGCAGGGAAATGATTTTTGTGTCAGACCTTTTGTTCCGAGACAGTCTCGTATAGTCTTACACTCGGACAGGTTGACCTGTCCCAATTCGCAGCATCTCGGTCATTTTCAGGCGAAAGCTGCCGAAATTGATTTGAAGAACTGAATATACAACGGACCGTTTTCAGTCCGAATGCCCGGCCACGCAAATCCTCCCGAGAGGGTCCTTATGAAGGCTCGCAGGATTGCCGTGCCAGAAGCTCAGGAAGCAAATTCTGCGATTTCACTGCAAGACCAAACCATCCTCGGTTTATATCCCGAATTTCTGAGGGAGCTTCCAGTCGGAGTAGTCCTCCTCCTCCTGGAAGATCCTTCGGACGCCAGAACGTTCAGAATCGTTGATGCCAACCGCGCCGCCGCAGAAATTGCCGGGTCGACAATTCAAGTGCTCATCGGCAGAACTTTGGCTGATTTCCCCAAGCTTCTGGAGACGCCAATCCCGGGCCAATGCCTTACGGCCCTGCGCTCAGGGCAAGCACTGAATTTGGGAGAGATTTCGTATGGTGACGAGCGCGTAAGGGATGGCGTTTATTCTGTGCGAGTCTTTCCACTTTCCAGTAATTTCCTGGGAGTAGCATTTGAAGACGTTACAGATCGTAAGCTTGCGGAACGAATCCTCCGGGATAGCGAGGAGCGCTCGCGCCAGCTCGTTCAAGGAGTTCAGGAATACGCCATCTTCCAGCTGGATCCGATGGGCCACGTGGTCAGTTGGAATGCCGGCGCCGAGCGTTTGAAGGGGTATCCTTCGAAAGACATCATCGGAAAGCATTTCTCCGTCTTCTACCCCCAAGAAGACTTGATCAATGACAAGCCCCAGAGTTTTCTGGCCACGGCGGCCCGGCATGGACAGAGCGTAGACGAGGGCTGGCGAGTCCGCAAAGACGGGTCACGCTTTTGGGCCAACGTAGTCATCACTGCCTTGCGCGATATGGAGGGGAATCTCCTTGGGTTCGCCAAGCTCACCCAGGACACGACCGAAAGGCGTGAGAAAGAGGAGGCCCTGACTAAGGCCAAAGAACTCTTGGAGCTTCGCGTCGAACAACGAACGGCCGTCCTCACCCGCGTCAACCAGGAATTGCGAACGGAGATCGCGGAGCGTCAACGCGCTGAGGAACAACTCAAAGCTTCACTCGCTCAACTGCGCGCTCTTGCGGCTCGTCTCCAGAGTGTGCGGGAAGAGGAGCGCACTTCCATCTCGCGCGAGATCCACGATGAACTTGGACAGGCTTGCACAGCAATCAAGATGGATCTTGCGCTGATCGGCAGGAGACTAACAAAGAGGCAAAGCCAGCTTCACGCCAAAGTCTATTCAGCCATTCAATTGGCAGACAACATGATTGGCACCTTACGCAGGATAGCCTCGGAGCTCCGGCCAAGAACGCTGGATGATCTTGGTTTGCAAGCTGCACTTGAATCACAGGCTCAGGAGTTCGAGAGCCGAACCGGGATTAAGTGCAGCGTAACATTGCCGCAGGAACGGCTCTCGCTCGACGCGGATAGGTCCACTGCCATCTTCCGCATTTTTCAGGAGTCACTGACCAATGTGGCCCGCCACGCTCAAGCCATGCGCGTCGAGGCACGCTTGGTGGAAAAAAACGATCGAGTCATTTTTCAAGTTGTTGATAATGGGAGGGGCTTTGATCCCGAAGAAGCTAAAGCGCGGAAGTCCTTGGGCCTTGTGGGTATGCAAGAGCGCGCTCTATTGCTCAATGGAGAGCTCACAATTGAAGGCGTGCCTGGCGTGGGAACAACCCTGACGCTGACGATTCCCGTCCCGCGCGGTTACGGGAGGAAAGATTCGCAGTGAAGGTTTTGATAGCTGATGACCATGCTGTATTTCGCCGGGGACTAAGAGAGACTCTGGCGGAAGCATTCTCCAGAGTAACTTTTGGGGAAGCAAAAACGGCCCAGGAAACGCTTGAGCATGTGCGCCGTCAAGACTGGGATCTCGTCATTCTGGATATCAGCATGCCTGGAAAGAGCGGGCTAGACATCCTGGATGATTTAAAGCGTTTGCGACCCAAATTACCGATTCTTCTTCTCAGCATGCACCCCGAGCAGCAATTTGCGCGGCGGGCGCTCGTAGCCGGCGCCGCCGGTTACTTGACCAAAGACAGCGTGACAGAAGAGCTGAAAGAGGCTGTCAAGAAAATAGTCGCAGGCGGAAGGTATGTAAGCGCCACTCTGGCCGAGAAGTTGGCTGTGGATCTGAGGCAGGGAGCCGATACACCTCTCCACGAACTCTTGTCGAACCGCGAGTTTCAGGTATTGCGGATGATCGCCTCAGGGAAGGCCGTCAAGGACATTGCCGAGAACCTTTCCCTCAGCGTCAAGACAGTGAGCACATATCGCGCGCGGGTCCTGGAGAAGACCGGTATGAAAACAAACGCTGAACTGATTCGCTACGCTCTTCAAACTCAACTCGTGGACTAGCGCCGAGCAGAGTCCCAGCTTGAGGGCCAGAGGGCGTTTCTATTTTCGATGGCGTTGAACCCATAACCCAGTGCGTGGGACGCCCGCTGTCACGGGCACTTCATTTTGTCTTACACGAGATTAAGGTTTCAACCTGATGTATTTCTACATCGTTCTGTCATTCTCTGTACCAAGCAAGCAAGAGGTTCGTTCCCGAGGAGCGCCCGGATGCGAGTCTTTATCGCCGATGATTCTAGTGCAGTCGTGGAACGTCTGGCGGACCTGCTGGAGGAAGTACCCGGAGCGCAGCTTGTAGGACAAGCCGGCGATGTGCCGGAAGCCATTCGCAGCATACAGAAAACAAATCCTGATGCCGTCATTCTTGACTTGCAGATGCCTGGAGGAAACGGTCTCGATGTTCTCCGTGCGATTCGCGTGGACCATCCGTATCTCCTAGTTTTGATTTGCACGAACTACCCGAATTCCGAGTATCGCAAGGAATGCTTGAGTGCTGGGGCGAATTTCTTCCTTGATAAGTCTTCAGAATTTGAAAAAATCGCCGCCATCCTTCGCGAGTTGACCCACAAAGAGACTAAAATTTCTCCGGCCTCACGCTGAACGGTATTCCCCGGCTTCACCTTTCCTATTAATCCGGTCAGTATCTACCCACTTTTTAGGCGTTTCCCTCTTCTAGTTTTCGGGTTTCCACCCGATTGATCACCAGTCGCCAATAAGTCATAAGTACGAAGGCTGTGAACCGTCTCGATGTGGACAAGAGCAGGAAGCGTGGTTGAGTTCACCGACAGTGTCCTGGTCCCGACGGTACAGCATTGGCTTAGACGCAGGTAGCTAGCGGTGATGGAGTATTGATAGTTCACAACGAAACCCAATCCCATCCCGCCGCCCAGCCAACAAGGAGAGGAAAATGAGGAAGCTGAATGTTCTGTGGGCCATGTGTTTGATATTGTTCCTTGCTTCGACGCTGCGGGCCCAGACTGCTCCCGGAGTGAACAATGCCGAGATGAATGGCGACTACGCGTTTAGCTTCGACGGCATGACCACCGGAGGTAGCGGTGCGTCGACTCCTTTTGCCGCTGTCGGCAGGTTCACTGCGGATGGCGCCGGAAATCTAACCAACGGCGAACTGGACACCAACGGCGCAGGTCCGCAGGAGAAGCTCATTGGTCAAAGCTTCACCGGCACCTATCAGATCGGTGCTGACCAAAGGGGACTGATGGCCTTAAATATTCCGGGCGGAGGCACGCTTGCCTTCGCAATGATGGCCAATGGCAACGCCAAGTTCGTCGAGGTCGATGCTGCGGGAGGGCACGGAACAATCGGTTCGGGCACCATGGAAAGGGCTGACACCACTGCATATAGCACAGCCAAAATAATGGGTGATTATGCGTTTGGCGTCTCCGGCTTTGACGGCTCGAACAATCGTACGGCCGTTGCGGGCCGCTTCACTGCGAACGGATCAGGAATGCTCAGCAACGGAGCTGCGGACGTCAACCAATCAGGGACATTCACGACCTTAAATGTGTTCGCCGCGAGTTACATGATGACCGACACGTCGACCGGGCGGGGAATAATTAACCTACCTCCTTTGCTCGGCGGAGCTCCACAGAATCTTGACTTTGTCTTTTATGTCGTTAATGCCGGAAAGTTGTTTGCGATGGAAACGGATATTGTCTCGCCTTTGACCCCGCTGCTAAATGGCATGCTCCTTCAGCAGCAGACCCCCCTGGTTGGATTCTCCAGCACTTCGCTGAATGGAAACACGGTGATGTACCTTACAGGACGCACGATCTGCCCTGGGGGAGCAAATGCGGCGCCGAACGTGATCGCCGGCCTGCTCTCGACCAATGGCGTCGGGATCGCCAACCTCACATATGACCAGAACTGCGGTGGCGGGTCCAGCTCAGTAACCGGTCTGACGGGGACATACGACGTTACAAGCAACGGCCGGACCGCATTCCATCTCGGCGGGGCTTACATTGCTGCTTACCTGGTCAGCTCTAATCAGGCGTTCTTCATCGTTCCGGACAGCTCTGTTTTGTTCGGTTTCGGCGATGCACAGGCAGCGGGGTCATTCACCAATAGCTCAGTGAGCGGTAAGTACGCCGGCTCGACGACTACGTCTGCCGCGCTTGGCGTTGCCATCTTCTCCGGCGAGTTCACGGCGGACGGTGCCATCCCGACCGGCAATATTACCGGCGTCGAGGACATCGGGGCCCCGAGCGGGCCAACTTTGGGCGCGGCGGTCAATGCTACATACTCTTTATCCTCATCTCCGACTAACGGAAGAGGGACCATGAGTGGAGGCATTGGAGGGAGCGCCATCGTATACGTGGTCTCTCCATCGAGGTTTGTAGTGCTCTCGCTGAGCGATGCGAATCCGGCAGTCTTGATCTTCGAGCAGTAGTCTCATTTGCTCTAGCACTGGTTCCTCGCTGAACGCGAGCACTTCAAGCGCGTTCGGCGGGGTGTTTCTTCCACTGACTCGGTATCCGCAGCTATCGAGTGTCATCCAACAGTGCAGCGATTAGTTTTGCCGGAGCATTAGGATGGCCAAGGGACTCAACTCATGAGTTTAATTGTTGGGTTGGCGAAACAAACGTGCTGTGCTTGCAAAGATCTCAACGGCTTTGGCTAGCCCAAGCAATCACTCTCTTGACGACTCGACAGTTCCTCCCTGGAAATGCAATCCGACACCAAAGCGTCCATCAGGCAGCCGATGGCAATAGACAACGCGAGCGAGCGTTCGCAGATTCCTGTCGGGCAACCTAACCCACAGTCGTTCATTCAAATCCTTGGTTTGTTGGGTCAGGACTCGTATTCCCAGCGAGCAGAAATTTTCACTAATCGTCCGCTCTGCCGCTGACGGGCTCTGAGGGCTGGATATCTCTACGGGAACAGCCAGCCGAACCCGTTTTTCAAGTCGTCCTGACCTCGTAGCCATATGTAGAATGACCTTCCAAGCTGCTTTTAGTTAGCTGACACTGGGCTGGACGCTGCCGAGAAGTTGGAGCGAGGTTGAGCGACGATAGTTCTCTAGGATCCATAGCGGCTACTGACTTGGAGTAAGGGTCTTCGACTCGAGGAGTGACCCCGACAGGCGGCGCTTCTGCTCGTACATGGCTTGATCGGCCTTCATCATGAATTCTCGAATTGATTTTTGGCTGCCGGGATCAAAGCGCGCAACGCCCAGACTAAGAGAAATTTCGTAGCCAGACTGTTCGGCATTGATTGCTTTCAAACACTCGAAAAGCCGAGTCTTGATGGTGTCCTCGCTGTGATCGGTTGCCTCGATCGCAAGAACGGCGAATTCATCTCCTCCCAGGCGGGCGACAACATCTGAATCCCGAAATGTCTCCTCCAGGATCTCGGCCGTGCGCTTCAACGCACGATCGCCTTCGGAATGGCCGAACTTATCGTTAATCTGCTTCAAGCCGTCCACATCCATCGCAAAGAGCAACATCCCCCGGCCGGATCGGCGCGCAAGCTTTAATTGACGTTCTGCCAGGGCCATAAAACCGCGACGGTTATACAAGCCGGTGAGTTCGTCGGTGATTGCAATATTCCCCAGTTCTGCCTGCAACATGTATTGTTTCGCGGCGCAACGGACCGCGCGCATTAGCAACTCACTGACCGGGTGACTCCGGGTGTCACCGGACGACGTGCCGCAAGATTCCGCCCGAACGTCTCGCAACAGACTGGCGAGTTCGCGATTTGCCTCCGAAAGGAGAGCTCGGAAAACGTCATCAATAGCTCTATTTTCTCTGATTGCCGACAAGCCCGGGGCCTTGCGACGAAACATCGATTGAGAATCCACCGCCATGTTCAGGATCGCGACATCAGACGGATTGTTTTCAGATTCCACTCTGTCCTGCCGCTTTGGTGGGCAACTGTTGAATCTCAACCTATTTGATCCCATTGGCATCTGCGTTCACCTTCAATCTATGGACGGTGCTCCGCTGCGATTTGGGCCCGCCTCCGCGTCAACGCAGTTCAGTACTCGGGGTGTCTGAGGTGGGTGCCTTGTACACGGAGGCGGCCCGCTCCTCTCGTCGCAACATAGCCGGTCGCCAAAGGATTTCAATCGGGTCAATAACCCATTTTCGCTGAGTGAAATGGCCGAGAACCGCCCGCAGGCAAACCCATTTGGGCGTGCAGCTAGGGTTGGATCAAACCGCGGCGGATGGCGTAGCGAACCAGGCTTGCTGTTTCATGGATGTCGAGCTTCTTCATGAGCCGTGCTCTGTGTGATTCGGCAGTTTTCACGCTGATCCCCAGGTGTAACGAGATGTCCTTTGTGGACTTGCCTTCACCAACTAACTGAAGAACTTGACGCTCGCGCCCTGAGAGGGGATCAGTCGAGACGTAAGTTCTGGATAGGTAGGCATCAACGACCGCGCGGGATATGTTCGGGCTAAGATAAACGGATCCGCGACAGACTTCTTCGATGGCGTGGACGAGGTCGTGCGCTGCCTGGCTCTTCAGGACATATCCTTTGACTCCGGCGCGCAATGCCTCCGTGACATACTGATCTTCATCATGTTGCGTAAGAACGATGACCTTGGTCCTTGGCGATGATTTTTTCAATTCGCGAGCGGCATCGATACCATTTAAGACCGGCATGCTGATGTCGACGATGGCGACGTCAGGTCGTGTCTTTTCTATCGCGCGGAGTGTTTCTTGTCCATCCGAGGCTTCGCCGACAACCTGAAATCCTCGAGTCTCTAACAATGTCTTTAGTCCCTGGCGGATTAGGGCATGATCGTCGGCGAGCAAGACACGTGTAGGCATCGTCTTGCAAGCAGGTTAAGAAACCCCTCAACGGCAGGGCAATCGGGTAGTTTCCTCCTTTTATCTCGGGTAATGACCCGATCACCGGCAGAGCTGGCGTAGGGAATGTTCGGATAGCATATTGGTGTTTTCAGAACCGCCCGTTCAGGGCTGTACCAACCCACGGCGAACCGCGTAGCGCACCAGACTTGCCGTCTCGTGAATATCCAGCTTCTGCATGAGGTTCATGCGGTGAGATTCGGCCGTTTTGACGCTGATTCCTAGGAGGGAGGCAGCATCCTTGGTGGATTTTCCTTCCGCAATCAACTGCAGCACCTGGCGCTCGCGCCCGGTCAGCGGGTCGGCAGGGCTATCCGCTTTGGTGCGGTACGCCTCCACCACTGCGCGCGATATTCCCGGGCTTAGATAGAACTGACCTCGCGAGACCTGCTGAATGGCATGAACCAGGTCGCTGGCTGCCTGGTTCTTCAAGACATATCCCTTCGCCCCGGCCTCGAGTGCCTCTCGGATGTATTGGTCCTCTTCATGCTGCGTTAACAGGATGGCCTTCGTTTTGGGGCAGGAACGGCCCAGTTCACGAACCGCCTCAATGCCATTCAGTAAGGGCATGCTGATATCAATGACCACAATATCAGGGTGAAGCGATTCCGACGCGCGAACAGCCTCCTGTCCATCGGATGCTTCCGCAACAACTTGAAATTGTTCTCTCTCTAACAATGATTTCAGGCCCTGGCGCACCAGGACATGGTCATCAGCGAGCACGATGCGTATTGGCACGGCCATCCTCCAACGGAACTCGTATTAGAAGCTCAGTCCCCTGGCCACGGCAGGATTCGATGCGCAGAGTTCCGCCAATTGCGCTCACTCGTTCCCGCATGGCAACTAGCCCTAACCCTTTGCGGCCCGGCTCAGTTTGAACCTGTTGGGAGTCAAAACCTGCCCCGTCGTCCCGGATCGAACAACACAGTGCGAGTTTTTCTTTCCACGCGCGGATCCAGATATGGCTCGCCTTTGCATGCTTAACCGCATTGGTAAGTCCTTCTTGCACGGTTCGATAGAGTGCGGTCTCTACCGCGGTGGGCAGCCGCCCGGAAACAGTCGCTTGGATATGGATTGGCAGATCGGCGCGTTTCGAGATCCCTTCCGCTAGAAAGCGGATTGCGGCAATCCAGCCAAGATCATCCAAAATCGTTGGCCGAAGTTCGTGCGAATACCGTCGCAAATGTTTTTCCACTTGGTTCAGCAATCCCTCGATGTTCCCGACCTGCTCTTGCTGAGCCTTGGGCAAATCCCGGGCGACTTCGGCGAGCGCAAGGTGCACGGCGACCAGGAGCTGTCCAGCCTCGTCGTGCACGGCGTAAGCTATCCGTTTGATCTCTTCCTCCAGGGTTTCGTTGAGTTGTCGCAGGGCTTTCACCGCATCCTGAAATCCCCGGTGCGCCATCTCGTATGGCGACAGGCATTCCGCAAGGAAGTCGCTGCTCGTTCGGAGCAAATCGTCGCGGCTTTTCTCGTCTTTTTCCTCCCGAATCAATCCTTGCAGAGCTTGATGGTGCAGGGAGGCGATCTCCACAAGACTCTTCCCTTCAGTGAGAGCTCGGCGCCCCAGCTCATATGCACTGCGGAGCACGTCCTCGCCCCTGCCAGCGGCGTATTCGCGCAAGAAAAAGACGTATTCTTCCTCAAAACTTACTTGTGCCTTCGGCTTGTGTCCGGCGGCCATCTTCATGGTTGAATTCCCGTCAATCGTGCGACTAATACGAGCGCGTCGTCATTCCCGGTCCGGTATCGCTCGAGAATCCTGTCCGCGGCTCTTTGCGGATTCCCCAGAACCGAGAGGTTCTCTGCAAAATCACCATTAACGCCATCCGTCGCGAAAAACAGTGTGTCTCCATTTGCCACCGGGAGCACGGTGGCCTGCAAGGAAGGCAATTGGGAACCGATGACACCCGCGCGCAGGAGAAGCGTTTCTTTAGGATTTCCATTATTGACATCGGCTCGCATCAACACTCCTTGAACATTCCCGACTCCAAGCCAAGTCATCATCCCATGCGCTGGGTCAATGGATGCAAGACTCAAAACAACTCCACGAGTTGACCGCAGTTTCTCGTGACACTGTTCCACGAGAGAGATGATTGGTTCGTCGACGCAGCCCGTAAGAATAGTGGCTGCCGCCTGCGCAGCCTCAGCCGCTTCTTCGCCGTGGCCGATGCCATCGATGGCGGCAACAAGCACTCCCTTCCGGTTACAGCGCAGCAGATGGTGATCGCCCGACTGGCCATGCCCTGGAAGGGCGAACTTGGCAACGCCGTACTCCACCATCGGCTCTTTTATTGTCTCCATTTTTTCACCACCACAGTTGTTCCCCGGCCAGGTTGCGAGGTGATTTCAAATTCGTCCACCAAACGTCGCACCCCCGGCAGCCCGAGCCCAAGACTCCCGGAAGTGGAGAAGCCGTCTCGCAACGCTTGTGGAATGTCCGGGATCCCAGGGCCATCATCGCTTGCAGTCACTGAAATGCCCTGGCGGTTCATGCCATTAATGACGTTGAGAGTAATCCGTCCTCTGCTGGCATAGGCCACGATGTTGCGCGCCAACTCAGAAATTGCCGTTGCGATGAGTGTGGCGTCGCCGGAGGAAAATCCCAATTCGTTCGCCATCGCCCGGCCTCTCTGGCGGGCTGATACGATATCCTGGTCGGAGTTGATTGCCACCTGAATTTTCCCAACCGGCACTGTGGCTCGCTCTCAATTCGCAGACTTGAACTTTTCGTTCAAGTACGCCAGACCTTCTTCCAAGTCTAACGCGGTCGCGACACCTTCCAGCGTCAAGCCTAACTGCACCATTGCAAAAGCCACTTCGGGCTGAATTCCCACGATGACCGTCTCCGCGCCACGTAGCCGAATCATGTGCGCGATCTCGCGTAACGTTCGTGATGCGAATGAGTCCATTACGTCCATGGCGGTCACATCAACGATAACCGCACGGGAGCGAAACTTAACAACTTGCTGCACCAATCCCATGCGCAGTTGGTTGAGGTCGGCGTCCGATAGGGCAGCCTGAAAGGTCGCGATGAGGACCGCGCCCTGCTTTAGAATCGGGACTTCCACTTCGCTTTTTCCCCTCTACGTCAAACTTTGCTCCGCCAAAGTCGCGACTTTGTATCCCAAAAGTCTTTCCGCCTGCTCGATACCGCCCTGCAAGTCGCCCACGGTATTCATCTTGCCGAGGTCGACACCGATCGTCACGAGCGTCTGTGCAATCTCTGGTGAGAGTCCCGTGACGATGACGGTTGCCCCGAGAAGCCGCGACGCTTCGACAGTTTGCACCAGGTGGTTCGCCACCGTGACGTCCATGGCCGCCACACCCGTGATATCGATCACTACGACTTTCGCCCGGTTGGTGCGAATTCCGCGAAGGAGCTGTTCCGTTAATTGGCGCGCGCGCTGCGGGTCGATCACGCCGATGATGGGAAGAATCAGCAGCCGCTCGCGAACCTGCAACACGGGAGTGGAGAGTTCGCGGATCGCTTCTTGCTGCTGGCGAATAACGCGTTCGCGCTCTTGCACGAAGCCAACGGCCACGGTGTTCGCGATGCGGTTTGCCGCGGGCTCGTAGGCGTCCAAGATGCGATTCAATTTCTTGAAATCGTTCTGGTACTTCGCGAAGAGAGAACGGGCCAGCACGTCGCGCAAGAGAAGCACGATCCCGACAACTTCGTGAGTTTCAACGCCCCGCGGAATGATGCGTTCGGAAAGATTTCGCGCGTACGCCTGCAGCGCTTCGAAGGCCTCGGTTTCCAGGGCTTCAACATAGCTGTCGTACACGGACGTCGCTTCCGCAAATATCTCTTCTTTCGTCATTGCGGTGAGCAGGCGCGTCTCCGAGATACGCACCACCCATTCCTCGCGTAATTGAGTTCGGTTCTGCCGGAGGTGAGCGACTAGCTCTCGTAGAAGTTCTGACGGTTCCTCAGTGCTCTTCAGATCGGCGGATATCGTCCCAACATCTCGTTTCGCCATGAGAATCTTCTCCTTGGTACGAACGGCCCGGCTCCAGACCAATCCGCCGGCCTCAATGCACAGAAACGTAAGTAGGTACTACCATTTGGAACCCGCTCCCTCAATCAAGTAAACTACTGCAATTAGCCTCAGGTAAAGACCCTAGTTCCAGTAAATGTCCAGTTGCCCAACCAACCTACGCCTTGACGGAAGCATTCTTCTTAGACCCGGTCCTCTGGACACGGAACAAACAAGGATTCATGCCATATTTTCTGAAGGTTTTTCAAGCTGATTATAACTGTTGCCATTGCATTCTCTGGCCTTTGCCATCTAGAACCAGGTGTTTACCCTAATCAGATTTCCATTGTTCCCCCTCTTCCTTTCTTCCCATTTTCACCCTAATTAATTGGAAGCATCGCGGCAAACATGGGAGCGCCTTCATCCATTTGCGTGACTGGGGCTTGGCGTTGCCTGGAAGTTGTTGATAGCAAACGGCCACCAGGCGCACCAGTGAAGGCACTGCCAAATGTCGCTCATAAGGGCGGTTCTCGCGAGGGGACTTGAAAGAAGCTGAAGCGGGATTTGCTGCGCATACTAGGCTAAGGCCGCAAGAACTGTAACGCAAGAACAAGAAGGAGTACCGAGCCGTGAAATGTCGAATGTGGCTTGCTGGGACGTTATTGGCCCTCCTGTGGACCATGCCTGCGACGGCGGATAGCCGGTTTATTGTAAGGTCCACCCTGGGGTCTACCGCCCTGACGCAATTTTGTGTTTTGCAAACCTGTACCGTGGTGGGCGCCCTCGACGGAACGTTGAATCAGGTTTTCCTGTTAACGACACCCAGTACCGTCGATCCCACGATCTTTCTGAACCTGCTCCTCATCACGCCGGGAATCGTGGATGCTGAACTGGACCAGGTAATCAGCATAGTGGGTGGACTTAATGTCGTGACCACCCCACCACCCGGACTAACGGACAATGCGCCGGTCAATCAATTCGGCACTAAGGTGTGGAACGGCTACGCCAACCAACCAGCCTCTACAATTGTGCGTGTCCAGGACGCGCAGAATACCTTCGACGTTGCGGGGAAAGGCATTGTCGCGGACATTGACACCGGAGTGGATCCCGGCCATCCGGCGCTGACGAGTGCTCTTCTGCCAGGCTACGACTTTACGCGCAACCAGGCAGGCGGCTCGGAAATGCCAGATTTTGCTTCGCCCGCACCCCCGCCCTGTCCCAACTGTCAACCGGCCGTCGTGAATCAGTCGAGTGCAGCGATTCTGGATCAGTCTTCAGCCGCGATTCTTGACGGGAATTTGCAATACGCCGCATTCGGACATGGGACGATGGTGATGGGCGTGATTCACCTGGTAGCGCCAAAGGCGCAACTCTTGCCCCTGAAGGCCTTTCATTCGGATGGCACTGGATTCCTATCCGACATTCTGCGCGCGGTTTATTACGCGGTGCAGAACAATGCCAACGTGATCAACATGAGCTTCGACACTACGACGAATTCGACGGAGCTCAAGAACGCCCTCGACTACGCAAACCAATATAACGTGATCTGCGTGGCCTCGGCAGGGAACGACGGCAACCCAGCCCCGCCAAACTATGTTTATCCAGCGGCACTGCAAATCGATGTCATGGGGGTCGCGTCGACCAGCGACCTGGATACCCGCTCGATTTTTTCCAATTATGGAAACCCCATCGTCTGGGTGGCCGCTCCCGGCGAGGCGATTGTCACCACCTACCCGTTCAGCACGTACGCGGCGGGTTGGGGAACGTCGTTCAGCGCGCCGTTTGTTTCAGGTGGGGCCGCTCTGATGCGAAGTTTGCGGCCCGACATCAATGAATCCTCGGCCGCCTCGGCACTGGCCCAGGCTCAGTTTGTGGGGCCAGACATGGGCAACGGGCGTCTGGACTTGGTCATGGCGCTCACAGCGTTGCCGCGGCAAAACGGTTCAACGCCTTTAAGCGTTTTGGCAGCGCCATCTGGCATACCGTAGCGGCAGAGCAACGTGCTAACTCCACGGTCTTCCTCGCACCACCTTTCGGTGGATTCAATCAAATGGTGACCTGAGGTTGTGCAGGGGCTCCGGCATCGGAACTTGGGCCGAGGCTCCTGCCGCCGGGCGTGGCCCGCTGCCACCGCCTTGCCCGTGGTCGCCGCACTATGCGCGTCTTGCGGTGTCGGGACAAGTTCGGGCACACCGCCAACGCAAGGCAGGCCGCCAGGAGCCTATACCATTACGATCACTGGAAGTTCAACGAACCTCGTCGCACTGCTATGTTTAAACTCATCACCAAGTAAGAAGCGTGGGCTGCAAATGTCCGGGCACTGCAAACCTTTTTTTACAATCGTGAATCTTAATATGGAGGAGGAACCAATGAGGAAAGCAGCGTTGTTTGTTCTGTTAGTCCTGGCGAGCGCCGCAGCCGTGAATGCCGGCGTCGTCCGTGTTGGCGCGAAGACAGTGAAGTTTACCGCGAAGACCATCACTCAGCCGGTGCGGCATCCGGTGAAGGACACGAAAGCAGTAGGCCACGCGGTCGGCACAGCGGTTTGGTAACCAGTGGCAGAAGCGCCAGCGTCCGGGGCGGGCCAGCACGGTCTCCGCACCGGGCGCTTCTTTTTTGCTCTACCGAGGCGATTCCGTCTTCCTTCTACCGAGTCTTCCTCAATCGGCGATCTCCTTCTTGAACAGGCCAATTCTGCAAGATTTTTCCTTTTGGGCATTTGGAGTAATTCTCAGACATTGGAGTAGTTTTCAGCGGAAGTCGTCAACCGCAGACGGGGCGACGAGGGATTAGCTTGCGATGACCGGCAGGGAGCGAAGCAAGCCCTTTACACCATTCCAAAGAATTTGGACGCCGATGCAAACGAGCAGAAAAGAAGAAAGACGCAGAATGATCCCCATCCCGCTTTCACCGATGACCGCTGCGAGACGATCGGCAAAGCCATAGCAAAGATAGATGCTCAGTGCTACGAGAGCGGAACCGATTACCGCGGAGAGAATCGCCAGGAGGTTGGGGCCGAGGTGATGCGGTTCATTGGCGCCGAGAGTGATGGCGACGGAAATAGACCCAGGGCCAACGGTGAGCGGCAAAGTCAGCGGATAGAACGCGTTTCGGAAAATGTCCTGCAAGTTGACCTTTTTCTGGACGTCACCGTCACGATCGTGGTCTTCCTTGCGTTTGAGCATGGCCCACCCATTGGAGATGACGATAAGGCCGCCTCCGACCTGCACGACGGGAATGGAGATACCAAAGAAATCCAGAATGTGCGTGCCCACCAGAAAGGAGGCAATCAGCAGGACGAAGCTATTCGTCGCCACACGACGGGCAAGGGCTCGGCGCGCGGACACCGGGTATTCGTTCGTGAGGGCAAAAAAAACGGGGCTACCACTGATTGGATTCACAATCGGAAAAAGAGCGCTAAGGATCAGCACAATGCTCTTGGCCACTTCCAGCAAGGGAACCCTCCGGGGGAGAGTATAGCCGAGCCGAGTTGCCTTGGGGCACTGGGCGGTCATCATGGCGAGTGCAATTTAAATGACGAAAAATGTTGAGCGACAAGAGTGCCTTGCCGTGAGCACCAGCGTGCGTTAGAGTCGCGAAGCCACGCCTGAGGAACTTGATGCCGAAACCAAAGAAAACCGGGAAGCAGAGTGCGAGGAAGCCTCGCGAGAGCGTCAAGGTCCTGATTACGGGAGCGAGGATTCAGAAGCGTATCCAGGAACTGGCAAGGCAGATCAGGACTGATTTTCGCGGGGAACAATTGCATCTGGTTAGCGTGTTGAAGGGCGGCGTGTTTTTCCTCACCGATCTTGCAAGGAGTATTCCCGGGGAGGTTTCTTTTGACTTCATCGCGGTGTCGAGCTACGGGCAAGGAACGCGCTCGTCGGGGCAAGTGCGTTTGACGCGGGACCTGGACTCCAGCATCGAGGGGAAAACAGTCATCGTTGTCGAAGACATTCTGGATACGGGAATGACGCTGCAATACCTGCTGCGATTGTTCCAGCAGCGCAAACCGAAGCATCTGCGCGTGGCGGTGCTGCTAGACAAACCGGAACGCCGGATCGCGGCCGTGCATGCTGACTACGTCGGATTTTCAATTCCCAACGAATTTGTGGTCGGGTACGGGCTTGATTACGCCGAGCGTTACAGAAACCTGCCCTACGTTGGTGTCTTGTTGCTTGGCCCGGGCTTGAAGAAAAAGCCGGCCGAAGATTAGATCGCGCTGTGCAAGTCATCCGTGACTGCTCGGGACTCGCAGAAATGCTCAACAGCTATATTCTTCGGATGGTGGACTTGAAAAAGCTCCACTTCTCAGCCGTTCGTGCCCAAAGATGCGGGCAAAAAGAGGTCTGTGGTGTGCTGGCTTCAGACGAAAATGGACGCCTTGAATTGCGATTCTTGACCAACCGAAATCAGCGCGCCGGACGATTTAGGATTGCGAGAGCAGATTATTTCAGAGCACGAGAAGCAATTCGCCGGGTGGGAAAACGTGCCCTCGGAACCTTTCACTCCCACCCTATTAGCGAAGCAATTCCGAGCCGGGGAGACCTGGCGAAAGCAACGCTAAATAGTTTCTGCCTGATATACGATGTTTGCGGAAGGGAGCCGAGGCTCTGGAAAATAGTGAAGCGACGCGACCAGAGAGTCGCTAACGAAGTCCCGCTGAAGTCAGCCCTGCTATAATAAACAGACTTCATGAATCCAACGGATGAACAAACGGCAGCAACCGCAGTGAACGGTGGAACGGAAATCTCCGCCGAAGTCCTGTCGACGCTGGCGGAAATCGGCGAGGAAGTCAACGCTTCGCTCGATCTCGATGAGGTCCTTGCGCGGACGGCTGCTTTGATCAAGCGGCACATCGACTATGAAATATTTGGCGTACTGATGATCGAAGGGGATGGAAGTTATCTTCGCCACCGCTTCTCCATCGGCTATTCCCGCGAATTGGCCGACAATTTGCGGATTCCCCTGGGGCAGGGAATCACGGGGACTGCCGCTGCCACCGGGCGCTCCGTCCGGGTGAGCGATACTACGAAGGACGCGCGCTACATAAATGCTATCGATAGCGTGCGCTCGGAACTAGCAGTGCCACTGATGCTTCAGGGGAAGTGCGTGGGCGTGCTCGATATTCAGAGCCGCCATATCGATTATTTTACCCGCGACCAGCAGAACATTTTGACGCTACTGGCCAGCCGATTGGCAGTGGCCATTGAAAACGCGCGGTTGTATCAAAAAGTACGGATGCAAGCGGACACGCTCTTGCTGCTGAACGAAGTTGGCCGCGAAACCGGGGCGATCCTGGAGGTGGAAGAGCTTCTGAGGCGCGCGGCAGAACAAACGAAACGGGTGATTGATTATCAGATACTGAGCATCATGCTTTACGACGAAGAACAAAAGATTTTCCGTCACCGTGTGGACGTAAAGCACGGCCATCGCGTGCAAGGAAAACTGAGAGTGGCGACGAGCGAAGGAATCGTTGGCGCGGCAGCGACGCTGAAGGAGCCGGTCGTTGTGCCGGACGTGACCGTCGATCCGCGCTATCTGATGGTGAACCCGGAGACGCGTTCGGAGCTGGCGATTCCCATGATGCACAAAGGGAAAGTCATCGGCGTGCTGGATCTGGAAAGCCCGCAACTGAATTATTTCACCGAGGATCACGTGCAGACGCTTTCGATCCTGGCGGCAAACCTGGCTGTTTCGCTCGAGAATGCCCGGCTCTACGAGCAACTGGCGCGCGACGAGGCGCGGCTGGAGCGCGATTTGCAGGCAGCAAAAAGAATTCAGGGCGCCCTGCTCCGGCCAGTGCCGACCGAAGACTATGGACTGGAGATGGCCGCGCGCTATCTTTCCGCGCGGGAAGTTTGCGGCGACCTCTACGAGTTTCTGCGCTACGGCCCGCAGCAACTGGGAATTGCGCTGGGGGACGTGAGCGGCAAGGGCACCGCCGCCGCGCTCTATGGAGCCGTGGCCATCGGAATTATGCGTAGTCTTGCTCCGCAAAAGCTGCAGCCCGCGGAAATGCTCAAGCAAATGAACCAATTGGTGGGTGAGCGGCGCATCGAAGGGCGATTTATGACCGCGTGCTTTGCGACGTGGCAGAAAGGCCGCCAAAAGCTTCGCGTGGCAAACGCCGGGCAATCGCAGCCGTTGCTCTACAAAGATGGGCGCTGCGGCAAAATTGAATTGACGGGTTTCCCGCTCGGTATTTTCGAAGAAGTGACCTATGAAGAATGGGGAGTGACGCTGGAGCGCGGGAATATATTGGTATTTCATTCGGACGGAATCGCGGAGACCGCGAACAGTGAGGGCCAGTTTTTCGGTACTGCCCGGCTTATGGAGCTGATTGAGAAGCACCACGAAGTCTCGGCAACGGAGATTGCCGATTTGATTCTGCGCGAAGTGGATTGGTTCACGGATGGCGCACCGCTTTCTGATGACCGCACTCTGGTAGTAGCAAAGGTCCGATGAGCCATTCGATGGAGGCTTCTTCGCGCAAGCTTAAATACGTGGATCCTGTTTCTTTCACGCCGCATTTCAAGTGGGAAAAGAGCGGTGCGCGTGGTGCGACGGGCGAAGCCGTAGTATGCGAAGGCGTGCCGCTGAGTTCTGTTGCGGAAAAGATTGGAACTCCAACCTACTTGTACAGCCGTGCTGCCATCGATGATGCGTACAAAGAGCTCCACAAAGGGCTTGGCGCTTTGCCGCACACTCTGTGCTTTGCGGTAAAGTCCAACGGAAATCTTTCCATTCTGAATCACCTTGCCAGGATGGGCAGCGGTTTTGACATTGTGTCGGGAGGAGAACTCCATCACTTGCAACGCATCGGGGTTCGCGGCGAGCGCATCGTTTTTTCTGGAGTGGGGAAGGACCGGCATGAAATTCGCGAAGCCTTGAACTATCGAGTCGGCGAGCGAGGCAGGCGCTCGGGCATTCTACTTTTCAACACCGAATCCGAAGCAGAGCTCGACATTCTAATCAGAGAGGCCGCGCGACTGGCCGAACGAGGAGGCAGTCAGCCCGCAGTCGCGATTCGCGTGAATCCCGACGTTCAGGCTGGTGGCCATCCGCACATCGCCACTGGCCGTCACGAGCACAAGTTTGGCCTGGACTGGGGTGAAGCAAAACGGCTTTACCTGTTGCATCGGGATTCGAAATGGATCCGCTGGCACGGAATCAGCGCGCACATAGGCTCGCAGATTACGACGCTAAGCCCGTTTCGCCGTGCGCTTCGGCGGCTGGCTGGATTTATCGGAGAGTTGCGGCGCGAGCAAATCGATTTGCGCTACCTCGATGTTGGAGGTGGCCTGGGAGTGCGATATTCGGATCAGAATCCGCCGACACGAACGGAATACGCCCGGTTGGTTTCGCGAATGGTTCGCAA
>WNGH01006721.1_pt1 | contig 20372 bp, 14 predicted proteins | sample 5400631 | NCBI WGS metagenome assembly WNGH01 (sample SAMN13153373, study PRJNA577476) | soil metagenome | isolation source: 115 cm soil or saprolite under Garry oak tree replicate 1 | place: USA:California | collected 2016-06-15
GTGTGGCCCTCACGGACCGGATCTCCTTCCTGGTGCACCACGGGCTGGCGTTGTCCGCCGGCGTCACGATCTACGTGGCGGCGTCGAATCTGGTGCCGGAGTTTCAAGGGAAGCGCGGGTGGAAGCTGCCGGCGGCGTTTTTCGCGGGAGCGGCGACGTTCTACCTCACGAAACACATCTTAGATTCCGTGTCCTGAGCGGGAGACGGGAGACGGGAGGCGGGAGTGTTTACCGGGACAGTTTCCGAATCAGACCTATTGCGACAGCGAGCATGCGATCGCAGAGCTTTAGCCCCGCGGAGACGTCCGGCTCTGGTATGAGGTGGACTCTTCGAGCGATCTCGAGATGAGAGCGCAGCTCCGCCGTCGAGCCGACCGAAATTCGCAGACAGCGCAAGAACTGTGGTGTCGTTCCCAAGGCATAGCCCTCAGCAATATTGGCTGGAATCGACAGTGCTGCACGGCGAACCTGGTCTTTAAGTGCGAAGTGCCTATCCAACTTAGGCGAAAGAGTCACCTGGTAGGCCAGCGTCGCCAGATCTTGACCGAGCTTCCAAGCGTCGAACGACTCCAGATTGCGCATCCACCGAAGGTGGCGAGCGCCGTCCGCAGCTGCGTCATCCAACTTCCGCGAGTTGTCGCTTTTTACACGCCGGATCACTCCCGCCTCCCGCCTCCCGTCTCCCGTGTCTGAGCCGACGTTATTCTCCCGCTCCGCCGAGCCTCTCGCGGCCCGTATGCGCCCCACGACCCTGGAGGAATTCCTCGGCCAGGAGCACCTGCTCGGGTCGGGCAAGGCGCTGGGCGAGCTGATCCGCCGCGGCGACGTGGGGTCGTGCATCTTCTGGGGGCCGCCCGGCTCCGGGAAAACCACGCTCGCCCGCCTGGTCGCCAACTACACCGACCGCCACTTCGAGCCGTTCTCCGCGGTGACCGAGGGCGTGGGTCGAGTCCGGGAAATCATCAAGCAGGCGGAAGAACGACTCAAGTACGAGGGCCGTGGCACGATCCTCTTCTGCGACGAGATCCATCGCTTCAACCGGGCGCAGCAGGACGCGTTCCTGCCCTGGGTCGAGAACGGGATCATCACGCTGATCGGCGCCACAGGTGCTCACGGCCGAGGCGATCGGCGCGCTCGTGACGTACGCCCAAGGCGATGCGCGCCGTGCGCTGAACGCTCTGGAAGCGGTGCTGCAGCAAGTCGACAACTCCCGCCTCCCGCCTCCCGTCTCCCGGGAAGCGCTCGTCTCCGTTCTCGAGAAGCCGCTTCCGAGCTACGACAAATCCGGCGACCAGCACTTCAACATCATCTCCGCCTTGCACAAGGCCGTGCGCGGGTCGGACGTGGAGGGCGCGCTCTACTGGTTGGCACGCATGCTGGCGGGCGGCGAGGATCCGCTCTACATCGCGCGCCGCCTGGTCCGCATCGCGGCGGAGGACGTGGGGCTCGCCGACCCACGGGCGCTGGCGCTCGCGCTGGCCGCGAAGGACGCCTACCACTTTCTGGGATCGCCCGAGGGCGAGCTGGCGCTCGCCGAGGCCGTGGTGTACCTCGCCACCGCGCCCAAATTCGAACCGCGTCTACGCGGCCTTTACGCAGGCGACGGACGCGGCTGCGGCGCACCCCGCTGCAGCGGTGCCGCTTCACATTCGCAATGCCCCGACCAGGCTGATGGAGGATCTGGGGTACGGCGCGGGGTACAAGTACGCGCACGCTTTCGAGCACGCCTACGTGCCGCAGGACTACCTGCCGGAGGTGCTGCGGGGCGCGAGCTGGTATCAGCCGACGGAGTTCGGATTCGAAATAGACATCAAGCAGCGCATGGATTGGTGGGCGGACCTCAAGCGCAAGGCGACCGAGGAAAAGACAGAATGACCTCTACCGCCTTCTACCGCCTTCTGCCGCCCTTTGCCGCCCTCAGTCTCGCCTGCGCTACTCTCGGCCGGCTGTCGTTCACCGAGCCCGAGGTCGCCCTTCAGGAGATCGCCGTCACGGGAGTCGGCCTGACGGGCGGCACCTTCGATCTCGTGTTCGATGTCTACAACCCCAACGACTACCGCATCCGCTCCACCCGGCTCGAGGTGGGGATCGATCTCGAAGGCCGGCATTTCGGCGACGCGCTGCTCGATCGGCCGCTTGATCTATCGCCCACCAATCACAGTCGCGTCGTAGTTCCGGTACGGTTCGAATGGGCGGGCGTCGGCGCGGGGGCGAAAGCGCTGGTGACCCGGCAGGCGGTGGGCTACGGGCTCACCGGGCGGGTGCTGGTGGACACGCCCCTGGGGGAGCGGACGGTGGCGCTCAAGGGGACGGGAACTGTGCCGCTCAGGAAGCTGCTGAAGTAGATTGCAGGTCGGCATGGAGACACGGAGCGTCCTCACATCCGCCAACTAATCGACATCCAGCCGCCGCTGGAGCGGGCGTTCCTGGTCGGCGCCCCGAGGAAGGGGTCGCCGGACGCGGCGCAGGTGGACGAGCACTTGGACGAGCTCGGCCGGCTCGCCGACACCGCCGGCGCAGACGTCGTCGGCCGGACCTACCAGCGGCTCGAGGCGCCCACTCCCAACCTGTACCTCGGGCAGGGCAAGGTGGAGGAGCTGAAGGGCATCCTTCAGGAGGCCGGGTCCACTCTGGTGTTGTTCGACGAGCCGCTGTCGCCCGCGCAGGGGACCAATCTCGAGAAGGCGTTGGCGGTGCGGGTGATGGACCGCACCGAGGTGATTCTGGACATCTTCGCCACGCGGGCGCGCTCGGCGGAAGCGAAGATGCAGGTGGAGCTCGCCCAGCTCCAGTATCTCCTGCCGCGCCTCACGCGGATGTGGACCCACCTGTCGCGCATCCGGGGCGGTATCGGGCTCCGCGGGCCGGGCGAGACGCAGCTCGAAACCGACCGGCGGGTGATCCGCCGCAAGATCTCCGTCCTGAAACAGCGCCTCGAGGACGTGGCCGACCACCGTGCCAACCAGCGGCAGGGCCGTCGCGACCTTCCCAGCGCCGCCCTGGTGGGCTATACCAACGCCGGCAAGTCGAGCATCCTGCGCGCGCTCTCGGGTGCCGACATCTTCGTAGAAGATCGGCTGTTCGCGACCCTCGATACGCTCACCCGCGAGCTCGACGTCGGCGGGGGGTACCGGTTCCGCGTCGCCGACACGGTCGGGTTCATCCGTAAGCTGCCGCACCATCTGGTCGCGTCGTTCCGGGCCACGCTCGAGGAGGCGCGCGCCGCGGATCTGCTGCTGCACGTCGTCGATGCCTCTCAACCCGGTTGGGAGGAGCAGGTCGACGTTGTGGAGACGGTGCTGGAAGAGATGGGATTGTACTCGCCGGGAAGCGGGAAGCGGGATGCAGGCACCGTGGTACCCGATCGCAAGCGAGTTGTGTACGTCTTCAACAAGGCCGATTTGATCGACGATGCCGATGCGTTCCTCGCCAGCGTGCAGGAACGCTACCCTCATGCTCTTCTCACGTCGGCGCAGTCCGCGTCCCGCATCCCGCATCCGGCAGGCGGGGTGGACGGGTTGCGGAGCGTACTCCGCTCCTCTGCCCAGGCACTCCGGCCGGTCGCCCGGATCCAGGTCCCCGTCGAGGACGGCAAGCTGCTCGCGGCGCTGCACCGCGACGCCGAGGTGCTGCACGAGTCCCAAGTGGACGGGGTAGTGGAGGTGACGGCGCGGGTGGAGGCGTGGCTCTTGGGCAAGCTTCGGCGCGAGGGGGTCAGCGTCCAAATCGGGTCGTGAAAGGCCGTGGCGCACCAGCAACGTCTCTATTGGTTTCAAGCAGATACAGCTCACCACCCGTTGCCACGATGATGTTGATCTGGATCACGGTCCCAGCCCCTATGGCCTTCCTAGTTTGAGGGCGCTGCTCAGAGCAAAACCGTCCAAAGACGGTGACGCAGAGCTACGGGGCTAAAGCGGATCTCCGCCATGCTCGCCGGGCCGCCAGCGATCGACCACGGGTCGATCAACTGGTGGCCCGTTTCGCGTTCACACCCCTCGAGGTCGCGTCATGACGTTCAGGCACAAGCTGGCGCATCGCCTGGCCTTGCTCAGAGACCGCTCGGTTGCCGTGGCGGTCGCCGGGCTCGCGCTTCTGTGGGTCGCGAGCTGCGAAAGACCAGTCACCGTCACCGAGCCGAATCCGTCGGTCGCACAACTCATCGTTTCTCCCAAAGTCGTCACGTTGCAGGAAAACCAGTCGCAGGACTTCACGGCCGTCGGTATGACGACGACCGGTGACACCGCGCAGATCGGCGTCACATGGAGCGTGACGGGCGGGACGATCGACACGAGCTCGAGCGGCAAGCGGCACTACGGCCATTACAAGAACGCGAACTGCGGCACCTTCAAGGTCGCCGCGACCAGCCATCCCGGGTCGAAAACCGACACGGCCAACGTCACGGTGACCTGTCCGGCGTCTCCGGTCGCGTCTGTGAGTGTCGCACCGCCGTCGGCCACGGTCCCGATGGGTCAGACGGTGCAGCTGACCGCCACGCCGAAGGACGCCAACGGGACCGCGCTGACCGGGCGCACGGTGACGTGGTCGAGCAGCAACACGGCAGTCGCCAACGTCGACGGCAGCGGAATCGTCACCGCCGCGGCGGCGGGTTCGGCGACGATCACGGCGACGAGCGAAGGGCAGAGCGGCACCTCCAGCATCACCGTGACGTCGGCGGCGGCGAACAAGTTCGTCATCGGCGACCGGGTGCAAACGACCGACGTCACGAACATTCGGAGCGCGCCCGCGCTCTCGGGGTCGTTGGTCGGCACGCAGGCCGCGGGCGCTCAGGGTACGGTCGTCGGCGGTCCCGTGCTCGACGCGGCGGGGGACCAGGCCATTCGCTGGCAGATCGACTTCGACCAGGGAGCAGACGGCTGGGCGGCCGAGGCCTACCTCACCAAGGCGGTGGCGGTGGTACCGGTGAGCTCGGTGACGGTGAGCCCGGCGTCGACGACCCTACAGGTGGGCCAGACGGTCCAGCTCACGGCGACCCCGAAGGATGCGAACGGAAACCCGCTGACCGGACGGACGGTCACCTGGTCGAGCAGTAACCCGTCGGTCGCCAGCGTTGATGGCAGCGGGCTCGTCACCGGGGGGGGGACGGCAGGCTCGGCGACGATAACCGCCACCAGCGAGGGGCAGAGCGGGACCTCGAGCATCACCGTGTCCAGCGTGCCCGTGCCGGTGAGCTCCGTGACGGTGAGCCCGGCGTCGGCCTCGGTGTCGGCCGGGCAGACGGTACAGCTCACGGCCACCCCGAAGGACGCCAACGGCAATCCGCTGTCGGGCCGCGTGGTCAGCTGGGCGAGCAGCAATACATCGGCCGCGACGGTCAACGGCACGGGGCTCGTGAGCGGTGTGGCCGCGGGCTCGGCGACGATTACGGCCACGAGCGAAGGGCAGAGCGGCACCGCGAGCATTACGGTGACCGTCCCGGTCGCCTCGGTGACGGTGAGTCCCGCGTCGGCCTCCGTGCCCGCGGGTCAGACCGCGCAGCTCACGGCGACTCCCAAAGACGTGAACGGCAATCCGTTGTCAGGCCGCGTGATCTCATGGGCGAGCTCCAACACATCGGTCGCGACGGTGAGCTCGAGCGGGCTGGTCACCGGTAAAGTCGCCGGCTCGGCGACGATCACCGCGACGAGCGAGGGGCAGAGCGGCACCGCGAGCGTCACCGTGACGGCCGTCCCTGTGGCCTCGGTCACCGTGACGCCGGCGTCCGCCTCGGTGAACGAGGGCAACACGGTGCAGCTCACGGCGACTCCCAAAGACGTGAACGGCAATCCGTTGTCCGGCCGGGTGGTGACATGGACGAGCTCCAACACATCGGTCGCGACGGTGAGCTCGAGCGGGCTGGTCACGGGCAAAGTCGCCGGCTCCGCGATGATCACCGCCACCAGCGAGGGGCAGAGTGGCACGTCCGCCATCACGGTCGTGCATGTGCCTGTGGCGTCGGTGACGGTGAGCCCGAGCTCGGCGAGCGTGCCGGCCGGGAGCGCGCTCCAGCTCACGGCGACCCCGAAAGACGCGGCCGGTAACCCGCTGTCGGGACGAACGATCGCGTGGTCGAGCAGCAACACCGCGGTCGCGACGGTGAGCTCGAGCGGGCTCGTGAGCGGCGTGGTGGCGGGTTCCGCGACGATCACGGCCATGAGCGAGGGGCAGAGCGGGACCGCAGCCATCACGGTCACGCCGCCGTCCGCGGGCGCGACGTTCGGGCACGTGTTCATCGTGACGGAGGAGAACACCGACTACTCGAGCGTCATCGGCAGCTCGTCGATGCCGTATCTGAACGGCCTGGCACAGCAGTACGGGCTGGCGACGCAGTACTACGCCAATACCCATCCGTCGATCGGCAACTACTTCGAGCTGTCGACGGGCCAGATCATCTCGAACAACGACGGCTTCTCGACCGTCCAGAACGTCCCGAACGTCGTACGCAGCTTGCTCGCGGCCGGGAAGACGTGGAAGTCGTATGCGGAGAGCATTCCGAACGCGTGCTACCTCGGCGGCGATACCGGGAACTACGCCCGGAAGCACAACATCTTCCCGCTGCTCTCGGACGTGGCGAACGACCCGGTGCAGGCGTGTAACAACGTACCGTTCACGCAGTTCGCGACGGATCTGGCGAACGGTACGCTCCCCCATTTCTCGAACATCGTGCCGAATCTGTGCAACGACGCGCACGATTGCTCGCTGAGCACGGCCGATACGTGGCTCAAGAACAACATCGACCCGCTGATCAAGAGCGCGATGTTCCAGCAGGACGGGCTGCTCATCATCGTGTTCGACGAGTCGGGCGGCGACAATACCAACGGCGGCGGTCGGGTCGTGTGGGTGGCCGTCAGTCCGAAGTCAAAGCGCGGCTATCAGTCCACCACGCTGTACCAGCACCAGAGCACGCTGCGGCTGATCCTGAAGGGGCTGGGCGTGAACGTCTTCCCCGGCGCGGCGGCCAGCGCCCCCGACATGAGCGAATTCTTCACGCCGTGAGGCGAACCCGAATAAAGGGACAGGATTTATGACCTTCATGCACAAGTTGTCGTGCCGTCTGGCGCTCCTGAAAGACCGCATGGTCGCGGTCTCGCCGGCGCTGCTCGCGGCAGCAGTCGTGTTCGCTTGCGAGAGACCGGTCCAGCTCACCGATACAGGAAGCGGCACGGTTGCGCAGCTATTGGTCTACCCAAAAAGCATGACGGTTCGCACAGGCCAGACGGCCGATTTCATGGCCGTGGCCCTCACGAGCGCCGGTGACACAGCCGCCGCGGCGGTGACCTGGAGCGCGACGAGCGGCAGCATCACGGATACGAGCACCAAGGGCGGCCGTCACTACGGGAAGTACAAGGCGGGCCCGGACACAGGCAGGGTGAAGGTCATTGCCCGGGGTCAGGGGAGCAACCTGTCGGATACGGCGACGGTCGCGGTGACCCTCCCGCCGGTGGCTTCGGTGAGCGTCAGTCCGGCGTCCGCCAGTGTGCTGCTGACGCAAACCGTGCAGCTCACGGCGACGACCCTGGACTCGACCGGCGCCGTGCTGACCGGGAGGACCGTGACCTGGTCCAGCAACAACGGTGCGGTGGCGACGGTGAGCGGGAGCGGCGTGGTGACGGGCTCGGCGGTGGGCACGGCCACGATCACCGCGACCAGCGAAGGCAAGAGCGGCAGCGCGACGATCACGGTTTCGACCGTCCCAGTAGCCACGGTGACGGTCGCCCCCCCATCGGCCGGCCTGAACACGGGCCAAACGGTCCAGCTGAGCGCGACGACCAGGGACTCCGCGGGGAACGTGCTCGCTGGCCGTGTGGTGACGTGGGGGAGCAGCGCTCCATCGGTCGCCACGGTGACGAGCGGCGGTCTGGTGACGGGCGTGGCGGCGGGCACGGCGACCATGACGGCGACGAGCGAGGGCAAGAGTGGGACGTCCGCGATCACGGTGACCTTCGTGCCCGTGTCGACGGTGACGGTCACCCCCGCATCGGCGAACCTGGCGGTCGGCCAAACGGTGCAGCTCACGGCCACGCCCAAAGACGCCAACGGCAACACGCTCACCGGGCGGACGATCACGTGGGCGACTTCCAACGCGTCGGTGGCGACCGTAACCACCAGCGGTTCCGTGAAGGGTGTGACGGCCGGCTCGGCGACGATCACGGCGACGAGCGAGGGGCAGAGTGGCTCGTCGGCGATCTCCGTGCGGATCGTGCCGGTCGCTACGGTTGCGGTCAGCCCGGCGTCGGCTAGCGTGCAGGTCGGCGGGACGGTGCAGCTGACGGCGGTTACCAAAGACAGCGCCGGGAATACGTTGACCGGTCGAACGATCACCTGGGCGAGCTCCAATAGCACGGTCGCCACGGTGAGCACGACCGGGCTCGTGTCGGGACTACTGATCGGCTCGGCGACGATCACGGCGACGAGCGAAGCGAAGAGCGGGTCGTCCGCGATCACCGTGACCGCGCCGGCCGTCCATGCGGGGTACTACGCGGCGACGAACGGCTCCAGCTCGGGCGACGGCAGCAGTGGTCGTCCGTGGAACCTGGCCACGGCGCTGAGCGGCGGTAACGGGAAGGTCCAGCCTGGCGACACGGTCTGGCTGCGCGGCGGCACCTACGCCGGCCAGTTCCGCAGCACCCTCACCGGGACGGCCGCGGCGCCGATTGTGGTGCGGCAGTATCCGGGCGAGCGGGCGATCATCGACGGCGGTGGATCGACCAGCGACACGTTCGTCGCCGACGGTTCGTATTCTGTCTTCTGGGGCTTCGAGATGACCAACAGCGACCCGGTCCGGTGCTGCAGCACGAGCTCGTTCTTCCGCGCGGACATGATGGTGAGTCACGCCACGCATGTGAAGTTCATCAATATGATCGTCCACGACGGCGGCCCCGGCTACTACACTTGGAGCCCGTACGGGGATGTCGAAATCTACGGCGCGATCATCTATAACATCGGCTACGATGGCTCCGACCGGGGCCACGGCCACGGGATGTACCTGAAGAACGACGTCGGCCCGCTGGTCGTGCGCGACAACATCCTGTTCAACTCTTACGGCTACGGCATCCACGCCTATACGAACACGGGCGACGGGCTCCTGAACGGCATCCACCTCGAAGGGAACGTGTCGTTCAACAGCGGGACGCTGTCGGCGCAAGGGACCTCGGGGAACATCGGGAACCTGGGCCAGCCGCCGGCGAATAACATGGCGATGATCGACAACATGACCTTCTTCTCGCCGGGCATCGGCGGATCGAACTGGTTGCTGGGGTCGGGGGACGGCCTCACGGCCACCGGTAACTACGTGGTCGGGGGCACTGGCATGAGCCAGGGGACCTGGACCAACGCGATCATCACCGGCAACACGGTGATTACGTCCGGCGCCAAGCCGACACAACCCCTGGTGTTCGTGCGGCCGAACGCCTACGAGCCGGGCCGGGCCAACGTGATCATCTACAACTGGAGTCGTCAGGCCGCGGTGTCGGTGGATCTGTCGAGCGTCCTGAGCGTGGGACGCCGGTACGAGGTGCGGAACGTGCAGGATCTGTTCGGCGCGCCGGTGGCGAGCGGTACGTTCGGGGGTGGCACGCTCAGCTTCCCGATGGCCGGAATTACGCCGCCCACGCCGATCGGGCTGACCAGCTCCCCGTCGCCGGTGACGGGGCCGGACTTCAACGTGTTCCTCGTGACGACGTTGCCATAGCCGACCCTGTCTTGAGAGGCCGCCCCGGGCGCGCGGTGTCGCGTCCGGGGCGGCGTGTTTCCTGGCGGCACCGTAGGTTCAAGGGTGTGACCGCTCACGCAATCGCCGCAGCGCTGTGTGCCCTGACTGCTCTGTCGACGGGTCGACTGGTAGGGCAGGCGTCGATCGCGCCGAAGCAGGGCGTTGGATTCTATGCTGCCCCGCATGGCTCGGCCGCGGGCGACGGCAGCCGCACCCGACCGTGGGATCTCACGACGGCGCTGACGGGCGGGCACGGGAGGGTCCAACCGGGGGACACCGTGTGGCTGCGCGGCGGTAGCTATCGCGGCCCGTTCCACAGCACGCTGACCGGGACGGCGGCGGCGCCCATCGTGGTGCGGCAGTATCCCGGGGAGCGCGCCGTGGTCGATGGAGCGGGCTCGCTCAACGACACGTTCGTGGTCCAAGGGCCCTATTCCATCTTCTGGGGGTTCGAGGTCGTCAATACCGACCCTACCCGGTGCTGCAGCACGAGCTCGAACTTCCGCGCCGACATGGTGACGAACTACGCGCCGCACACCAAGTTCGTCAATCTCATCGTGCACGACGGGGGACCGGGATTCTTCGTCTCCACCACGTACCCGGACGTGGAGATCTACGGCTCGATCGTGTACAACATCGGCTATCAGGGGTCCGACCGGGGGCACGGGCACGCGATGTACATCAAGAGCGACGTGGGCCCCGTGCTGGTGCGCGACAACATCATGTTCAATCAGTTCGGGTTCGGCGTGCATGAATACACCGACGCCGGCAGCGGCCAGCTTCGCAACATCCTCGTCCAGGGCAACGTCGTCTTCAACAGCGGTCTGCTGTCGAACAACTCCCAGTCGGCCAACATCCTGGCGGGCGGTGGTCAGGCGCCCGCCGACGGCATCACGGTTGCCGACAACGTGACCTATTACCCGCCCCGCTACGGGGCGAAGAATATCCAGGTCGGTCCGGTGAGCGGCCTCCTCAACGGGTCCATGACGGTGCGGAACAATTATGCCGTCGGCGGATCCACCAGCCTGTACGTCGGCCATTGGCGCCATGCGGTGGTGGACGGCAACACCCTCGTGGGCGGAGGCGGGGTCGATACCCGGACCGACCTCGGCGCCACTGCCCCGGTAGCGCCCACCCCGACCACTGGGACCACGGTCTTCGTTCGCGCCAATGCGTATGAGCCCGGTCGGGCGACCATCGTCGTCTACAACTGGGGTGGGCTCGGGACGGCGGCGGTGGACGTGTCCAAGGTGCTGCACGTCGGGGAGCGCTACGCGGTACGGAACGTGCAGGACCTGTTCGGCGCGCCGGCAGCGGGCGGCACGTACGACGGCGCCCCGATCAGCCTTCCGATGACGGCCGTCCCGCCGCCGCCGCCGATCGGGATGGCGCGGTCGCCGGCACCGGTGACAGGCCCGCTGTTCAACGTCTTCCTGTTGGAGCGAACACCCCGATAGAGAGGCAGGCCATGTTGCTCGGCAAAGGACTCCGCGGGCGGCGGTGGTGGACTCGCGGGGCTTGCGTCGGTGTGTTGGCGGCCGTCGGCTGTCGGTCGGGCGGACCGGCGGGATTGCCGCCGGGCAGCCGCGTCGGCTACTACGCTGCGCCCGGCGGAAGCGGCGCGGGCGACGGCAGTACGAGCCGTCCATGGGACCTCGCAACGGCGCTGGCGGGCGGGAACGGGATGGTGCAGCCGGGAGACACGATTTGGGTGCGCGGCGGCACCTACCCGGGGACCTTCACGAGCGCGCTGACCGGGACCTCGGCGGCGCCGATCGTGGTGCGCCGCTATCCAGGCGAGCGGGCCATCCTGGCCGGTGATGGTACGAGCAACACACTGAAGATCGATGGCGCGTGGGCGTACTTCTGGGGGTTGGAAGTGCAGGTCTCGACGCCCGATCGTACCAATCCCCGGATGGACGCCGTGTACGTGCGCTACACCGCGAATGTGAAGCTGATCAACCTGGTGGTCCACGACGGCGGTACCGGGATCTATACCGAGCCCGGGGCGCCGGGGGTCGAGATCTACGGATGCGTCGTCTACAACAATGGTTGGCAGGCGGGCGCGGGCGACCGTGGCCACGGGCACGCGATCTACGTGAAGAACGACGCGGGTACGAAGCTGGTGCGCGAGAACGTGCTCTTCAACCAGTACGGGTTCGGCGTCCACGAATACAGTGATCTGGGTAGCGGCGGCCTCAACAATATCCGCGTGGAACGGAATATCTCGTTCGACAACGGTTCCCTCGCGCTTCCCGGCACGTCCGGGGCGGGGAACATGCAGATCGGGGGGGAAGAGCCGGTGAACAACAGCACCGTGCTCTCCAACATGACGTACTCTGCACCGAGCATGTCCGAGCTGAATGTGCGGTTCGGCTATGGCGGCGTGCGAAGCGGGAGTCTGGCGGTGAGCGGGAACTATGTCGTCGGCGGGAATCCGGTCCTGACGGTCGAGGACTGGACTTCGTCGGTCGTGACCGGCGACACGCTGATCGGCGTGGACCAGGTTGTGATACTGACCGACTCGAATCTGGCCGGGCAGACATGGACCAGTAATCACTACTACCAGGACCCGCTTGCGGCGGCGTGGCGGTACCTGACCACGGACTACACGTTCAGCGGCTGGCAGGGAGCCACCGGACTTTCCGGAACGGACGTGGCGGTTGCCGGGACGCCGGCCGGCCGGGGCACCGTCGTTGTGTACAACTGGAGCCTGCAGCCTTCCGTGCCGGTGGATTTGTCGGGCGTGCTCCGGACGGGTGACCACTACGAGGTCCGCAGCGTCCAGGCGCTGTTCGGCGCGCCCGTAGCGAGCGGGACCTACGGCGGAGGCAGCATCGGCATTCCGATGACCCCGATCCTACCGCCGACGCCCGTCGGCCTTGCGAGCTCGCCGGCGCCGGTCACCGGGCCGGCGTTCGACGCATTCATCGTGACCCGCCTCGGATCCTAGCGGAGACGCTCGGCGATTCGCTCGGCGAGATGCTCGGCAAGCGGTAGCGCGCAAGTGAATGCGGGCGAGACGGCGTTGAGGACGTGGAAGGAGCGCTCGTCGCCTTCGTAGCGGAAGTCCATCTCCAACCGGCGCGCGCGAATGTCGAACAGCTGGGCCCGGATTCCCGCACGCCCCCAGCGCCGAAATCCCGCCGCCTGCACTCCGTCGGCGAGCAGTGCGGCACGGCGCACCAGCGCGCGTCGCCCGTACTCGCGCAGCTCCGCTAGGGCGAGCCGGCGGAACCCGAAGTCGTTGCGGAGCAGTAGCCCCGTCTCCTGGGCCGCGATGCTCAGACATTCTCCGAGCTTGAAGTTCCCCCAGCCCTCGTAATGCTCTCGCCACAAGGCCGGTGTCGCCGTGGGTCCGATTTTCACGCCGCCGTCCACGCCGCGCGTGATGTGCACGCCGAGGAACGGATTCTCGAGGTTGGGGACGGGATAGATGTGGGTGCGCATGCGTGGGGCGCCGGGCTCGGCGAGGAGGTAGCGTCCGCGGAACGGCAGAATGCGGTACCGCTCGGAAAACCCATACTCGAGGGCGATCCGATCTGCGTACAGCCCGGCGGTATTCACGAGGTATCCTGCCCCGATGGTTCCTGCGGACGTGACTGCGCCTCCGCGTCCGCGCGCCCGGTAGGCCGTTCCGGTCAGGACTGCGATCCCTGCCGCGCGCGCATCGTCCACCAGGGACGCGACGACTTCCGCCGGATCGACGGTCGCGGTGCAAGGGGAGAACAAGGCGCGCTCGGCGGTCTTGGCCCGGGGTTCGATGCGCCGAGCTTCCTCCGGCGAGAGGACTTCCAGCGGCACACCAGTCGTGCGTCCGCGGCGCAACAGCTCCTCCAGGCCGGGGAGGTCGGCCGGTCCCGTAGTGACAACCAGCTTGCCGCAGCGACTGAGCCGCAGGCCGCGCTCGCGGCAGTAGGCGGTGAGGCGCCGGTTGCCCTGGAGGGTGAGCCGTGCCTTGAGCGTGTCGGCCGTGTAGTAGAAGCCGGCATGCAGCACGCCGCTGTTGCGGCTGCTCGCGTGGAGACCGCAGGCGGGCTCCTTCTCGAGCAGCGTGACGGAACAGTCCCCGTAGCGGCGTTTGAGCTCGAGGGCCAGGGTGAGGCCCACGATTCCGCCGCCCACGACCAGGAAGTCCGTGGTGGATGCCGCGGTCACGGGAAAGGGGCGGGGGGCGGGGGGGGGCCGCGCGACCTAGGCTCGCGCCAGCTCGCGTGGCGGTGCCCAGTCTCCGCTGCGGCGCCGGGGTGTCGTGAAGGTCTGCTTCAGCGCTTCGACGTTGTGGTAGGCAGGGTTCTGATAATCGCGCAGCGCGGGTTGGCCCCGGACGGCCGCGGCGACTTCTCGAATCCCGGCGGGGACGGTGAACTCGGGCTCGAATCCCAGCACCCGACGGATCTTCTCGAAGCTCACGCGGTAGTCGCGGGGGTCCGGAGCGTCCTTCTCGTGCACCACCTCGGTTCCTCGCACGATCTCCGCGACCATGTCCCCCAGCTCGGCGATCGGATGATTGAGGGCGTCGCCGCCCACATTGAAGATCTCGCCGGCGACGCGCTCGGCCGGCGCTTCGAGGGCAGCGATGAACGCGCGGGCCGCGTCGCGGCAGTGCACGTTCGGCCGCCACTGGTTGCCGCCGAAGATGGCGATCTTGCGATCCACCACCGCGCGGACGGTGAGCGTGTTCACGACCAGGTCGAACCGCATGCGGGGCGAGAGACCGAACACCGTCGAGAGCCGGAGCACGACCGGCTGCACCTCCCCCGCACGATCGAACAGGATGTTCTCGCTCAGGACCCGCGTCCGCGCGTAGAGGGAGACCGGTTTGAGAGAAGACTCTTCGGTCAGGACTCCCTGGCTGCTCGCCCCGTAAACGCTGCAGCTCGAGGCAAACACGAGGCGCCGCACCCGGTAGAAGTTGCACGCCTCGGCCAGCACCTTGGTCGCCGTGTAATTGAGGTTGATCGTTTCTTCGGGATCGAGGTTGCAGGCCGGATCGCCCACGATCGCCGCGAGGGCGAGCACGCCGTGCACGTCGCGCAACGCGCGGCTCACGTCCCGGCTGCTGCAGATATCGCCGGGCATGACCTCGAGCCGGGGGTGGCTGAACCCCTCGATGCCGGCACGGCCGTAGTCGAAGCGGTCCAGGATGCGGACGTGATACCCGCGCTCCAGCAGCATTCGTGTGAGGTGCGATCCGATGAACCCCGCGCCCCCGGTCACGAGCACGCGTCGGTGCTGGGTCATGCCACCTTGGTACTTGGGGGGCGCGAGCGTCGTGTCGAGCAGCTCGTGCAACATGACGCTTCCCGGTCGATGGACGTCACCACCCAGTACGAAGCGATCGATCCCACCGACGGTCCGAACGTGAATGCCGACGTCCTCGAGCTGGCGGACGAGGACCCGTACCACGTTGCGGTCCGCCGAGGGCATCGCCACGATCACCTCGCGCACCTGGTGGCGCTCGGCGAGGGCGAGCGCGTCGTTCAGACCGCCGAGCACCGGCACGTCGTTCAGGACCGCGCCGAGTTTGGCGGAATCGTCGTCGAGGAAGCCGACGAGCTCCACGCCGGGCGCCGCCCCCCGGGCGAGCTCGCGGCCGATGGAGAGACCATGCTCGCCGGCACCGGCGATCAGGACCCGGCGCAGTGCGGGGCGCGTCGCGCCCGACCGGCGTTCCCGCTGTTTCGCCTCGGCCACCGACCAGCGGCGCAGCATCCGGGCGCCGACGCACAGGAACAGCATCAGGAGCGCCGTCAGCAACAGAGTTGCTGACGAGAGATGCACGATTCCGAGCGAGCGCAGCCCGAACAACACGCCCAGCACGAGCGTCCCTGAGAGGCAGGTCACGATCGCTTCGGTCAGGCTCGTGTAGCGCCAGATCGTGCGGTAGCTGCCGCTCCACGCCTCGACCAGCACAAGGAGGAGCCCCACGAGCACGGCGAGCGTGGCAGTCGGATCTGTGCCGAAGACGCGAATTCCTTCGCCCAGCGCCACCGCGGCCACGACCGCGCCGGCGCCGCAGCAGAAATCCACCCCCGCTTTCACCAGGCGCCGGATCGTCGAGTCGCGCAGCACGGAGTCGAGCAGGCGGGCCGTCGACGCAAGGGCCCGCACCGGCCAGGCGAACCGATGGGCAAGTTGGTCCAGCTCGAGTTGGGTCGAGGTCATTCCAAACGCTGGTCTAGGGTTGTGTGCGCCGGCGCGGCGCGATGCCACTGTGTATATCAGGTCTCGTGCCGGGCCGCCCCTGCGCCGGCAGCGGGGTCAAGAGACGTAACTGAAAGCTCTACAGCTTGTTACCCGGGCTGGTCGGGAGGGACCGCGCACCGGCTACGCCGCTTTGCCACACACCGGCCACACTTTAGTCACAATCGTGTGTCAGCCACGGTCGAGCGGTCGGGCTCATGGCAGGCAGCGCACGATATGCGGTCCGAGTGCGCTCGCGAGACGTGCCGGCATGCGCTTCCAGAGGCGTGGGCCCCAGGCCAGCGCGGGATCCTGCGGCGATGGAGTGGTGGTGCCGTTCCGAGAGGCGAGGTCGTACCACCAGAGCGGTTCATCACGCGCTCCCCAGCGATGCTTGAACTCGTGGGGACCGGAGCCCGGAGTCGAGCGCCCGAAGTTGAACGTTCGCACCCCCTCGAGGGCCGCGCGCTCGATGAAGGACCAATACAGCAGCGCATTGGGTCGGAGCTCCGGAGCGCTGGCGACTGCCGAGGCCCAGGTGACCTCGACCTCCTCCCCCCACCGCAGCGCGCAGCCGGCTGCGACCGGACGGCCGCCGTGATACGCGCAGCCGAACCACACGTCTTCCGGAAAGACTTCCGCGATCGTCTCGAAGAGGCGCCGGCCGTGGGCCGGCGTGCCGAGCTCGTGCATGTGCTGCTTGAACACCTCGAAGAACGGCCGGAGCTGGTCCGGTCCGAAGCGCACCGTCACCCCGGCCCGGGCGGTGCGCCGCACGTAGTTCTTGAGCCGGGAGTTGAGGCCTTGCCACACGCGGTCCGGGGATCCCGCGGTGAGATCGAGCAGGACCGTGACCTTGCGGTGTGACGCCGGCAGCGCGATGGGGAGCGGGACGCGGCTCCTGAGCTCGAGCAGCTTGACCCGGTCCCGCTGCGCCAGACCCGTGGCGTGGGCCACGAGCGCCTGGACGCCCGCCTCGCTGCCCAAGGGGCCGCCGTAGTTGAGGAATGGCATGGACACGAGGTAATGGCCAAACAGCAGGCTGTTCACCCGCACCAGGGGCAGCACGCCCGCGAGCCGGCCGTCCGGGTCGCGGGCCCCGAGTAAGAAGCACTGGTGCCCGAGGGCGCGCGTCATGACGGTCTTCCAACCGAACAGATGACAATGGGTCCAGTGCGGCTGCGCCCGCACGAACCGATCCCACTCGGCGGAAGGACCCGCGAACTCCTGAACGTGCAAAGTCATCGTGCGGCCCACTCCCGGGTGGTTTGTCGGACGTAGAAGCGGTACAGCGCCGGCATCGTCTGCCGCGCGATCTCTTTCAGCTGACGTGCCAGCAAGGCGCGGCCCCAGCCACGGAAGCGGGCGAGTTCCGCCGTCCTTGCCGGGGGCGTCGTGGTTTTCGGCCCGAAGCGGCCCAGGATCCAGCACCCGTCCACCAGCCGTGGCCGCGTCCACGGCTCCGAGGTGAACAGGGAGCGCAGGCCGGCGTCGGCCGCCGAGTGCAATACCGCGGGCGAGATATCGCCTCCAGGGACGGAAGCGACGGAGCAGGGCTCGCCCAGCAGATCGCCCAGGATGTCGCAGCTCGTGCGCCACTCCTCGGTCATGTGTTGAGGTGTCTGGTCCCGAAAGATGTCCGGGTGCGTGTGGGAATGGCTGCCGATGAGGTGCCCGGCGCTCCGGATGTACCGGATCTCGCTCTGGTCGAGGAAGCCGCGCGAGCCGATGAGATTCGTCACGATGAAGAAGTGGCCCTTCCACCCGCGCCGCGACAGCTCGTCGCTCACGTAGAGCGCGCTCTTCCCGCCGTCATCGAACGTGAGGAGCACGTGCCGACCTGGGCGCTCCAAATCCATCTCGAGCACCAGCTCGGGGATCAGCTGCGCCGCGCCGATCGACGCGAGGTGCTGTGCGAAGGCAAGGCGCGTGTGCTTGTACGGCAGGGCCGCGGGGCGCTGGAACCCGGATGCCCTGGGGTCGTCGGTCACTTCGTGGAATGCGAACGTCGCGAGCTCGGGTCTCGGTTTCACGTGTGCGTCTCCGTCTAACGGGACAGCGAGAAGCCGGCTGCGCGCGGCCGGCGCCAGCCGAAGACGTGATCGCCGACCCCCCGCAGGAAGCCGAGACCGTAGCTGCCATGCAGCACGACGAAGACGGCCGCGAGTCCAAGGCCGCACCGTGCCCCATGCTGTAGTGCCGCCCGGATCGAGCACGCGAAGACGGCCACGGTATAGCCACCGGCGATAGCCGCGAACGCGACGCGCGCGACCGGCCATGCGAGCCCCAGCAACCCGGTGGCAACGAGGGCCGTCAGGAGGAACGCGGGGGCGAGCTGGCGCGCGGTCATGATCTTGCCGAGCTTCTTCGCGACGAGGGGCTTGAAGTACCCGTACTGGTAGAACATGCGCCCGAGCTGCCGCAGCGTGCGGCGGGCGTAATACGAGCACACGACCTCGGGGACGAGCAGGATACGCCCGCCGTGCTTGAAGAGGCGCAGGTCGAATTCGTCGTCCTGGTTGCGCACCAGATCTTCGTCGAACAGCCCGATCCGGTCGAAGACTTCGCGGCGATAGCATCCGAAGGAGACCGCGTCGGCCCACCGGCGCTGCCGCGAGCCGATGCGGAAATAGGCGTTCCCCACGCCGAACGGGTGCGAGAGCCCGAGCGCGATGGCGCGCGCGATCGGGGTCTCGTCGGCCGGGAGCGTCTCGATCACGCCACCCACGCAGTCGGCGCCGCTCTCGTCGAGGGCCTCCACCAGACGCGTGACGTAGTCGCGTGGGTACTCGACGTGCGCGTCCATGCGCATGACGACGTCACCTTGGGCGGCCCGGACGCCCAGGTTCAACGCAACCGGCGTAATCTGCTTCGGGTTATCGAGCAAGCGCACCGTGGGGTAGCGTGCGGCGTATGCGGTGACGATCTCGCGGGTGCGGTCGTCGCTCCGGCCGTCCACGACGAGCACCTCCATCCGGTCCGGCGGGTAATCGCCGTCCAGGACCGACTGGAGGCAGCGGCCGACGTGCTGCGCTTCATTGCGGCACGGCACGATGATCGAGACGAATGCCTTGGTGGGGGCTGGCATCTCAGGTGATCCGGGCCACGAGTTCGCGGAGCCCTTCCACCCATTCGCCCACGGCCGGCCAGGGGTCGTGCCGGTCCCAGGTCTCGCTGCGGGTACCGGCTGGCTGCGGGCCGAACAGCTCCCACACCGCCTGCGCGCGGCCCGGGTACGGCGCCCGGTAACCGCGGGGCCGACCCCGGAGGATATGGAAGAAACGCTTCACGTCGCCCCAGAGCCACCGCACCACCACGCCGTCCCGATAGTCCGGCGGCGCGGTCACGGCCTCTCCTCCGAGCATCCGGATCCAGAGCAGCGGGAAGTCGACGCCGGCGGCGATCGCGAGCGCCAGCGACCCCCAGAACCGGCCGTTCACCTCGATGAGCCATGGAGGGTGCACGCCGTCGTCGCGGAATTCCACCATCGCCGGGCCGTGCCACTCGAGCGCGGCGAGCAGGCGCTCGGCGGGCGCTCGCAGCCGGGCCTCGGTCGGAGCCGAGCGGCGCAGGCTGCTGCCCGAGCCCGAGGGCTGAACGTCGCGCAGCCGCTCGTGCGCGAACCAGGCCACGACGCGACCGTGGTCGCACAGGGCGAACACTCCCTTGCCCTGTCCGGCGACCCAACCTTGGATGAGGGGCCATTGCTCCCCCTGTCGGCGCGCCCGAACCACGTCCTCGAGCTCGGCGTGCGACGCCGCGTAGCCCGGGCCGGGGTCTCTGGCGAATCCCGTCTTGGTCGGCACGTTGCTGCAACGCGCCTTGACCACGCACGGGAATCCCACGACCTCGGCGGCCGCGTGGCAGGCAGCGAGCGAATCCGGGAACTGGGTGGAGGGGACCGACACCCCACATGCCTCCGCCCGAGCGATCACGCGCCCCTTGTCGAACGCTTGCAGAAGAGTCTCAGCGGGAGCGCAGCCGACGGTGATGCCCACTTCCGTCCACGCGGTCCGGTCTGCATCGCAGAGGATGCAAGAGCGTTCGGTGAGCGGCAGAACAACGCTCACGCCCTGGCGGGCAGCCCAGGCGCGGAGCTCGGCGAATGCCGCTACCGTCTCTCCCGTAACCCGGAATTGGGCCCTGCAGTGGCGCGACCAGGCGCTGAGCGGCCAACGGCGGTCGCTGGCCACGAGCACGTCGTACCCGGCGCGCCCCAGCGAGCGCACGCAGGCCAGGGCTTGGTTGGTCTGGCCGTCCAGCACGAGCACCCGCGCGCGGCGAGAGACGGCGCTGCCGGGGACCCGAGCCCTGCCGCCCTCAGGCGCGCGTCGGGAGGTCAGTGTGGGCATAGGCCTGGGGGTCGATCGTGGCGCGCTCTTCGGGCGGCAGGTTGCACACCACCGCGCGGAACTTGCCGGTGGCCGTCCGGGGGACTTCCGCTACCGGCTCCAGTACCACGGCGACGTTCCCCATG
>WNGH01001766.1_pt1 | contig 20354 bp, 17 predicted proteins | sample 5400631 | NCBI WGS metagenome assembly WNGH01 (sample SAMN13153373, study PRJNA577476) | soil metagenome | isolation source: 115 cm soil or saprolite under Garry oak tree replicate 1 | place: USA:California | collected 2016-06-15
CAGGGCGGCGAGAGTGAATGGAATTCAGTTGCCGCGAGCGCGAACGAAACCCACGGAACGATTTGGCAGGACATAGAAATTCCGCGCGGCGGCGAATACAAAGTGTGGGTGCGTTACGCGGACTTCGCAAATAAGTCCGAGAACTTCGTCGTGCGGATTTTGCAAGAGCGACGCGCAGTGTTTCGACACGAATTCGGCGCGCAAGACCTTATCGATCCACATGATGAGACGAGCGCCTACTGGGGTTGGGCGTTTGCCTGGGACGGCGCGCCGGCAACTCTGGCCAAAGGTCCGGCCCGAGTATCGATCGAGATCGATAAAGCAGCGCCAGCTCGTCGGCAAGTCGATTGCTTCCTGGTTACCAACGACTTGGCTTTTGCGCCTGAAGGACGACGCAAACCTGACTTTGCCGCGATGCATTATCTGCATGAATGGGCGAACTCACGAACGTCATTCGCGCCGCTGATCGACTCGACGCGGACCGAAATTCCATCGACCTGGCAACGTCCCAAAGTTGCCGGTCGCGACTTCATGATGCCCTGGAACATCGCGAAAGATTTCTGGCAACTCTATGACAAGCCGCCGAACCAGCGACCGCTCTATCCGTTCAGCGCCGAACCAATCGACGAGTTTGTCAAATCTTATTCAGGCAAACGTGAAGTTCCGATCTTCGATTCAAAACTGATCGTTCCCGTCGTCTACATCAACGACCTGCCGGAACTCTTGAAGGATGGCAGCGCGTTTCGTCGTTATCTCGCAGAGACGAAATCACCATTCGCGGTTTTGATAAATTACGGTTCGGCCAGTTTTGCATCCGATGCGGACGCGCGCATCGCTTGGAATCTCCTGAACGGCCAGTTGCGCGATCAGTTCCTCGGCTGGATTTCCGGCGAGAGCGTCGGCTTTGTCTGGGACGAAGCGCCGAAGTATTTAAGAGTTTCACCAGACATGTCACGCGCGCAATTACTCGATGCTCTTCGAGGTTTTTATACCGGTGCGTTGGCGCGGAAGTGGAGCGCAACTTTCAAGACTGAGCCCGGGCCGATGTGGGAAAAGATGTTGACGGCGCAATCGACTTCGAGCACGTCGTTTGCGCACGCGTTGACCGAATGGGGAGTGCGATTTCTGGGAATGGAAACGTCGGCCGTGCAACCGATGACGGCGATGCGGATTGCGTTTACCCGTGGTGCTGCGCGGCAGTTTGGCGGGGAATTTTTCTATTATCACGCGCCAAACTTTGGCGACACAGCCACGACCTTCACGAAGCAGCAAAACTTTGCCGGGCCCGACAATTTTTTCCATACTCGTTACGGCGCGACGATGGGGCCGTCGTTATCTTGGTATCGCAAGAGTTACTATTTGTATTACCTGTCCGGCGCTTCGGCGATCTATCTGGAGCAGGGTTTCGATCAATTTTTCAAGCCGGGTCCGGGCGAACATCCTTTTCAACTGAATCCACTCGGACGTATTACCGACGAGTTCGTGCGATTTGCCGAAAAGCATCCCGATCGCGGCGCTCCCTATACGCCTATCGCTTTCTTACTTGACTCAGCGCACGGTTGGGACATGACCGACTATCCACAATGGCCATTCGGAGTCTCGCAGATCAACCGCAGCGATCGAGCCCTGCGCGAGTTGTTCGGCGCAGCTTACTATCCGGGCCCGCTGCGCGAGGGTGAGCCGGCGAGCGGCGAGCGACAATCATTCGTGCCCGGTATCTTCGGCAACATCTTTGATGTGCTGGTCGCGTCGGAAACCCACAAAGACGCGATCGATTCTTATGCGGCGGTCGTGATCGGCGGACGAATCGAATGGTCCAACGCGTGGGCCACGAAGCTTTCAGACTACGTACGCAACGGTGGCGTCGTGGTTTTTAATTCCGCCCAGATCAAAGGATTGCCGGCGGACTTGGTCGGCGTGCGCTTGCTGGGAACGACCGGCGAGGCGCACAACGCGCGCTGTCTTTCAAAGGACGAATCGCCACCGGACCTGCACGGTGGCATATTTCGTTTTGAACACATGGAGTTGAAAGGCGCGGAGGTTCTGATGGCGACGCCTTCGAACGAACCACTGGTGACCATCAACAAAATTGGGCGCGGCAAGGTAGTATTCGTCGCCGTGCCGGATCTGCTTGGCGAGGACGAGCGCATGACGACGTTTGCCGCGCATCTGTTGGCGCATCTCGCTTCAGACGCGACGCCAGTAAAGGTAGATGGTGACGTCGAATATTTGATCAATCGCAGCTCACACGGTTGGGTCGTCACCTTATTCAATGACAATGGCGTGTTCAAGCCGCAACAAGGTCTCGCTCAAGTTGATCGCATTGCGACTGTGAGTGCGACGCTTTCATTGCGAGGCGCTGCGATCGCAAATGCCAGCGAATGGACGTCGGATCGTACATTGACGATCAAGAAACAAGTTGGATCCGCCGACAGTATCACTCTGAACATTGCACCCGGCGGCATCGCGGTTGTCGAGTTAGTGACTACGCGCTAACATGATCGCTGCTTCACAAATCAATGACCGGTAAAGTAGCTCGAAAGTTTTTCATCAAAGGTGATGTGCAGGGTGTCGGGTTTCGTTTCTTTGCACAGCGCGCGGCGGCCCGACATCAGATTGTTGGTTACGTGAAAAATCTGGACGATGGCCGCGTCGAAGCTTTGGCCGAGGGTCCCGCACGGAATGTTGAAGCGTTCAAGCACGAACTGACTACCGGTCCGCGCTTCTCTTCAGTTGACCACATAGAAGAAATCAATCTCGATCCGACAGGTGCGTACTCGTCTTTCCGAATTGAACACTGATCATCTGCGGCGACGGAATTAGTGTCAGAAGCCCGACCGTTAGGAAGGGCTCCGGAGGAAATTGATGCCCTTGCTCACGCGCGGGCTTCTGACACCCAATGGAAAATGATCCGGTCGCTACTGCTCGCGGTTCTGACCCGGAATCTGAAACCACAGACACATTGCAAACGTAACAAGCACTGAAAAATGGAAGAAACCAAACCTACGCTGGTTCTGGAACGCGTCACCAAGCGCTTTGGCGGGTTTACCGCGGTCAGCGATCTCAGTCTGCAAGTGCGACCCGGCCGCGTCTTCGGTCTTATTGGCCCGAACGGAGCAGGCAAGACGACCACGATTCGCATGATCGTAAACATCACGGCGCCCGACTCCGGCCGTATCGAATTGTTTGGTCAGCAGATGAACACTGCCTTGCAGGATCGCATCGGCTATCTGCCGGAGGAACGCGGGCTGTACAAAAAAATGAGAGTCGGCGAGCAATTGCGCTTCTTCGCCGAGCTGAAGGACCTGCGGGGAGCGGAAGCAGATGAACGGATCGATGCGTGGTTGAAGAAGCTCGAACTTTCTGCCTGGAAGGACAAGCGCACGAAAGAATTGTCAAAGGGCATGCAGCAGAAGGTTCAGTTCATCACCGCAGTCATCCACGATCCCGATTTGGTGATTCTCGACGAGCCGTTTTCAGGGCTCGATCCGGTGAACGTGGATTTGATGAAGCAAACGATCCTGGACCAGAAGGCAGCCGGCAAAACGATTATTCTCTCGACTCACCAAATGGAAATTGCCGAGAAGCTTTGCGACGACGTTTGCATGATCAATCGCGCGCACAAAGTTCTGGACGGCAGGTTGCGTGAGATCAGACGCAGTTTTTCGCGCAACGCGGTCGCGCTGCAGTTCGCGGGCGGCGATGGGTTGCTTAATGATTCGACGCTGATCGCAAACGTGCGGCAGCACGACGAAGAATTTGAAGTGCTAATGGCCCCGGGCGCAAGTCCTCAAGCGCTGCTGAAACGCCTGGTTGATGCGGGCGCCGTGGTGACTAAGTTCGAATTGGTTGAGCCCACTCTTCACGATATTTTCATTGAGAAAGTCAGGGAAGCTGAATGAGAAAATTCTTCGCCGTCGTCAAGCGTGAATACATCCAGCGGGTACGGACGAAGTTTTTCGTGGTCGCGACCATTCTTGGTCCCGTCATGATGGCTGCGTTTACGATCGTGCCGGCGTTTATGTTTGGCCTCAGGTCCGGAGGGCCGACCCGCCTGGCGATCGTGGACCAGACCGGCAAAATGTATGAACGGGTGGCGAAAGAAATCACGAGCGACAAGAGTTCGCGCACAGAGAGCGCGACTGGTGCAGAGCCCGCTCAGCCGCCGGTTGGACCCAACAACTCACGTGAGCAAATTAACCGAGCCGGTAAGATGACTAAACCGACGTTCGTCGTCGAACAGGCCCGCCTCGATAATCGTTCCTTTGATGAAGTCAAAAAAAATTTGGAGGCAAGAGTTGAGAGGCGGGAACTTGAGGGCTATGTGGTTCTGCCACCGAATCTCCTCAAGGATGGACAACCTGAATTTCGTGCTCGCAATACGGCGGATCTTTTCACCAAAGAGAATATCCAGAGCGCCGTCAGCCGGGCCGTTCGGGGTCAGCGCCTGGTCGAAGCCGGGATCGACGAAAAGGTCGTGGCAAAGGCATCAGAGTCAGTCGATCTGAAGACTGTTGAAGCCGGTGGCAAAGAGAGCAAAGGCGAAGCGAGTTTTTTCTTCGTCTTTGGCATTGGCTTATTGATTTACATGAGCGTGCTACTTTACGGGCAGTTCGTGCTGGGAGCGGTAATTGAAGAAAAAGAAACCCGCATCGCCGAGATTTTGTTTTCTTCAATGCGTTCATTTCCGCTGATGATGGGTAAACTCGTCGGTGTTTCTCTGGTGGCCCTGACGCAGCTCGGAATTTGGGCAATGGCCTTTCTGGCTTTCTCTCTGTGGGCAGCCGGCGGCTCGTCAATCACCCTGCCGCACATTCCGTTAATGCTGTTTGTATACTTTGTGGCTTACTTTTTGATGGGCTATTTTATTTATGCGACTGTCTATGCCGTGGTCGGCTCAATGGTGACCACTACGCAGGAGGGCGGGCAACTCGCTTTGCCGGTGGTCCTAATGCTGGTTGCCGGGTTTTATCTCTCATTCAATATCATTCGCAGCCCCAGTTCACCGCTGGCATTCTGGGCTTCGATGTTCCCGTTCTTTGCGCCGATTACGATGTTGGTGCGGATTGTCACTGAAACCCCGCCGCTATGGCAAATTCTGCTTTCGCTCGGTATCGGCGTCGCGACGGTCGTGGGATTGATGTGGGTCGCGTCGCGCATTTATCGCGTTGGCATGCTGATGACTGGAAAGAAGGCAACGATTCCGGAGGTGTGGCGCTGGGTGAGAGAGGCGTGAGCCATTTTTGATTTTTGATTGCCGATTGTTGATTTTGGCGGAATCTATTGCGGCGCGACTTTCATAAATCAGACGTCGCCGATCAAAATCCAAAATCGCAAATCTGAAATCCGTTGATGCCGATTGAGATTGAAAAGAAATATCGTTTGACGAAGAGACAGCGTCAATCGATCGAGCGGCGCTTGCGAGCGATGGGCGCAGCTTCACGCCCGCTGGAGTTTGAAGAGAACACTCTGTATCGCGGGGGCCGGCTCGACATTGGAAATTGCATACTCCGGTTGCGATCTGTCAACCAGCAAAGGTTCTTTTTGACCTTTAAGCAGCGTCTGCCGACGAAGTCAGCGATCAAGCATCAACAGGAGGAAGAGACTGAGGTCGCTAACGGCGATGCGATGCACGCAATTCTGACCGAGTTGGGATATTACCGCGGTCTGGTTTATGAAAAACGCCGAGCGCGCTGGAATGTAGGCGCAGCCAAAGTGGTGATCGACGAACTCCCGTTCGGGCTGTTCATGGAAATCGAGGCGTCAGAGAAGGAAATCAGACGCGTCGAGAGATTGCTGGACGCTAAAGACTTGCCCGCTGTAATGGAAACTTATCCTTCCTTAACTGCCAAGTTGGGCCAGAACCGAAACGGCATCATCGAAGCGCGGTTCACGCGTTCGAAACGGAAGAGCTCGCGTTAGCCCTGGTTAAGCTGTGAAGTTTTCTCTAGCCCAGGCGTTCATTCCCGGGTTTTCTCTAGCCCAGGCGTTTACGCCTGGGAAAGTAAAGGGAACGAGATTGGGTTTAGCCTCCTTAAGGAGGCTTCCAGTTCGACGTTAGAACGATGAGCTATTTGAAGAAAAGCCTCCTGAAGGAGGCTGGATTGAAATCAAATATCTTCGTTCCCCAGGCGTAAACGCCTGGGCTAGAGAAAAGTTGTGGAGAAAAGCGGAGAAAGCTTCCCTTTAGTAGTTCCTCTCGCGCACGTTAACTCTTTGAACTGAGAACACCACACGCATTGTCTCCGGGCGCCGATCAAGTGACGCGGGAACGAACGCGGCGTCTTGCCGAAGCGCTTTGTCAAAATCTTCCAGCATGCGGCGATCGCGCGGCGCGTGCATTACGTCAGCCAGTGAAGCCGAGCCATTACTGAAAACATCCGCCACCACCACCATGTCATCCGCATCCTGACGACGATCTGATTGAAGACGAAGATATGACCTGGTCAAGGTCGCGAGCGCGCCGCCGGGATTCAGACTGGGTGATTCGGCATTGTAGGGATTGCGCAGTGCGGCATAACTCTCGGACGAAATCGGCTTGTTGATGTCGTAGCCCACCACCAGAATATCGACGGGCACGTCCACCAGCGCCGCTTCATCAAACGCCAGCGCCGCTTCATGCAAGGCAATCACGTGGGGGCGGAACGCGGCGAACACCGATACGAACAGTAATACTGAAGCGAGCGAACTAAAAGCATAACGCATCGCGCGAGGCTGCAACCATTCAAGCGCGAAATCGTTGATCAGATCGACGAGTGTGGCTCTGCTCCGAAGTTTTTGCGCCTCAGCCTCGGCAACCAATGCTTGATTGATCGAAGGGATCAAATCCGGGCGCGGCAAGGGCCGCGACAGAGTCGTTAACGCGCGGCGAATAGCTCGGAGTTCCTCGAGGTGAGCGCGACACACGGGACAGACTTCCAAATGTCCGTAGCAATCCGAGCGAGCTTCCGGCCTCAAGCCGTTATCCGCGTAGAGCGAAAGCGATTCCTTAATTTCGTCACAGTTCATGTTTCAATTTCGGAATTCGGATTTTGGATTCGGATTTACCAATTCGCAATCCGAATTCCGCAATCCAAAATTCTATTGAATGGCTGGCCGACCCCGGCTGCCCTCCCAAATTCAGAAAGGCAACACCAACCTGGAGACCCTGAGCGTTCAAGCTCATCAATCGCAGCGAAGTAAGATCTAACGGGTTGTTGCTGGCCACGTTTTTCAAATCACTCCGTCATTGATTGACTAGCTTTCAAGCCAACCCCAGGCCGTCACTCCGACCCATTTGGCACCGAGTTCTGTGAAGCCGGGGCGGGCCAACCATTCGTCTTAGAAAGATCCTTCGAGTTTGCGTCGCAACTCCAAACGTCCGCGGGCGATTCGCGACTTCACAGTTCCGATATTGATTTGGAGTGTCGCGGCAACCTCTTCGTAGCTCAATCCTTCCACGTCGCGCAGTATCACAGCCTCGCGATAGGCGCGCCGCAGAGTGAGCAATGCTTCTCGGAGTCGATGCTCGCGTTCGTGCGCCAACGTTTCCTCCTCGGGATTGGCGGCATCCTCATTCCGGAGGCTCGCGGCCAGCGGCTGCTCGCCTCGTTCGCCATTCGCATCGAGCGAAACGGTAGCGTCACGTCTTCGGCGTCGCCACCAGCGCCAGCGATTCCGCGCCTGATTGACAGCGATGCGATAAATCCACGTTTTCAAATCAGCTTCGCCGCGAAAGCGATCAATGCTTTGATAAGCGCGCAAGAAAGTCTCTTGCGTCAAATCGCGTGCCTCTTCCGCGTCGGTCGTCAATCTATAGAGCAGGGCGTAAACATCGCTCGATCGCTCCGCGACAAGTTGTTCAAACGCCGCGGCCTCTCGTAGCCTTAGTCTTTCAAGGAACTGGCTGTCGGTTGACGGACGAACCTCAACCGAAGCTGCCGAGGCAACTTCTTCCAACCCCGCGTGCCCTCGGAGGGCAACTTGCTCTCCGTAGCTCACTTGGTAACCCCCTCGGAGCCCTTCCCGATGGGAAGCTTGAAACGTGGCGATTGAATTCGCTTCCCCGACTGACGTTTGTTTAGAAACCGAGCGCGCTGATTTTGTTCCCGCTGATTCATTTCGAAAAGTGCTAACGCAAAACCAATGTCTTTGATGATTGCAGTGCGCGCCAGCGTTGCGATCCGGCTAGCGTTGACTTCAGTCTGCGACAGGACTTGAACGCATAACAAAGTCTACGCTACTTGCGCAGCTATCCAAAAACTTCAGGAAACTCAGTGTGCCAAGAATTTGTGGATAAACTCCCTCTCTCCCTGGGAGAGGGACGGGGTGAGGGTCTAGCTGCGAAGCCAACAAACTTCATAAATCGTTCTTTCCGCCGCACCAGCGGGCCCTGGAAAAATGAAGAGATGTAGTTCCTTGGTTCTCTCAGCTAAGCCCTCACCCTAACCCTCTCCCAGAGGGAGAGGGAGTTACCTGTAATTTCTCGGCACATCGCCCTACCTGAACACAGCACATTGCCTCCCTTGACAAGCCTTCGAGTGGTCGCTACATTCGCTGTTTCTGCGATCATACACCAAAATGAACGCACTTGACTGTGCGTGCTTGCAAAGGAATAAGATTTGGCAAAATACAAGAAAAAGCGGGCCCGTGAACTGAAGCATGACCGGTTCCGCGATACGACAATGTTGCTGGCGGACCGGTTGGCAGAGCGCGCAGCCGGGCGCGCCCGACAAATTCTATACGGATTGGCGGTGATCGTGATTATTGCCGCGGCGGCATATGGAATCGTGCGCTGGCGTCACAAGCATGCTGAAGAGGCCGAACAAGCGATTGGCCGCGCCATTGCAATCAATGACGCGGAGATTTCCAGCTCGCCAGCGCCGGGCTCACATGACCCGGTATTCGCTACGCCGCAGGAACGATCGGAGCGTGCAATTCAGGAATTTGAAAAAGTCGCGGCCAAATACGGCGAGCCTTACCGCTCTGAGGCGCGCTATTTCATCGTCACGAATAAACTGGTTACGGATCGGGCAACGGCCGAAACCGAATTGCAGTCTATGAGCCAGGGCAGTAGTGAAATCGCAATCCTGGCAAAATTCGCGCTGGCCCAGACCAAAGAGTCGGACGGTAATCTCGACGAAGCAGCCAGACTTTACAGCGAGGTCGCGAAAGCCGGATCCGGGACCGTGACTCCCGATATCGCGAACTTGCGATTAGCTTCTGTTTATGACAAACAGGGCAAGAAGAACGAAGCCGCGGATCTGCTCTTTAGCATCGTCATTACGGCTCGCAGCGCCAAAGACAAAGACGGAAAGCCCCTTCCCGAATCCGCCGCCTCGCGCGCCGCCGCGCAGCAACTACTGAAGGTCGATCCAGCGCGCCATGCCCTGTTGCCGCCACCACCCGCGCCGATGAATCTCTGAGAAGTGAGATCTCAGATTTCAGATCTGAGATTTGATTTCAGTCCTGAGATTTGATTTCAGATCTGAGATCTGAGATCTGAGATTTGAGATCTCTTAGATTTGAGATTCCAGAATGGATGGTCTGACGCATTCGCTGGTTGGTCTGACCTCAGCCAAAGCGGGACTCGAACGCTGGTCCCCATGCGCAACGGTCGTCTGTATCCTCTCTGCTAATGCTCCCGACATCGACGTCATTTCCGGTTTCTTCGGCGGCCGCTGGACCCTGCTGCATTATCACCGCGGCATCACGCATTCAATAATCGGCACGCTGGCGCTCGGGTTTCTGATTCCATCCATCTTCTATGCCGTAGATCGAGCGATCGCGCAAAGGCGAAAACGTCCGCCGCAAATTCGTTATCGCGGGCTACTGATTGCCTCGTTGATCGCGGCTGCCACGCATCCTTTGATGGATTGGACAAATAATTATGGCGTGCGGCCGCTGTTGCCGTGGAGTGGAAAGTGGTTCTATGGCGATCTGGTATTCATCATCGATCCGTACATCTGGCTGGTTCTTGGTGGCGCAGCCTCCCTGCTCACCAGCAATCGCCGCTTGAAGGTCATCGGATGGTCGGTGCTCGGCATTGCCTCGACGCTTTTGATCCTTCTCGGGCCTGCTCAGCGTGGACTTACCTCAACAGTAGTCCTTGTAGTGCGGGCGATTTGGATTCTGGGACTGCTGGCTTTCATTCTCGCCCGCTCCTTCAATCTTCCCCGGCGACTTAGAAAATCAATCGCGTTTGCTGCGCTGGCATTCGTTGTTTGTTATTGGGGAGCGTTAGCGCTAATGCATCACGCGGCGTACGAAAACGCTTTCACGCGCGCTGGCCAGTTGGCCGCGGAGCATGGTGAGCACCTCGTTCGCGTAGCAGCCATGCCTACAGCCGCCAATCCTCTTCGTTGGCAAAGCGTCGCCGAGACCGACCGGGCGTTTTATCGTTTCTTTGTGGGCGTTGCTCAGCCTTCAACCTCGCCCGATCGCTTCGAGAAGCCTTCAGGCTTGAGCGAGCAACTCGTGTCTGACGCATCGCTCGATCCTCGCGCTCAGGTTCTTCTCGGGTTCGCCAGGTTCCCGTTGGCACGAGTGGAGAGTGAGAACTGTATCGGCCAGACGCTCGTCCAATTTGCCGATCTGCGTTACACTGAACCTGGCGGGGCGCGTGGAAATTTCTCATTGAATGTCCCGGTCGAATGTTCCGCACGCTGATTTAGGATCTTGAGCGACTCAACGCAGAACCAATTACGTGAAGCCCTGGCCGCAAAATCTAGCGGCCAGTTTTCAACTAAAACGAAGCTTGCCGATGTGCGTGTTTCGCCGGGAGGTTATTTGGCGGCGGCGGCTTTGCTGACTTTCGTATCACTGGTATGTCTGCGAACGAACCGCGACCTGGCAGCGCTGATTCTGATCGCCGGAACCTGGACCACGATTCCACTGCTCGTATTCACCAATCGGATTAGCTTTGACGGCGATGCTCTTTCACGAAGAGGCCTGGTTAGTCTCATCGCCCGACTTCTCACCAGACGCGAGCAGAGCTTAAGAGTCGACGACATCGAAAGAGTTGAAGTCGCAACGCTGCGAACCCTTCGACGTGCGGGAAATGTGCGTTACCGCTATCGAATTGAAATTGCGGGCAAGGAACTGTTTCTCGCTTTCGCCTCGGGCGGCAAAGGATTTCGGCGGATGGCGCGCACCTTACTACCGCGGATTCCCGATTACAAGCTCGATGCGCGCGCGTGCGAGTTGCGCGACCATTTGAAAGCCGCAAGTATTGTTCGGACAGAAGCTGCCGCCCTCGGAATTCCACCCTCATCAGTTCTGGATGAGACGAATGACGCGGCGCGAAAAAGACACCTACCGGTACTTGAGCGCAAAGCATTGGACGAAGACGCTGAGCGCGCAAAGCTGCTGCGCCAGGCAGCAAACGACCTGCGCACGGCTGGTCGCCTGAGGCAGTCGGCAGAAGCCTTTCGTCGCGCGTTTCATATCTCTGGCAGCGATCCATGGCTACTTTATGAATACGCCAGGCTGTTGAGGTCGCAGGCCAGCGCTTTCAGTGACGCGCGCTTGCTTGGTCGCGCTTGCGCCGCGCTGAAGCTCGCGGCGACGCGCGGTGCATCTGATGCAGGCCTGTTGGAAAGAGTCGGCGAGAGCTTTCTCGAATACGGCGATCCAGGGCGCGCTGCAAAGACATTCCGCCGCGCGTTGGAAGTAAATGACGCGGCGTGTCGCGCCCAACTTGGACTCGCGGAAGTGGCGCTCAGCGATGGCAAACTGGCGCATGTAATTCATCATTACAATGAAACCGCGCGTATTGCGCCGGATAAAGCTGTCATGCGTTTGGCCCGGCGCGAAGCCGATTATTACTCGCGTCTTAACGACGACGAAGATTATTTGGCCGCCGAACTGCGCCGCATGAATTGGCTGGACGGCGCCGGCCGCGTTCAGCAGTTGGCGGCTCGCGTGAGTTTTGCGGCCTTGCTGGTTGCGTTGGTTGGCCCTTCAATGGATCAAGTCATAGCCGGACTGGGTTGGGCGCTTGCTTCGTCTTCGATAATCGCCTGGTCGGGTTCGTTGATCACCCGAAAGCTTCTCACCGCTCGAAGCCGCCCAGGGACCAGCGATGCTTGATACAGTGTGCCGTTGTAGTAAGCTTCCCTCTCCCTTTGGAAGAGGGTTGGGGTGAGGGCATAGCGATGGCACCAACCCATCTTTTCTCTTCTTATCCGAGCGGACCAAAGACGCAAGGAGAGTTTTCTTTTTCGGTTACTCACTAGGCCCTCTCCCAAAGGGAGAGGGGGACTACCTACAAATTCTTGACACACTGTGATTGATTGATTCGTTTCAGTCGCTAACGTTTGCGGTTCCGTACATGTTAGACTTCGCCGTTGGCGTAACCCCGGACCATTTGCCCTCAAAGAGAGATTTTCATTGTGTCCTTTACTAAACAAGCCCTGCTGGCGCTAAAACGAATCTTTATTGTCATCGGAATTGCCATCGCCTTCAGTCTGGGTTTGCTGGGCGCGATTTACCTCTCGCTTCGCAGCTCTGAGACGAAGGTGCCCGACATCCTCGGCAAAGATCGCCTTACGGCAGAAAACACGATTAGCTCGGCGGGTTTGAATTTTCGCGTGCGCGCAATGCGGGCCACCAGCGAAGCGAAACCGGATACGGTTTTGATTCAACTACCGCATGCCGGCGAGATCGTTAAGGTCGGACAGACTGTAGCGGTGGATCTGAGCCGGGCCTCGAAAGACGGCGAGAGCAGCTCGAACCAAACTGCGTCTAGTACAAACTCGGCAAATACAAACACTGAGAGTGGAAATACGATTGAGAACAGTAACGCAGGCAACTCCGCGTCTAATTCAAACGAGAACAAGCCGAAGAAGAAGCCGGCTAATAAGAACGCCAACGATAATTCGAATCCCAACGCAAAGCGCAGCGCCAACGTCAACCGAAGCATCAATGCTAATCGCGCCACCGGCAACGGAAATAATCAGCCAGGAAATGTTCGCTTTAATGTTAATGCTAACACCTCGACGCCCAGAGAAAACTCAAATCGCGGCGGCACTCCGAACAGCAACCGTCGCCCGCCGGTCACCGCCCCGACGCCCTAGTTTCTCGGAGAGTCTATGATTGAGATTGCTCCATCGATTCTTTCGGCCGATTTCAGCCGGCTCGGCGAACAGATTAAAACCGTTGAGCGTGCAGGGGCGTCGCTGCTTCATGTCGACGTGATGGATGGCCGCTTTGTACCAAACATCACGGTCGGTTTGCCAGTGGTGAAGGCGATTTCGCGTGCAACCCAACTGCCTATCGATGCGCATCTGATGATTGTCGAGCCGGCTCGTTACGTCGAATCGTTTGTAGAAGCGGGAGCACAGATGGTTTCGATTCACATCGAAGCCGACCCGCACGCACACCGAACGCTTACGGCCATTCGCGCGGCGGGTGCGCAAGCCGGCATCGCGATCAATCCGGCGACGTCGCTGTCGGTCTTGGAAGAAGCAATAAAGTTTGTCGATTTCGTTTTAGTAATGTCAGTGAATCCGGGTTTCGGCGGCCAGGAGTTTATTAGCTCTTCGCTGGACAAAGTGAGGCGCTTGCGAAAGATGCTGGACGAGCGTGGATCGAAAGCGCGAATCGAGATTGACGGCGGTATTGATCAGGACAACGTCGCCGAAGTCGCAGGCGCCGGCGCCGAGATCATCGTTTCCGGTTCAGCCATCTTCGGCGCGCCTGACCCCGCGGTAGCCTTACGTGAATTGCGTGAAGCGACCGTGCTGTGGGTTTAGAGTCCGATAAGCTTCAGCTTGTCGTTTTGGCGAGGAATCGACAAGCTGAAGCTTGTCGGACAACAGCGTTAGGAATTGGCCCGATTTTCAGTTTAAAATCCCGACTGCACGAATTGTCTTGGAGGTTTTTCAATGGTTCTTACCCCGGTGCGAAATATTAGTACACCCCGGTTAATCTTAATGGTTTTGGCGACGCTGATACTGGCTTTGTCCAGTGCGACGAACTTGCAGGCCCAGCGCAAGAACGAGAATCAGTCGGGCCTTTCGAACCTGCAGCGTTTGGACGTGATGCGTTCAAAGCTGGACGCTATGCGCCGTTCGTTGGACAACGCGATTGCCGGCCTCAATGCCAAGGATGCCGGCGACAGCAAGAAGAATCCTGACGATCCGCGTGAGCGTCTGCGCAGTCTCGAAAAAGAAGTCGGCTCAGTGCTCAGCGAAGTTAACGATCTGCACTCTAAGGAAGAGCATGCAGAGAAATACGATGCGTCCAAGCTCGATGGTTTGGAAACCTCAGTTGCTGAACTTAACACGCGCGTAGAGGCAGGTTTACAAGCGACGGCAGGCGCACGCACCTCTGCGGACGCAACCTCTTCGAACTATCATCCAAAACCCCAGAAGAATAAGCGACGGCTCTTGGGTTTGCTGCCCGGTAAGAGCAACGACAAGTATGCGGAACTCACCGGGTCGGTCGCGCCTGGCCGCGATCGCGTCCTTTTCGTCGAAGCGGCAAAAGAAGTGCGTAAGGGTAATCATGAAACCGGCCGTCTGCTGTTCACCACAATCATCACGACTTATCCCGACTCTCCTTATCTGCCAATGGCGAAGCTGGCGATCGCCGATTCGTTTTATCTGGAAGGCACTACCAGTTCTCTGGTCCAGGCAGCCCAGGCTTATCAGGACTGGCTGACGTTTTTCCCGACGGACCCGCTTACTTGCGCCGCGATGCTGAAAGTCGCTGAAGCCGAAATGCGCCAGATGGGTTTGTCGGATCGCGACATTTCCCACGCGCGTAAAGCGGAGCAGCGACTGAAGGTCATGTTGCAGCAATGCCCGCAATCGAACCTGCGCCCTGACACTGAACTCAGATTACGCGAGACGCAAGACAATCTGGCGATGCACAACCTGCAGATTGCCAGGTTTTATCTTGACGCGCGCTATTCAAATCATAAAGGTGGCCTCAAAGGCGGGCAGGATCGTTTGAAAGAAATTGTGGAGAAATACCCGAACTTTTGTTTGATGGACGAAGTGCTCTTTCGCTATGCCACGACCTATCAGGAAGAAGAAGAACCGGACGAAGCGGCAAAGCTTTACCAGCAACTGGTCCGCGACTTTCCCAACAGCGAGTTCGTCGACAAAGCCAAGGATCAGTTAAAGATCATCGGCGCCGCGATCCCCGATCCCGATCCGATTAAGAAGAGCCTGCTACCCTGCGAGAAGCCTACCTTCATGCAGAACATGATGCAACAGATCACTGGTAGCGCGAACATCACTACCAGCCACGATGGGATCCTGATCACGAGACATGGCGAAGGCACTGACTTAATCGACAAAGCGATTGCCAATAATGGCACGCTCCCTGACAATGCGCAGCCACAACCCGTGTTCGACCGTACCCAACGCGCTCCGGCAAATCCGCAACCCTCACCGGTTCAATCAACGCCAAATGGGACTCCGCAAAACCAGATGAATCCCGGAGCGCCAGCCACGCGCCCACGTCAGATACAGACTCCGACTCCAAAACCATGACCCCAATTAGCTCGCCCTAAAATGGCGACCAATCTTCAAAACGTACTGGAGGAGCTGCGGCGACGGCACAGATCCGCCGCGACGGTCGTCGTTGCTTTTCTCATCCTGGATGTGGTGTTACTGGCGATAGCATATTTCGCGGGAGCTTCGCTTTATCGAACGGGCGATCCGTCGATCATAATGGGCTTATGGATTGCGATTCTGGTATTTGGGCTGGGAGCGTTCGTGCTTAGGCGTACAAAGTTTGCCGCCCTCCGTCTCAAAGACATTGCCGCCGTCAAAGGGACTTCCGCCTTGTTAAAGACGTTGCAGGACACCACCATTCAAGTAGCATCCATAGGCGGCGCGATCGCTTTGATGGGGTTCATGGTCACGATCCTCACCGGCGATTGGACTAATATGCTGCGTGCGGCGGGTGTCACGGGTATCGTTCTAATCTACGGCTATCCCTTCCGCAGCGCGTGGCAACGACTGGTGATTCAGCTAACGTGAGATTACCGTCGAACTGGTTCGCTATTAGCGGGTTCCGCCAACCTCATCCCATGAGTTCCGGTGCTGGCTACTTTCCCACCGCTTCTCCGCCGGAGGAAACTGGCGCCATCTTCTTTGGAGATCAAACCTTTGTGAATCAGATCCTGAATTGACGCTTCAAAGGTAACCATTCCGTGCGACCGTCCGGTTTGCATCACTGTCGCTATCTGATGGCTCTTCCCTTCACGGATAAGATTCGCAACTGATGGTAAGCTGACCAGAATCTCGACGACTGCGACACGGCCCTGGCGATCGGGACGCGGCAGCAGCGCCTGGGCCACCACGCCGCGCAGACTTTCGGACAGCATCACCCGGATCTGTGTCTGCTGGCCTTCCGGAAAGACATCGATCACCCGGTCAATCGTCTTGATTGCGCTATTGGTGTGCAAGGTGCCAAAGACGAGGTGGCCGGTTTCAGCCGCCGTGATGGCCAGCGAAATCGTTTCCAGATCGCGCATCTCTCCTACCAGGATGATGTCGGGATCTTCGCGCAGCGCCGCTCGCAAGGCCGCGCTGAATGACTTGGTATGGCTGGAAACCTCTCTCTGGCTAATAAGGCAATTCTCGTTTTCGTGAACAAATTCGATTGGATCCTCGATAGTGATAATGTGCGATTGCTGCTCCCGGTTAATCGTGTGAATCAATGATGCCAGCGTGGTGCTCTTGCCCGAGCCGGTGGGACCGGTTACCAAAACCAGGCCCTCGGAAGCATCGATCAGACTCGCAAGCTGTTCCGGAAGATCCAACTCGCTGATGGTCTTGATTGTCTCCGGAATCAGACGAAAGGCCGCCGCGATGCCATGTCTATGCATAAAGACATTAACGCGGAAGCGGCCAACTCCAGCCAGCGGATAACTCAGATCCAGATCCCAGTTTTCGGTGAATATCTGCCTCTGTTTCTCTGTGAGAATTTCAAAAATCAAACTCTCGCAACTCTCGGCGGACACAGTGCGATAGCTCTGCTTCATCATCTCACCATTGATTCGCATGAACGGCGCAGAGCCAGAGGTCAGGTGCAGGTCAGAAGCACCTTGTTGTTTCATTTGCCTGAGAAGATCGTCGAGTCTCGCCATATTTTAGTTCTCAATCTCCGTTGGTGGAATTGACAAAGTTAACTGCGGCACACTGATGTAGTGCACATTCGCGTCCCTCGAGTTTCGTCATCGCCAAGTTTATCAATCCTGAGCGTGGAACCGAGGAGGTAGGACATCCTTAAAGAGGAACTGAGTTGCGTTCGCGGATTCGAGAAGCGAAGGCTTCAACTCGTTCCTAGGTCTCGCGTCAAGCGAGACAAAAATCACTATAGCAAAAAGAATAGTCCGGCGACTACTTCTTTTATCGAGAGCCAGTTCGACAAGGAGCTTCCACGTAAACCTGGCTGTAACCGGTGCTGCCCTGGGTTATTACGGCGCTGAAATCTCCCTTACCGACTCTGTCGGGTCTGCCTCACTGAAAGCCTCATGCTTTCGCTACTCATCGAAACGATCCGCCATTTCGAAGAAACCGTTTCAGAACAAGCTTGCGCTCGACTTCAAAACGCTTCGTGCAACTTCATTCAGTCACGCGATCGGTCGAGTTGGCCAGTCAATTGATTCAAGCTGCGTTTTGAATTGTCTTTGGCCATGCTCCTGGGACTCATGGGTGAAACAGCGCATGGTTTGACCCCCGCTCCTTTTTTATGGAGAGAGGCGGGTACGATTGTTACGATAAGTGACGCCAAAAGCCACTAAGTTTCGGTGTCGCATCACGGTTCCCTTTGAAAATGAGACTGGCACAATCGTTGCTGAAGGCGGCTGGGGAATTACCATAACGGTGATTTTCCCGTTTGCGGTTTCGGCAGGAGCGACAAATGAGCTACGAAGATTACGACTACCAGATCAAGAGAAAGAGTCAGGCGGGGCATAGCCTCATCGATTTGCTTATCGCACTCACCCTGATTGGAATTGTGCTCTCGGTCGCGATGGTAAGGATTGGCACCGCACGAGATGGGTTACGGTTGACGAATTCCGCGCACGTTCTGTCGGCCTATTTGGAGAAAGCCCGGATGGCCGCGATTCGCTGCCATTGCTCAACTACGATTCAGATTTCCAGCATCGGCAGCTATAGCATCACAGGTCCATTAAGAAGCGCGACAGTAGAGACGATAACCTATCCGCTTGAGCCAACGGTCAAGTTTCAGGGGTTGACACTTCCGCTGACAATAACCTTCGACTGGCGCGGACGGGCAGGAACCACAATCTTGCTTACCTTGGCCGATTCGACCACGGGTGTCGGATCCAGCACCGTCGTCGTGGGGCAGGCAGGTGATATTTCAACCGATACCACAGTTACAGGGCCCGTTATCGTTCCGACACCTCAAACGACAGTAACTACCACGGCTGGGATCAAGAGCATGCACTAACCGATTGAAGCATTAGCAGAGATGACTGATGGAATTAGATAAATCAAATATGAGCGGCCCGGCGGTTATTGATAGTCGCACCCATGAACGGGGATTCACGCTGATCGAGACATCGATCGCCATGGTAATCATGATGGTGGCCGGGCTCGGGGTCGTGTCTCTGTTCACTTATTCGATTGGATATAACTCCGGCGCGAACGACCGTGCGGTGGCCATTAGTATCGCTCAACAACAGATGGAACAACTGCGCAGCGTGCCGTTCACCGATCAAATTCTCAATGTATCGGCAGCCACGGTGCTAACGCCTTATACGGTAAGCAATGGTCGCACCTATCGAGTCACGAGGACGGTGACCGGCTCAAATAACGACAATAGTGGTAACCCAACTTTGAAGGTCATCACGATCCGAGTGGATCCGATGAGCGCAGGGTGGGCTGGCTTTCCGGTCATACTCCGAACGATACGTTCGACAACGACCAAGGGAACACATTAAGCGCATCAAGCGACGAAATGCAGGCAGCGGGAACTGTGAATCGATGAATAGATCACTTCCGAAGTCATCCACGCAATCCGGGTTTTCACTATTAGAACTCGTTATCGGCATGGCGATTACGCTTGTCATCTTAACGATTGCATTTATCTTGCTTGCTTCATCATTCGCAATTCGCAGACGTGAAAATCAGAGATCATCAGCAATCTCCGACGCGCAGCGAGCTTTTAATACTATGTCTCGCGAGATCGCCAACGCGGGCTACGGCCTCAGCACAAATGGTATCGTGGTCGGAGATTCGGGGCTAACTCAGATCCGTGTTCGCTCTGATCTGGATTTGTCAGGGGCGACCAACGCGGACAGCGAAGACATCAAGTATATGTTCGTCAATGATGCTAATGGCAGCTTCATTGTCCGAATGAATCTGCAACCCGCTCAGACAACAGGTCTGATTGCCAATCGCATAGATAGACTAGCAATCTACTACTACGATCAAGGGGTTACCTACACGATCGGTGACGGAGTAATCACGAATGTGAAGAACTCGACCGGGTCGATTCAGGGTCAAGTGACACCGGATTTGGCCAAATACATTGTGTTGGTCGTCAAAGTGGTCCTTCCTGCGATTGGAACACAGGGCTCACCCGGTTATCAACCTCCTTCAGCAACCCAACTCGTTTCAACCGTCATGCTTCGCAATGCAAATCTGCAGACTTACTGAAGGCGATGACCCTAAAGGAAGCTACGAGGGACAGTTATGAGCCAAGTTTCGTCAACCCATGATCCGAACAGCCGGAAAAACGAGCGCGGAGCAGCGTTGCTCACGTCGCTCATGGTCGCTACTTTGCTTCTGGCTGCGGGCGGCGCTCTGATTCAGATAACTTCGATGTCCGCATCAAACGCCATCGATTCGACTGCTGAAGCACAAGCTTACTATGGCGCTGAAGCAGGACTTCAGGCGGCGCTCAATGCATTACGCGGAAATGCCGCGCATACTGCCTCCGCCTTGCCGTCAGGCATGAGCACCATTAATTTCCTCAACGCCATCGTTCCTGGGTTTTCGAACGATTGCCCCAATGGAGCGGGAGGAGATCCTTCAACAGTTGCCCGACTCTCACGTTGGCTTCCTTATTCCAACACCCAGACTGCGGGCACGCGCGTAACTGTGGGGACCAGCCCTACGATCCAGTATGACGTGGTTGTTTCTCTGCCACCCGGTGACGTCCTTCCCGCCTCACCGCTTGAACCGGGCCGACTGCTTATTCAAGCCACGGGCTACGGTCCGAACAGCTCCAGGAAGAAGATGAGCATGATTGTCTCAAGCGCTGCTTTTGATCCGATAATTCCCGGGATGATGACTTTGGTGGGAACTCCCTCCGGCTCTCCTGCTATGAATTTTGATAGCGGCAACAGTGCTAATCACATCTATAGTGGAGTCGATCATGCCGGT
>WNGH01001768.1_pt1 | contig 20336 bp, 17 predicted proteins | sample 5400631 | NCBI WGS metagenome assembly WNGH01 (sample SAMN13153373, study PRJNA577476) | soil metagenome | isolation source: 115 cm soil or saprolite under Garry oak tree replicate 1 | place: USA:California | collected 2016-06-15
ATCTTCATCGCTCCTCACCTCACCGCTCGTGCACTGCGGCCACCAAAGAAACGCAGCGGTTCGGTCCCTTCGGGCCGAGGAAGAGATCCTGCCGAGCTGCCTGCTGCGACGTCCGTCCGGCGCTCACCGGCCGGCGGGGGTGGTGCCAGAGCACGACGACCTCCTGATCGGTCCCGGCGACCACCCGCGGGTCCATGAGCCGTTTGTGCCAGGTTGGCTGCAAAGGGTCCCAGATCTGGTCGAAGCCGGTCCTGTCGCCGGCTTGCAGGGCCACAGCCCCGTGGTAGGACCCGCCGTAGGGCAGGGCCGGCGGCCAGCGGAACTCCACCTCAGAGTGGTAGAGCTCAGCTAGGCGGCGTTCGTCGCACCGCCCGACCGCGGCAAACGCTGCCATCACGATGCCGGTACTTGCTGTCCAGCTCATGTCATCAGCTCCCTTGTGCGGACCGGCCGGCCGTGCGTGGCCACCGGGCATCGGACCCGGCGGGTGGGCGGGGCGGGTAGCGAGGTCATCGGTCGCGGCCGGGCATCGTGCGGGTCAGCCGGGCGAGCCCGTGCCAGCACAGGCTGACGGCGATCTCGACGACCTGGTCCCTGGGCACCTCCGGGTGCTCATACCACCAGGCGGCCAGGCCATCGTTGCCCGATTTGATGGCCCGGGCGATCATCTCGTCGGCCCGCTCCCGCGGAATACCTGGCGGAAGCCGCAGCGCGGGCGCTAGATGGATCAGGGCCGCGATGGCGGCGGTGCCCCGCTGGTGGATGCCGGCGTGGACGGCGGCGATCTGCTCGTCCGCGGGCGGGTCCCGGAACAGCATCCGCCAGGCGTACCGGTTGTGCTCGACGTAACTGAAGAACGCCTCGGTGCTGCGCCGCACCAGCTCCTCGCCGCTCCCCGCGTCGGGCAGGTTGGTCGTCGCCTCCACCATGGCACGGGCGTGCCGGGTCAGCAGCTCCAGGTGAAGGTCTTTCTTCGAGCTGAAATGGTCGTAGATGACCGATGGGGCGATGCCCGCGGCTGCCGCGATGGCCGTCATCGATGCGCCGTGATAGCCCTGCTCGGCGAAGACCCCGGCGGCGGCTTGCAGGAGCAGGTCCCGGCGCCGCGCCGCGCTGAGCCGCCGGCGTGTGCCCGGGCGCGCGGGCGGGGCTGACTGGCCTGCTGGCATGCTCTCCTCTGCTCTCCGCCCGGCTGGGCGGCACGGCGGCGCCCTGGCCGGGGCTGGTTCAGGCGGGGCGGCGAGGTCCTCGCGGAAGCCGCCGCGCCAGCTGGGCCGCAGCGGCCGCCAGCCGAGGGCGGTCTTGGCGTGCTCGTTGCTGGCGCCTGGCATCTGGGTCATCAGATACACCGCGTACGGCCCGCCCAGCACCCGGCCCAGCCACAGCGGCACCCGTCGCGGGGCCGGGGCGCCGAGGATCGCGGCGTAAGCGGGCACCCAGTCGGCCGCCGTTGCCGGTTCCTCGTCGACGATGTTGTACACGCCCCCGGCCCGCTGCTCGATCGCGGCGAGCGTGGCCTGGGGGCTGCGTCTTCGACGTGGATAAAGCAAAAGACCCCCGCCCCGTCGCCGACGACCGGGAACCGGCGCCGGCGCACGTCAGCCGCGATCGAGCCGCCGGCGGCGTACGAGGTCCCGGGCCCGTAGAAGAAGCCGTAGCGCAGCACGGCGCCGCGGATCCCCGCGGTGCCCAGGGTTTCCCGCTCCAGGTCCGCGATCGCCGCCACCGCCTCGGCGAACGGGCCAGGCGCCGCGCGATACAGGGGGTCAGCTTCGCACCTGAGCCGCCGCCCGGGCGCCCCGGCCCGCCACCGGGGGCGTAGGCGAAGGCCACGCTCTGCGCCACGACATGCGCGGCACCGGCGGCCGCCGCGGCCGCCATCAGATTGCGCGTGCCCTCGCCGCGCAGCCGGCTGGTCGCCGCCAGGTCCCGGCCGGCGCGGCGCGGGCTGATCCGCCGCGGCAAGGCGGTCAGCTGGTTCACCACCACCTCCGGCCGCGCCAACCCGACCGCCTTTCCCAGCGCCGCCGCATCAAGGGCGTCGCAGGTCACCAGCTCGGCCCCGGTGCCGCGCAACTGCTCCTGCCTCCCCTCCGACCGGGTCAACGCGGTTACCTCGTGACCAGCGGCAGTCAGCACCCCGGCCAGGGGCCCGCCGATGACCCCCGCCGCTCCCGCGACCAGCACCCTCACCCGGCACCACCCGTTTCCGGCCTCAAACCCGCCAGCCCGGCCATTGCCGGGCCCCTGCAGTAGCTTACCGAATCATGATTCGGTAAGCTACTGCTGTGAGTCAAGACGCGGCGGCCGCCCCGGTGCCGGAGGCCGTCATGCCGAAACCGAGCCTGTGGTCGAGGCGGGAAGGAGCCCGCGGTGATCCCGACTCTGATCATGGTCGGTGACATATTTGGACGCTGGTGGCGGGTCACGCTCCTTGTCTCGGCCATCGGCTGGCCGGTATTGCTCGTCGTCACCGGCGCGATGAGCATCGGACCGGCGCTGGCTGGCGCCGCCGGCCTCGCGGTGCTCAACTCCGGTGCCGGCGTGCTGCTCCATCAGGGCATCCTGCGCGGCGGCCGGAAGCTGCGGCGCGCAATGGCCTCACGAAGGAGCACCTGACGCTGCCGGCCCGCGAACGATTCCATAGGAAACGGCGGCCACGTGCTTGCGGCCGATCACATCGGCAGGCGTCGTGCTGGCCGGCACCGCCGCCGCCCAGGGCAGTGGCCCGCCTGCGCGTGGGGCCGTGACCGCCGGCGCAGCCGTTTGGCGACGATGGGGCCCTGCGTTCCTGGGCGTGCTGCGGGACCGCCGGTTGGAGGTTGCGCGGATGAGTGAAGTGGAACTCTCGGTCGGCACTATCGAGTACGACGACACCGGCGGGGACGGCCCGGTGCTCGTCTTCCTTCATGGTGTTGCCATGGATAGGTCGGTGTGGGCGCCGGTCGTCGCGGACCTGCGGCGCGATCATCGCTGCGTCGTGCCCACGCTTCCGCTCGGCGCGCACCGGCGGCCGATGCGCCGGGATGCAGACCTGTCCCTGCGCGGGTTCGGCCGCATGACCGCGGAGCTGCTGGAGCGCCTCGGCCTCGAGGAGGTGACATTGGTCCAAAACGACCACGGCGCCGCTCTCGCGCTGGCGGGCGACAACCCGCGGCGCGTGGCCCGGCTGGTCGTCTCCTCCTGCGAGGCGTTCGAAAACTACCCACCTGGCCTGCCGGGCAAGAACCTCCGGATGGCGGCGATGGTGCCCGGAGGCCTCTTCGTTGCGATGCAGGCCATGCGGTTGCCAGCCGTGCGCCGCTCGCCGCTTGGCTTCGGCTGGATGGCCAAACGCCCGCTGCCGGACGGGCTGGTGCACCGCTGGCTCCGGCCGGTCCAGACCGACCCCGGCGTGCGCCACGACCTCGCACGTTACGCGCGCAACGCCCGCCGCAGCCAGATGCTGGACGTCTGCGACCGCCTGCGGTCGTTCGGCCGCCCGGTGCTCGTCATCTGGGCACCCGAGGACCGCGTGCAGCACCCAACCCATGGCCCGCGGCTGGCGGCTCTCCTGCCAAACGCGCGGCTCACCGAGATCCATCAGCTGGATGACGATGACAGAACTGGCCATCCAGATCTGGGCGTTCGGCGCACCGCGATCGGCGGTGGCACAGACGAGACATGTTCGGCCACTCGTTCTACTGTCCGGGGCTTCCAAGCGGAGATAGCAATGTCTGAACCGCGTCCATAGGTTGAGCAGGGCGGTCACGGCCAGAGGCTGCAGTTGCCATGCCCGTCCTCGGCTTAGCCCGGGCGAGCTTACCGGGTGATCCGCTGAGTGTGTGCGGCGCAGTCTGCGGCGCGTTGCAGCAGCACGGTGCGTTCTGGGATGTTCTTGGTGAGCGACGCCGCGCGGCGGAACTCGCCGGCGGCTTCGTCATGGCGGCCCAGCCGGGCCAGCAAGTCGCCGCGGACGCTGGGCAGGTGGTGGTAGCCGGCCAGGGCGGGTTGCGCGGCAAGGCTGTCGACGATCTCCAGGCCCCGCTCGGGCCCGGACGCCATCGCTACCGCGACCGCACGGTTCAGTTCCACCACCGGTGAGGGCATCAGCAGGGCCAGCGCCTGATAAAGCGTGGCGATGCGGGTCCAGTCGGTCTGCTCTGGCGCGTGCGCCTGGGCGTGACACACGGCGATGGCGGCCTGCAGAATATAGGGTCCTGGCGGGCCGCCGAGCCGCTGGGCCCGGAGCAGCGCGGCGAAGCCGCGCCTGATTAGCAGCTGGTCCCACTGGCCGCGGTTCTGCTCCAGCAGCGGGACTGGCAGCCCGGCCGGGCTGAGCCGGGCCCGGATGCGTGATGCCTGGATTTCCATCAGCGCCACCAGGCCGTGCACCTCGGGTTCGGCTGGCATTAGCTCGGCCAGCACACGGCCGAGGCGCAGCGCCTCGGTGCAGAGCGCGGGCCGCATCCAGTCCTCTCCAGCCATCGCCGAGTAGCCCTCGTTGAACACCAGGTAGAGCACCTCGAGCACGGACGCCAGCCGGGCCGGGCGCGCGGCAGGCGGCGGCACCTCGAACGGGACCTGCCTAGCGGCCAGGGTCCGCTTGGCCCGGACGATCCGCTTCGCGATCGTCGCCTCCGCCACCAGGAACCCGCGTGCGATCTCTTCGGTGGTCAGGCCACCGAGCAGGCGGAGGGTGAGCGCAATCCGGGCTTCGGTGGACAGCACCGGATGGCAGGAGATGAACATCAGCCGCAGCAGGTCATCGCCCATGTTCTCGTCGCCGGCCAGGACGGTATCAACTCCAGCGGGTGCGCTCAGCTGCTGGGTCTCCAGCTCACGGGCGATCAGGCTCAGCTTGCCGCCGAGCCGCTCGTGACGGCGGATACGGTCAATGGCGCGGTGCTTCGCGGTGACCATGAGCCAGGCACCTGGGTTGGGCGGGACGCCTTCGGCTGGCCATTGCTCAAGCGCGGCGACCAGGGCGTCCTGGGCTAGCTCCTCGGCCAGGCCGACGTCCCGGACCAGCCCGGTAAGGCCCGCTATTATCCGGGCCGACTCCAGCCGCCACACCGCCTCGATCGCGCGATGCGCCGCCGCGGTGCCGGTATCCGATGTCATTACCCCTCGGGGCCGAACACCTGGCGGATGTCGCCCTCGCCGTCACCGACCATCTTCCAGAACCGCCGGGCCAGTTCCAGCGCCTCCTCCTTGGACCGGGCTTCGATCAGCGCGAAACTCACGATCACCTCCTTGGACTCGGTGAACGGCCCGTCGGTCAGCGTGATGTTCCCGCCGGAAGAGGTCACATGCGTGCCGCGGTCAAGGCCGCCCGTCGCCAGCAGCACCCCGGCCCTGGTCAGCTCCTCCACGAAGCGCCCCATCTCAGCGAACAGCTGCTCATCCGGCGGCGCTCCGCCGCCGTTGACCGTCATCAGGAAGCGCATCGCAGGACCTCCTTGAAACTTCTGGCCGCCGTGTCCATCTAGCCGGCCCCCATTCGAAGCATCAGCAGCAAGCCGGATCACCCCAGCCGGCTACCGCACACGATTCGGAGGAGATCCCCATGAGGAAGATCGTATCGGGCCTGTTCATCTCGCTGGATGGCGTCATCGAGAGCGCCAACGACTGGATGGGGCCGTGGTTCAGCCCGGAGCTCGGCCAGACCGTCGGATCCATGATCGCGGCGCAGGACGCGATGCTGCTCGGCCGGGTCACCTACGACGACTTCGCCGCGCACTGGCCGCAGCAGACCGGCGAGATGGCCGACCAGATGAACGGCAGCGTCAAGTACGTCGTCTCCGGCACGCTCAAGTCCGCGGACTGGCAGAACTCGACCCTGATCCCGCGGGACCGCGCCGCCGCCGAGATCGCCGGGCTCAAGCAACAGCCCGGCAAGAACATCGGCATGACCGGCAGCGCCACCCTGGTCAGCTGGCTGCTGCGCGAGGGCCTGCTCGACGAACTGCACCTGTTCGTCTTCCCGGTGGTGCTCGGCTCCGGCAAGCGCCTGTTCCGCGACGGCGGCGACAAGCTGCCGCTGAAGCTCACCGGTTCGGCAACCTTCGAGACCGGCGTCGTCCACCTCACCTACACCAGGGCATGACCCAGCGCCGCTGCCGTCCGGCAAGGGTTCCGCGGTCAGGAGCCCTGCCGGACGGAGCCGGTGATGGGGGGCCAAGCGGGCGGACGTCGCAGATGGCAGTGCGCACGCGGGCTTTCCACGCCACCACGTCCGGGCAGATGAACTCCCGGTCGAGGGCGTTCGTCCCTGGCCCGGGTTCATGCACCAGGCGATCCTGCACGCACAGCCGGACTCGACTTCGGCCTGAGGCACGGTGGCCGGGTGTGTCGAGGTCCTGGCCCCGGAGAGCGTCGCGAACAATCCGGCATCACGTCGCGTCGAATTGAAACGCTCGCCTTGCCGCAGCTCGAATACCGCGGCCACGTGATACACAAGCCTGGCTTACAGGCGGAGGCCAGAACTGGCCGTTCTGTGCCACTCGACCGACCCGAACTCGCCGTCGGCAGCCTGCGCAGAGTCGGCGTTCGGATCCCGGGATTGACTCACAGTGATCACGCTGCGTCATTGACTTTGGGTACCGTGCATGGCCGCAACGCGCGGGCCCTGGCCCGGGAGCGAACCCGGCAAGCAAGATGGGCTACCGAGTGGGGCCACGCTGCCGGGGCGGCGCCGGGCCGTGTGATGGGCGGCTTGCGGCTGTGGGTTCCGGCGGCCGTGCCTTCGCTGACGCTCCCACCAGCACTTGCTGTATGGAGATCGGAAAGTCACGCGTGGCCTGGTTGCCGTGGGCTCTGGCCTTGGCGCGGCTGGCAGGCGGCGTCGTGTACGAGCGCCGTGCGGTGTACAGTCGCTCGGCGGCGGTCCGGGCGGCGGCGGCTTGAGCGGCATGCCGCTGGGCAGCCCGCAGGTCGATGACGGCCTCGGCCAGGGCCGCGAGCTGGAGGATGAGCCGGAGCTGAGCGATGAGCGGATCGCCGGTAGCGATGGCGGCAGCGGACAGCACCCGGGCCGCAGTGCGCAGCCTGTTACCTGTGGGGGTTGGGCGGGGCGGGCGTCCGTAGGCGCATCGGGCGGCGCGGTCGTAGGCGTCGGCGGCTCGCCGTAGCTCGGGGTTGCCGAGTGCACTGGCGGCGGCGTGCAGGGTGTCGGCGGCGGCCCAGGCGGCATCGGCCGCCGCGCCAGGGTCAGCGGCGGCGAGGCCGCGGATCTGCTGCGTGGCGTCACGGGCGGCCCGGGCGGCGTGCTCGTAGACGGCGTGGCGTTCAGCGCGGGTGAAGACACTGGCAGGACTGGTGGCGCCGGCGGCTGTCCAGCGGTGGCGCAGTTTGGGCAAGGTCAGGTCGGGGGCGAGTTTCCCGCCGCCGTACCAGACCGGGCCACCAGCGTTGGTGGTGTCGGAGGAGAAGGCGACGGCGTAGCCGGTGACCTCGCCGGGGTTGCGGGTGCTGAACCGCTTGCGGACGCTGATCCCCGCGGCGTCGAGGCGAGCGAAGAACTCCCGCTCGCTGGAGGAGGCGGCGGCGGCGGCGGCGACCGCGCGGCGCAGCGTGACCCGGGGTGGTTCGCCCCGAGGCGCTCAGCGACCGCGATCACCGAGGCGTCAGCGGCGCCAAGCGGGAGATCAGCGTAGGTCTCCACGAGGTCGGCCATGCGGTCGAGGTCGGCGGCGGTCAACGCGACGAGGGTGAAGACGTCGTCCCTGACCGAGCGCAGGAACCCGGCCTCAGCTTGCGCGCCGCGCTCGCGTTCGAGCAGGTAGCACACCTCGGTCAGGATCGGGGCGGGCACCAGCAGGGGGCCTGGGGCATCATCGAACAGGGCCATGCAGCGGGCGTGATGGCGGTCCTGCCGGTTGGCCATGGCCACCAGCGGCCCGGTGTCCCAGATGATCACAGCGCTGGGGCGGCGTTAGGCCGGGCGGCCCAGCTCAGAGCGCAGAATGTCCTCCGAGCGCTCGGCGAAGTCAGGGCCAGCGCGCAGCGTCCCGGCCCAGGAGGGGCGGCGAGCGTGGCGACGATGCCCAGCGCCAGCAGCCACCGGGCCAGAGCTGGTACGGGCAGCCGGTGCCGGGCCGCATACAGCACCACCATGGAAGAGGAGTACACCAGGCCATCGATCGTGGCCGGTTCCAGCCGCGCGGTCAGCCCGCTCTCCCCATGAGCGTGGACCACCTCGAATGCATGCTGGTAAGAGACCTAAGCGGCGATGCCCGCCACTCCGAGGACGGCGGCCGCGGTGGAGACCCGGATCACCCGGTCGGCGCCGCCGCTCACTCCCCCGGCTCCCGCCCACCAGGCTTGCGGCCGGTCACGATCCACGCACCGCCCACCCCGAACGGGCACACTTGGAACCCGAGCCCGTCGAGCACCTCCGACAGCGCCCTATTCATTACACCCTGCGTGCCGTGGTATGCCGCCCCCCGGCCCCAGTCCAGCGACAGCAGGTTGTGCGTCGTCCAGGAGACCACGATGCCTCCCCTGCGGTCGGGATCATGACTAGGAGCGACCGGCAGCAGGCATATTCCGCCGAGCCGGTACAGCGGATGGTGCTGGGCGCAGTGATGCAAGGTGAACCCGGCCTCGGTGAGTGCCCGGGCCACGTCCGTGGCCAAGGGCCTCAGCGGGTCATCGTCCCGCAGCGAGCGGCCGTACGCATCGGCCAGCCGCCCGGTCGCGTCGGCGAGTTCTTCGCGCTCGGCGAGCGCCCGTAACGGCCCGAGGTCCGGTGGCTCGTCGCCTTGGGAGGCGTCGGCGGCGAAACCGCGCCTGATCTGGCGCAAACGGTCTTCTGACATGCAGCTTCCTCCTTGATCAACTGGGAGGAATTTGGGAGATCATCTTCTGGATGACCCTCCCTGAACCGCTCCCAACTGAGGTGAAGAGGAGCCTCTGAGCTGGCCTTTTACAGTTTCGGCCGGTGAGCTGGCGGAGCAGACCGGTTTCGCATCGAGGGGGTCAGGGTTCAAATCCCCTCAGCTCCACTAGGAATTGCAGGTCAGAGGCATGATCTGCGTGACCGTTGAAGCCGTGAAGATCAATTGTCACTCAGATGTCACTGGGACTGGGCATCAGTGGGTGACATTGCGCGGGCATGCATGGCCTGCGCGGCAGCACTCATCACGCCCTCGCTGACCGGACTCTTGACAGTTGACGCGCCAACACCGGCGTCTGTCAGACCGGCGTCATCACTGAGGCCCGGTGTGCCGCCACAACGAGGCAGTGGCGCGGCAGCGAGCAGGGCAGGCTGGAACAACCGGGCCGGGCCGGGCGGCAGTCACGATGTCATCCAAGTCCAACAGGCCGCGCTGGAGGTTCTACCACTCCGAGTTCCTTGAGCGCGCTGCCCAGTACTGACGACCGGGCTGAATCGGCCCGGAGTTGAATCTTCGCCGAACCCGGGCGATTCAAGATGACCGGGATCAGGCAGTTGTGCTGCCAGATGGCCACACAGCTGCGGGCGTGCGCCGCCAGGCCACCTGTACTACCTCGTGACCGGGTGAAACGATCGTCAAGTGGCGCCGCGCGGGACCGATCCGCTATCGCGATTTGGCGCGCCCAGTCTGGCACCTATCACCATCAGAGACCAGCTTGAGCGCCGGATCCGCAAACCGGCCGACCTGCTCCGGCTGGCCGCCGGATGCGTCACGCTTGCCCTGTTGGCCGGGGCGGGCCTGGTAGCGCGGGCCACCGCGAGGGGCGCGGAAACCGACGTCGCGACCGCAGGGCATCACCTGTCTGGGGTGCTGCTCAGCCTGCTGCGGATCGCGTCCGGGTTCGCGCTGCTGCTTTTGCCAGTTGCCTTGGCGGTACGCCAGTTGGCCCGCGGCCACTACCGGCGGCTCAGCGAGGCAATCGCGACCAGCGCGGTCACTGTCGCGGTTGTCGTGGCGGCGAATGCGCTGCTGCATCTGCCTGGCACCGCGGATCTTTACAGCGCCCTCACCGTGTCCCGCAGCGGCCAGGTCCACACCGCCCCGCTGGATGCCTACCTTGCGGCCTTCGCAGCCTACGTCACCGTCATGGACCTTGCTGGCCAGCCGCGCTGGCGGGCCGCCGTATGGCTGGCGGTCGGGGCGTATGTGATCACCAGCCTGGTAGCGGTTCACGCTACCGCTCTCTCGCTGGCCCTCACCCTGGTGCTGGGCGCGACGGTCGGTCTGGCCATGCGTTACACGGCCGGGCTTCCCTCACAGCGCCCGGGAGGACTTCACATAGCCGAGGCGCTGAGGTCAGCAGGCTTGCCAGTGGCAACCATGAGCCGCACAGCGCAGACAGCGGGCAGCCGTTGCTACACCGCGACCACGCAGAACGGTGACCGCCTCGATGTCGTCGTGTTCGATCGCGATCAGGTAGCTGCGGGAGCGCTGTACCGCCTCTACCGGCTGGTGCGAGTGCAACGCCAGGTATCTCGCGGCATGCCTCTGTCGGTGGAGCACGCGGTCGAGCGGTCAGCACTGCTGTCGTACGCGATGGCCGATGCCTCCGTTGCTACGCCACGTCTTCGTGCCGCCATCCGGGCAGGTCCCGACGCCGCCGTGCTGGCGTATGAGCACTGCGCCGGAACCACACTGGCCGACAGCCCGGCACCGCCGGACGATGCCCAGCTGAGCAAGGTCTGGGACACGGTGCTCCGCATGCACGCTCACGGCGTTACGCACCGGGCGCTCACCGCGGACCGGATCCTTTTCACCGGCCGTGGCGACGTCGTGCTGCTTGACCCGGGCAACGGCAATGTGGCCGCGACTGACCTCCAGTGCCGGCTCGACTTGGCCCAGCTGCTTGCCGAGCTCGCCCTGCTGGTCGGCCCGGACAAGGCGGCGGATAGCGCCCTGGCGCGGGTTGGCGCGGCGAAGCTGGATGGCGTGCTGGCATTGCTTCAGCCGGTGGCGCTGTACCGCAGTACCCGGGCGGTTCTGCGGCGGCAGCGCAATGTCCTGCCGGCCCTGCGGGTTCGGCTGGCCGCGGCGTCTCCCGACATGGAAGCCGCCCCGGTCCGGCTGGAACGGGTGCGGCCCCGCACGCTCGTCAGCTTGGTCGTCGGCATTGCTGTGGCGTACGTGCTCGCCGGGCAGCTTGCCCAGATCAATATCGCCAGCCTCGTCCGGCAGGCAGACTGGCGGTGGACCGGCGCGGCACTGGTCTTGTCCGCGCTCACCTACGCCGCGGCGGCGGCCTCCATAACCGGGTTCGTGCTGGAGCGGCTGAGGTTCGCACGCACTCTCCTGGCGCAGCTTGCCGCTTCGTTCATTACGCTGGTGACGCCAGCGGCCGTGGGCGGTGCGGCGCTCAATATCCGGTATCTGCAACGCAACGGTGTTCCTCCCGCCAAGGCAACCGCAAGCATTGGTGCGGCACAGGTGATCGCCTTCGTATTGCACATGTTCCTGCTGGTGAGCTTCGCGGCGATCACCGGCGCAGCGCGGATCCATTCGCTTCGCCCTCCGGCCTGGGTCTTCTTCGTCCTGGGCGGGCTGGTTTTGCTAGTGCTGGCCGCGATGGCTGTTCCGCGCGGGCGACGGCTGCTGCGTGCCCGCCTGGTGCCCACGCTTGGGCAGGTCCTGCCCATGCTCCTCGACCTGGCGCACAATCCCCGCAGGCTCGCCGAAGGCCTCGGCGGTGCGCTCATGCTGACCGTGCTCTACGTGCTGTGCCTGGCCTGCTGCGTGCGGGCGGTCGGCGGTGCCCTGCCGGTCACAAGCATCGCCGTGGTATATCTGACCGGCAGCGCGCTGGGATCGGCCGCCCCCACACCGGGCGGGCTGGGGGCCGTCGAGGTCGCGCTGTCCGCCGGGCTCACCGCGGCCGGCCTGGGCAACGCCCTGGCGCTCAGCTCGGTGCTGCTGTTCCGGCTGCTAACGTTTTGGCTCCCGGTGCCGGCCGGCTGGGTTGCCTTCAATTACCTACAGCGCAAGCAAGCCATCTAAGGACCGGCTCACATCCCGAGCGCAGCCGTCTAGCAGCCCTCGAGATGATCGATTCCTTGGTGGCGGTGGTCAGTGGCAGGCGGTGAGGGAACGCTTGTCCGCGGGCCCCGCAGGACCGAACACACCGCGCAATGGCCACACCCCCGAGCCTCCTCGGCGACTTCCACGCTGGGTGATCAGCGGTTGGCACCGGCGAAGCGCGCATCGCCGCCGATATGGTCGCCAGTCGCCGCCGACTCGACGGCAGCGCTTCGCGTGCCGAATTGTGATTATGCTGTCGGCCTGGGTGACGCGGTCAGGAAGGCCGTGGCCCTGGGCCCGCTCAGCGGTGCCGCAGCCGGCGGGTTCCCACGCGAACCGGGCGTCACGAGCACGCCCTGTCCCGGGATCTGGCGGCAGCGGGCGCCGGGACGCCGTTTAGTTCTTTATCCATAGCTGGTCGAGCGGGACGCCGAATGCGGGGATTCGCTGATAGTTGCCGACGCGTGCGGACACCAGGTCAATGCCGAGCGGGTTGACCAGCGGGATCCATGGCGAGTGGCGCATGATCTGGGAGTCGATGTGCTGCCAGGCGCGGTTGGCTGCGGCGGCGTTGGTGGTCTGGAGCGCGGTGGCGCTGGCGATCTGGCTGTCGATCTGCCGGTCGCAAAAGCCGGCCGGGTTCATGTTGAACGGCCTGCTGGGCTGATAGGCGGCACAGCTGAATAGTGGCTGAAAGAATGCCGATCCGGCCGGGTAATCGGCTGCCCAGCCGAAGAAGCCGAGCTGGGAGTGGGCCCTGCGCAGCCCGGCCTGCTGGTAATAGGCCTGGTCGTCTGGGTAGGCCCGGAGCCGCGCCCGGTACCCGAGTGTGTCGAGCAGCCGGACGAAGTAGGAGCCTGCCGCCAGCTTGAACGGGTCGTGGGCCACGGTGGAGACGGTCACGCGGGCGCCCGATGTTCCCGACGCCGCGATCAGCGCACGGGCCTGCGAAAGTGCTGCCCCATGCCACAGGCCAGCCGGACCGGGGTTGATCGTGGCGGTGCAATAAGGGTAGTAGCCGGGGAAGCCCGGAGGGAGGATCTGGCAGGTCGGCCGCGCCAGCTCGGGGCCGCCTGCGAGCCGGGCAAGCCGCGCGCGATCAACCGCCAGGTCGAGCGCCCGGCGCACGTCGGCCCGGTTGAACGGGGCGAGCCGGGTGTTGAGGAACATCGCTTGGGTCTCGCCGAGCCCGTAGGTGTGCATCTGCTGCGGCACGCGGCGGCGCAGACTTCCAAGCACTCCCGCTGGCGGGCTGTCGAGCATGATGTCCGCGCGGCCGGCTGCGACGGCGGCCGCTTCCTGTGCCGCCGCCAGGCCGAGGCGGATGGAAATCCGTGCCGGGAAGCCGGCGGGCTGGGCGGTGGCGGACCACGGGTGAAAGCGGGGGTTGCGGGCAAGGAGCACCTGGCGGCCCAGGGAGTAGCTCGCGATCAGGTACGGCCCGGTCGCTGGCACCGCAGGAGTGCCCGGGCCGATGCCGGGCGTGCCGCTGGGCACCGCCGCCCCGAATGGCAGCGCGAGCTGGTAGAGGAAGGCTGGGTCGGGGGCGGAAAGGTGGTAGCTGACCGTCCAGGCGGCATCGTCGACGGTGACGCCGCTGCTGAGGTCGCACCCCGTGTGGCGCGGCCCGCATCGCTGCGCGCCCGCGAGGGGCACGCCGAGCGCGGCCAAGCCAGTTCCGGCCTGATACTGGCGCTCCAGCGCGCGGCGGAAGTCCTCAGGGCGAACAGCTATCCCGCTGGAGTAGCGCACCCCGCGCCTGAGCGTGAACGTGAACGTCCGCCCACCGTCTTGGACGAGCGGGAGCGCGGTGGCGAGATCGGGCACGAGCGCGGCGCTGCCTGGGTACGGGCTTCGGGAATAGGTAAGCAGGCCGTCGTAGATCATCGACAAGAGCTGCCAGTCGTTGGCCGAGTAGGCCGCGCCGGGATCGATCGAGTCCACGCTGGCCCCGGCGACCACACGCAGCGTTCCGCCTTGGTGCGATGCAGCGGAGGCGGCGGTGACGAGCGTCAGCGTGCGGCCCGCGCCCGCCATCGCCGCTGCCGGGTTGGCCAGTGCGGCCGCGGCCGTGATCGTGCCTGTCGCCGGGTCAACCCGCCGCAGCGCGGCCGGTGTGCCGCTGGCCACCCACAATGCACCAGCGGCGACAGCCAGGCCGGTGGGATCGGGCACGGCCAGCTGCCGGACCTGGCCGGTCCCGGGGTCGAAGCGCGACAGGCCGCCATTGGAAGGGTTCGCAACCCACACAGCGCCGTTAACAACCCGGACGGCGGCCGCCCCGTCGCCGACCGGGACGGTCTGGGTCACCCGGCCGCTCCGGGAGCCGATTCCGATCAGCTGCCCGCTGCTGGCGCTGATCACCCACACCGAGCCGGCCCCAACAGTGACGTCGGTGATGGGCTGCCCAACGTTGGTCACGCCAGCCACCGCCGCGCGCTCAGGGTCGATGCGCGTCAGCGCCCCATCGCTGGTGTCGGCCACCCACAGCCCGCCCGCCCCGGCAGCGATCGCCGACGGACTGACCGGCACCGTGACGGTTGCGACCACCGTATCCGAGCCCGGGTTGATCTCCGACACGGTGCCGCTGCCAGGGTCGGTCACCCAGATCCCGTTGCCGCTTGCAGCCACGCCGGTCGGGTCGCGGCCGAGAAGGATTTGGTCCTCGATCCGAAACGTCGCTGGATCCAGGACAAGCACCCGCCCGTTCGCGGGATCGGTGACCCATAGGCGGCCGAACCCGGCGGCAACGCCCGCGGGGCGCCCGGCCGTTCCGGTCTGCCCGAGCAGCGCGGTTCGAGCCGGGTCAACAAATATGACGGCGTTGGCGTGGACGGCCAAGGTGGGAACGCGCGCTCCAGGCTCTGGATGCCGCAGCGCGGCCAGCGCGCCCGTCGCAGCCACCACGAGCGCCAGCCCGGCGGCGATCAGCGCGCGCCGGCGGCGCGGTCCTCGGCGAGACGACAAGGCACGTGGTGGCTGAGCCCCCGATGGAGAGCCTTGCTGCGTGGAAGCGCGCGGATGCGCCGCCGGGTGCCCGCCGAGTTCCGGATCATGGTGGAGGATCGCCTGCTCCAGCTCCCGCAGCTCTGGCCCCGGCTCGATACCGAGCTCGTCGGCAAGCAGCCCCCGTGCCCGGCGGAACGCAGCCAGCGCCTCGGTCTGCCGCCCCGACCGGTACAGCGCCTGCATGAGCTGCCCGTGGAACCGCTCATGGTACGGATAGGCGACAGCCAGGGCTTCCAGTTCCGCGGTCACGTCCTGGGCCCGGCCGAGCCGGAGATCGGCGTCGATGCGCCGCTCCAGCGCGAGCAGGCGCTGCCCCGCCAGCCGCCGCGCCGCGTCGCGGGCGAACGGCGTCTCTGCGACATCGGCGAGGGCATTGCCGCGCCACAGGCCGAGCGCGCCGCGCAACACCGCCGCGGCCTTGTGATCGTCGCCCCGGCCAGCCGCCGCGGCCGCCTCCGCCATGAGCTGCTCAAACCGGAACGCATCCACCCGGTCGCGCCCGACGTCCAGCAGATACCCCGGCGATTTCGTCACGAGCACCTCGTGCGCCGACCCATCCCGGAGAATGCGGCGGATCCGCGAGAGGTAGGCCGCGACCGTGTGCTCGGCGGTCGGTGGCGGATCGTCCCCCCACAGGTCGTCGATCAGCCGGGCAACGGAAACGGTGTTACCCGCGTTCAAAATCAGGTCGGCCAGCAGCGCCCGCTGTTTCGGCCCGCCCAGCCGAAGAACCCCGGCTCCGTTCGAGATCTCGACCGGCCCCAGGATGCGGAACTCGAGGTCACACCCCCCCGGCATGGCAGCAACGTAGCACCGGCCCAAGGCCTCGGCCAGAGCACGCCCCGCGGCAGCAGGATCGCCTCCTACCAGCGATCCGACAAAGTTGCGACCGCCTTGCGACCGGGCAGGAGCACGCTGTGGCTTGTCTGACATCAGCCTGACCTCGCCCACCTAGAACCGTGGCCCGGCAGGCTGACCCGATCAGCAGCCAGAAGGGGACCGGTCACGATGGGACGAGCACTTCGGCGCGCGGCAATCCTTGCGAGCCTGGCCACGCTGGGCCTGGTGGGTGTGAACGCCCCCTCCGCCCTTGCATCCGCGCCGACATTCCGGCACTTCCAAGGTTCCTTCACCGACGTGGACACCCAGACGTGCGGCTTTCCCATCACAATCCACCAGAACTTCACTACTGACGTGCAGTTCTTCTCCGACCAACAGGGAAACCTGATCCGCTCCCTGGCCCACATCCAGCTGAGAGGGACCGACTCGGCGAACGGCGTAACCCTGCCAGATACCGCCGACTTCACCCACACCTTCGACTTCACCACCGGGATCAACGGCGACCTGGGCGTGACCACCCACGTGATCATCCCCAATGGTGGAACCGTCCTGATCGACGCCGGCAAAGTGCTCAGCGATGAGCAAGGAAACCTGCTGTTCGTGGCCGGGAACCACCAGGCGATCTCAGGGGACGTCTCCGCGTACTGTGCCGCTCTCGCCGGATGACGGCGCTCGGTCCGGGCCTGCTCACTTCACGATCAAACTGGTGGCCTGGCCCGGCTGCTAATCGATGCCGCAACCACGGCGACAACCTTTGAGCGCGATGCTGTAAGGCACCTGCCCGCGGCCGGGCGCAGCCGGGTGCGCCACAAGATGCACCTTCATTCATACCCGCAACCGTCGCACTCGGCAAAGCCGTCAACGCCCAGAAATGGATTATCCGCACACAGCCGCCGACACCGGCGGCACAGTTGTCAAGCGCGCGGAATCGGCAGGGAGGCACGGCGCCGGGCTAGGAATCGAGTCACAGCCTGTAACGAACGCAGCGCGGCTTGTGGAACAAGCCGCTGCTGGCCAGTCGCGGGGCCTGGCCGCACCGGGGTGCCGGTGGTCACGTGTGCCCTGCCGGGTGGGCTGCTCACGCCCGGGTGCCGCTGTTATAACGAGACTGTAACGGGCGCGGGGGGCTGGGCGCTATTAGGGCTGAGGGTCTCTTTCCGCGGGACCGGCCCGGGCCGATGCCCGGGGCCAGGTGTTGCGGCTGGGGTTCGCGCCGCCTGCCTCACCAGGGCTCCCGGATGGGGATCGTTGGGAGGGATCGGCGATGACCCAGGCAGAAGCTGAAAGCTGTGACCCGGTCTTGGAGGAGGCGTCCCGGGAGCTGGAGGCGGCGGTGCACGACGCGCGGGTGGCGTTTGACTGCATCGCCCTGGCGGAACTCGACCGGGCTCACACCAGCGCGGTGACTGCGCGGGTGGCCGCCGATGCGGCGGTGACCGCCCTGCAGGCTGCCCTTCTGATCGCCGGCACGGCCGCCGAGCCCTGACAGCCGCGGTCTGGGCATATTGCGGCGGCTCCCCAGGCCGGTTGACCGGGGGGAGTGCCTCCCCGGCTGGACGGAGCCGTTCGGCTGCTGGAACCGGGGGGCGCGATCAGGTGTTCGATCTGCGCGGAAGCCGGCCGCAGCCGCGTCGGTGCGGGCCTGGTCGCGGCCGGTGATGCCGACCCGGGCGCCCAGCGTGGCGAGCCCGATGGCGGTGGCCTTGCCGATGCCACTGGTGCCTCCGGTAACCAGAACGGACTTCCCGGCCATGAGGGCGGCGTCAGCCATGGCTCATTCCTACCCCGGCGACCTCCCGAAGGCAGTCGCGGGCCCACCCGGCCAGCATCTCGTCATAGGCATGCCCGGACCGTAGGGCCCACCTTGCGTGATCGACCCCCGGCGTAGATGAGCGCGCAGTCCCGATATGCGTGCCGGTCCAATCGGCTGGCTAGCCGCTGACTATGCGCTGAAAGGTCATTCTGGCTCGGCGCGCGAGCCGTGGCGTCTGGTGTGAGTCAGTTATCCCGTTCGGGGCTGGTGCGCCGGGGGCCGTTGCCGACGGCGACTCGCAGCGCTGCCGCGAGCTCGTGGGACTGCGAAGGTGGCCCGATGCTCCGCCACGCGACGTATCCGTCAGGGCGGACGAGCACGACGCCGCCCCGTTCGACTCCGTACAGGTCGTGCCAGGCAGCAGCGTCGATGACGTGGACGTCGAGAGGAATGCCCGTGGCGCGCGCGTCATCGGCGGCGGTATCGAGTGCTCGTTTGCCCGCCGGGTCAGTGAGCGCGACGAAGGCGTTGCCGTACAGGTCGAGGGTCGAGCGCCCGTCGTCGAGCCAGAGATGCGGGCCCCGATGACCCGGCCTTCCCACTGGCACATACTGGCCGATCGGGTCCCGGATGCTCGGCGCGGCAGTGTGATCGGCCGTGATGACAGCAGACTCCAGGACGTGTCCCAGGACGAGCCCGTCGATGGGATTCGGCGGCCGCGCAGAACCGAGGCTCGCGTCGGCGCAGGCGACCGCGTGCGGGCGGCGCTCTGGCTCGTAGCTCCCGAGCAGCAACGGGCCGGCCCAGCCAGCGAGGACGCCGGCGAGTTTCCATGCCAGGTTGTGGACGTCGGCGACGCCACAGTTCATGCCGAGCCCGCCTTCCGGCGTGGTGACATGTGCAGCGTCCCCGGCCAGGAAGACGCGGCCGACCTGGTAGCGGTCGGCGACGAGCGCGATGGGTTCCCAGATCCGGTGGCCGATGTACCGCACCTCGACACGGTCGTCACCGAGGCCACCGCGGACCAGCTCGATGCAGCGATCCTCGGTCAGCGATTCTGCGGGCTCGGTGTCCGGATCGTAGGGGACCGCGAATAGCCAGCGGCTCTTGTTGTCGACGGCGGCGAACAGTGATCCCGGCCGCGGCTGCCGTAGCCAGTAGACGGCGCTCTGGCGTTCCTTCATCCTGATTTCGAGGTCGGCCTCGACCAGGATGCTGACCCGGTGGCCGAACGCGCCCGGACCGGACCGGCCGACACCGAGAGCCCCGCGGGTGCGACCGCGGACGCCGTCAGCGGCCACCATGTACATCGCGCGCACCGAGACCGGCCCGCCGCGCGCGACGATCTGGGCCGTCATCCCGTCGCCGTCTGGGGTGAAGCCGACGACCTCCGCTGCGAACCGCACGTCGGCGCCGTCGTCCTTGGCCCGTTCCCGCAGCACTGGCTCCAGCAGCTCCTGCGAGCAGATCAGCTCGCGGGCCGGGCTGGACCGGCTGACGTCATCGACCGGCAGTCCGCGGCGCCGGAAGCCGGCGCCGAGCAGCGTCTCCCCGTCAAAGACGAACAGGCTGTCGGCCTGGGGCAGAGACACCTCTGAGACCGCACCTTCCAGGCCCCACTGCCGGAAGATCTCCACCGTGCGCGCCGTCACGCGACGGCCCTTAGGGAAGTCCAACGTCGATGCGTGCTTCTCGGCCACCATGCAATCGACCCCGAAATGGCGCAGACCCACCGCCAGCAACAGCCCGACCGGACCACCGCCCACGATCAGCACCGGCACGTCGACCGACTCGCGCATGGCTGAACCTCCCCTGCCTGACCGTCAGGCTAAGCCCGGACGCACGTGACATGCGAGGTCCGGCGCGGCGAACCAACGCAGATGCCCCCGCCCGAAAGAGACTCCGCGCCGGCATATGAATGTCCCTGCGCAGAATTGGAGATCAGAACTTGAGATGGGCACCATGCTGTAAAACATTCCTCCCGCGGGAATCCGTCAGACTGGTGGCGTGGAAAGCGACGAGTGGGCCTCCGCTCTCGGCCGGTACGCCGGGCGTCAGCATGCCCGGGCCGGGCCGGGTCACCATGTCGTGTCGCCGCTGGGGGCGTGGATGAAGCGGCGGCGCGAAGCTGTACGCGCTCGCCTGGCCAATGCGTGGCCGCCGCATGGGCCGGATCAGGTGCGGCGGATCTGGCGCCGGTGGGGTGGCTCAGTGCTGGTTGTGTGCCAGCGCGGCCGTGATCACCCGCTGGGCCTGGTGGCGAAGGCGATGACATGGCCGTCCGGATCGAGGCTGTAGGCCGCGTTGTCCCCCCAGGACCGCCGGGTCAGTGCGGACAGTTCGATCGCGCCGGCCGCCTGTGCCCGGGCATGGTAAGCCGCCGCGTCGTCCACGACGAGGTAGAGCTCGGCACGCGGGATGCCGCGGGCGGCGGCGGGGTCAGGCAATTCCGGCCCCAGCAGGGACCTGATTCCGGCTTCCGGCATCAGGCCGAGCACGACCTGCGTTCCCAGTGCGAATTCCGTCATCCCGGGCACATCAAGAGCCGGCGGGCAGTCAAGGACAGCCTGCCAGAAGGCCGTCGCGGCGGCCTGGTCGCCAACGTAGAAGATGAAATGCGCAGGGCCGATCATCCGATCGACGATGGGTGCGGCTCTTTCACAGTGAGCTGATCAGGCGGCGAGGACGAAGCTTTCGCGGTAACGGGCGTGGTGGACGCGCTCGTGTTCTTTGCGCAGGTGGTGGCGCCAGTACCGGTCGAAGTCGCCGTTGGCGATGACGGC
>WNGH01010606.1_pt1 | contig 20336 bp, 15 predicted proteins | sample 5400631 | NCBI WGS metagenome assembly WNGH01 (sample SAMN13153373, study PRJNA577476) | soil metagenome | isolation source: 115 cm soil or saprolite under Garry oak tree replicate 1 | place: USA:California | collected 2016-06-15
CATAACGCAATACTCCTGCCGGATGAAACGCCACAGCGTCGCGCACGACCCATAGGCCAAAGGTCAAATAGTAATTGTGCAAAATGTCGTTGATGACCGGCCGGCCGCTCTTATTCCACGACTGGAGTGCAGCCTGGACCTCGCCTTCGGACATATTGATCGTAGCCAGCAGATCCGATGCGTAGTTGTTATTGGGATCAATAACAAGCGTGCGCTCTAATTCCGCTTTGGCAGCTTCAAGATCGTTATTGGTCAGATAGAAGTCCGCAAGCTGGTTGGGGAATCGGGCATCTTTAGGATACCGCTGGTTACCTTCTTTGAGGATGTCTTCTGCCTTCTGGTACTCCTTCATCGCCGTGTACGCTATCCCGAGGTACAGATATGCGTCAGGGACAGGATTACGTGCGAGAGTTTCGGACAGGATATTCACAGCGCGAACGTATTCGCCCCGATCTATCGCGTCGCGGGCTTCGTCGATTTGAGCGAAAGCAATGTGGGCCGTGAAGAAAAATGCGAAAACAGTGGAAATAGCCTTCATGCGTATCTAACACACTCGATTATAATTTTTTACATGAAAACCCTCGGATGTTTTCTCGTATTCACGTGCATTTTGGCGGCGATTCCAGCTTACGCCGACTCGGATCTCACAATATTTGGCGCAGCGCAGCATCAGGGGAAATTAACGCTGCAATCCGCCACTCAAACGGCGACAACAACCAGCAACTTCGATCCGACGACGTTCGGAGTGTTCGGTGTTCGATTCAGCCATGGAAAAATCATCGGAGGCGAGCACACACTGGCCTATGCCCCGAATTTTATTTCGAGCAATAGCAAAGCCTTCATCTATAACAGCGATCTCCTTCTTCAAGCCCCACTTCCGAAGATCCGGCCATACGGAACAGTTGGCTTAGGCTGGATTTTTACATGGTCGAAGGATCATGGTCGAAGGATGAATCCGGCAGACCGGCTATTGGAGATATCGGCAACAAGTTCGCCATCAACTATGGTGGCGGTGTGAAGGTATTTCCGGCGGGACCGGTTGGAGTACGCTTCGATATCCGCGGCTATACGCTGCCGAGTGTGAAATTTACACTTCCACTCACTTCTGTGCCCCCAGGGATCGGAGCTGTCGTGCAGACCCAGAGCCAGTCGGTGAATTTCATCGAGTTCGGTTTGGGTGTCGTGTTCAAGTTCTGAGGGAGAATGGTGGCCGCTGGTCCTGATGAGCCGAAGCGTTCCACCTACATCGGACTTTTCTTAACGACGCTTTCCCTCCTGCAGTTCGAGCTGTTTCTGACGCGAATCTTCAGCGTTACGATGTGGTACCACTTCGCCTTCATGGCGATTTCACTGGCGATGTTTGGTCTCGCTGCCGGGGCGATATTCATCGAGCTGATGAAGAAGGGTGAAGCGCACGCGATGCTTGCCAACTTTGGCCTGCTTTTCGCTTTAACAAGCGCCATCTGTTTCGCCGCGCAATTGTATATACCCGTCGATCCGGAAACGGAGATCGTCTGGACCGCTTTAGCTTTCATTCTGGCGGCTATTCCCTTTGTTTTCGCCGGGATGGTTGTGTGCGTAGCCCTCACACGTTTTCCCCGGCACACAGGTGCACTGTATGCCGCCGATCTTGCCGGGTCCGCGGCCGGTTGCATCCTGACGATTCCGATCTTGAACCATATCCACGCGCCGACGGCTGTGATTCTGAATGCGGGTATCGCGGCACTCGCGGCGTTTGCTTGGCCGTCGAATGGAAAAACGCGATGGATAGCGGGAAGCTGTGGTGCGTTGCTGCTCTCTCTGGGTGCCATTAATCAATCCGTCAAGCTCGTCGATATTCAGTGGCTCAAAGGCGGTAGGAATTCGCACGACGGACTCTATGAAAAATGGAACGCATTTTCGCGCATCCACGTGCGAGAACTGGGAAGCCAGCCGTTTGGATGGGGACTGAGCCCCCGGTATCGTGCGCAGCGAGAGATCGGCCAGCTCTATTTGGATATCGATTCCGGTGCGGCAACAGTGATCACGAAATTCGACGGAAATCTGAACGCCGTCGAGCATCTCAAATACGATGTGACGGCGCTTGCACATTACCTGCGAAACCCCACGTCGGTTCTTGTGATTGGAATAGGAGGCGGCAGGGACATCCTGACTTCCTTGGCCTTCGGGCAGCGTCATGTGACCGGTGTTGAAATTAATCCCGATATCCTCCGGCTTTTGACACGCCGGTTCGGGCAATATTCAGGCAGCCTGCAAAACAACCCAGACGTGACGTTGGTACATGATGAGGCAAGGAGTTATGTTGCCCGGTCGCTGGAAAGCTACGGCATCATTCAGGCGTCACTCATCGATACGTGGGCCGCTACGTCCGCGGGCGCGTACGTGCTCACGGAGAATGGACTCTATACCAAGGAAGCTTGGCTGACGTTTCTGACTCACCTGACTCCGGATGGCATTCTTACGATGTCCCGCTGGTACTATGAAGCTCAACCGGCAGAGATATTGAGACTGGCGGCGCTGGCGACGGCGTCGCTCATGGATATAGGAGTCGCCGATCCGCGGCAGCATGTCATCATCGTTCGCAACCAGGATGTTGCCACGATTATGGTGGCAAAGCGTCCATTTTCCGCCGCCGACATCGATACCGTGACGAAGATCTCGAAAGCGATGGAGTTCCAGCCGGTGCTCACACCCCGATTCGCCGAACGGCCGGAATTCGAAGCTATTTCGACGCCCGGTCAATACGAGCATCTAATTCGTACATACCCGCTCAACATCGAAGCCCCAACGGACGATTCGCCGTTTTTCTTTCACATGCTTCGTGCGGGCGATTTGCTGAAGCGTTCAACATTTCAAGGGATGAATCAACTCAATCTGAGAGCTGTGAATGTCCTGGGCAGGTCGCTGGCGATCGTAAGCGGTTTGAGTGCCATCGCGATCATAGCTCCGCTTGTATTTCGCAGAAAAGTGCGTGAAGCGCGTTCCATCCGCTTGATGATTTACTTCGCCGCCATCGGGTTGGCCTTCATGATGGTCGAAATCGGACAGCTCGAGCGGCTGATCGTCTTTCTTGGACACCCAATTTACGGCCTGACCGTTGTGCTCTTCGTGCTTCTGTTGGCCTCCAGTTGCGGGAGCTTCTATTCGTCCCGTATGAGACCGTGGATGTGGCTGCTGCCGGTTGCGCTGGCGGCATTCATTTTCGCCAGTCCGTCAGTTACATACCAACTTACTGCCGCGTCAACGCCAGTACGGATTGCGGTTTCGGCGCTGTTGCTTTTTCCTTCCGGCTTCTTCATGGGAATGGCGTTCCCGTTGGGCATCAGCAAAGCTGTATCCGTGAATGAAGGCGCTCCGACGGCATGGTATTGGGGCGTTAACGGAGCATTTTCGGTCATTTCCTCGGTGCTCGCAGTTGCGGTAGCCGTATTCTGGGGCGTCACGGTGACGCTGCTAGTGGGATTGGGCGCATACATCCTAGCGTTGATTGCGCTAGGAGATTTAAAGTGGGAAATCGCATGAAATGTGTTCAGAAGCTTTCATTATTCCTCGCCTCTCTCGTTCTTGCCCTGCTGACCCTGTCCGCCGTTTCCGTGGACCGGCTCAAGGGTCACGTGAGCTGGCTTGCAGATCCTGCACGCGAAGGCCGTCAAGCCTCGACAGCCGGGGCAGCGGCCGCTGCCGATTACATTGCGCAGCAGTTCAAAGAAATCGGCTGTGATGTCCAAATGCAAGACTTCGGTCGTATGCGGCGCAACGTCATCGGCCGTATCGGGACCGCGCAGCGCTATCTTCTCTTCGGTGCTCATTATGACGGGCAGGGGCCCGGTATGCCATCCGCCAGCGACAACGCGGCCGGTGTTGCGGTGATCATAGAAATCATGCGCGAGCTGAAAGCAAAAGAGCTGCCGGTATCCCTCGTTGCTGTTGCCTTCGATGATGAAGAGCAGGGCTTGAACGGCTCACGCTACTATTCCGATCATCCTCCTTATCCACTCGAGAACACGCAGGCTGCCCTAATCTTCGACACGCTGGGCCGGCCATTCATGGATCTGGCAACGTGGACGATGTTTGTTCTGGGCGCGGAATACTCGAAGGAACTCGCCGCTGTGATTCAAAAACGGTCGCGTCCCGAGATGCTGGTTGCCGGCACCGATTTGATCGGTCCTCGGAGCGATTTCGCGCCGTTTGCCGTGAAGCACGTGCCTTACTTGTTCTTCAGTCACGCGACTCACAAGGATTACCACGGTCCGGGTGATACGGCCGACCGTGTCAACTATGCGAAGCTCGCGGAGGACGCGAGCTTCATTTCACTCATCGCCCAAGACATTGCGCGTCTTCCGGCGCAGCCGAAATATCTGACCGAACCGGTGTACCCGCCAGGCGAATCGGCTTCCCTCGAAAATGAGCTTCAACTCGTAGAGAAGGAACGCAGCGATGTACCACAAGCCTTTCGTTTGATGTTTGACGACTTCAGAGCGCGTTTGAAATCCGATAGCAGTCGCGAGGTCCGACGCATCGCCACAAGTGTGCTGCTGGCGTTGGCCACGCCGCGCTTGTCGTCCTTCATGCTCAGCTTTTTCATCGGCCCTTATTACGAACGCGAAAATCGCCCCGAACTTGCTGTGGCCGCTTACGAAGAAGCCTTGAAATGGACATCCGATGCCGCCGAGCGCCGCGACCTGGAAGAGAAGATTCGGGCATTGAGGTAATTTCCCCCGAATTACCTTCCGAAGCGGTATCCCTGGCCGTGGACGGTCACAATGTGTCTGGGGTTTTTCGGGTCGTCTTCGATTTTTTGTCTTAACCACGCGATGTGGACATCTACTGTCCGCGTCAAGGGAATCGACTTGTAGCCCCATACTTCCTGCAGCAGTTCATCGCGCGACAATATAGCGCCCTTGCGTTCGATCAGGTACCGTAGCAGGCGCGCTTCGCGTTCTCCCAGGGCGGTTGACTTTCCGTTCTTGGTCAGTTCGGATCTTGCGAAGTCGACGTGAATGCCATCGAAGTCGTACGACTTCAGCTGGTTTCGGGCCCCTCGAGAAGCGCGGCGCAGCAACGCTTCGATGCGGGCTTCGAGTTCCGGTGTTTCAAACGGCTTCGTCAGGTAATCGTCGCTGCCGGCCTTAAAACCCTGTACCTTATTGTTCAGTTCGTTGCGCGCAGTCAGCATGAGGACAGGTGCGTTCACTCCGTTCTCTCGGAGACGCCTGCAGACCTCGAATCCATCGCGGGACGGGAGCATCACATCGAGAATGATGAGATCAAATGGATTCTTGGTCGCAAGTTCCTGGCCCTCGACGCCGTCGCCGGAACTTTCAACCAAATAACCATCGCTCCGGAGAAGATCCGTTAACGTGCGGCGGAGGTTCGGTTCGTCCTCGACGAGAAGTATTCGAGCGTGATTCATTGGGCTACCGGGATATGCAGTGTGAAACGCGCGCCTCCCTCAGACGCCGGATTGTAGGTTACCCGGCCGTTTTGCGCCTGCATGATGCGTTTGACGAGATGCAGGCCCAATCCATTTCCCGGAACATTAGAGCCGACTCTCGCGCCGCGGTAAAACGCTTCGAACAAGTGGCGCTCATCGGCGGGGTCGATTCCCGGACCACGGTCGGTAACGCTGAGCCGGACTTCTTTCGAACGCGCATCCATTTCTGTGGTGATTTCGATATGCGCTTTGTTACTCGTCTTACCGTATTTCAAAGCATTGCTCAGGAGATTTTGTAGGCACTGCACCAGGGCAGGGGCGTCTGCAAGGACGGGCGGCAATTCCGGATCGATATGCGTCGTGAGATCGCACTGGTCGATCTCGGTCGCGGGACTCAGATTGGCGACTGCGCGATCGATGATTTCATTCACATCGACGGGAGCGACATTATATTTTTTCCGGCCGGACTGCGTTTCCGAATATAACAGGACCTGATCCACCATGTCGGAAAGACGCCGGGCTTCGTCTTGAACAATGGTGGCGTATTGTTCAACGCCCTCTTTATCCTGCACGATGCCGCGGCGCAGATTGTAAGCCGCCGATCGAATCACCGCCAAAGGGGTGCGAAGTTCATGTGAAACCCCGGCCGCAAATTCCATCTGGAGCCGGCCCAGCGTTCGCGCGCGCTGGCTCGAAATCACAAGGGTAATCAGTCCGGCGCCCAGCACGAGCAGTACTCCGAAACTGATCGCCCAATTCCGTTTCCGCAACTGTTCAACGGCGCGTTCGAGGGATCCCGCTCGATGCTTTACCAGCAGCGTCCACGGCTGCGAAAGCATCGTTGATTGAAATGCGCCCCGTAGGAACGGCCCTGGGCCGCGGGGACGGCCGCTGCCCCGCCGTGCCTCGCCCGGCTGCGGAGGTGGAGCTCCGAAGAGGAAAACCGACACATCGGGCGTGGCCATGTCATTCGCCGTCCACTGGCCTTGCGAGGAATACAAGATCTGTGAATGGTCCGCACCTGCCGCAACCGCCACACGGTAACCGAACCTGTCGGGGGAAGAAAAGTGTCTTTCGACCAATGGCGGAACAATTTCCTTTAGAAGAATTTCCGGATCTAATTCGGCGACCAGTGCGCCTTCGATACGCCCGGCTATTCCGGGTCCACCGCCCGGACCACGCGGACGAAAATCGTCCGGACGCCGGGGTCGAAAGTTTTTTTCATCACGCGGGCCGAATTCTTCTGGACGCGGTCTGCCAAACGGAGGGCCACCTCTAAAGATCGGGACCAGCAGTGTCACTGTTTCGGCCACCCCTGAAAAATTCAGCGGCCCAGGCCGAAACCGGTCTCGTAAATTGGCGAACTGTTGCGGGAGCGGCGCCGGTTCCAGACTGCCTGATCGCATGTCGAATTTGTAAAAATCCGGGCTGGCATTGGGAGACGTTCGAATCAGACTGATCGAACGAATGAGTCGCGGATAAGAGGCGGCGTCCAACCAGGACTGATACCGCTGAAGGACGGCACCTCCATCTTTAGGGAAGCCATCGCGGATCTGGAATGACATCGCCGTCCGGGCCAACTCGGCATCGAAGTCGGAAGCAAATCCATCGGATGCCGCACGGACGCTGCTTTCCAGCCGGTCGCGCTCGGCAGCGCTGACCTCGCCAATCCAGCGGTACTGAACAATTGCCAAGGCAGGAAGAAGAATCAGCAGCAGGCCAACTAAAATGACACTGGATTTGGGACGGGACATTAACCGGATTATATTCGGCCGCACGAGAGCAGGCGGTGTAAAAACTTGTTAATATTCCCCTCCTCGCAGAGCGAGGAGAGGAATGTCTATTCACCAATAATCTTAATGAGCACCCGCTTCTTCCGTCTCCCGTCGAATTCTCCGTAGAAGATCTGCTCCCACGGTCCAAAGTCAAACTTGCCATTCGTAACGGCAACCACGACTTCGCGCCCCATCACCTGGCGCTTGATATGCGCATCGGCGTTATCCTCGCCGGTGTCATTGTGGCGATAATGGCTCACCGGCTCATGAGGTACAAGCCGTTCCAGAAAGTCATCGTAATCTTTCAGCAGCCCCGGTTCGTCGTCATTGATGTAGACGCTCGCGCTGATGTGCATCGGGTTCACCAGGCATAAACCTTCCTTCACGCCGCTTTTCTTCAACGCTGCTTCAACCTGTGGCGTGATGTTGATGTACGCCCGCCGCGTCTTCGTTTCAAACGTCAATTCTTCGCGATAAGATTTCATGCGCTGATCCCTTCGAGATGAGTTGGAGTTGACCATTCGATCGTACCAGCACAGCAGGAATGGGGCGACTGGCAACGTCGTCGACGGATGGCTCGAACCATTCCATCATGCTGGAAGATGGATCGAGATCTCGAAGCGCGATGGCGAGCTTCTCCGCGTGGCCCCGCGTTCCAATGATCAGCACCGAGCCGCCGATGATCTCAGCTTCAGGTTCAAGATGAGCCGGAACATTGGCGATGAGGTCGTTTGTCCTATTCCAGCCGCGGGACGCGCGGTGGAGAATCGCCAGCGCATTGGTTGAAATCCAATCCTTGAGAACGAAAAACCGAATGTGCGGATCCCGGCGGAAGACCTCTCTCCGAAGGCGGACGTAATCGCCAATTTCGGTTTTCCACTCGCGGTTTTTCGGCTCTTCTGCCAGCCGCGAAACCGTGTCTAGAGTTGTGGAAATGCTATCGAGCGTCTTCGCGAGCCGCTCTTCTTGATAGTCGATGTGATCGCGCAGCTCCTCAGCCACCGCGGCTTGCCGGCCGGCCGCGGTGGTAACGGAAGAGGCGATCGCGTTTTGGACCGAGGCGACGGCGGCTTCAATCTGCATGGCAATGTTCTGCAGAGCGCGCGCGTCGGACTCCACGCTTCGGACCAAAGAAGTGAAGTCCGGCTGCAGTTTGCTGAACTGTTCGACGGCCGAAATCACGTGCTCGAACTTTTCCTGCTGAGCAGTATATGCGGTACGCATTTGGAAAATGGAATACAGCACGCAGACACCGATCGCAGCAGTGACCGCCAGAGTTGCAAGCTGGATGATGGCTTCAAGAGAAAACAAAGACCGTTACCCTCCCCTGTCTATATATATCTAACACGCCAGACAGAAACGGTCCCACTTCGGGGGTATAATCGCGCCTGCAAAGACTCGAGACGATTGGAGGCCGTATGAAATTGCGAAATTGGATGGTTGTCCTGACGGCGACTCTGCTATTCGTCCAGATTGCGGAGGCACAAGACCATTGGGTTACGACCTGGGCTGCGGCGCCACAAGCCCGCCTGCAGGCTCCGTTGGGGGGACAGCGTGGAGGACCTGCGCCGCCGGCAAATGCCGCGCCGGCTTCTTTCAACGATCAGACGATTCGCATGATCGTGCATACGAGTCTGGGAGGACGGCGGGCGCGTGTCACGCTGTCAAACGCATTCGGCAACAGCCCACTCACGATCGGCGCTGTGCATGTCGCGTTGCGAAGCCGGGAATCAGCGATTGTCGCGGGATCCGATCGAGCTCTTGCATTTAATGGAAAGCCGGGTGTCACGATTGCGCCCGGCGCCCACGTCATGAGTGATCCCGTCGATCTGGATGTGCCTCAACTCGGGGATCTTGCAATCAGCATCTATGTTCCGGTGGATAGCGGCCAGCTCACGCTCCACAACACCGGTCTGCACACGACGTATATTGCAAAAGGGAACGCCACCTCAGAATCGGTGCTCAACGATGTTGTCACTACCCGCTCCTATTATTGGGTAACCGGCATCGACGTCGTAGCGCCTGCGGATGCCGCAGCCATCGTGGCTTTCGGCGACTCCATTACGGACGGCTCGACATCTACGCCCGATGCCAATCGAAGCTGGCCCAGCTTTCTCGCCGAGCGGATCCTGTCTACGCCGGGCGCTCCCAAGCTGGCGGTGTTGAATGAGGGCATCGCAGGAAATCGCGTTCTCGCCGACGGCGCCGGAGTGAATGCCCTGGCACGATTCGACCGTGACGTCTTAAGCCAGGCCGGCGTCAAGTGGCTTTTCATCATGGAAAGCATCAACGACATCGGCCAGACCACGCGCGCCAACGCTACTATCAGCCACCGGATGACGGTCAACATGAATGCTGCCGTCAGCTCGGGCCATTGGAAATGGTACTGACGGAGCTTGTCCGCACGCTCGGTCATCCAGTGCCATGCCGTATGGGCAATAATCGTAGATAAGATGATCGTGCCGATCCGTTCCGCCACGCCAAAGCGGAAAAGAAGTTCCAGCCCCGGGATGAGCAGCACCAGCACCAGAAGCTGCCCCAATTCCACGCCCACATTAAAAGAAAGCAGCGAAGTCAGCAGGTGCGAGCCTGCGAATTGTAGGGTCTCACGGAGTGCGAAGGAAAACCCAAAGCCGTGGACCAGGCCGAATCCAAAAGTGATCATCCACCGGCGTCCGATATTACTTCCGACAATATTCTCCAGCGCCATGTAAAGAATCGAGATCGCAATAAGCGTTTCGATCAACGGCGGGAACCATAACGCATCGGGACCAAGATTGAAAGCCGACGCGATCAGCGTAATCGAGTGCGCGACCGTGAACGAGGTGACGACGGCGATCAGCGGGCGCCAACGACGGAAGGGAATGACAAGGCAGAAGAGAAACAGCAGATGGTCGGTCCCATCCAGAATATGGAAGAAACCCATTTCCACAAAGCGCAGAGCCGCCTGATACCAGCGCGGATCAAGCCGCACCAGTCCCGGATCCCCCAAGAATTCGAATGCGCGGACCACACCGGTGGGCGGCATGAATCTCAAAGCGGTGACGACCCGCAGCCCCAAACGTTCGTATCTCGGATGGATCGCAAACTCCGATCGGTCGGATTGGATGGGATAGTCCATCAGCACATCGAACATGGCCTGTTCCCAATACAGTTCTGTGTTGTCCGGCAGCGGCGGGCCGCGCACGTGATCCAGCGCGGTTTCATAAGCTGCGAACGACTTATCCGACTCGAGCGACACCCGCGCCGCGGCGAACTCGGGCTTAGGCAACCGTGTGCCGCCTTCTTCAATATCGGTGAACTGAGCGATCCATTGCGTTGCGGCGTCCTGGAGATATTCGTCGATGCGAGCCAGATCCAAAAATCCGGGCCCCCGCTTGGGAAACTCGACCTCGCGCATGGCTTTCAGCGGCACTCGAAGCAGGTAGTGCAGCCGCTCCCCTTCCGGTTTGAAGAAAGCCTGTATCGTGATGTCGTTCGGGATATCGTGAGCCGCCGCCGGCGGCACAATCACGCTAATCAGAGCCGCCGCCGCAAGGATTTTTCCGAGAGCCTTCAGCACGACGGTAGATTATCACTTCGCAAAGGCGCGCTCAAAGGACGTCTGAAACCGGGCCGGATCGGCATCGACGGCGACGCGGAGTTTGGAACCGGAGTTCCATCGGGCGAGCTTCGTCCGCCCAACATCCTTCCCGGTCGTCACCACATTGAGCGCGGCCGGCTTTGCTGTAACGATAGACGAATCCAACAAGGCGGCCGCAGCCAGCGGATCCCACGCGAAGTACATGTGCGTATCGATCAATGGCAGCGAGGATTCGAGCAGTTGGGCCACGACGCGACCCAGCGGGGTTAAATTCCGGCGCCGGAAATCCTCCACAAAGGGGCGCGTGATCGGAACGCGCATTGTTGCATCTAAGGGCACTAATAAAGTCGTGACCGGTACTTTGAAAACAGCGGCGGCTGCGTGCGGATCTGCGTAAATGTTCCATTCCGCAACTTCATTTGCCGCCTTTTCGGGATTGCCTCCGGAAAGGTTGCCCGGCACCGAGACCGCGCCGCCCATAATTACAAGCCGCTCGATCGTCTTCATGCCTTCTGGAACGTCGCGTAACACTACTGCCAGGTGCGTCAAGGGACCGAGGGCCAGGATTCGGACCGGATGCGTTCGGTCCTTCAGCCGCCGCTTCAAATACGAAACGGCTCGTTCAGCCGAACGGGTATCGCCGATTTCCGGCAAATCAACGCCGGGCAGTTTGTCGGCCAGCGCCCGCCAGTCGGCCGGAAACGGCCGGAGTCCTTGAAGAGGCCGTTCCTCACCTTCAAAGACAGGGATTTCCGGCCTGCCGGCAAGATTGAGCAACCGCCGGATATTTCTAGAGCCTTCGCTTACATGCGCCACACCATGAACCACCGTGATCGCTTCGATACGCGCGTCGCGTGACGACAAGAGGTAAGCCAAAGCGATGATATCGTCGGCGCCGGCATCCGTATCGACGATGATCGGAAGAGAGGACTGGGCGCTCAGAGTGGAGACGCAGAAGAGACACACCCAAAAAATCCCTCTCCCTCTGGGAGAGGGCGGCGCGCTAAAGGCGCGCCGGGTGGTCACAAGTCTTTGCAAATCCGGAGACCCTCAGCTTTTCTTGAGGCTTCGCCCTGTCGGGCTCGCGCTTCGCGCCCTCTCCCAGAGGGAGAGGGTGATTTTTTCCCACGCATCAGATCTCACCTTTGTTGAACATGCCGTAGTCGTAGGCCGACTTGCGGCTCGACTCCGGTTTGACATCCATGCGTTGCAGATTCGCAGAGACAGCGATACGCGCGCCGGGATAGCCGATGAGATCCCACCCAATGAAATTCTCGTTGCCCCCATAGAATGGATCGGAGAACGTTCCCTGGATCGTGTGCGTCCGCAGCAGATTGAAGAATTGCGCGGAACCGCCCGCGAAACCGTTGGCTTGATTCTGTTCGATTGCCTTGAGGATGGCGTCCTGCTCGGATGCCGAAAGTTTAGAGAAAGGCATGCCTTTCGAAGATTGGGCGTAGTTGTTGATTGCCGCCAGGCCGGAGCTGTAGACGGACCGTAAATTCTTCAGCGCTCCTCCGAGCCCGCGGTCGATGAACCGGTCGGCGCGAGCTTCCAGGGCACCGGGCCCGTTTTCATCAGCCGGAATCAGTCTGGCAATGACCGCTCGCAGCGTCTCCGCTTCGGTCGTGGTGAGTGACACAAGCGCATTGCCGAGCCCGGCCAAACCCTGAGAGCGCGCCTGTGCCTGCACGAAGGCGCGGGGCGCGAATGCAGCGATGCCAATGATGGCGCCGACGCGCTCCAGCATTTGCCGCCTTGTTTCCATGACGAAGCATTTTAGCCGTGAGCGGCCGTTCTAAGCTAGTTTCTGTCTCGAAACTACAAATTGGGCGGTCATAGACCGCCCCTACAGTTGCGCAATCAACACTGTAGGCGCGGTCTATGACCGCGCAACTTCCAATGGTCGCAATCTCCAATATGCTCCAATGCTTTGTGATACGATCCTCGGTCCACTGTAAGGAGTTCCTTCCCGCATGCATGAAATGAGTCTCAATGAAGTTGCCGTGGCTGAAACGGCCGAGGTGACGCCGGGGCGTTTTCTGCCATCGCTTCTGATGATGTTCGTCGGCAGCGGATGCTCGGCGCTCATTTACGAAATCGTGTGGTTTCAACTCCTCGAGTTGGTCATCGGTTCATCCACAGTTTCATTAGGCATATTGCTGGGAACCTTCATGGGCGGAATGTGTCTGGGTAGCTTGCTCTTTCCGCGTTTGATTTCGCGAACGTATCATCCATTACGAGTCTACGCGCTGCTGGAACTGACGATCGGTGTGATTGGACTCGCGATTCTGTTCGCGATGCCAGCGGTTGCCGGCGCTTATACGGCCTGGGCCGGATCGGGCTTCTTCGGACTGGTTATCCGAAGCATCGTCGCCGGAGTGTGCTTGATTCCGCCGACACTTTTGATGGGCGCGACATTGCCGGCCATCTCGCGATGGGTGGAGACGACGCCTCGAGGCGTTTCCTGGCTGGGTTTCTTTTACGGAGGCAACATCGGAGGCGCAGTCATCGGAAGCCTGCTTGCCGGTTTTTACCTGATGCGGGTTCACGATATTGCCAAAACCACGTTTGTCGCAGTAGCGCTGAATGCCGCCGTCGGTGTGATTGCGTTCGGTGTTTCAAAACGGACGGTATACGCCGTAATACCTGGCGAATCGGAAGCGGCGATCGCGCCGGGCGCCTGGCCAATTTATTTGTCGATTGCGCTTTCCGGATTCACGGCGCTGGCGTGTGAAGTGATCTGGACGCGAACTCTGTCGCTGCTGTTCGGCGCCACGGTTTACACGTTTTCTCTGGTCCTCGCTGTGTTCCTTGTCGGGCTCGGCATCGGCAGCACTCTGGGTTCGACCTTGTCTCATCGAGTCGCGCGGCCGCGTGTCGCCCTGGCCTGGTGCCAGGTGCTGCTGTGCGCAGCGATGGCATGGACCGCATTCATGTTGACGGAATCGCTTCCGTACTGGCCGATCGATCCCTCCATAGCCAACAACCCGGTGTTCACGATGCAGTTGGATCTCGTGCGATCGCTTTGGGCGGTTTTGCCTGCCGCGATTTTCTGGGGAGCGAGCTTCCCCCTGGCTCTGGCAGCGGTCGCATCGCGAGGCCAGGATCCGGCGAGGCTGGTCGGAGGTGTTTATGCCGCCAACACCGTCGGCGCAATCGCCGGATCCTTGGGCGCGAGCCTGCTCCTGGTGGTGTGGATCGGAAGCCAGCATTCGCAACAATTGATGATTGTCATTTCGGCGGTTTCCGCGCTGTTTGCTTCGGGCGCGACCGCGTTCGGGGCGGAAACGGGGACACGCCTGTCGAAGTATTCGCTTGCCGTGTCGCTGCTGATCGTCGCCGGCTATACCGAATTGGTTATCGCGACGGTTCATCCGTTGCCGGCGCGCCTTGTGGAGTACGGGCGATTTGCCGCGGTTCGCGGCGCGGCGAATAAGACGATTTATGTGGGCGAGGGTTTGACCGCCTCGGTTGCTGTTTCCGATCTGCCCGACGGCATCCGGAATTATCACAACGCGGGCAAAGTACAGGCATCCAGCGATCCTGCGGATATGCGGCTGCAACGTATGCTCGGCCACCTGACGACCCTCATCCCTGAGAATCCGCGCAAGATTTTGGTCATCGGCTGCGGGGCGGGGGTCACGGCGGGAGCCGTCAGCATCGAGCCGCGCCTTCAGCAGGAGACTATTGCCGAGATCGAGCCGCTGGTGCCGAAGGTGGTTTCAACATATTTCGCCGAACACAACTTCGATGTGATCCGCAATCCGAAGGTCCGCGTGCAAGTCGACGATGGCCGGCACTTTCTTCTGACAACGAAGGAGAAATTCGATGGCATTACATCCGATCCGCTCGACCCGTGGGTGAAGGGAGCGGCTGCCCTGTACACACGCGAGTTCTTCGAGATTGCCAAGCAGCATCTCAATGCTGGCGGTGTCGTCACGCAATTCGTTCAACTCTACGAAAGCAACGAAGAAGCCGTGAAAAGCGAGATCGCAACATTTTTGGAAGCATTTCCTAACGGGATGGTATTCGCGAATACAATCCAGGGCCAGGGTTATGATGTCGTTCTCGTTGGCCAGGTCGAACAAACGAAGATCGACGTCGATAAAATGCAAGCGCGCCTGGGCAGCACGGACTATGCAAAGGTTGCGCAATCCCTGAGCGACATCGGAATCTATTCAGCCGTGGATCTTGTGGCCACGTATGCCGGCAGCGCGACGGATCTGAAGCCGTGGACGAAAGATGCGCTCATTAATCGAGACCGCAATCTTCGCCTTCAATACCTCGCAGGATTGTCCCTCAATACCTACAAGGCCGATCCGATCTACATCAATATGACCAAGACCGCGCGGTATCCGGAAAGTCTTTTTACGGGTTCCGCACAGACAATGGAATCGCTGCGCCGCGCCATCAAATTTCCATCGGTCCAATGAAGTCTTTCGGCGGGCAGAGCATGGTGGCGCCGTTGCGGCGCGTCATCGTGAAGAGGCCGGAGGAAGCGTTTCGTACCCAACAACGGATCGAAACAGAATGGAAACCTCTCGCCTATACGCGTCCGCCGGATCTGGCTCGCGCGTCACACGATCACGCACGCTTCGTTTCCTTGATGGCGGAAGCGGAAGCCGAGATTCTCTATCTTCCTGCGGATGACCGTACTGGTCTGGACTCCCTTTACGCGCACGATCCTGCGCTGATAACCGATCGCGGCGCCGTCATTTTTCAAACCGGCAAAGTCGCGCGCCGGGGCGAAGGTCCTGCTTTCGCGGACGCATTTCCGAGATGGGACGTGCCCATTCTCGGTTTCATCCAAGGCGCCGCTACTGCTGAGGCCGGTGACATGATCTGGCTCGATCAGGAGACGTTGCTCGTCGGCCGCGGTTTCCGAACCAATGCCGCCGGTATTCAAGAACTTTCCGAACTGCTCCTTCCCCTCAGGGTGCAGGTCGTTCCCGTGGAACTCCCGTACTGGAACGGCCCGCAGGACGTCCTTCACTTGATGTCGTTCATCAGCCTCTTGGATGAGGATCTCGCTGTCGTTTACCTTCGCAATCTCGCTGTCGTTTACCTTCGCAGTTTGCCGGTGCCGCTATTCGAACTTCTCACCGCGCGCGGCATCCAACTGATCGATGTTGCCGAAGAGGAATACCCCACCCTCGGCTGCAACGTTCTCGCGATTTCTCCCCGCCACGTCATCATGGTGAGCGGTAACCCGATCACGCGCTCGCGACTGGAATCCGCCGGCTGCAAAGTCTCCGAATTCGACGGCACCGAAATTTGTTTCCCCGGCGCCGGCGGCCCGACGTGCTTAACGCGACCGCTTTTGCGAGGATAAGTTATACAGAAGCGATCAAAGCGGGAGAGCCGCCGAAGGCACCAGATTCAAAATCTCTCGCGACAGGATTAACGTCTGGGCTGCGCGAATGGTCCGACTTCCGGTTTGCCCTGCGTATTCGCGAGCGGGCCCAGTTCGGCGGCAACGCCCCGCGTGATGGCCGCGACTTCGCTGCCGGCCTGGAAACATGTGAAATCCGGACGGTCGCGCCAGGCGACCGGGCCGCACAGACGCACGCCGGCCTTGATCGCGGCATCGTGAACGATGTTGATCGCCCGTTCGTAGTCGGGTGTCGTCTGGCGATAGCCGGAGAAGTTTCCGAGATCCCCGCTCGCCGCAAAAACGGCGGTGACGCCGGGAACCTTCGCGATGGCGTCGGCGTTTTTCAGCCCTTCAAGCGTTTCAATCATGAGGATCAAGACGACATTGTCGTTGATCGTGTTGCGATAGCCTCCCGGCACATTGCCCCACATCGAGGCATCAAATGCCTGGCCGCCTCCCTGGCTGCGCCGGCCCAGAGGCGGAAAGTACGCCCAATTCCGCGCTTCGATCGCTTCTTCAAGGGTGTCGACGGTCGGGACGACGACAACGAGCGCTCCCGCGTCGAGCGCATGCTGGATCTCGCGCTCGTCCGTATAAGCGACGCGCACACCGGGAACGGCTTTCGCGTCCGGACAAGTGCGCCACATGCGGCCGACCGCGCCCCAGTCCCGCGTGTCGTGCTGCATCTCGGTCCAGATAAAGTCGTAACCGGCGTTGGCCATCGCACAATAAATCGCGGGATCGGTGGAATTGAAGAGCGTGCCGCCGGTCACCTTGCCGCCCTGCATCATCTTGAGCTTGACGGGATTCCAAATCTTGGATCCCGCGGGCGCGTCAAACGCGTTTCCGTACTTCCACTTCAACGGATCGAATGCTCCCTGATTCACCGCGCCCGGAGGCGCGACGTTGAAGGCATTACTGTCCTTACCTGCTGGGGCCGCCAGTGGGAATTGCGTGGCTCCGGGCGCCGCATTGTTGGCGTAAGGATCGGCATTTGGCGTTGGCTGTTGTCCCCGTCCTCCCTGTGTCCCGCGATTTTGAAAACCAAACGCGGCTGCAGCGAAAATGACCGCTGCGATTGCCAAGAAAAACATTCGTCTCATAGGTGTCTCCTGTGCATGGGTTCGTCAGGCGGAGAATACACTATGGATCGGGCACGAGAGAAGCGATTACAAGATTTCGGATACCTTAAAAACGAATCCGGGCAGGACGGGATCCCCGCTGATTGTGGCGGGATTCTCCAAACATTCCACCGGTTGCCCGGGACGATAGATATAGACCCGGGCTTTGTACGGATCGATGAGCCAGCCGAGTTCTGCGCCATTCGCAATGTACTCGGCCATTTTGTCCTGAAGCTCGGTCAGTGTATCGCTCGGAGACATCACCTCAGCAACGAAGTCCGGACACAAATGACCGAACTTCTCGAGTTCGTCCTTACTGAAGGGGGCGAGCCGGTCCCGTCGGACCCAAGAAGCGTCCGGGCCGCGGATAGCGCCATTCGGCAATCTGTAACCAGCGGCCGGTCCATAAACGACGCCGGTTCCGTCTTTTCTTGCCCAATCGGTGAGGTGATAGCAAAGGACATTCCCTCTCTCGCTGCTGTTCAGCCCTTCAGGAGCCATAATGATTAGCTCTTTCTGGGCGGTGAGTTCCAAGAACAAGTCGCGATTGTCGCTACAAAGCTGGAAAAATTGTTCCTCAGTTAAGCCGACATTCTCGACGTTGAGGACCAGCTTGTTCGGTATAACTTGTTCTTTTACGAGCGGCACGCGCGGCATGGCTTCCTCCTGCCCAGGATTGTATCGCACGTGATGGACCTGAGGGAGGCGAGCCGACTCACGCTTGGATGTCGATGAAACCCGGCGCAATCACCTGTCCGGCAGCGTCGAGGATGCGCGTGGCGGCATCGGTAATTGATGGCGCGACGCGCACGATCGTATCACCGCGAATTGCAACGTCACTGCGATACCATGGACTGCCGCTGCCGTCTACGATCCGGCCGTTGCGAATAACGAGATCGTAGGACGGACCTTGAGCAGCAGTGCTGCTCAGAACTCCAACGGCAAGGAATGCGACGATAATCAAAGCACGCATTCCCCTCCTCGGCGAGGAGGGGAATATGTTTTCAATAACCTTACGCTTCATATCAAAACAAAATCTTCGCCGCGAACTGGATCTGGCGCTGCGCCCCGGTCTGCGACTGGAAAGCAGCGCGTGAAACTGCTCCAAATGAGCTACTCGCCGCGCTCTCGTTGGGCAGAAAGAAGTTCGGGTGATTGGCAAGATTGAAGAATTCCGAGCGGAATTGGAGCGAGACCTGTTCAGTTAAGCGGAACGATCGCGACAACCCCAGATCGAAATTCTTCAAACCATCGCTGCGGATGATATTCCGCCCCGCATTACCGAACGTCCCAGCCGCGTTGATCAGCCAAGCAGGGTTGTCCCCAGAGAGGCAATTTCTCCGGGTTCCGTTCGGCAGCAATGTGCACGTATTGAACCAGCGGTCAGGACTCAGGTGTGGCAGGCGCCAGTCCCCAATGATATTCGGCCGATCTTCATTTGCCGGTGCTCCGGTGTTGCTCTCGTCGCGCCCTGAGAAAACAGTGAAAGGCGGTCCGGTTTGAAGCGTTAGGATACCGGTAAGCTGCCAGCCGCCTGCGACGGCCCGCAGCGCCTTATTTGGAGTTTTGCTAAACGGCAGATCGTAGACATAGCTGAATGCGAATCGGTGCGTCACGTCGAAGTCGGAGACTGCGCGCTCGGCCCGCAGATTCCGGGCATCCTGCGCGAATCCATTGGTGCCGCTGGAGTCGCTCGCAGCGGAGATCCCGACACCATCGTCGATAGCTTTTGACCATGTATAGGAAGTGATCAAGCTGAGTCCGCTCGTCATGCGCCGCTCCGCACGTGCGGTGAGACCATTGAAATTCGAGTTTCCAATGGATGAAATATAGCCGCCGGTGATGTTGCCGAACGCTGGAAATGGACGGCGGCTATTAACCGAGCCTGGTCCTGGAAAAGCTTGGTTAATATTCCAGGCGATCGGAAGTCTGTGCCCCTGTGACCCGAGGTATGAAACGTCTAAGACCACATTGGAGGCGACCTCGCGCTGAACGCCAAAACTCCATTGATTCACATATGCGGTGCGGAAATTCGGATCGATTCCCGGCGTAATGACCTGCGGGATTCCGGAAAACGCATTCGCAAGGTCCGGCCGATCCGTCGCTTGGAATGGTCCCGATGTTTGCCGCAAACGGAAAGGCGAATTTCGGGACAACGAAGTCAGGCCGTTCCCGACGATTTGATGATTGTAGAAGGTCCCGAATCCGGCACGCACTACTGTGCTTGTTCCACCGAAAGGACGCCAAGCCAAACCAAGGCGAGGTCCGAAATTGTTTTTGTCTGTTATCCATAGCCGGCGTTCCACGTCGGAACGCGGACGTGAGCTGAGTCCGGTGGGACTGTTGTTATCGATGTAATATTCGAGTCCACCGGCAACCTTGATCGTCCCACTGGCTGGATCGAGCGACGCGATCTTGTTCACGCGCTCGACTTCGGGGAGATCCAGATCGTATCTCAATCCCAAATTCAAGGTCAGCTTCGGCGTGATCTTCCAATCGTCCTGAAAGTAGTAGCCCGAAGCAAACGTCATCGAATTGTGAAATGGCGTGCCCAGATTACGATCGGCTTGTCGAGGCATTCCCAGCAACAGATCGGCGACGGGAACGCCCGTAAAGGTGTCATCGAATGTAAAAGCCCCGCGGCCGAAGGAAGTGAAGAAGGAGTTGAAGAGGAATCGCCGAATGTCAAAACCGAATTTCATCGAATGTTGGCCGGTGATGAAGGTCATGTTCTCAATGTAGTTATACGTATTGTCGTGCCGGCCTTGCGGCAAGTTGGTAGGCCCGCCGAGCGTTGTGAATCCGGTAAGCGTGACTTGCGGCGCTCCGTTATTAAACGGCGTTCTGCCGGCGTCCGTCAGACCGCCAATGCCGAGCGTCTGAACGACATTGACGTCCCGATCCTGCTGCAGTCGATAGAAAGCAAATCGTGTGTAACCAACACGCGCTTCGTTGACGAGACGGGGCGAGAGGATGTGTGTCCAGACAACTACAGCGTGTTGGGTTCGCTGCAAGTCATCGCATCCATAGCCTGGCACATCACGAG
>WNGH01015464.1_pt1 | contig 20322 bp, 13 predicted proteins | sample 5400631 | NCBI WGS metagenome assembly WNGH01 (sample SAMN13153373, study PRJNA577476) | soil metagenome | isolation source: 115 cm soil or saprolite under Garry oak tree replicate 1 | place: USA:California | collected 2016-06-15
TGCTGGGGGTCGATGGTCCTGGCTTCGCTGGGCAGGAAGCCAAAGAAATCGGCATCAAACTGGCCCGGGTCTTCCAGGATTGGCGCGGCCTTCACGTAGTTCGGATCGCTAAGCCAAGCAGCAGGCACTCCTGATCGCAGCAATTCCTCATCGGAAAACTTGGTTATCGACTCAACGCCTTCGACCAGGTTGTGCCAAAACTCTTCGAGGTTTCGCGCACCGGGAAAGCGACAGGCCATGCCGACGACCGCGATATCAAGTTCGTAATTCTTCTCACGAAATGGCTGCGGGTCTGGCATACTCGCTCAGGGGGAGCTCAAGTTGAGACGCCCCAGAGTCGGGGCGCGGGGCTTGCCTTGCAACGGAACGTATGGTCTGCTTTGAGTCGCCAGCCCCCAGCTCGACGGCTTTCATAAAGCCCCTGCGCTGGCCTGGCAAATCCGGGGGAGAGCAATGCTGGCACCGGCTACAGGGGCTTCATTTGAATCACCGGCTCTGGCAGCGCTTTGCGATCAGCTTTTCCGTTCGGCGTCAAGGGCATTTTATCGAGTATAACAAAGTGGTTGGGAATTGAGTAATCGGGAAGATGCTTCTTGAGATATTGCTTTAGACCGCCGATGTCCACTTCCGACCTGCATACCAGATAAGCGATGATCAAAATTACGTTTTCGGAGTACTTCCGGAGCGCGCAAACGCAGTCGGCAACACCGGCGCAATCCCTGATCGTATTCTCAATTTCACCGAGTTCGATCCGCAAGCCCCGAATCTTTACCTGCTGATCCTCTCGCCCGAGGTACTCCATATTGCCGTCAGGCAGCCAGCGGGCAACATCGCCGGTTCGATAAATTCTTTCGCCCCGATTGCACGGATTATCGACGAACTTTTCATCCGTCAACGTCTGGTTATTCAGGTAGCCTCGGGCAAGCCCCACCCCGGCAATGCATAACTCGCCGGCCTCGCCGACAGGCATCTGCCGACCGTCTCGTATGACATAAAGCTTGATGTTATGGATCGGCTTTCCGATCGGAACCGTTTCAAAATCATTGTGGGACGGGCAATCGTAATAACTGACGTCGACCGTCGCCTCGGTGGGACCGTAGAGATTCGTCAGCCGCGCCCCAATCCTGTTTGTCACGATATTGCTGAACTTTTTAACGTGACTAGGCGTCAGGGCTTCACCACTGACGAATACTCGTCGAACCGATGCCAGACCTTCCAGAACGCGATCATCCTTGCCATCCAGATATTCGAGGAACACGTTCAGCATGGACGGAACGAAGTGCAGAACGGTGACGCGGTGCTTCCTGATGGCTTCGATAATGGCCAGTGGACTTCCTTCGCCTCCTGGCATCAGGAAGCAAAGTTTTGCCCCCTCGAGCGCCCACCAGAAAAGCTCCCACACCGAAACGTCGAAGTAATAGGGGGTCTTCTGCAGGATGACATCGTTTCCCTCGATCGGATAGGCGTGTTGCATCCAGTGCAGGCGATTCACCACGGAGCGATGCTCAATCATGACTCCCTTCGGTTTGCCGGTCGAGCCGGAGGTATACATCAGGTAGGCGAGATCTCGCGCCTGATTGACGATGATCGGATTTTCCTTCGGCCCCAGATAAATTCCGGGATCATCCATATTGACGATCGTTCCATCGAAGGGTGTTCTGCCGGCCGTCTTGGTGTGCACGATCAGTACTCTGACCTCTGCATCCTTCAGCATGTAGTTGGTGCGGGCCGGCGGATTATCGGGCGATAAAGGCAGATAAGCGGCTCCGGCCTTAATGATTCCCAGGATGCCAATCATCATGGCGAAGGATCGTTCCACCATCAGGGCAACGACGTGTCCGGGTCCGATACCCGTGGCTCTCAAAGAGCGCGCGAGTTGGTTGGCCTTTTCATTGAGCTCCATACAAGAAAGTGAGGGCACGCCGCCGGCCTTGGCGTGGTCACAGATCACAGCCGTCGCGGAGGCACAGTCGACAAACTGTGCTTCGATCAATTCCTGAAGAGTGGCGTGATCGGGGAAAGGCGCCTCTGTGCGATTGAATTCAGCGATCTTCTCGAGGTCTGCTTGGCTGGCGGTACGTAGGGCAGGAGACTCCATAACGCTGACCGAAGGGTTTATTGTAGCGACCGGCGCACCTGTCCGAGAAATATCCCTCCGAGAAGGTGCTCATGGATCTGGGTGGTGCCTTCAATGATCTCCATGATCTTGGCGTCACGATAGAAGCGCGAAACCGACGAAGATGCGTGACATCCAGCGGCTCCCTGGATCTGAACTGCATCCGAGGCCGCCCTGACGGCGGCTCTGGAGGTGAAATACTTGGCCATCAGGGCTTTTTCAAACGCTTCCGGGAGATTTTCATCTGCCGCCCGGCAGGCGCTGTGGCAGAGGAAGCTGCCGGCCTCTAAGTCGGTGCCCATTTCGGCGATCAAGGAACGGATCATTCCGATGTCTCCCAAGGGCTGATTCCCTATCTTTCGCGTGGCCGCCCAGGTGACACTCTCTTCAAAACATCCCCGCAAAAGCCCTAAAGCCGAGCACGCGGTGCTGATCCTCCCGTAGTGCAGACCAACCGGCGCGATGTGCGACAGAGCAAAGCCAGGTTTGCCGACTACATTTGCGGGGGGAACTTCGACATTATTGAAAGTAAGCTTCGCCAGACCGGCGGCACGGAATCCCATCAGATCATGAATGGGTTCCACCTCGAGACCGGGAGTTTCCCGCGGCACCAAACACGCCAGCGAGCGGTCTCCCAGTTTTCCAAACACCAGAAATAACGATGCAAACTGGCCACAGCTGATCCATTTTTTGGCGCCGTTCAGAACCAGAGAGTCACCGCGCGAGTCGGTGAATTCGGTCACCAGGGAATGGATATCACTCCCCCCACCGGGCTCGGTCAAGGCAAAAGCGCCGATAATCTCGCCTTGGGCAAGCATCGGAATCCATTTCCGTATCTGCTCCACACTTCCCCACTTCAGCAGAGCCTTGGAAACCATGGTCTGGACGGTCAGCACGCCGTTCAATGAGGAGGACCCTCTTCCCAAAGCTTCATTCAGCAAGCCGAAGGTGATCGTGTCCCATCCGTGTCCTCCATTCTGGGTCGGAAGGCTGCAGCCTAAATAACCCAGTTTCGCCAGCAGCGCGATTACGGACTCGGGAAGTCGCTGCTCCCGATCCCATTTCTCGGCAAACGGCTCGACGTTCTGGTTCACGAATGTTTTGAAATCCCCGTGCCTGGCTTTCTGCTGTTCGGTCAATAAATATTGCATAGCGCTTGCCTGTGGACGAGGCTGTCCTCTGCGGATCAGAATGCCGAATCACGAAATGACCATGGCGGGCTTGAGAGAAACAGGAACGCGGCTATGAAGGCCCAGCCTCAGCCTTTTGCCAGCCCTTTTTTCTCATGACAAACGCCGTAGTCGCGTTAACGGATTTGAAATTTTCGATGTCCAGATCGTCCATGCCTAGTTCGATGACGAAGATCTTTTCGAGGAACGTCATCAACTGAACCGCGAATAGGGAATTCACGATACCCGATGCAAAAAGATTATCGTCGTCGTTCAGATTCGCAATATTGATCGAGCTCAGCAGAAAGTTGGTAACGGTTTCCCTTACCTTCTTTTCCTCTTCTGCATGCGAGGAATTGGTCAACAGGTTTCCCTCCAGAAATAGGCAACATCGAACGGTCCGAACGGAGGAATCGGGGTCGGTCCATCAGCCGGCAAAATAAGTATAGAAGCCCCGTCCAGTTTTGCGCCCTAAATGCCCGGCATGAACCATCTTTCTAAGCAGCGGACAACAACGGTACTTCGGGTCCTTGTAACTTTCAAAAAGAACGTCGAGAGAATGCACGACCGTGTCCAATCCGATCAGATCGGCGGTCTCCAGAGGACCCATCGCATGTCCGAAGCACTTTTTGAAAATCATGTCGATCTTCTCCGCCGTCGAGACATGGTCCTGCAGGACAAACGCGGCCTCGTTCATGAACAAGTGAGAGATGCGGTTGGAAACAAAGCCCGGCATGTCCTCGACTAGGATTGCTTCCTTGTTCAGTTGGGAGAGCAATTGCAGCAATCGACTGAGTGCCAGGTCAGAGGTATGGAATCCCCGGATCACCTCGACGGCTGGCTTCAGATGGACCGGATTCATGAAGTGAACCCCGATCACATTCGCGGGACGCCCGGAGGCGTTGCCTATTTGCGTAATGGAAATGCACGAGGTATTGGCTCCAAAACAGACTTCGGGCGGCGCCAGTTCCCCCAACCTTTCGTAGAGGGGCTTTTTAATTCCCCAATCCTCGGTAACGTTCTCGATAATGAAGTCGCAGGAAGTCAGATCCTGCAGATCGGTCGTCAGGGTTATCCGCTGCAAGGCCTCATCCCGGCTGGCTCGCGGCAGTGTTTTTGATAACACAGGAGCGAACCGCATGTTGTTCAAAATCTCGGCTTGAGCGCGTTCCAGAATGTCTGTTGTGAGGTCAACGACAACCGCTGAGATGCCATGAAGGACAAGGTCGGTGACGACGCCAACCCCGATGTTCCCCGCGCCCAGAACCCCTACTGTTCCCAAGATCATTGCCTTGTCCGTCTCATAGCCCTGGACTTGTGCTGGGCTCGCTAGAAGGGCTTCTGCCGGTTGCGCCCAATCTGGCAGCCAGAAGGGTTACAGTCGGACACTCGAAGAGACTGACGATCGACAGGTTTTGATGCAGTTGCTTCCGGATCATGGTTATCACCTGGACCGCCTTCAGGGAAGTTCCGCCCACCTCAAAAAAATTGACGTTCAGTCCGATTCCTGCCCGACCCAGGACCTTTCTCCATATATTTACGATCGTGGTTTCAATACTGTCAGATGGCTCTGGTTCCGCCACGCCCTCAAGACCTTGTGTGCGGAGCCGGAACTCATCGATCGCTTTTCGAACCCGGCTGACGTCGTACAATTCTTCCCCAATCCGTTGCAGGTGCTCCGATCGGGCAGTCATGCCAAATCCTGATGCCGGTGTTGGCTTCTCCACAGGGGGAGTTGCCGGCTTGTCGTTCGATTGTCGAGTCTTTTCGTCCGCATCGTATTGGAGACTCGCCAAGTATTCCGCGGGAAAAGGCCACGACGCACCTGCCTCACTTCGGTACTGATCGCCCAGGCTGCTGACGAAGTCCCTGGCAGGCAAATTTCTTTCCGTCGGCAGGCAGCTCAGTTCCACAAACCTCTTCCCTGCACGTAGCGCCCTCTGGCCAATGCTGGACAGCACCCTGTGTTCCACCCCTCTGCCCAAGACCCGGCAGCTCAGTAGAAAGGTGTCGAGCTTGAACCGAACGGCTTCGGCCTCGTACAAAACGACACCGACAAGACCATAGTCTCCGAATCGATCAGCCACCCGAACCGCCAGGCATCCAGTGTCTTCCCGCTTCAAAAACTCTCTGATTTCGCTGGGCGAGCGCCGGATAGTGGTGAAGTTGAATTGATTGGTTCGAAAGGTCAATTGCGAGACACGGCTGAGCTGATCCTCAGTTGCTTCATCAATTTCGACCCGAACCATAAGGCCTAGGACAAAGTCATTCAGGGAAGGGGTCTGCGCACGGAAGCGCTCTCTTTGCGCGTTATCCTGATACATCCTGACGCGGCTTCGATCTTCTTCGGTCGTTCCGGTATGATCGAAAGCCCAGATATGCTCGAAAAACGAGGCAAATGATGCAGGGTCTCGCGGCAACCGCAGAGTCAACACTTCGGGACAGTTGATCTCCACATCCGCGCAATCCACAGGATTGTCATCGATGAAGATAAAACTGTCCAACCCAAGATTCAGCTCGCTGGCGAGAGATTTGATGTTCTCAGACTTGCTGCTCCAGTTGATCCGCCATGAAGCCAGATGCTCGCGTCGCAGGAGCATATCAGCTCGCTGATCGAATACGTTCAGCACATCCTGTTCGCTGTTCTTGCTCGAGAGGCACAGCAGCATTCCAGAATTCATCTGATCAACCATGAACTGCTGCAGAGCGCGGTGAGCCTCGGTGACTGCGACTCCCTGCGAACCCTCTTCGCCACATACGCCTTTCCAAACAGTGTTATCACAGTCCAGCACAATGACTTTGAAGGGCTTTCGCTTCAGGTTGAAGATGGTTCGAAACAGGGCGGTGCCGATGGCGGCGAAGCACTCCGGTGTGTAAGGAATATCCCCCAACTGATGGCTATGAATGTCGTAATACTCGGCGACTGGGTAGCGCCGCAACAGGGCCTCCGAACCGATGGTGGAAACGCCCGCCCAAGTACTCGTCCGTAAGAGCAATTCCCGCTCGGCGTCAACGATCGCCGCCTTCAGTTCCGCATTGGCTTCGGCGGCAGGGCTCGCCGGACAGAAACAGAGGACAAGAGGCGCCGACGTCTGGCTTGTGAAGGACTGCAGCGCGGCGCAGAAATCCCGGACATTGCGTTGCAGGCTGCCGGTCAGCCACGGCACTTGCCCGGGAGCAGCGGTGGTTTCGAAGCGCTCGGAATCCGAGCCCAGCCGGTCGCCGGTCGCATCACGGGTTGCGAACAGGTTGAATAATCCGGAATGCTCCAGCAGTTTTTGCTGTTCGATCGCGCATCGGTATCCTTTCCGGATCAGCAGGTCGTTGATCCCACGAACCGCATGGCCGGTGCCGTGGATCTCGATGACGATCTGATCGATCTTCGGCCAGTCGCAATCCGCGATGCCTCGGATGATTTCGAGTTCGCTTTTTTCAGCATCAATTTTGAGTAGATCGATCCGCTCGATCTGATTTTCGCGGATGATGTCCGACACGGTTGTCAGGCGGCACTCGTGCGTACTGCGGCGAAGCCTGTCTCTGGTAAGCTCATGCACATATTCCTGCACGGATTCGTCGGCCACCGATTCAGCCTTGAGCATGTTGCGAACAACGGCCCGGATAGCCTTGCCGTCCTCGGCCTCATCGGAATGAAAGCTGGAGAAGACAGAGGAATTCTCATAAAAGGTGAAGGTCGCGGTGCCCTGCCTGTCCGAGACGCCGAAATTAAAGGCTTGAGCACAAGAGCCGTAGGCGGCGCAGTTCGCCTTCAGGAGGTCATACGCGACCGGGGCGGGCTCGAAGGCGTAGATTCTCGGGTTCCGGCAGCGGCTCATCACAAAAAGGGAAAACAGGCCGATGTTGGCCCCAATGTCCACCACTGTGGCTCCCTCGGGCAGTCGTATATCGTGCTTTAGGTAGCATTCATCCTCAAAAATCTCCTCGTACAAGTAGTCGGTTTCATACTGGTTTAAATGGACGATCTCGAGGCCGTTCGGCAGAATGCATCTCTTGCGCTTCCCGAAGCACCGCTCCGCTCTTGTTTTGTCGAAATCCGGGGCCGCGTATCGTTCGGCAGCAGCCCACCTCTCCAATTGCAGCAGGATTATGCTAACCCCGGCCTGGTTCCTGCGAAACGCGCTGTCCGCCTGCAGCAACTGCTGAAAAACCTGATCGTAAGGTGCAAATGCGATGTTGCTCTGAAGGCTGAAATGCGCCGCCCAGAACTTCAGGGAATCCTCGACCGGCTCAGCGGTAAAGTTGGAGGCGACCACAAACATCGGCCCCCTGTTTTCTTCGGGCGCCTCCAGGCGGTCCAGCAGGATAAAGGCGACTCCCCAGAGTTCGAGGTATGTCTTGCCCGATGGATCGAAGACCCGAATATCGCCAACCAGGCGATTGTTCTCTCCCTCATCCTGCGGCAGCAACCTGCCATGGCACCACAGCGGGTTGGGAAAATTGAGGTCTGCTATCTCGATACGTTCAATCGACTGCAGTATGAAAGTCCTGCCCCGCGCCATCATGAAGGACGCCAGCAATTGTGTCATCGAATCCAGCAGAGTGGAGCGCAGACTATGTGGCTCGTTTTCCGCACGCGCCGAGGAAAGCCTCCCCAGAGACTGATTGCCCGCCCGCCAAATCGAGGACACACATTGAAATCGGGGCCCGTACTGGTTGCCGTTGCTACGAAGCTCTTGGTAAAAACGCTCCGAATCGATTACGTCATCTGCCAGCGCCTGAAAGGCTTCGATTGAAAATGATTCGTCGACCAACTCTTGGAGGGCGGATGGACTGCGATCCACTTCCAGCCTGGCAGCATACTGGTGGCGGATGGAAGCGCCTCCATTTCCGACAGCGCCTTCGTAGAAGGTGTATTCAGCAGTGGTGGCGCCCCTGTTCCGGACCTCCACTCTTATGATCGTGTCCTCCGGCGAAAGCATGACTGGGTTCTGAAAGGTCACGTTTCGCACGACAGCCGGGGCGCGTTTAGTAAGCTCCTGATGAACAGACAGCGCCATTTCGATGTAGAACGAACCGGGTAGCACGACCACGTCCTGAAACGCGTGATCGGCCAGAAACGGCAGGGAACGGAGGCCGATTCTGAACTCCGCGGAGGCCTCCAGCGACGGATCGGGCACGAAGGTGAAAAGACGAGTCATGTCAGCTGCCAGTTCAGCAGTCGACTGGGGATCGAAGCCGGGCAATCAGGATCAGATCCCTTCATGGAGAGCCATCCTTCGTTCTGGCAAAAAGCGGCTGGTCTGCTACTGCTGGATCAGCGGAATTGCCGAAGTCGCTCAGGTGGTTTTCGTTCGCAAGCGAATGGTCGAGGTGCAGTACTTGCGAACTTCCATCACCGATCAGCAAGGCGAGGAATTCGGCGAACTTAGGATTTTCTGGAAGATGGGGGGAATCATTCACCCCGGGAGGCCCGGAGCTAAAAAGCTCTGCAGTTGAAGCCCGAACCACGCGCTCCGGAAATTCTAGCGCGATTGTCACGCCACCTTGGGTTCTAAGCCGAATGCTTTTCATCGAGCACACTCTTCAGCAGGTTCTCAGCTTCATCCGGTGATAACTTATCAAGCTGGGACAAAATAGCTTCTCGGCTGGCGCCAGGAGGCACAGAACCAGCACGCCGCCGTGCGAACAGGCTGCGCCCCTTCAGGCCGAGCGCTTGAGCCCTTTGTACTTCGTCCGCCAAGGCGGCAACCGTCGGTTCTTCAAACAGTCGTCGCACCGGTAGCTCCAGATCGAAAATGTGACGGATGCGGGCCATTACTTGCATTGCCAGCAGTGAGTGTCCGCCAAGCTCAAAGAAGTTGTCTTGCCGTCCGACCCTCTCCACTTTCAGCACGTCCGCCCAAATCTCCACCAGCCGCCTCTCAATCTCCCCTTTCGGCGCTTCATACCCCCGCTCCGCGCGCGCATCACCTGCCGGCATCGGCAAGGCCTTGCTGTCGAGCTTCCCGTTCGCGGTCAAGGGCATCCGATGCATCCGCACGTACGCGGTAGGTACCATGTAGTCGGGCAACTGGCTCGACAAATGAGAACGCAACTCCCCGGCTTCAATACTCGGTCCGTTTGCATCGCAGGCCGTGTAGTAGGCCACAAGCCGCTTCTCCCCTGTCACGTCCTCCCGCGCGGCTACCACCGCTTCCCGCACCCCTGAATGGCCCATAAGTGCAGCTTCAATCTCTCCCAACTCGATGCGAAACCCCCGAATCTTTACCTGATCGTCAACCCGACCTAGATACTCGATATTTCCATCCGGCCCGAAGCGACCGAGATCGCCAGTCTTGTACAGCCGCGCCGACTGGCTCGGTGCCAGCGGATTGGCCACGAATCGCTCCGCCGTCAACTCCGCTCGGTTCAGGTACCCGCGTGCCACCCCGTCGCCGCCGATATAGATCTCTCCTACAATATTGGCGGGCACAGGATTCAAATGAGGATCCAGGATGTAAATTTGTGTGTTCGCAATCGGCCGACCGATAGGTATGCCGTTCTCTTCCCGGCCAGTGACGCGGCGCAACGAGGACCAGATTGTGGTTTCGGTCGGGCCATACATGTTCCAGACCGAGCCACTCCGTTTCACCAACTCCCTAGCCAGCTCGGGCGGCAGGGCTTCGCCCCCGCACAGAATTTTAAGATCCCCCGATCCTTGCCATCCCGCTTCCATAAGCAGCCGCCAGGTCACCGGCGTCGCTTGCATGACGGTCGCTTTGCTGTCGAGCAACAATTCAAGCAGCCTGGTTCCGTCCACCGCGGTTTCTAAACCCGCTATCACCAAACGCGCCCCCGAGATCAGCGGCAGGTAGATCTCAAGACCGGCGATATCGAAGGATAATGTGGTCACCGCCAAGAGCACGTCTTCCCGACTCAGACCCGGCTCCCGTTGCATAGAACAGAGAAAGTTCACTACGCTCCGGTGCTCGATCGGTACCCCTTTCGGTCTTCCCGTCGATCCGGATGTATACATCACATACGCCAGAGTGTGAGGATCGGCGCCTTTGCCCGGATTGGCTTTACTCTCCCTCGCAATCCGATCCCGATCCGTGTCGATTAAAACCTTTCGTGCGCGGGGAAACTTATCCTGCCATCGCTGTTGTGTCAGCACCACAGGCGGATTCACATCAGAGAGCATGAAGGTCAGGCGCCCTTCCGGAAGTCGCGAATCCAGTGGGACGTAGGCTCCGCCTGCTTTCAAAATACCGAGCAGACCGACCACCATTTCCCATCCCCGGTCCATACATATGCCCACAGGCACATCCGGACCAACTCCCTGCTGACGCAAATACCACGCCACCTGGTTTGCCCGCTCGTTCAATTCCCGATAGGAGAGTTGCGAATCTTCGCATTCGACCGCGATGGCGTCCGGCGATCGATCGACCTGCAACTCAAACAGTTCATGAATGCACGCCTGCGGATAGGAACAATCGGTCCGGTTCCACTCCGTCAAGATTTGATTAGTCTCATCCGGAGTCAAAACTGGTAACTCGGAAAGCGACTGCACAGGGCTGTCGATGGCCCCTTCCAGCAATCTCTGCCAATGATTCGCCATGGCAGCGATCATTGCAGAACTAAACAAGTCAGTGCTGTAGTGAAATCGAGCCAAGACCTCGGCGGACCGCTCACCCAGTTCCAGATATAGGTCGTACTTCGAAGTTCCCGTATCAACATCCATCTGGGTGAGGCGCCAGGCGGGATCGATTTCCGGCAGAGGCGGATCGAGCGAAAACATCGCCTGGAACAATGGATTGCGCCCGGGATTGCGTCGAACTTTCAGCTCCTTGACCAGATGCTCAAAGGGCAAACCATCGTGCTCGAGCACGTCAAGGGTGAGATTTCTGTTTCCGGCCGATCGCGGCCCGCAGTGATGCTACCGATCGGAATTACTTCCTCTCCTGAATAGCGATACAGCAAGGCGGCAAAGGCCGCGAACAACACGTGAAACAACGACACGTCTTCCGTGCGGCAAAATGCTCCTAATTTCGAGGTTAAGCTCTGGCTCAACCTGAACGGGTACATCGAACCACGAAAGGTCAGCGCTGTTTTCTGTGTCCGGTCTACCGGCAAGTAAGAGTCGGGCAAATTGCGGCTCAGCTGCTTGCTCCAAAATTCAACATCTTTCGCTAGAGCTTCCGTCGTCATGGTCTGACGCTGCCAGCATGCGAAGTCCGGATACTGAATGACCGGCTCTGGCAAGGGTGAGGGCTTACCCGCCTCATACGCCTTGTAGAGGGTGGCCAGTTCCGGAAGAAACACACGATAAAACCCCACGCCATCGAAGATGATGTGGCTAAGAGTCAAGTACAGCCGATATTCCTCGTTGTCTACGCGGATGAGTCTTGCCCAAAACAGCGGAACCCGACCTAGATCAATTGGCCTCCGAGCATCCTCGGTGGCGATGGCCAACGCCGCTGCATTGCGCTCCGCATGAGGGATGTTCCGAAGATCCAAAACGGGCAATGAAATCGAAAGATTCGGAACTACTTTTTGCGTAGCTTGACCGTCCACGACCGAGAAGAGAGTTCGCCAAGCTTCATGACGGCGCAGAATCTCGTTGAAGCTTTGCTCGAGGGCCGCAACATTCAGCGCGCCGGAATAGTGGATGGTGACCGGCTCGTTGTAGAGAGGAAAATCACCCGCGAGCTGAGCATGCAACCACACCTGCTCTTGAGCGTAGGAGAGAGGTATTGTTTGACCTGGCTTGCGCGGCGGAATCGCCTGAGTCGACGGGCGAAGTCCCAACTCGCCGCGAAGACGCCGCTCAAGCAGATGCTTTTTTGCCTCGGAGTGCTGCTCGGCCATGCTGTCCTCAACACCTGAGGGGGTTATATTCTCCCACCGGACGGTGCGGGCAACCAACCAAAATAACTGTCCATCCCCTCGATCCGATGGTACCCAAGTTCGCGGCCTGTCGGGAAGTCAAAATCGAAATTCACAGGTGCCCAAAGTTAAAATCCAAACTAAAATAATAAAGAGCCGCCAAACGGCCAAATCAAACCGTCTGGCCGAAACATTCCGCCCTCGAAATACACAATCACGCGCACACAAAAAAATACGTTCCGCGCCTACAGTTGTTCCGCTACGCGGGCTGCTTGCCATCGATCATACTGTTTAACAAACTTTGTAATTCGGCGGCCGACAGATTATCGAGCTGCGACAAGATAGCTTCTCGACTGGCGCCCGTGTTTGCGGAAGCGGCATGGCGAGGCACAATCGGGGTAGGTGCCTTCAGTCCTAACGCTTGCGCCTTTTCCAGTTCAACCGCCAAACCTTCAATCGTCGGTTCTTCAAACACGCTCCGTACTGGAAGCTCAACCTGGAAAATGCGACCAATACGGGCAATCATCTGCAACACCAGCAGAGAGTGCCCTCCCAGCTCAAAAAAATTCTGATCGATTCCTACCTGATCCACTGCCAACAGTTCCCGCCAGATTTCGGCCAGCCTGCTCTCTGCCTCATTGCGCGGCGGTACCAGTTCTTGCCCGTCCCTGATTGGCACTCCCACCCCCGGCGAGAGCGCTTTGCGATCGATCTTGCCACTGGGGAGGGTAGGTAGCTTAGGGATTCGGCAGTAACTGGCAGGAACCATGTGTTCGGGAAGCTTAGACCGGAGAAGACGCCCCAACTCTCCGGCCATCGGGCATTTTCCGTCACGTGGGACCAGGTACGCTCGAAGCATCTGCTGCCCTCCCTCCTCATGCAACGTAACCACGGCTTCCCTGATCTCATCATGCGAGGCTAGAATCGTCTCGATTTCGCCCAGTTCGATGCGCATTCCCCGCAATTTGACCTGGCCATCCACACGGCCCAGATACTCGATGTCGCCATTGGCCCGGAAGCGTCCCAGGTCGCCGGTCTTGTACAGCCGCGCCGATTGCGCAGGTGCCAAGCGGTTAGGCACAAATCGTTCTTGCGATAACTCCGGCCGATTGCAATATCCAAGCGCCAATCCGTCTCCGCCCACCAAAATCTGCCCGCGAACCCCAATGGGTACGGGATTGGAATATTCATCCACCAAGTACACTTGCGTGTTGCTGATGGGCTTGCCGATGGCAACCGAACCAGCCGTCTGGTCTGCCTCACACACGAGATGACAAGTTACATCTGCCCCCACCTCGGAGGAGCCGTAAATGTTCAGCAAGGTCGCTTCCGGGAACGCAGCCAGAAAGCGCTTGGCTAACTCCGCCGATAATACCTCTCCACTGCTCGACCAAAGCTTCATTCGCGGAATTCTCTGCGCCAGGTTTGGACTATGGTCCAACAAGCTTCGCAAAAGCGAGGGCACCAGCACGATGCGCGTGACTTCTTCGTGCGCCAGCGTCCGCAACAGTTCCTCGGGATCCTGCACAACCTCCGGCGGAATGATCACGTTGGGAACACCTGCCAGCAGTGGACCGAAGATCTCCCAAACCGAGTCCACAAAGCCCAAATTCGTTTTCTGGCAGCACACTTCCCCGGGCTGGAACGGATAGGTTTGCCACATCCAGGCAAAACGATTGACGGCGCCCCGATGGGTTCCCTCTACCCCTTTCGGGCTGCCGCTCGATCCCGAGGTGTAAATCACATAAGCAGGTTGATCATTCGATTGCGCCGAGGAGGGAGTGCTGGCTGACTCGCCTCTGATAAGTTCTCTCTCTCTGTCGATATCGACGAAACTCGAACCTTCGCTTGAGAATTCTCTCCCGCTCCCCGAAATAACACAGCCCACTCCAGCATCTCGCAGCATAAATTCGAGCCGTTGGACTGGATAAGAAGGATCAAGCGGCACATAAGCAGCTCCAGCTTTGAGTACGCCCAGGAGGGCCACTACCATTTCCGGAGAGCGCGCGACCGAGACACCCACGAGCCCGCCGCGTCGCACGCCTTTCTTAATCAGGTAGTGGGCCAGGCGATTGGCATCCGCGTCGATCTGCCCGTAGCTGAATTCCTTGCCTTGGAACAACAGTGCCGTTGCATCAGGAGTCCGCTCGGCTTGCAACTCAAACAGTTCATGAATGCACGCCTGCGGATAGGAACAATCGGTCCGGTTCCATTCCTTTACGATTCGCTGCCGTTCCTGGGCGCTCATCAGCGGTATCCGCGCCAGTGGCAGGTCCGGATTCCTGATCACGGCACTCACCAGATTCCGGAAGTGACCGAGCATCCTGCGAATCGTCTGCTTGTCAAACAGGTCGGTGTTGTATTCGAACTGCCAGATAAACTCCTCGGTCTCGAATACTTCGACCGCCAGATCGAGCTTCGCGATTCCGGTCTCGAATCCCAGTTCCTCCATGGCCAGCCCGGCAATCTCAAATACTTGCTTGGGCACGTTCTGGAATGTGAACAGCACCTGGAACAGTGGACTGGTATCTACCAGACGCTGCGGAACCAGCTCTTCCACCAGCTTCTCAAAGGGAAGGTCCTGGTGCATGTAGGCTTCGAGAGCAGAGGCGCGCACTTGACGAACCAAATCGCGGAAGCTGAGGTCTTCGCTAAAGTCAGCCCTGAACACCAGGGTATTCACGAACAACCCAATCACATTTTCAATTTCCAATTCGTTGCGGGCTGCAACCGGCGTGCCCACCAGAATGCTCTCTTGCATGGTGTAGCGCCGCAGCAGCGCCTGAAATGCGGCCAGGGCAACCATGAACAGCGTCCCGCCTTCGTTCTTCGCCAAGGCCTTCAGTTCTGCCAAAACGTTGCCGTCAAATCTCAGCTCTTCATTGGCCCCGTGCCAACTGTGGCCCGTTGGACGGGGGCGATCCGTGGGTAAATCAAGTATGGTTTGGGCACCCGCTAATTTGCCCTTCCAGTAATCAATTTGCTTTTCCAACATCTCCCCGCTCATGTATTCGCGCTGCAATTGTGCGTATTCGGCATACTGCAAGGGAAGGGACGGAAGATTCACTTCCTCACCCCGGCTGAAAGCCTCGTAGCAGCGCGTCACTTCGCGGAAAAGCACAGCGATCGACCAGCCGTCGGTGACGATGTGATGCATCACCAGAATCAGTAGGTGTTGCTTCGGACCCAGCCGCACCAGAACCGCTCGCAGCAAAGATCCCCGCGTCAAATCAAAGGTTTTTTTGCCTTCTTCACTGGCAATGCGCAACGCTTGCTTCTCGCGGTCATGCTGGGGAATATCGGTCAGATCCACAACCGGGATCTGTACCTCCATATCCGACAACACAATCTGTCTGGCTTCGCCGTCTACGGAATCAAAAACCGTGCGCAGCGATTCGTGACGTCGCACGATCGCCTCGAAGGCACGCGTCAGGACAGGGATGTCCAAAGGGCCCGTGACCCGAAAGGCGCGCGCCAGGTTGTAGGCGGCTGTTCCCGGCTCGAGCTGATCGAGAAACCAGAGTCTTCGCTGTCCGAACGACGCCGGATAGGCTGTTTGGCTCACTGGCATTCCTTCCATTTTAAGCATCTTACGGGCCAATTGGATGCAAAGTCTGGCGCAGACGGCAGTCCGCGGCAGCCAACAAGCCCCCCCTAGCGCTACCAGACCCCGGCGAACCTTAGCAACTTGAACAGCTTCCACCATTTTATTCGTCTATTGTTCGCTCGCCGTCGATTGGTCATCAGAACCGGAAAGACCGAAAAGTGCAAGCTTTTGCGCCTCTTGGGTAATCCGAATCGCATCGCCCGAGCGCGGTTCAATCCGTGGGGGAGTCCTAAGCCGAGTGCTTCGAGTTCAGCGCGCGTCTTATGAGATTTTGCGCCTCATCTGCCGATAACTTGCTGAGCTGAGACAAAAGTCGGCTGGCACCGATGACCGCAGAAGTGGCGAGCGGTTGCACAATCGGAAACCGGGCCTTCAGTCCTAAACACTTGCGCCTTTTGCAGTTCGCCAGCTAAACCTTCGATTGTGGGTTCGTCAAACACAGGCCGCACTGGAAGTTCGAGTTCGAAGTTCGAGTTCGAAAATATGCCGGATCCTGTCAATCATCTGCAACACCAGCAGGAATGGCCTCCCAATTCAAAAAAATTCTGACCAATTCCTGCCTGTTCCACTGCCAGCAATTCCCCCCAGATGTCGGCTAACTTGCTCTCTGCCGCATTGCGCGGCGGTATCAATTCCTGCCCGTCCTGGAGTGGCTCTCCCACACCCGGCGAGAATGCTTTACGATCGATCTTGCCACTGGGAAGTAAAGGTAACTGATCGAGCCGCCAGTAAATGGCAGGAACCATGTGCTCGGGAAGCTTGGACCCGGAGACATTTACGCACTTCATTCGGCAGCCGGAACAGCTTCCTTGGCCGCCACGATAGAGGCGCTCAGTTTGCGCTGCTCGTTTTCGCCGTGCAAGGTCACCACGGCTCCGCGTATCCCGGGATGCGAGGCTAGAACTGCCTCGATTCGCCTAGTTCGATGCGCATGCCACGCAATTTGACCTGAGCATCCACTCGGCGCAGGCACTCGATGTCGCCATTGGATCGGAAACCACCGAGATCGCCAGTCTTGTACAGCCGCGCACCAATATTTACGGGACCGGAGGGTCTCCGGTCCCGGGCCACTTTACGATCACGCGCTTCGCCACCCAATTGTTACAGCGACTTTAGTAGTGAGGTAACAACGTCCCATTGAGGGCCGCCGTCACCAAGGTACCGGCATAGGCGAGGTCGGTCGCAAGTGGTGTCGTAAAGGTGCAGCAGGTTCTCCAGCTTGCGGGTGCCTCCGGATGTACGCCTGACAGGATCGCGAATCCTTTTCCGTAAGCTCCCTCCGCGATGGCTGCCGTTCCGTCGGGGTACTTGGCAACGATATAGCCCCAACCGGAAGTCTCTGGGCCATCATGCCAGTACATATCAAGCTTACTGCTCGTGGGGAAAGAAATTTCAACTGCTTCCATGCCAATTCCCTTGCCGTTATTCGGCCAAACGTTAAACCACACGCCCGATGTAAGGTCGAGTCCATTGCCATATTGGTAGCTGCCAAAGAACCCTCCAGCACAGATTCCCAAGTAATGAAGCCCGTCGTTTTGCACCGTGGCCCGAACCATGGCCTTCGTTGCTTTCGAAAGATTGTTCCCGATCGTGGTCGAGTTTCCCCCAGGCACGATGAGCAGCTTGTAAGCCTTAAGCTTTGTCTCGGTCATGGCATTGAGTTGGCTGGAGTTCGCCGTGGCGTAGCGGAGCTTGAGCGTACTGAGGACAGATTCGACGCTGGCAACTGAGGTGTCGGTTCCTGTCCCGTTAAAAAGAAGTACAGGCGGCGTAGTGACTGTATTCGTTGATCCAGAGCCTGAACTCGACGGCGCTGGAACCTCATCCACTGTGGGTGCTACCTGCTTGCTGGGATTCCCTATCGGCGAACCCGGAGAACCGCATGCGGTGAAAATGGTTGGCGCAACAAAAAGCAAGGTCGTGACAACCATCCGACGCAACACGTTTTTGGCGGGGGCGAGGAAAATGCGCATTGACATCCTCCTGAGGCAGGGCGTGGTTTCAGCCTTGGGCTGCGAAGCCATCTGCAAAATCTTGGTGAAATTCCGACCTCGACGAAGTGGAGCGTCTTAAAGGATGGTCCGATTTTACAGTTGTGAAAGGAAATGAAAAGACACGGTGGTACAACTAAAGCAGTGTCCCTGGGGCTAGTTACCAGGAGTGTCTATCGGCCCCGGATGGAAGTTCGGGGTGCTTCGAAAACCGCTGAATAACCGAACTGTTTGCCAGGAGCAGCACGTGGGCCGTCAGGCACGGGGTTGCGTGGTTGGAACATTGCCCACGGTTAGGGCTGCGGCGTATCCCTGTCCAACAGAAAGGTCGTACAAGGTCCATCGTCCGGCTTCGGTGGGGTCTGGTCTGGTCCCGACCAACGCTGCCGGTTGATCCTCCTCGAGCGACACGTCGAAAGCGTGCAAGGGGATGGATAGGCCTTCGCCCTTCGCCTTGATGTAGGCTTCTTTACGGGTCCAGCAACGAAAAAACGCTCGTTGCAACTCGTCACCTGAAAGTTTTACACCGATCTCTCGCTCCCTTACCAGCGCCAATACAGCCAAGCCTTCGGTGTGTGAAACGTTGAATCGCAGATCGGGGGGACCATTCTTCAAAGCCGGCTTTCCCTGGGCGGAATAATCAAATGACAGACTTTCCGGCGACTGTGCCGTATACGACGCAAGCACAATGCGCAGGACCGCACGGGTCAAAATGAATTCGTTCCGGTGCTGGTCAAAACGGTAGCGTTCGGCTCGCTCCATTTCGTCCGGCGAGAGCACTTTCTTTAAGTCTGCAACTTCCAGCGCGGAAACATCCAGCGGCCAGTGCCAGATTCGCGCCACACCTGCTGGAATGTTTGGAGCCGAGCGGTCTCCCGCGAAACCATCCCACTTATGAATCTCAATGTGCAAGTCGGGGGTCATGTCCAGCGACCAACAAGTCTACACCCCAGCCTTTCAGCGCGGCGTCCGCACTCCGACGGACACGCTACTCCGCAGCGGAGCTGGCAATCATTGCGGCAACCCCCCTTCCGCCCTCAGCGGGAGCTGATATATAATTACCCGAGATTTGCCCAAGTGTGGGAACCCGGCTCGTGGTCCTTGGCTGGGAGTCAGTCTCGTTCTTACACTTCGTTTTTCCTCTGGCCTGCGCTCATAGATAGGGATGCTGCGGCCTCCTGGGCCGCCCGATTTGCAATCAGTTCAATCGTGTAAATTGTTCAGCATTTAACTGTAGGACGGGGAATTTTCGCCTAGGGTGTTTACCCGAGGGGTTGGCTCCGACCGTACGATTTGCGAAAAGCACCGGGGGGAAATTCTGAAGCAGGTGCTACCCTACGTCGGATTTGGTTTAGCCGCCGGACGACGAGCCTCTGGAATGGGTGCCTCCTGTTCACGCAGATTTGAGCGCACCTAGAGGCCTTGCGCATCAGAATAGGCTATTTGCGGTCCTGACTTGCGGCCAACCCGCGTTTTTGGAAGGCAGAATTACGGCGTCCAGATACCTGTGGAAATTGTTGTTCTATCGTCAACAGCTGTTTTCGTCTCAAAATGGCATTGCGGATGCTATGGTAACGAGCACGCTATCGCATGATAAGGCGGGAACCGATCCAAAGGAGGTACCGATGAGGGAACAGCCCGTTCGGCTGGGTCCGCGCGAACAGCAAATTGTTGAATTGCTTTTGCAAGGATGTGACAACGCCGAAATCGCGCAGCAGCTGAAGATGGCGCGTAGAACCGTGAAGGCACACTTCAATCGGTTGTTCCTGCGTTTCGGAATCACCGGCGGAATCAAGCGAGTAAAACTCGCGACCCTACTATATCGGAGGCAATTATGTTCGGGAACGAACGTTACGGAACACGCACCCCAAATGAACGTGAATGCAGAGTCATCCAGCTTGTCGCACAAGGCTTAAAAAACAAGGAAGTGGCGGACGAGATCGGGACTACCGAACACGTGGTGAAAAATTATTTACGCGTGATTTACGATAAGCTCGGTCTCTGGAACCGGGTTGAACTCGCACTTTGGTATGAATCCCGTAGGAATCCAGCGGCGTTCGGGGCATCAGCATCTTGAGGGGACTCAGTGCTGCTGCTGGTCTTGGCCCCGCATGGTCATGAATTCGGGGGGAACCAGTTTCCCAATCACTGGCAACCGAAGGCCTGCAGGTTGCGAAGTCGTTCACCGGCGGCTGCCTTGCCCTTGCGTGCGGCCGCATCTAACAGCAGACGGGCTTGGTCGCAACTTTTTGAAACACCGTCCCCACGGAGATAAGAGTCAGAAAGCAAAAGCGTCGCAGTCGCATTCTGTTTGGCGACGGATCTCCACAACCACCTTACGGCCTCAGTGCTGTCGCGGGGCGCGCCGTGTCTGCCGTTGAGATAGCTCTGTGCCACGGCCAATTCGTCAGAGCCGTCTCCTCCCGTTCCGGGGACCCAGGTATTTTCCGCGAGGGGTGCGCGGTTCGCTGCTAGCTGCGGCCCAGCGGGAGGCCGCGGCGGAGGAGCCACGGTCCCATTTCGAAGTTGAGCCGGCGGCGCAGTGCCTTGTGCGCTCTTAGCCGGAGGGGGACCACTTACCTGCGATGCAGCTGGAGACTGCGGCGCAGGCGCTGC
>WNGH01006576.1_pt1 | contig 20320 bp, 21 predicted proteins | sample 5400631 | NCBI WGS metagenome assembly WNGH01 (sample SAMN13153373, study PRJNA577476) | soil metagenome | isolation source: 115 cm soil or saprolite under Garry oak tree replicate 1 | place: USA:California | collected 2016-06-15
GAACCAGGTCAGATACCAAGTGAGAAAGGGGACGATGATGAAGAGGGCTGCAATGATGATTAGCCAGAGGTTGTTGGGCCTTCGAGAGTTTGGGACGGCGGCGGCTTGAGAGTCTTTGCCGTTGGGGTTTATGAATTCAGTTTCCATTTGTCGTTTGATGTGCCCTCTCCCTCTGGGAGAGGGTTGGGGTGAGGGCTTAGAACACGTTGAAAAGAAAAAACTAGCTTCACCCCTCACCCCGGCCCTCTCCCAAAGGGAGAGGGTGCGAAGAGGAATCTGAACTGTAAGACTTCTCCTCGCTAGCTTCGCTCCTCACCCCGGCCCTCTCCCAAGGGGAGAGGGAGGTGCTTCGCGATCTCATCCAAGACACCTTCAGTATCATTCAAGACTCTATCGTTCGTGAATCGCAATACTCGGATGCCTTGGCTGATCATATAGGCGTTGCGATTTTGATCGTGATGCCATTGCTCTCTTCCATCGTGCGCCGAGCCGTCGCACTCAATGACCAGATGCGCTTCACGACAATAGAAGTCGGCTACATAATCGCCAAACTGATGTTGCCTTCTGAATTTTAATCCTAATAGTTGACGATCTCGAAGAAGTTGCCAAAGCAACTCTTCGGCGGATGTGGGTTTCTTTCGCAATTCACGGGCAAGCTGTCGCAGGCCTGCAAATTGATAACCGCCTCGGTATTGTCGCGATCGAATCATTCTTCAAGTCTTCTTTCCCTCTCCCCCTGGGAGAGGGTTGGGTGAGGGCTTAGGGAAATCTATTCGAAAAAGAAAAGACTTGTTTCTTTCCTTCTCGCTAACTTCGTCCCTCACCCCGGCCCTCTCCCAAAGGGAGAGGGAGATCAGAACAACTTATCGCCTGGTCATTCGCTAGCTTCGCCCCTCACCCCGGCCCTCTCCCAGAGGGAGGGAGTTATGCCAGACGTCTAAGCTGAAGGATAAAGGTGATAGAGCATCAAGTAAACTATCACTCCGGTGATTGAGACGTACAACCAGAGCGGCAGCGTGAAGCGCGCGATGGCCTTGTGGCGGAGGAAGTCTCGCCGCTTCGCGCGGCGCACGGTGATGATCACGAAGGGAACGATGACTGCGGCGAGGAAGGTGTGCGTTGTAAGGATGGTGAAGTAGATTGGACGCGCGATTCCCTGCCCTGCGAAGCGCGTTACGCCGTGATGCGAGTGATAGACAATGTAAGAAATCAGGAACAGCACCGAAGCGATCAGCGCTGAAATCTGGCAATTGCGGTGAGCGATGACTCGCTTTCGGCGAATGAAAAAATAGCCGCTTGAAAGAAGCACGAAGCTGGATGCGTTGAGGATGGCGTTGAGGTGCGGGAGAATGGAATAGAAGTCAGTCACGCGTTTACTAACTTTCTTTCGAGCGCGGCTGCATTACGTCCATTATGCGGTTTACATCAGCCGGCAACGCTCGACCCTTCCTGTCTTTGAGTGCCGGGACAGTATGCACTCCCGGCGTTCCAGGCGATGCGGCGATAAAGCCTCTCGTCGTCGGGGAAGGCGCGGCCGGAGCTTTCTTATTCAACGCACTTGCAGGCTTCTCGCTGGCGGGAGCGGCGTGCTTCGCAGCCGGCTTAACCGCGCGCGCGACCAGTTCCTCGTACCCACAGCGCTCGCACTGCCAAAGCGGAAAAACCGCGTTCGGATCGGTACTTTGATATACGGCTCGCGGAGAAGGAATGATCTTGCCACCGCAACGTGGGCACGAACGGCCGCGCGTCGTGCGGCGCTCGACATCAATTACACTCAGCAGCTCGTTCTGGTTGTCCACGGGAATCTTAATCTCCATCCGCTGTCTGTCGTCCGCAAAGGCGGGCTAATAAATCTCTCTCAATCCAAGGGCATGAGTCCCCGAGGAGCCGGTCGCTACCGCTCGCGGTTCTGACACTTGAGTGCCTGCTCCTAGCTGGATTTGCGATGTCGAAAAGCAATAATAAAGATGGTGCAAAAGATCGAAACGGGCGGCACGAGCAGCACGAACACGCCAATGTTGAAGTTTCGTATAAAGTTTGCGTTGTGCGATAAAGAAGCGCGGCACATCACACATTGCGCCAGCGCTGAGTTTGAGAAAAGCAAAACGCACAGCGCTGCGATAATCCCGAGTCTTAAGATCCGATCAAATTTCATAAGTCATGTTCTGTCGCGCTGAAGGAATCTGTCGGGAAAAACAGCCGTAGCGGCGAAATGTTTATAGCTCGCTCGCATCCCCATTTTGTTCTCCGCCGAATTGAGCGAAATGTCAGCATGTCGCTCAATTCGGAGGAGCGCTAAATCAAGAGCCGTTCCCTTCTATAAACATTTTGTGCCTACGGCACCTTCTTCGGCAACCTCGTAAAGCCGCCTCGAATAAATCTTTTGTCTAACCAGAGGCGGCGCGCTTCGCGCTTGCCGCTCACGCGGGCTGCCCGCGCCGGGGCCCCGCCCTGGCTATTTTATTTCGCCCCTTCAGCGTTTGGCGGCGGGCCGTACCGTAGGTTCTTCGATCGAAAACTATCCGGGAAGAAAACCAACAGCAGACAAATACAGATAACGAGCGCCGGCACAATGGTCAGAATTAAGTTGATTCGCTCAAAGCGGAGGTGCATGAAATACGCGACAATCAGCGCCGCCTTGATGATCGACGCGCCCATCAGAATCACCAGCATGTAAGCCACGGGCAAATGTATATAGCCGAGAAAGACTTCCAGCCCCGTCAGCAGCAGCAGCCACCCCCAGACGGATAGGAATAGGCGATTACTGCCCGCAAAGTGCTCATGAATTTCTTCGGGCACGATAATCTCGACTGCCTCTCCTGACGCGACGGCGGCGCCTTCGGCAGTCGCGGCCGCAAGTTTTGCTTCCTGTCGTTTCGCGAGAAAATCCATGGCCGGTACGGCCAGCAATGAAAGGCCCAGCACTAAAGGCACTACCGTAAAAAACAATCCGTCAGTGCTGATGATGCTGCCGGCAGCTAACAAATTGTAGGCAACCAGCGCCAGAAACAAGCCAGCCCCAATCAGGCAGATCAGGTTTAGCATTGATTGCTCACGCTTCTCTGGTAATTCGCTCGTATCAGTCATAACCAGTCTGGTTCAGTCCGAACATCCTTCAAATCGTCTGATGCGCTTGACCCGCTGACGCAGTACGTCAATGCTTTTCAGTCGCCGTTGGTTGTGGGCTGTAACGAAGTCCCTGGGATCGAAAACTATCAGGGAAGAAAACCAACAACAGGCAGATGCAGATCACCAGGGCCGGCACGATCGTCAAGATCAGGTTGAGTCTCTCGAAACGGAGATGCATGAAGTAAGCGACGATCAGCGCCGCCTTGATGATCGACGCGCCCATCAGAATCACCAACATGTAAGGGACGGGCAAATGTATATAGCCGAGAAAAACTTCGAGGCCGGTCAGAAGCAACAGCCACCCCCAGACCGAAATGAACAGCTTATTGCTGCCGGCGAAATGCTCTTGAAACTCGATGTGTGTGCTCATCTTCAATTTTCTCCACCCGGTCGCTACCGCTCTCGGTTCTGACCTACTTACCGGCGTCAACTGAAAGTATGTAGATCATCGGAAAGACGAACATCCAAACCAAATCTACGAAGTGCCAATACAACCCGCTGATTTCGACGTCTTCATGTTTCAACTTATTGACTCTGCCAGCCACGACCAGGAGATAGATGCATCCGGTGAAGACGTGAAACATGTGCATGCCAGTGATCCCAAAAAAGAATCCATTTTCGCGCGGTCGAGCGTTTCGCGTGCGCTGAGGCAGAAACCGCCATTACCATCGTCAAGCTTGATGACAACAGCACCAGCGTCATGATGGAAGAGAAAACGATACTCGGCGAGAATTTGAAAGGCGTCGGCCACACGTTTGATGCGCGCACGTAGGCGTATCCAATCAGTAGCGCCGAGAAGGTCAGCGAGTCGGACATGATAAAAAGCCACATGCCCAGCTTTCGGTGACCCACGCGATATGGGTGCACGCCGCCACCCCAGTCGTTCACAATTGCCTCTGCTTCAGTTGCCACCAGTCACCTCCGAAGATGTACGATAAGCTTCAGCTTGTCGCCCTTTACTCAATTGCGCGAATCGACAAACTGAAGTTTGTCGGACACGTTCACTTCCAAAAGAATAAAAGCAAGAACAGCGCGACCCACAATCCGTCCATGAAATGCCAATAGATAGTTGCCGCCTCAGCCGCGCCGAGACGCTTCAATTCACTCTCGACCGTGTCGCGCTTCCGCGTGGTACGCAGTACCAGGTAACCGAGCGCGAGGAACTGTGCGGATTGCTGGACATATAAACTCCCTGACGCACCAATTGCCGCCAGGCCAGCAACTGCGAAACCAGGAATCCCAGCCCGAGAATCAGAGTGATCGCCAACCATCGCCCATAGCCTGCATCGTTGAACGCTTTCAAGGATCGGCGCGATACTTCCATAGTGAAACTGCTGACCAGAATCACGGCGGTGCTAAACCAAAGCACCTTTGGCATCACGATCGGACGCCAATCATCTCCCGAAGCCGAGCGCACAATGTACGAACTCGACAGCGCGACGAAAAGCATCAGGATGCTACTAATCGCTACCCACACCCCGATACGGTAACGCGCCGGCGAGAATCTGAGCGGATGCCCATCTTCGGCGCCTCCGCCACCGTTCTTATGAAAGCCGTTACCATCGCGCGAACCAGGACCTCCGCCCATCGTCGCGTCGATAAGTCGATCAGTGCCTGTGACCGTCGCCGCCATTCCCGCTTATCTCTCCTAATCTGGTAGAAACCTCGATACCTTCGGGTTCAGTCTGCATCACGTAATCATTCGGCGCGCCGGGGACTGAGAACTCGTAAGGCCCGCGATACACTACCGGAACGTGGCCGGCAAAGTTGTCGTGCGGCGGCGGTGTAGCCGTGGTCCATTCAAGGGTGGTCGCTTCCCAGGGATTGTCAGAGGCTTTCTTGCCCCAGAACAGACTCCAGACCAAATTAAAGTAGAAGACAATTTGAATCGCGACGGTGATAATCGCAGCGACCGTGACAAACGTAACCAATCCTTTTGAATTCTTTAGAAATTCATATTCGTTAAATTGCGCATAACGACGCGGCATCCCGAGCATTCCCATCGCGTGGAACGGAACGAAGATCGCGTACACGCCTAAGAAGGTAATCCAGAAATGCAGCTTGCCCAGGGTTTCGTTCATCATGCGGCCAAACATTTTCGGAAACCAGAAATATGTTGCCGCGAACATTCCGAAGATCGAAGCCACGCCCATCACCAGGTGAAAGTGCGCGGTGACAAAGTAAGTGTCGTGGAAGAAAAAGTCGAGCGAGGTTTGTCCCAGTACCAGCCCGGTGATTCCACCCGCTACGAACACTGATACGAATCCGATCGCAAACAACATCGGTGTCGTAAAGCGAATCTTCGCGCCCCACAACGTGCCGAGCCAATTGAACGTCTTGATCGCCGAAGGTACGCCGATCGACAGCGTCAGAATTGAGAACGCAACGGCCGAATATGGGCTCATGCCGCTGATGAACATGTGATGGCCCCAGACGAAAAACCCCAGCATCCCGATGGCAAAAATCGCGAAGACCATCGCCCGATAACCAAAGATGGGTTTGCGCGCAAAGGTCGAGAGGATGTGCGAAGTCGCACCCATCCCGGGCAGAATCGCGATATAAACTTCCGGGTGGCCGAAAAACCAGAACAAGTGCTGCCAAAGTAAGGGCGAGCCACCATTGTGCAGCGGCACGAGCGAGCCGCTAACGTACAAGTTGCCGGGAATAAAAAAGCTGGTCCCCGCGATTCGATCCAACAGCAATAGAATTCCGCCGCCCAATAGAACCGGAAACGAAAGCAGCGCCAGCACTGCGGTCGTAAACCAGGCCCAGCAGGTCAGCGGCATCCGCATCAGAGACATGCCGCGCGTGCGCATGTTCAGCAGCGTCGTAATAAAATTCAGCGCGCCGAGCAACGAACCCACGCAAAAAACTGCGATGCTGATGATCCAAAGACTTACGCCTGCGCCCTGGCCTGGGCCCGCGACCTTTCCCAACGCGCTCAGCGGCGCGTATCCGGTCCAACCTCCAATTGGCCCAACAGTTCCGCTGCCTCCAGCCCACGCGGACTCACCTAATTTCGCGAACCACGCGCCGATTGCCTGGTTGCCTTCGGCGAAAATGGCGGTCAGCAAAACGAGGAAGCCAACAAGAGTTACCCAGAACGACATCATGTTGAGTACGGGAAAGGCCATGTCTTCGGCGCCAATTTGAATTGGGAGAAAGTAGTTGCCAAAGCCGCCTTGCGGCGCAGTGGTTAAAACAAAGAAGACCATGATCGTTCCGTGCATCGTGACAAGCGACAGATAGAATTCGGCGCTCATCACACCGCCTGGCGCACCCGTCGGAAACAGCGTTTCCAGAATCTTAATGTGGCTCCCGGGCCAGCTCAGGTTCACGCGCATCAGCACCGACATAATCATTCCGACCAGCACGGCGGTCAGCGCCAGCAGGATGTACTGGATGCCGATCACTTTGTGATCGAGACTGAAGATGTATTTGCGAATGAAGCCTGTCGGCGCCGGATGCCGATGCACTTCTGCATGAGTTTCTGCCATTAGGATTCCTCCATCAAAATCAAAGGGCAAATCTAAACTCAGTAATTCGGAAGCTGGTACTTGTTAAGCAGTTCATCCTTGCGCGTCTGAAACTCGTTCGGCGGGAGTAATACCAGGTCATTAAACTCGTTCTCCGGAAGTACCAGCATGAACGATTTCATCTTGTAGTGATTCATCCCACACAGCTCAGCGCAGGCCAACTCGTACTTGCCGACCTTAATAGCCGTGAAATGAACGTGAATGGCCATGCCCGGCACCAGGTCCTGTTTGAATCGCAACTGGGGGACCCAGAAACTGTGCGTGACGTCTTTCGATCGCAAAATCAATTCGGTGGGCCGGTTGGCTGGGATCACCAGCGTCGCACCCACCGCGTCGTCCTTCGCATTAGGATCGGTGTCGTCTAATCCGACCGGGTTCGTCGTGTCGTCAATGAGTTGCGGATCCGTACGCCCAAACGCGCCGTCTTTTCCGGAATAATGAAAGTTCCAGGCGAATTGCTGCGCGACAACTTCCACGGTGTAGGATCCCGGCGGCGCGGAATGCAGGTGCAGCGACGCCCAAACTCGCTGTCCCATTATCGCGAGGCTAATAAAGATTACTGCCGTCACCACAGTCCAAACGATTTCGAGCCGATTGTTTCCGTGCGAATAGGTCGCGCGTTGGGAATCCGCGCGGTCGCGATATTTCCAAACGACCCAACCCAATCCGATCTGCGCTGCAGCGAAGGCAATGCCGACGACCACGATCGTGATCTTGAACTGGCTGTCGACCCGCGGCCCATGTTCCGAGATGGCTTCAGGAAACCACCATCGTCCGCTGACGAACATCCAGACCGAGGCGGCCGTTATAATCCAGATGGCTATTCCAAGAAGGCGTCCCATCAGTTGTCTCCTTCACTGGTAAATAGTGAATGGTAAATCGTAAATCGTGATCGACGCGCCATACCTATCGTGTTCCATTTACCATTCACCATTTACCATTCACCGATCCAGAACCATCACCCCAAACAGCAGGGGCAAATAAAACACGGACGCCAGCAACAGTTGGCGTGCATGTTGATTTGATTTAGAAAGCGCCACGCGAATACCGCTGGCCAAAAATAACAACCCGAGCGCCAACGCCGTGACGAAATAGAATCTGCCGGAGATTCCCAGGACTGTGGGCAGAAGACTCACCGGCACCAGCATAAGAGAATAAGCAATGATTTGCTGGCCGGTAACGCGGCCTTCGGGTTCCACGACTGGCAGCATGCGGATGCCTGCGCGGCCATAGTCTTCGCGGTACATCCACGCGATCGCCAGAAAGTGCGGAAACTGCCAGAGAAACAAAATCGCAAACAGCACCCAGGCCGCGACATCGATTTCGCCACGCGCCGCGGTCCAGCCAATCAACGGCGGCATCGCGCCGGGAAAAGCGCCCACCGCGGTCGAAAGCGTCGAGCGCGTTTTCAGCGGCGTGTAAAGAAAGAGATATCCCGCGATCACTGTGAGACCGAGAACTGCTGAGAGCCCATTGACGAACAACGCAAGGTATGTTTCAGCGCCTGCAGTGAGCAGAACTCCGAGCCACATCGCCTCGAGCGGAGCTAATCTTCCCGTCGGCAATGGTCGCGAAGCCGTGCGTCGCATCAGACCATCCAGATCGCGTTCGATGAATTGGTTCAGCGTGGCAATGCCGGAAGAGAGTAACCCGATACTAATCATCGCGTTAGCGAACAAAAGATAGTTGACTGCTCCGCGCGAGCCGAGACAAAAACCCGCTGCCGAAGTCAGCACGATGAGAAAAGTGATTCGGGGTTTCGTCAACTCGACGTAGGCCGAAAGTCGCGCCTTCGCGCCAAGCGGCATCAACGCTTCAGCGGGTGAGTTAACCTCGATGGCAGTAGTCTTGATTAGACCTATAGGACTTATAGGGCCTATATGACTCATATGATCCATGGGACTTTCTTACGATCTAAGCTGGCGCCAAAACGTATGTCTGGCGCTCCACGCGCAAAACTCTGAACACTCGCAAGGTCAATACGATGGTTGTGGCGAACACCAGCGCTCCGCAAGCAACATGTGACACCGTTACGAAGATCATAGGATTCAGCGGTTGGGGATCGTTGGGCGAAGCCGCGCGCGTAATGTACGCAGCCAGACCAAGACACAACTGCACAGCGAGCAGCGCCCCCCCGAGTGACGCCGGCCTGGCCAAGTACTTCTCATCTCGATAACGCAACCGTGAAGTCATGACCGCTCCGCCGAGTACCAACGTCACTACCACTGCACCTCCGATATGAGCGAGCAGCAAAGGAGTAGGTAACGGCTGATCCCACGTCGCCGAATGTCGCAACGTCGCACCCACCACGAGCTGAGCCAGAATCGCGGCCAGTGCGACGACGCACAACGCCCGCAATGAAACCGTGCCCTGCTCTTCGTTGATACTAACGCCCGGCGCCATCCAGCTTCGCGAGGTAAAGACCGCGATGCTCACGGTAGTTAAAAAGAACAACTGAGCCAGCGTCGCGTGCGCCGCAGACACCGCCAAAGGCAAATTCAACTTGACAGTCAGACCACCGAGTAAGCCCTGGGCAATCACGCCAATGAGGGCGATCCATCCCAGACGCCTAATCCACGCGCGTCTCTCGCGAAGCTGCAACAGGATCGCGAGCACGATGGTCAGAAGCCCTACGGACGTGGCCACTAATCGATGGCCATGCTCCCAAAACAGATTGCCGACCATCTAATCCGATGTCGCCAACCCAGCGTCGTGGCTGGTGACGTTCGCGCCCGCGATAATGAGAAAGAAGGTCGCGCAGGCCACGAGCACTGCGAAGCGATGAACACCCCTGGACATAAAGATTTCGGATTGCGAATTTCGGATTGCGGATTTTGGAGAAACCGACTGCGGACCAAAGAGCCTTTTCAAATCCGCAATTCGCAATCCGCAATCCGCAATTGCTCTAATGTCTGCCCAGCATTGGGAACTCGATCGCCGGTAACATCTGAAGCGAGCTGGGTTGTCCGCGCAACTCGGCGCCAGCGCCAAAGGTAAAGTCAGCAGTCACCGAACCGCTGGCAGGCACAGTGATTTGCACCGTCTTCTCTGTTCCGTTGGCCCCGCCTTCATGCCAGGCCACGACCGTGTATTTACCCGGAGGCACGCCCTTAATCGTGAAGCTGCCATCCTCGCCGCTGACTGCGAAAAATGGATGCTTCAATACGCCAACGTAGGACTTCATCCACGGATGCTGATTACATTTTACCGGAACCATCACCTCAGCCACGTTGAGCTTGTGCAACAGCGGGGCGGCGCCGTTCGGCTGCGACTGATTCCAATCAGGGTTCTTCGCCGGATTCGGCGTGAAGTGGATGTTGTGCGTCGTCGGATCGCTGTTAGTGATGTTGATATCCTGCTTCGTCATAACTCCGAGGACATGCGGTTTGTAATGACAACCGTTCTGATCCAGCGTGGCGGGAGAGCTGGGCACATCGAAGGACCAATCACCAATCTTCGAGTTATCGGACAGTGTTCCATCCTTAATATAAACAAACGTATTAGCAACCTTCCCGTCTTTGACGGCCCACTCTTCAGACGTCAAGTTCGGGCTCTTGGCGGTACAAGCCGCGTCGGCCGAGGTGTCGATCTTTTTCGGCTCAGGCGCCGCACCGTTGTAGGAAATCTTTCCGGTTACCGAGCCTTCATTGCCCTTTGGCTTAAAGGCCTTGGCTGCTGGACCTCCAGATTCCTCTTCGGTCTTCGGGCCGCCGCATGACGATGCCAACGACAGCAGACTTAAGCACGCAATTAGACCCAGGCACAATCGTGCGCGTTTACTCAACATAATTTTTTGATTCCTCCGAATTAAGCTGACTTCAAATTCGCGATCAGCATACCCCACAGCTCTTTAGAGTGCCAACTTGAACCCTTTCTCCCGGCGAATGTCCGACTGAGTCGATACGCGTGCGTTCGCTTATCAAGGGCCGCGACTTATCTTGGCAGCCGACCGGTGGCTGGCAAGGCTCACCCGACTTTTACGCCCTCCGTCAAAATTGCGACCCGTGGTTGCTGGTTTCTGTTGGCTCGCCGCCGGAGCCGTGGGCGGCGCAGGCGAGGCTGACAGGAGTCGCCGCTGCTCATCCGGCGTTATCAAGAACATGTAACGCACCAACAGACGTGCATGGTCGCTATGATAATTAGCAACATCGGTCGGCGGATTGGGCAAATTAACCACCCATCGATCGCCTTCCTTCTTGAACAATCCCGTGGGCATCGCCGTGCCCGGACTAATCTGGGCTGGATCTAGGAGCCAACGGAAAGTCCAATCCGGTTTCAGACGCTGTCCCGCCAGCAGGAAGTTTGGCGCAATCGCCTTCGCGTCGTGTGTCGGCTCGCCGGTGATATGACACTTCAAACAGGGAGTGCCCGAAACGAAAATGTTGCGTGCGATCGATCGCTCCGCTTCAGTCATCGGCTCCATCGGCTCCTTAATATAAGGCTCGTTCTGAGATGAGACCGCCATAAAAAAGCGCACCAGCACTCGCAATTCATTCGGCGAAAAATTGAATGTCGGCATGTGCACCTGCAGGTAAGGCCGCACGCCATTGCGGTTCGCGCCGGGCTGAGGCTGCAACCTCCCTCCGGTTTGATCGTTGGCGGCGGCTGAAGGCTTCACTTCGGTTGCTGGAGTGGCAACGGCGCTCGGAGCCGGCGATGCAGGCACTGCAGGTTTCTCGCCGGACTGCATCAATGACGGGTCTTTCAAAAACTTCATCAACCAATCAGGATCGACGCGAGCACCTTCACTGGTTAGCATCGGCGGCAGAAGCTCCTTCGTGCTTTGATAGAACGGCATCGAAGTCAGTACCGCTCCGGCCGACATCGCAGGCTCCGCTGAGTTGCTATACAGCGGAACACGCTGACCAGGTTGCAGCACATGGCAACCCATGCAGTTATATTTTTTGATTACCCACCAGCCGTTTTGAATATCCTGGCGCCGCGCGTCCTGCGGATTGTAGAACAGCGAAGCGGGTACGTTCGCTCCTTCGGCCCCGACACTGCCCAAAAGAACCGTTGTCAATCCGGTACGCCACTCCTCAGTCAGATACGGCTTGGGCATGCGGAGCTTGTCTTTGCCCTCCAGATATTGCGACTTGCCCGTGTCGTAGATCTTCGGCTCGGCCAGCTTGTGCTCGAAGAAGCCGCGATGGTTGTACCATTCTTTCTCTTTGTCCTTCGGGTGAAGCTGCAAAGGATCGCGGCCATACTCGGCATCCTGAGTCAGCAAAGCAAAATCGAGACGCTCAAGTGGCGTGGCGCCTTCAGTCGTCAATTCCTTACCGATGCGCTGCTCTTCTTCGAATCCCTTGATTTCATGACAGCCGGCGCAACCGTATTGCTTAATTTCTGCCTTCCCGTCTTCCGCTAATTTCGGATCGTCCATGAAAGAGACGTCCTCAGAAGAAGACGGGGCTGACAGCGAGAACAAATAGGTCGCGATGTCGCGCGCGTCTTGCTCGGAAAGCCGCAGGTTCGGCATGACCGTCATATTCTGCACTTGAAGCTCCGCGCCATCATTCGGACATTTCGAATGCAGTTCGGTATCGAACAGAAACGGCAAACCGTGCTTCGAGTAATCTTCCGGAGTTAGGTCGCGATGTTCTTTCGGACAGTAAGGCGCCCAACGCTCGCGGGGGTTGTAAATCCAACGCACGATATAATCGTAGTTCGCTTTTTCGCCCACTCTGGTCAGGTTCGCCGCGAACGTGCCACCCATCTTCGCATCTTCTTCGCCGATCGAATGACATGCGAGACAGCCGCGCGATTCAAACAAATCCTTGCCGCGATTCTGGTCACCCTGCTGTTGCGCGGGAGCCTTGCCGTCAAAACTGTTCTGCCAAAGGTAAGCGGCGACGGCCTTCAAATCGTCCGGGCCATCCGAGTCATCCGTGAAACGCCAGAAGGTCGGCATCTTGGTGCCGGGACGAAACGCTTGCGGATCTTTCAGCCAAACCGGAATCCATTCCTTGCGGAGCTTCAATCGCACGTCTTTCAGGTTTGGCCCGACTTTCTTCTGATCCTGCTGTAGATACCTGGTTTGGAGGTTAAGTTCGTCGATGCGCGCGGCGAGTTGGCTATTCATTACGCGCAGTTGCTCGGCATGGGCCAATAACTGCTGCACATCCGCGCCTTCATTTGCTGTGGCATCGGTGTCCAGTTTGGCCTGGCGTTCGTTCGCGACAATTTGATCCTGAAGCTGCGAAATCTGTTGACGAGCATTGCTCAGCGCATCCGCTTCCCGATCGAAGGCTTCCATGCGATGACAACCGACGCAGCCGCGCTGATAGAACAAATCCTTGCCGAGATTCAGTGTGTCCGCTCCCTGCGTCATGCGGTCGTTGGCATGACACATCTGACAGCCGGCTTCGGTGTTTTCTTTATGAAAGAGAGGATGCAGCCAAAACGGATTTAGCCCGTGCGCCTTCACTACGCTCGTCGTCGCGCGCCCGTTGCCTCCGTGACAAGCGGAACAGCCAAATTTTTCCGGATTGTGGATTTGCAGGAGTTCCTTTCGCGGGTGGCTGACAAAGGCCGCGGCGAGATCGTCAGGCTTCTTGCCAGGTCCGGCCGGCGCCATATCCGATGCCTTAATATTTAACGGCTCACGCGTGCCCAGATGGCAAACCTCGCAACGGTCGACGATGGCATAGTCATTAACGTTAAGCTGATGGCCGAGAATCGTGTAATCGAAAGAGCTCTGGTTCTTTCTAATAAGATCGTCGATGCTCTTTTGTGGCAGCAGGCTCACATGATTCTTCAAATAGTCTTCGCGCTTCTTTGCTAACTCCGTAGGCTCTTTCAGCAGCTCGGCCTTCTCGCCCAGGACTGTGGCCTTTTCCTCGCGCAGGCCGTTGAATGCCTCCTCAAGTTGCGCGAAATCCATCTTCTGTCGCGCTGTCTTGCCACCTTCCTCCGCGGGCAAGTCAACCGCGACTTGCTCTTTCTTCTTCGACTCCAAAGCCGATTTGTAGTAGCGCTCCCAAAAACTGCCTTTCGGAGAAGTCTCGAGCTTATAAGTTATGACGACGATCCGTCCGCGCTGATTTTGAAACGGTTCGGTGACGGCATCGAGTTTCGCCTGAATCTGAGCTACGCGCCGGTCCCTTGCTGCTACCTCGTCCTTAACCTTGTCGAGCGCGGCCCTGGCTTCTTCGTTGAGTTGTTGATACTCGGGCGTCTCTTTGATTTCTGCTTCGTCCTTGCCTGCGTCTTTGCGAATGCTCTTGAGATAAGCGGTGTAGCGCTTGACGAATTCACGCTGCATGCCTCGCCAGGGACGCTGGTAGAATCCTTCGTCGTACAAGGCCCAGCCTGCAGAGAAGATCAACAGCAGCGTGCAGACGAGGATAATCGCGCTCGTAGATCGGCTGACGATCGGATCGCGTTGCGGCTCTGCTTCCTTCTTTACGAGAGATTCAATAGGTTCAGGAGATTCTGCCATGTCCGATAAACTTTAATTTGTCGTTTGCTTCCTAAACTCCCGAAGTTCAATTGAACGACAAACTGAAGTTTGTCGGACAGAGTTGTCAGATATTGAACCACGGCGTTACCCAGACGTATTTGATCGTAAACACCAAACGCAGGAAAAGCTTCACCGGCATCGCCAGCAAAACACTGATCGCAAAGAACTGAAAAGTCAGGTACTGAAGCAGGCTGGTATTTGCCAGGAGCTTGGTCTCAAACGGATCGGGAATCTTCGCCCATTCCAAAAACTTCTTTGGCGATTTGAGATAACTGAATTTGAACGGGCCGCGCTTCATCAGCCAGTGGAAAAATAGCCCGCCGATGATGTAGAAGGCGCCCACGACGATGCCTCCGAAGAGCAGCTTGGCAATCCAGTTGGTCGCCAGAAATCCGAATCCGGGAATCCCCGCCACGATCTCATGTAGATCCCGATTGCGATCAAAAACCACAGTGTTGTGGTCCCAGGTCTGTCCCGGCCAAAACCAGATCCAGCCGGGCCCCCGAATAAACGTGCCAATGAAAATGAGCAGAATCCACATCAAGAAGCCCCAGCCAAACATTGCCACCGCAAACCTTCTCTGCTTGATTGTGTAGTAGCCGTTGCCCAGCGGATTGGAATCCACATAAGGAAATACCATCAATCCGATCATGATGATCGACGGCATCACTACGCCTGCGATCCAGGGATCGAAGTAAACCAGCATCTCCTGCAAGCCGAGGAAGTACCACGGCGCTTTCGATGGATTCATTGTCAGGTTGGGATTGGCAGGTTCTTCGAGCGGAGCGTTGAGCGTGATCGACCAGACATACAGCACTACCGTCACGATGACGGCCGCCAGAAACTCGATCCTCACCAGATAAGGCCAGACGTGGAGTTCCTTTGCCCATCCAGGCCGCCATGGTTCCGCCTTGCGATGATGAGACTTCGCAAGCTTTGGATCGTCCTGTAGATGATCGATCAAGCGATCATTGGCAAACGCCTGCTTGATCCCCAACCACGTAAAGAACGGCACCAAAAACAGCATTGCCACAATCGGGATGTTGTCGGGCGCCGAGACGATTTTCCAAAGCTGATGCCAGTCCTGAACCGAATAAACAAAAAGGCCAAGCAGTACGACGGCAACAGCCAAGCCGATCAGCTTGTTCCGTCGCGAACTGGGCTGTGGTTGGACTATCGCGCTCATTTCTTCTTCGGCACTTTCATTTCCGATTCAAGCATCACCGGCGCCGGCCCTGAGATGCCACCGTCTTTTCGTATGCGCCAAAAGTGGACCGCCATAAAGATCGACGCCACCAGCGGTATGCCGATGCAATGCCAGATGTACGCGCGCAGCAAGGCATTTGCATCGACGATCGATCCGCCCAACAAACCGAAGCGCACATCGTTGTACGGCGTCAGACCAAGCTTCGCCCCAAATGGCCCTTCATTACCCAGCAGCGGCGTGGCGCGCGCCATGTTTGTGCCGACAGTCACCGCCCAGAAACCGAGTTGATCGTCGGGCAACAAATATCCCGTAAACGAAAGCAAAAGAGTCAGCACCAGCAGCACAACACCCACGCACCAGTTGAATTCGCGCGGCCTCTTGTACGAGCCGGTAAGCACTACGCGAAACATGTGCAGCCACGTCGTGATCACCATCAGGTGCGCTGCCCAACGATGCATGTTGCGCAGAAGCTTTCCGAACGGCACGTCATGTTCAAGATAGAGGATGTCGCGAAACGCCTGAATCTTTGTCGGGTGGTAGTAGAACATTAGCAGCACGCCCGTGAACGTCAGCACAACGAAGAGATAGAACGTGATGCCGCCCATTCCCCAGGTGTACTGATAACGCACTGCGTCCCGATTGATCTTCGCCGGATGCAGATGCAAAAAGACGTTCGAAAGAATAGCAAGCGAACGGTTGCGCGGATCGGAACGCTCGTGCGAAACGCGAAAGATCGATTTCCAAACCTGGGTTTGCTGTGGGTCTTTATAATCTTTGGCCTCTTCGAGCGCACGATCCTTCAACGCGACCGCCGATTCCTTCGCGCGCTCGACCAGACCTACGCCGGCCTTTTCGCCGGTTAACTGTTTAGTCTCCTTTTGGTCTTTTGTTTCGGCCATTTACTTATCCGCCCGCTGCTGTAGGCGGTTTCGCACTCTATAGCGGAATGGATGCTCCCGGATCGTCGAAATGCCCGGTCTCACCCTTCGGCTTTTGAAATAGTCTGCTGATGTCCACGACGATCTGTCCTTCCGGATCCAACTCTACGTGGGCGCGATCCATTGGTCGCGGCGCTGGACCTTCAAAATTGATCCCTTCGCTGTCATAACCGCTGCCATGGCAAGGGCACTTGAACTTGTTCTCGCTCGATTTCCAGTCGGGTGTGCAACCCAGGTGCGTGCAGCGTGCGTAAATCACAAACAAACGGTCCGAGGTCTTATCCACCCAGATGCGGTACTGCTGCTGCCACTTGGTATCCACGCCCAAAGCATAATCGCCGGGAAATCCTATTTTGAAAGTGCTGGAAGGTTCGGTGATCGAACGCGGCAGGAAAAACCGCACGAACATCAGAAAGCAAGTCGTCAGAAAGCCGGCGATGCTCGCCCAGACGATGCGGCGTCGCATCTTGTTAACCGGCGGATCGGGAGTTGACTCGACAACAACCGCCGGCGGTTTTCCCGCTGGCTTAGCCGGAGTTTTCGCGGCCGCTGGTGCGGCCGGCGCCGCCGGCTCAGCCACAGCTAATGATGTTTCGTTGGTCGGAACGCTATCCACTCCCATGACCTCCCCTGAAAGCCACGGACCTAGAATCTCAAATAGTCACACTGCTACGCCAAGGATTGCGAAATAATTATACAACCCCCCACGCCACAGGGATCAAATGTCTCTGCGAAACCGAAGTGCGTCTGTTCACTTAGAAGTGCGCCGCGCCCAAAAAATTTATAAACTGGCGCGGCAAGCCAGTTTTATACATCTTTCGCGTACTCGTTGGCAAGAGCATTGTTAAGATTAGAATTCAGTGTGCCAATCAAAAGTAGGTAAAGAGAAGAGAGCCGTCGTTACAGAACCGCGAGCGGTAGCGACCGGCCCTTTTATTAAGAATGTCCGTAGACGACAAAAGGCCGGTCGCTACCGCTCGCGGTTCTGTAACGATGTATTTACCTACTTTTGATTGGCACAATGGTTAAGATTAGGATCGATCGGAACGAGTCGATCCTTTCCTAACGATGGAAATGAAACCGAAAGCACACGTCGTCCTTTATAGTAAACCCGGCTGTCATCTCTGCGAGGAAATGAAAGAAGAGCTGAACAGGGCTGGCTGCTCTGATCTTTACGAACTCGAAGAAGTCAATATTGAAGACGCCACCGATCTGTTTGCGAGATACCGATACGAGATTCCGGTCTTGAGCATTAATGGGGTCGAGGCATTCCGGTACCACCTTCGCGCGGATGAGTTCAGGAATTATTTGACTGGGTTGGCTAAGCCATAAGGCTTTCAAGAGTCAGCGGGGGCAAGCCATCCTTCCTGACCTGAGAGGTACTCATGAAGCTGAATTCATCTCATGGTCAGGAAGGGTGGCTTTCCCCCGCTCCGTCGCGCTTGAGATTCAACTCTCGACTGCATTCCTCAATCGACTGAAACAAACGCGCCCGCTCGTGCTCATCATTACTCGTCCGATAAGCCATAATCGATTCCTTCAGTGCCACCAGACCCTTGTAAAGCCCGGCGTTCTCAATCGGCGGGGTCAAATACGAAATCAATTCCGCATAAGACCGACGTTTCGCGATCGTTCCCTCTGAAGGATTGTTCACGCTGTAGATGTAAATATTCGGCAATTCGCCAATCAAACGATCGGGCCAGCATTCAGATGAGAGCCCAACCTGTTTGCCCGGCATGAATTCCATCGCGCCGTGCGTCCCGACGTGAACGACCGCATCCGCATTGAAAATTCTTTCCAGATAAGCGTAGAAAGCCGCAAAACCGTGATGCGGCGCGCCGCCCTTCGACATCAGCAGTCGCATCGGATCGTCTTCGTACCCAAACGTGGGCTGAATACCGACGAAGATGTTGCCGAGGATGATCCCCTGAATCAACAAGTCCCCGGCGAAAGAATTGATTGTTCCTGGCGCTTTTCCCCACTCAGCTTCAATTTCTTCGGCAAACGGACAGAGTCGCAGATACTCATCGACGTTCATTCGATAAGCGACATTGGCAGTCGCGCCAAAGCTCTCCGAATTGCCGTCGAGCAACTTTGATCGCAGTTCATCGACGCTCTCGGGAACATCGACTGGATAACCGTCTTCCTTCAATCGGGCGAGAATATCGACGAGACTCGCCAACACGTCGAGGTCGGCAGCCGTGCCGATGTTGCCTTTATTCGGTGGGAAACAATAAAGCACCAGCGCCATCTTCAACTGATCGCGCGGAGCAGTTTGCAGACGATTCCAACGCTTCAGACGGCGCGCAATCCGACGGCAACGATCATCCAACGCAAGCGGTTCAACTCCGCATTCAGGAATCCCGCCAAAAACCAAAGGCTCGGTTGCGCCGTCGATTTCCGGAATCGCGACTTGCATCCCCGTCTGCACTGGATTCAATCCCGTGAACGATTCGCGCCATGATTCAATTGTCTGCGTATCGAGACTCACTAACGATCGGTAAGGAATGTTGAGGCCGGCGAGAAAATCTGCCGCCGCTTCGCTGTCATTCATCGCCGGACCGCCGACAAAACTGAAACCGGTGAGCGAAACGATTTGGCTCACGCGCGACTTTCGGGCCCTGTCAGTTGCCGGTTGTCCCTTGTCAGTCGCATTCAATCTACCGGCCCCCGACCCCTGTCCCCTGTCCCCCTGCCCAAAGAACTTCTCGCATGCTTCGCGATTGTCCATCAGCGTCGAGATAATCGGCACGACGCTTAACCCTTCAGCTTCAATCGCGCGAATCAAACCATCGTAATGTTTGCGCGCATCGCTGACGATCTGTGGCCGCATTAACAGAAGCCCAATCGTCGATTTTGGATCAAGCGCGTCCGCGTTGGTCTTTGATCTTTGGTCTTTGGTTTTTGGTCTTCGCATGCCGTACCAAGTTCTGTAAGCCTCGAACGATTCAAACAGACTCAACGCATCGGGATGGTAGATACCCATAACCGGCAGCGACTCAGGCGCCGGAATGTCGAGCTTCCTGACTCGCTCGTCGTCAACGTAATGCTTCAAGGCATAGAGCAGCATCGAGCGAATGTTCTGCGGACTCGGCTGCAGAAAATAACAGAAGAGCATCAAATAATTCTTCGCATCGCGCAGCGCGCCCGCGCTGGGTACGAAACGAAGCAGAGAAGGCAGATGGTTCGCAAACTTGAGATATTGCCCGCGACCATGCCCATTCACGCTGCCTTTCGATCCTTTACCGCGAGCCTGTCGCCCAACCCATGAACCGATCGAACCCAGCAGACTAGTTCCCTTCCCGCTCCCTTCTCTTTGCGCCTCTTGCTTTCCTTTTTTTGCGTCTTTGCGAGAAACTCCCAGTAGCTTTTCAAAATCCAACTTGCCCATCCGCGTGCGCTTCATCAACTCAGGCATGCAGTTCATGACCACAACCGCGCGATGTCCTTTTCGATACTGATCAAGCAGAGCAATCAGGCGCGCCGCATTTTCGCCGTCCATCACGTGAATAACGAAGACCACATCAGCGTCACCCACATCCGTTTCTATCCCGCTCCATTCTTCGTCCGAGAACATTCCGCCAAAGTTGTGTGCCGCCACGTGCAAAGCGAGCCCGTGCTGCCGCTTAAGTGTTTGCTCGGCGTTACGCAGCGGCGCGAGCAAACTCGATCCGACGTATAGAACCGCTATTCTCATCTCCTATCTCTGCTTCGCGTGATTTCGTTTGGTGTTTCGTGTGCTTTCGTGGATCGTGCCCTGCTTAACCCAGTGAACGATCCACGAAATCTCACGAACGAAGAACAAACAAACACGAAAAGAACTCGGTATGTCCCTTCGACCAAGCTCAATCTGCAGCGCTTCCTGATAGACTGGCTCGAGAAATCCGCGACCAAGTGTGTACCAGACATCCATGGCCGCACCCACAATCCGATAAACCTCCTCTTTTAAGATCAGTTCAGGTAAATCATTCTTCGTGTGACTTTAATTCGCTTCGTGTGTCTTCGTGGATCATGTCTGCGAAACAATTCGAACGATCCACGAAAT